>Ga0157374_10005427_pt1 | contig 10712 bp, 7 predicted proteins | sample M25metaG_FD_115308 | JGI IMG/M metagenome (GOLD analysis project Ga0157374, IMG submission 115308) | Miscanthus rhizosphere microbial communities from Kellogg Biological Station, Michigan, USA - M2-5 metaG | ecosystem: Host-associated > Plants > Roots > Rhizosphere > Soil | place: USA: Michigan... | reverse complement strand
GTTCATAATAAACCTGGTTTTAAATTTAAGTTATCCAACTATTCCTCTTTTAGGAGGGCAACCACATTTTGTTCTGCTGCTTGGGCTGCACGATATTGCAAGCATAATCATTAGTAACACAAGAAAAAGACCAAAGTTTAGTTGCCGCTTCATTAAATTGTGATTTCTAAATTACGTTAGTTTTTTAATTACCAACAAATATTTTTTTGAACACAGATATTGTGCATAAAAAAATTTTAATTGCACCGCTCGATTGGGGGCTTGGACATGCTACCCGTTGCATTGTTATAATTCGTCATTTGCAGATACTGAATTGTGATGTTACAATTGCTGCTTCAGGCAAAATAAAAACTCTTCTCCAAAGCGAATTTCCCCATTTATCTTTTATAGAACTTCACGGTTACAAAATATCTTATTCAAAACGTAAACGATTGTTGCCAATTAAAATTTTATTGCAAATACCAAAAATTTTAAAAATTATTCGGTTCGAGAATAAATGGCTAAACACGTTTTTATCAACAACAAAATTCCACGCTGTTATTTCTGATAATCGTTATGGATTTTATTCTGAAAAAGTTCCTTCTATTTTTATTACGCATCAATTGCAAATCAAATCAAATTTTTTATGGCTAGATAAAAAACTGCAACGCTTAAATTATAATTATATAACCCGTTTTAATGAATGTTGGATACCGGATTTTGAAGGGAAACTAAATCTTGCCGGCGAACTTTCACATCCTGAAAAAATGCCTGTTATTCCGGTAAAATATATTGGCGCATTATCAAGATTTTCAAATAATGAGGATGAAAAAAAACAATTTAAATGGATGGCAATTATTTCAGGTCCCGAACCCCAGCGTTCAATATTTGAAAGAAAAGTTTTTGAAGTTGCATCCAAAACAAAGGACAAGTTTTTTATTGTTCGCGGTCTTCCCGGTAATGTTGAACAAGCTTTTAATTTACCTAATTGCAAAGTGTTTAATCATCTTAACACAAGTGATATGCAATCCGCGATTGAATCCAGTGAATATATAATCAGTCGTTGCGGTTATACAACGGTAATGGAAATTTTATCACTGCAAAAAAAATCAGTTTTTATTCCAACACCCGGCCAAACAGAACAAGAATACCTGGCGAAACATTTATTGCAACAAAAATGGAGTTATACATTTAATCAAGGGGATGATTTTTTAAAACAACTTGATAATGCAAATACCTTTTCATATCAATTACCAAAGTTCGACATGAATTTGCATAAAGAAGTTATTGAAAATTTTGTTGCAACACTGCGTTAGTTTATATTTTTTGGATAATCAAAAAACCAAAACTCCTTTCCTGCTTCTTTAAAATCTTTCCATGAATCGGCTTTTATATGAATTGCATATACAGCACAGGTTGGCATATCATCAACCCTTATTTTAGTTAATGAGTTAGCAAATGCAGTTATGCCGGGGTTATGAGAAAACAACGCAACCGTTTTATAATCATCATCTAAATTAATTACAGCATTAAAAAAGTTATCTACAGAAGCTTCGTACAGTTCTTCAATTTCAATAATACTTTTCTTTTTTATTTTAAATTCCTCTGCAAAATATTTTGCAGTTGTAATTGCTCTTTTTGCAGGGCTTGATATGATTGCATCCAACTCAACATCTTCTTTTTTACGAATATGCCTCGCCATTTCAGGCGCATCTTTTTTTCCTCTTTCGTTTAGTGGTCTGTCAAAATCTTTTTGCGCAATATCATCCCAACTACTTTTTGCATGTCGAACGAGAAGAAGCGACCTTTCTTTCATATCAATTATGATTTATAAAAATTAGTTTGTTTAAAAAATTCATCAATTTTTTGAAACAATTACTTTCTTAATTTCTCCATCAGCAAAGCGAATAAGATAAATACCGGAAGCAACATTTTTAATATTGAAATTAATAGTTTGCGCATTTGCCATTTGCTCGCTTATCATCTTGCCATTACTATTAATTAACTGAACAGGCTTATGCAAAAGTTTTAAAGGCAACGAAACATATATATTATCCGTTGCAGGATTTGGATAAACGTTTATTATTTCATCTTGAGTTATTTCTTCTTTAGAAGCTGCAGCAATTGTGTTTTTTTCAGTACCAACAAAAAAGCCACCAAGCGAACTAACATCGAATGTTACCTGCCAATAATTTCCTGTTGCATTCCAAATAATGCTGGCATTTTTGGGATTGATTTTTTCAAGCTTTGTTTTATAACTGGTTGGTAAACCTGAACCATCTAAGCTTTTTGATTTGTATGTATAGATTAAAAGATTTGAAATTCCATTTGAATCATTCGGCGAAGTTGGGAGCTTCGAATACATGCCTCCTGTTGAACTGTTGTATTTATTAAAATCGCTTTGATTAAAATATAAAGTAAACGTTGCCGTTGATGATATGTCGTCATTTGATTCAGGAAGAACCTGGTAATGGCGGAGTGCGAATGGTTTGCCTGCACTATCCCTTAATACTTTATTTTCAACCCATACATTTGAAATAACATTGGTATTAAGTGCGCTTAAATAATTTAAACGAGGCTTAATTTTCAGTAATAAATTACAACCATATTGCATAGTGAAAGTATTATAAATGTATTGCTGCATTGCTATTGAAAAAACAGTTGGTTTTGGTGTACAATTATTTAATACCAGTCTTATCCTGTTATTAAATTGATCTGAAATATAAAGATTGCCGTGATCATCTATTGCAGTTGCATAAGGTCTGTATAAATATTCATTTAATGCTGAATCTCCATCACCACTGTATGTTCCGAAATGATACCATAACCCGTCGCAATTTGAATAATCGCCAATACCTGCTCCTGCAATAGTTGTAATAATATTTTGCTTATCTACTTTTCTTATTCTTTCGTTATAGTAATCTGAGATATATAAAATACCATTTTTATCTTTTATTATGCCTGTTGGATAATCTAACTCTGCATCTTTTGCTTTTCCTCCATCTCCGCTATAACTCTCAGTACCTGTACCAGCTATTGTAGTAATAATGCCAGCCGTATCTACTTTTCTAATCCTGTTATTGCGCTGATCGGCGATAAAGAGATTATCATTATCATCAACATATATTCCAACAGGAAAATTTAATTCAGCGGTTGTTGCCGGTATATTGTCGCCATTATAGCCGTAATTATTTGTTCCGGCAATAGTTGTAATAACGCCTGCTGAATCTATCTTGTAAACTTTTGACTGCGATGATGAACTAGATACATACAAATTGCCATGTTTATCTATTGCAAGCCCTTCCGGAGAATCTATTTTATACCTTGTATGTATAATACCTTTAGAATTTATAACCCTGATGCGGTTATCATAATTATCTGCTATGTAAATATTTTTCTTTTTATCAATAGCAATAGCAACAGGATCGTAAAATCGTGCGTTAATTGCTAATCCTCCATCACCATATCCATTTTGAGCATATGTGCCATCACCTGCAATTGTTGTAATTATTCCTTTTGAATCTATTCTTTTGATACGAAAAAAGCCTGCATCCACAACGTATAAATAGTTATCGCTAAAGATTATGCCCCGCGGGTCTGATAAATGCGCTAAAGTTGCTGCAATACTATCACCATTATCTTGAGCATAATAGCCTGCGCTTAAAAGAATTGCACTTGTATTTAAGCTATCTAAATTGAACTTTAATATATTAGGATTAAGACCCCAGCAACCATCTTCAGTAGTGATATTAAAGTAAACGCTATTGTTTTGTTTATTATAGGCTAAGGTGGTAGGATCATATGAAGTAGAAGTAAGGTAGTGAATTAAGCCGGAATTGTTAATATAAACAACACAACCACCATTTATTATTGTTATGATATTTCCGATGGAATCTATATCAACATCTGTTGGCCCGCCAATTTTTGCCTTTAAGGCTAAAGTTGTATCATCTGTATAGCAACTACTTCCTGAAATACCATTGCCTGCAATTGTAGTTATTATTCCTTTTTTATCAACTTTTCTTATCCTGTTGTTATAAGTATCTGCAATAATAAGATTGCCGGTTTTGTCAAAGCAAATACCTGTGGGTAATTTAAGACTTGCATTAATTGCTTTACCTGAATCTCCGTTATAACCTCCTATACCATTTCCTGCAACTGTTGTAATGATGCCATTCCTGTTAACTTTTCTTATCTTATTTCCGGCCTGCTCTGAAATATAAATATTACCTGCAGAATCTGTAATCACATCCACAGGGTCAGATAAACTTGCATTCACTGCAAGTCCGCCATCACCACCATTGCCTCCGCCGGCAATAGTTGTAATTATACCTGCCTGGTCAACTTTTCTTATCCTGTTATTATATGTATCAGCTATAAATATATTGCCATCTTTATCAACATAAAGTCCTTTTGGCCCATCAAGCTTTGCATCAGTTGCAATATCCCCATCACCGGAAAAACCAGGTTTTTGCAGGGTGCCTGCAACAATAGAAATTATACCGTCAATATCAACTTTTGTAATAGTTGCTTTGTCAAATTCTGAAAAGAAAATATTACCATATTTATCTGCGGCCACACCATAACATGGATGAGTACGATAGTATTTTCCTGCATAACCTGGTCCAATTCCATTACTGTTTCCAGCAACCGTTATAATTTTTTGCGCAGGCAAATAATTGATTATAAAAAACAGTGTAATTAATAGAGCAGATAATTTTGAAAGGGTAGAATTATGCAGCATAAAAACAATACTTTAACTACTAAAGTTATTGTTTAAACTGAAGCCAAATTTTTTTATAAAGGGATTTTTTCTGTAACTGTTTCTTTCAATATTGCACGCACTGCATCTGCAATCGCTGGGGCATCATAATGACATTCACAATGCAATTCTTTTAATGTTCCATGTTCAATAATCTTATCAGGAATACCAAGAATTTTTATGTCAGCCTTGTAATTATGTTCATTCATAAATTCAAGCACTGCGCTTCCGAATCCGCCAACAACAGTTCCGTCTTCAACTGTAATTATTTTATCAAACTTGTTGAACACTTCATGCAACAATTCTTCATCAATTGGTTTTACAAAACGCAAATCATAATGTGCAGGATTAATGCCGTCAGCTTTTAATTCACGAATTGCTGCTGTTGCAAAATTTCCGGGATGACCAAAACTTAATATGGCAACTTGCTTACCATCTTTTATTTTTCTGCCTTTACCAATTTCTATTTCTTTAAAAGGCGTGTTCCATTCTGGCATTACACCTTCACCACGGGGATAACGAATAACAAATGGATAATTATTTTTTTCAAGTTGAGCGGTGTACATCAAATTACGTAATTCACTTTCATTCATTGGCGCACTAACAACTATGTTTGGTATGCAACGCATGTAAGGAATATCGTAAGCACCATGATGTGTTGGCCCGTCTTCACCAACAAGCCCTGCCCTGTCTAAACAAAATACAACCGGCAATTTTTGAATAGCTACATCATGTATTACCTGGTCGTATGCACGCTGCATAAATGATGAATAAATATTACAAAACACACGCATGCCTTGTGTTGCTAAGCCTGCGCTTAATGTAACAGCATGTTGTTCGCAAATGCCAACATCAAATGCACGGTCAGGCATTGCCTCCATCATAAATTTTAATGATGAGCCGCTTGGCATTGCTGGTGTTACACCTAAAATCTTATCGTTTGTTTTTGCCAATTCAATTATTGAATGACCAAATACATCCTGGTATTTTGGCGGCTGTGGTAAATCAAATTTCTTTTTATAAATTTCGCCTGTTACCTTATCAAATAAACCTGGTGCATGCCATTTCGTTTGGTCTTGTTCTGCTAATGCATAACCTTTTCCTTTTACAGTGATGATATGCAATAATTTTGGACCGGGGATTTTTTTAAGATCTTCTAAAGTATCAACAAGCTTGGTAATATTATGCCCGTCAATGGGGCCAAAATATCTGAAGTTTAATGATTCAAAGAGATTGCTGCTTTTGCTAACCATTCCTTTTACACTCGCTTCAAGCTTTGCGGCCATATCGCGAGTAAATTTTTTGCCAACAGGTAATTTGCCTAACAATTTCCAAACATCGTCTCTTACTTTATTATATGCGGGTGAAGTGGTAATATCAGTTAAATATTCTTTTAGTGCACCAACATTAGGATCTATGCTCATGCAGTTATCATTCAATATAACTAATAAATCTGCATCTGCAACCCCGGCATGATTTAATCCTTCAAAAGCTAAGCCTGCAGTCATTGCCCCATCACCAATAATGGCGACTGACTTACGATCTTTTTCATTTTTATATTTTGCAGCCATTGCCATACCAAGTGCCGCAGAAATTGAAGTAGACGAATGGCCTACGCCAAACGTATCATACTCGCTTTCGCTTCTTTTTGGAAAACCACTTATACCGTTGTATTTACGATTGGTAATAAAATTATCGCGGCGGCCGGTTAATATTTTATGACCATAAGCCTGGTGACCAACATCCCAAACCAGCTGATCGTAAGGTGTGTTATAAATGTAATGCAAAGCAACAGACAACTCAACTACACCAAGGCTTGCACCAAAGTGCCCGCCGTAAACGCTTACTACATCAATTATATATTGCCTTAACTCATCACAAATTTGAAAAAGCTGATCTCTCGAGATTTTTTTTAAGTCTTTAGGGGAATTAATTTGGCTTAACAAAGGACCGGCAGCGATTTCCATTAATAAAGATTAAGAAACAAAAATAACAATTTTAAAACTCTTGTACCATATACAAACGTATTTGCCTTATTTGAGGTTCGATAAATCCTAATATCTTTTAATATTTAAATAATTATTAAGTGAGTAAATTAAAGTTTAAATCAATATTTCAACCAAACAGACCACAAATTGACCATTGATAAAAATTGGCTGTTTATACGGTTATTTAAGTTTATACATTTGTAGGCGCATGCGGAAAAATCATTTAGCATATTGGTGGTGCCAGTTAGGTGGGTGGACTTTTTATGGATTATCATTGCTATTTTTCATTTGGGTTTTTCATCTTGAACTCACAACCATATTTGTAGGTCGCATAATTTTATCTATTTCTTTCGGCTTACTATTTACACATATTTTACGGCTTGTTATACTTAGATTTAAATTAACGCCGCCAATTTTTGGCAGACAGTGGATTCATCTTTTTACAATTACTTTGTTGGTTTGTATCACATATAGTTTTATAAGCAGTACAATTGTTGAATGGCTTCGGCTATATAATCCTGAAATTAAAGCAAGTATTCCTGAACGTTTTTTTCTTAATCTTGCAAACGATTCACCTATAATTCTTGTCTGGCTTTCTATCTATTACCTCTGGCATTATATAGAAAACACACGTAACAATAAAATTGATAGTGTGAAAATGGAAAGCCTGGTAAAAGAACTTCAGCTAAAAACAATAAAAGCGCACATAAACCCGCATTTTATTTTTAATGCATTAAACAGCATAAGAGCTTTGGTTGATGAAAACCCTGAGCGTGCAAGAACAGCTATTACTGAGCTAAGTAATATTTTACGCAGTAGCATGCAGGCAGAAAAAATGGAAACAACAACATTGGAAAAAGAATTAAGCATTGTAAAAGATTATTTGGAACTGGAACAAATTCGTTTTGAAGACAGGCTTAGGGTAGAATATGAAATTGATGATGATACATTAGATCAGCAAGTACCACCAATGATGTTGCAAACACTTGTTGAAAACGCAATAAAACACGGGGTAAGTAAACAGGTTAATGGCGGAAGTATAAAAGTTACATCAGATTTCAGAGACAATCGTCACGAATTGATTGTTGAAAACAGTGGTCATTTAAATGGAGCAAAAAATTTGGAAGGTTTTGGTATTGTCAGCACCATAAACAGGTTAAAATTATTATACGGCAGCGATGCTACTTTCGAAATAAAAAACATAAATGGTAATATGGTTAAAGCAAGAGTTGTTTTACCTGTTACTGCTGTATCATTTTCAAAATAAAATATATGAGTTTAAAAGCAGTTATTGTAGACGATGAGCGTTTGGCAAGAGCAGAATTAAAAAAATTATTGCTGGAATTTCCTGATATTACTGTAGTTGATGAAGCCGCCAACGCAGAAGAAGGTGTTGATAAAATAGAAACACAAAATCCTGATGTTGTTTTTTTAGATATTCAGATGCCGGGTAAAACAGGTTTTGATCTGCTTGCAGATCTTGATAAAGCGCCGCATGTAATATTTACAACAGCCTACGATGAATATGCATTAAAAGCTTTTGAAGTAAATGCTTTGGATTATTTGTTGAAACCTGTTGAGCCGAAGAGATTGGCTGATGCAGTGCACAAATTGCAATACGAAATTACCAAAGAGAAAGCGGGAATTAATGGTGTTAATCGCGGCCCGCTTACTGAAGCAGACCAGGTTTTTGTAAAAGATGGTGAACGTTGCTGGTTTGTAAAGCTTAGCGAAATTCGTTTATTTGAAAGTGTGGGTAATTATGCAAAAGTATTTTTTGCAACTAATAAACCGCTTATTTTAAAATCGCTAAATTCTCTTGAAGAACGCCTGGATGACCGCGTATTTTTTCGCGCCAATAGAAAACACATTATTAATTTAAGATGGATCGAAAAAATAGAACCCTATTTTAATGGTGGTTTATTGGTTGAATTAAAAGGCGGAGAAAAAATAGAAGTAAGCCGCAGGCAAACAGTGAAGTTTAAAGAGATGATGAGTTTCTAAAATTCATTCAAAAATGTGATATAAAAAGTCCTGCTTAAAGCAGGATTTTTTTGTTATATATTTTATTGCAGTTGGAATAAGAATTAATGACGTCGAAGCCTGTCTTCAAACTTGCTTTGGAGATCACCAACCTGTGTTGCGTATTTTCATAGCAACTAAAAAATACTAACGTAAACTAAACTTTAACCTGTTCAGAAGAATGTATAGCATCACTCATTTCTTTTATTAATGATGCATCTTTTTCAATTGCGTTGCCAACAACAATTATATCTGCGCCGGTGCGGCAATTCAAATAAGCTTTTTCAGGAGTAGTAATACCGCCACCAACAATTAATGGCGCTTCAATATGTGATGACACTTTTTCAATCATATGATTAGCAATAGGATTTTTTGCGCCACTTCCTGCATCCATAAAAATTAATTTCATGCCGAGCATTTCACCTGCCATTGCAGTGCACATAGCAATTTCATTTTTATCAGCCGGTATTGGTGTTGCGTTAGAGATATAAGAAACTGTTGTTGGAGCACCACCATCTATAACCATATAACCGGTTGGCATAATTTCCAAACCACTTTGTTTAACTGCAGGCGCACTTATTACATGCTGGCCAATTAATAATTCAGGATTGCGACCTGAAATTAATGACAAATACAATAGTGCATCTGCATAACGGCTTATTTGCGAATGTGAGCCCGGAAATATAATTACAGGTATTGAACAGGAAACTTTTATCTGCCTGATGCATTCATCAAGATTACTGGATATCACCAAGCTTCCGCCTACAAAGAAATAATCAATTCCTCCGTCAACAGCCAAAGAAACCAATTGCTCTGTAGTAGCAACATTTACTTTATCGGGGTCTACTAATACAGCAAAAGACTTTCTGCCAGCTAATTTTCGTTCTCGTATTTGATCGTACAACGTATGCTTCATGCAGGTTGATTATTTTGCGCTAATTGCAAAAATGCAAAAAAGTTCTCATTCATAAGAATTCATCCTCAACGTTTTTAAAATGTGCAGGTTATTTAATTATATACGTAAAGTTTAAAAACGTAGGATTTTACTGTAAAAGCATAAACTTTTTATTAAAAATATTTTATTCACTAACAAAAATTTTTAAAACGCAACGCCAGTTTGAACTTCCGAAAATTGCGTGCCTATTTTCCACATCATGTGCATATTCAGAGTTTAAATTTTCAATGCTTAAAGATATTTTCGTCGTCTGTCTCTAACGACTACTTAGCATTAAAAAAGTTTTTCAAACTCATTAAATTAATTTATAAATGGCAACAGAAAAACCCCAAAAAGCGCTCCTGTTTCAGCGTCGCTTTACAAAAGAAGGTATTAGCCCGTTTGATATGTTTGAATACGATTATCGTACCAGTATTATCAAAAACCCAACAGGCGAAGTTTTATTTGAAATGAACAATGTTGAAGTGCCAAAACAATGGAGCCAGATTGCTACCGATATTTTGGCGCAAAAATATTTTAGAAAAGCCGGTATACCACAACCTGATGGAAGTATTGGAAGGGAAACTTCAGCAAAACAGGTTGCACATCGCATGGCTAATTGCTGGCGTGTTTGGGGTGAACGTTATGGATATTTCGATTCAGCAAAAGATGCGCAAATATTTTATGAAGAATTAGTGTACAGCATTTTAAACCAGGCTTGCGTTCCAAACAGCCCACAATGGTTTAATACAGGTTTGCACGAAAGCTACGGTATTACAGGCAAACCACAAGGCCATTATTATGTTGATGCAAAAGATGGGCAACTAAAAAAATCTACAAGCGCATATGAACGTCCTCAGCCGCATGCATGTTTTATTTTAAGTGTTGATGATGATTTAGTGAATGATGGTGGCATTATGGATTTATGGATTCGCGAAGCAAGAATTTTTAAATATGGTTCTGGTGTAGGAACTAATTTTTCTAAAATTAGAGGCGAAGGTGAAAAATTAAGCGGTGGCGGTACATC
>Ga0157374_10005426_pt1 | contig 10713 bp, 8 predicted proteins | sample M25metaG_FD_115308 | JGI IMG/M metagenome (GOLD analysis project Ga0157374, IMG submission 115308) | Miscanthus rhizosphere microbial communities from Kellogg Biological Station, Michigan, USA - M2-5 metaG | ecosystem: Host-associated > Plants > Roots > Rhizosphere > Soil | place: USA: Michigan... | reverse complement strand
TCGGACAGCAGGGTGGTGGTGTGCCCTTTTGTATCATTTCCCGCGACTCTCCCGGGCTGAGCAACAGCCACCGGGTTCCCCACGATCTCAATTTTGAACGTATCCGTTTGGACCTCGCCCGTGCCGTATTTCACCAGAGCGGTTAATTCGTAAGTTCCAGGAGCGGACGTGCTCGGCAGTCGGAAAGAGATAAGGTGCCGCTTTTGTTGGCCTGTGACGATCGAGAAATCCGCCGTGCCAGTTGCGCTCCCGGGCCCCTTGAATGACCACTCGCAAGCCCCGGAAAGCAGGTTGCGGCTGTTGTTGATGATCACGAGCTGCTTTTCGATCGTCTCACCCGGACGAAAGATGTGATCTTTACTGGTGAAGGCGGCTGGTTTTCCAGCCAGGTATACCAGAACGGGTCCGTTATTGGCGATCAAAGCCTTGGCGGCGATGGTTGGAATCCAGTCGGTGCGTTTGTACGCAAGGTCCATTCGTTCATACCGTTGATCCTGGTAATCGGGGCTAAACCCGGGACGCTGCAGCTTCTGCCAATCCGTCTTGAAATCTTCGCGGCTTCGTTGCACTCCCTGTCGCAGTTTCCAAAAATGCTCCCATTCCCACGGCGAGGTGGCCGACACTTCCCACGTCCGGAACGCGCGCCAGTTATCGTTAAGGTAGTTGGCAAAAATCGGATAACGCTCCTCCAGCCGGCTTGAGCCCACTTCCACAGGATAATCCCAGCGGTGCCAGGTCTTATCCTCACGGAACTGTGCTGCTTCCCACCGCAGGTTCGCTTTTTCCCCTTCGCTGATGTCGAATGCCCGGTCACCCACGAACTGCGCGTTCCATTCTGCGAGGCAGAATTCCCACGGCACGGCTGCGCTGCCGAATTCTCGCTGCCCGCGATAAAACCCGCGATACATCGTCCAGTCCCACGTGAACGGAGCACCGTACTCGCAAGTAAACACCGGTTTGATCCCCTGCGTGGACCAATGTTCAAACCAATCCGACAGCTCCTGGATCGGAACGAAGTTGGGATAGAAGTTAATGGCGTGCAGCGGGCCAAGGTTTCCGGACGCGTGATGATAAACAATCCGGCTCGGGTCCAAAGAGCCGACGATACTTTGTGCGCGTTTGGCGAGAGCCACGTTTTTCAGCGCCCAGGAATCCCTCGCATCATGGATCCCGTCGATCATCTCGGGATTCATGTCCTCGTCGTAGCCGGTGGCGTTATGGCTCATTGAATACATCACTACGCTGGGATGATTCCGCGCGGCGCGCACGTAGTACGCCGCATGCCGCGCGTAGCCATTGTTTTCGTCCGCGTCGGCTGCTTTCCAATCGTAATGGCTGAAGTGCGGTTGAGAGAACGAGACCAGCATCCCCACGTCGTCAGCCGCGCGCAGAATTTCTTCGAAACCCAGGTGCGCCCCCGGTTCGCAGCCATAGTTATGCGTGTAAACGAGGTTGATCCCGAAGCTTTTTAAGCGCTCCAAGCTTTCTCGCGCGGCGCTGTACGTAGCCAGCGCGGCGCTCACTTGAGCGTTATCGAGTGGTACTGCGGAAAGGAAAATCCGTGTGCCATTCAAATAGAAATCGCGTCCGTCGATCCAAAGTTCGCGCGCCCCAAAGCGGACAGGCCACCCTGTGTCCAGGGCTTTATGGTCGCCGTTAAGCAACGTGACTTGGACCGAATACTGATTGGCAGGAGTTGTGGTATCCCACAACTTCTCCGGCAGCCACTTTTGAGTGACCGATACTTCACCTTTCCGCAAGTCGCGTCCGGAAAAGGAGCTGCTGTTAAATTCCTTCACGACCGAATGCCCGTCCGAAACCTTGAACCGAAGCTCGTATTGCTTTTCGGACCCAACGCCTTCCAGTTGGGAGTTGATCGTGAGCTCCTTCTTGCGGATTGAAGTTTGAACCCTGACCTCGCCCAGACTCGCGCCAGCCGGGCGGCTGATCAGGAACACATCGCCGCAAAGCCCTCGCCGCGCCACTGCGCCTTTCTGTTCGCGAGCCGATGCACTGTCGGTGTACGAGAGCATGACGGCTTTGAGGGGCAGGGCGACCACCAACAAACTCAACCGGTGCAGGCCCGGTTGCTGCAACGACTCCGTCAGTTCCAGCTCTCCCCCGGGAAACCTGAGCTCTCCAACTGGCCTTTGGTCCAGGTAAACGGCCGCGTAAGAATTGAGATAATCCAGTGAGAGGAAAATCCGTCTTCCGGCCCAGTTTGTGGGGGCGCTGAATTCGCGTTGATACCAGGCAGAGCTGAGTTCCCGTAGATTTGGATTGTTCCAGCTCGGGTCGGAGTAAACCGTCTGGCAATCCTTTTGCATGTAGTCCGTGATCCCAGGCCAACAGCCGGGCACTTTGAAGTAGCCCCAGTTTGTAGCGGGGACCTGTTTAGCGCGGGAAACGGCCGGTTGCCATTGCCATAGACCATTCAAGCACACCCGTTCACGAGTCGGGGTGGTCTCGCGGTAGGCTTTGTCCAAAGTCCAAACGGCCTCAACATTCTTTGGCAGTTCGACACTACTGCATGCCGTGCCAATCACGCCGATGAGTCCCGTGACAAGAAAACCGGGAACAAATCGCGAAATCCGACAGAAAGATACCAGCACAGGAAAGCGCAAAGGCTGCCGATCGGCGGCTTCACTGATCTTCATGAGGCCAGAAGGGTTTCCACTGAAGCCATGTTGCGCCCGCGGCCTGGTACCGTCCAGAATCAAAACCTTGTTGAGGGTTTGAGCGTTGAGAGTGTTTTAAAGTTGAGAGACGCCCAATTGCACCGTTCCGGACTGGATGAAGCACCAATGGCCTGGTCATCCCATTAACACCTTGTTTCAACAAGGTGGGGCTGTGCTTCAGGATCGGGGTAACCGTTTCGAACGGTTTCTCCTTGCCCACACTCGACCGAAAAGATTGTTCGAAAAACCTATTGCGGCGCGGCGCGGGTTTGCTATATTCCGCCCTCCGTTTCCCGGGTTCGGGAGCGGTTCACGTAAGTAAACTTAGACAATTGTTCTTTGTATGGCTGGACAACGCATTCGCATTCGCTTGAAGGCTTATGACCACCGGGTCATAGACCAATCCGCCCGCGACATCGCCGACACCGTCAAACGCACGGGTGCCCGAGTCGCCGGACCAATCCCTCTTCCCACCCGCGTGGAGCGCTTCACCGTCTTACGCTCTCCGCATTCGGACAAAAAATCCCAGGAAACCTTCGAGCAGCGCACGCACAAGCGCCTGATCGACATCATTGAGCCCACGGCCAAAACGGTCGACGAGCTCAAAAAGCTCAACCTGCCGGCCGGTGTCGATATCACCATCAAAATCTAGTACGTTATGCCTCTAGGAATTCTTGGAAAAAAATTGGGCCTGACGCGTGTGTATGACGCGAAAGGCGTGATCAGTACGGTGACCATCGTTCTGGCCGGCCCCAATCGGGTCTTGCAGTGCAAGACTCAGCAGTCGGACGGCTACAATGCCGTTCAGTTGGGCTTCCACGATCAAAAGGAACAGCGCCTGACCAAGCCGCTGCTCGGTCACATCAAAAAACATAACGGCGTTGCCGTGAAGCGTATTTCCGAGTTTCGCGATTTTTCCAAAGAAGTGAAACCGGGAGACGTCCTCGGAGCCACGCTTTTTGCTCCGGGCGATTATGTCGATGCGATTGGCTTGACCAAAGGTCGCGGGTTTGAGGGCGTTGTTGCCCGGCACGGGTTCCGCGGCGGTGATTCGACCCACGGTGCCAAAGGATGGCATCGGCGATCCGGCGCGATTGGCCAGCGCTTGTTCCCCGGCACAGTCATGCGCGGCATGAAAATGCCCGGTCACTTGGGCCAGGTCCGCCGCACGACCCAGAATCTTCAGGTCCTTCAGGTGCACGAAGCCGAAAACCTGTTGTTAATCAAAGGCGCCATTCCCGGTTCCAAAGGCGATTACGTCGTGATTCGGGAAGCGAAGAAACGGCCCAAGGGTTGGAAGCCGCATGCCGAGCGTGCGGAAAACATCAAGAAGGCTGACGCCAAGAAAAAGTAACCTTAGGGACGATTAGCCATGAAGCTTGCAATTAAAGATAGTAACGGAAAAAGCGCGGGGGAGCTGGAAGTAAAATTCCCGCTAGTCGAGGATGGCCGGGGTACCCAGGCCGTTCACGACGTTGTCGTCGCGTATCAGGCAGCCCAGCGCATGGGCACAGCTTGCACCAAAACCATGGGCGAAGTCGCCGGCAGCGGCAAGAAGCCGTGGCGCCAAAAAGGCACCGGGCGCGCGCGCGCTGGTTCCTTCGCTTCACCTTTGTGGCGTGGCGGTGGCGTGGTCTTCGGACCCAAGCCTCGCGATTTTACCAAGAAAGTATCGCGCAAGACCAAGCAACTCGCGTTGCGCAAGGCGCTCTCCGAACGTCTGCGCGCCGGCGATGTCGTTCTGCTCGACGACTTGAAGCTCTCTTCCGGGAAGACCAAGGATTTCGTCAAGCTTTTGACGACCCTTGGATTAACGGGAACCGCCCTGATCGTCGCTAACACCGAGGATCAGAACCTCGCTCAGGCCAGCCGTAACGTGGCCAACGTGCTCGTCACCACGAGCGACTCACTTAACACCTACGACGTGCTGCGCCCGGATAAGCTAGTATTCACCCGCGGCGCCTTTGAGCAGGTCGAAGCTCGCTTGCAGACGGAGCAATCATGAACACTTTTGAAATCATTAGGACCGTTCGGTTGACCGAAAAGGGCACCCGCCAGGGTGAAAAGTACAATCAGTACACGATTGTGGCGGACCCGCGCGCCAATAAGACTCAGATCCGCAATGCGGTGCAGGAGCTCTTCAAGGTCAAAGTTACCAAGGTCAATACGCTCAATGTGCGCGGCAAATTCCGCCGCCAACGCACCAAGCAGGCTGGCCAGGCGCCGAATTGGAAAAAAGCCATTGTCACTCTCAAAGACGGTGACAAAATCGTGCTGACGTAGTGGCTCGCGGCTAAATTGCCGCCAGCACACCGCGCATAAAGCCGAAAGATTCAACGACCCCGGGCATGGGGTCGTTTTCTTTTTCCTCGTACTCCAACCCAATGTTGTAGCCGTAGTTGATTTCTTTAAGCGCTTTCAGCACGCCCACGATATCGATGACTCCGCGGCCGACCGGCACGGGTTTTCCTTTCGGCGTGGCTTCGGTTTCGTCTTTAATGTGAAAATCGTACAATCGTCTGGCGCACCTGCCAATCGCATCGACCGGATCGACGCCAATCCGGACGGTGTGTCCCACGTCGATGCAGAGGCCCATCCGCTCGTCGCGATCCTTTACCAGGCGCCACACGTCGGATGGTGAAGGAAATTTTTTGTCTCCCGGTCCGTGGTTGTGGATAGCAATACGGATGTTGTACTCCTTCACCATTTTTTCGACGGAATCCAGTGCCTCGGGCTCCGGGCTGCAAACGATCGTCGGCATGCCCGCATCTTTCGCGTACTCGAACGCGTTCCGGATTTCCTCCTCGTTGTTTTTCATCCCTATCACCCCGCCGCTGGCAAGGTACAGTCCCGCCGCCTCCACCTTCTGTCGCGCTTCCTGACGCTCCGCCGAGGTGCTCTTCATCGGGAGGTGAACGTCTTTCAAAGAAATCGAAACCGCCCCGGCCTGTTTGCTCATCTCGATTGCCTGCTCCAGCGTGAATTTGCGGAACGTGTAGGAAGCCATCCCGAGCTTGAGCCCGTCATACAGCGGGCGTTGGGGCTTCGTCACTTCCGCCATGAGGCGCGAGGTTGATCTGGCCGCACCGAGCGCGATCGAGCCCAGCAGGCCCGCCTTTAAAAAATGCCGACGGTGAACGCTCGCACAGGAGTTCTTCATAAATATAAAGCGATTGCAGCCGGAAAAGTTCCAGGTGTCCAGAGCTTTTCCGTCGGGGTGGCGGAGTGGGCCGCAACTTAATGCGCCACCGCTCGCCAAAACCCGGCTCGCCCCTGCGGGAGGGGAACAGAAACGGTCTGTGAATCATTCGTGAGCGTCACCGAAACTAGAGTCTGCCAGTTCGACGTGGAAAGATCGGTGATTTGTTGAATGTCATGCAGATGACCGACATCACCGGAAATCGAAAACGACAGGTTCGTGGAATTCCAGACCAAGGCGAGCCCCGGTGCGCGCGGCGCCACTGCAGCGGCCGGATCGTCGCTAAAGTCGGGAATTCCGTTGTGGTTGGCGTCATTGGTGTCGTCGATTGAAAGCACCCAGGCGAGATAGTCCGGGGCAGGGGTGTTTGGCTCACCATCGTCGAATTCGATCAGCCCATAGTAGTTCGTGGTCCAAGGTGAATCTCGAGAGTAAAAATCGTTAGTAAACGTTAGCAGTTGAGAGTTCCCGTTGGTCCACGTTCCAGGTTGCAGGAGCAAGCGATCGGTCGAGATCTTCACGAATTCAAACGGTCCCTGGAGTGAGCTCGTAGCGTCGCCCGTTTGAAGCAGGTTCACGCTTCCCGTGACGTTATTTGTGCCGGGAGTAAACAGCACGGGTCCTTGATACTCGAGGAGTTCAAACCTGTGATTAAAACTGCCCAAATCCCCGAACACACTGTCTACCAGGTGCAGCGTGCAGGAACCGTCCTTGGAACCGGCCCCACGGGCCCACGAGGCCGTCACCGTCCCGTGTTCCGATCCCGCACTGTATGTCCCCGAGGTGGTACCGCCCACCGTGAGCGCGCTCTCGAAGAAATCGTTGAAGCCATTCCCGTTTATGTCCGCAAACGCCGGCAGGTTGATGAAGATCGTCCCATCGATTGGAAACCCCGAAACGTCCAGGCTGAATCCGCTGACGTACTTTAGATTTTGATACGGCTGGAGTTCGCCGTTTGGCGTCCCGTTGACGGTGCTGAGATCCAAAGTATCTCCGAATGAAGTTGTCGCCTGGTTAAAGCGCAGCGACAAGCACCAAAGCCGCCCGTTGGCCGTCTCAGCGCCGGGCGCGATAAAGGGATAAAAACTGCATAGGATTACGAACGCGTAGGAAAAGAGTTTCATAGTTCCGCTCCTGATGGATCGCCGTTGCATTAGAAAAACAGGAAGCGGTTCCAGAGTCAAGAACCCGTGGGAAGCTGCGGAAAGCGGCGCCCCGGCGGCCCCACTTTAATTAAGCCGCAAAAACTAGTCAGTTTCTGTTGGGGAACAAACGAATTTATCTGTCCCCAAAGTGAGTCCGGACAGAGAGCCACCATGCGAGCCGCAGCTCGGCCGTGATCCCAGTCCCGGCACCTGCCAGCGCGCCTGTAGGCCCACCCCCACCGGGCGTCCCATTTCCTCAACCGCCGCAGGCACGGCGCACTCCACAACACCAGCGAAGTTACTCCAGTTTCTTTTTGGCTTCGTCAGGTACCTCAACCTTGGTGGAGCCAATGTCCTTAATTTCAACTGTCGTCGTGCGGTCCACATCCCGGTCGTTGCCATTGAAGCTGACCTTGCCCTTCACTTTGAGTTCGTATTTCGACAGCAGGCCGTCTTTGGTCCAGATTTTCACCGACCCTTGCGCGCCGCTGACTTCAGGCCCGTTACGTCCACCAAACATCAGCTGCGATTTAGCGCCGTCTTCGGTCAAATCGCCGGAAAAGGCGTCACCATCCTGTTTCAGCTCTTTGACCTTGCCGGTCAGTTCTTCGACCTGAGCGGCTGGGGTCTTGAAATTCTGCACTCGGCGGGCGATAAACGTGGCCGGACCCGGGTCCCCGCTGAGCGCTTCTGAGAGGGACTTCCAGCCCTCCTCGCCTTTGAGGGCGCCTTTTTCTCCCTTCTTAACGGCTTGGATAGTGTTGTCCCGCATGTTCATGGACAGCCAGGTATAGCCGCCTTTCTCGGTTTTGCCTTCCGATTTGCCAGCACCGAATCCTCCGCCCCCGGCGTTCTCGGTCGTCTGCTTCCAGCTGTAGTTATCCTTATCAGCCAATTTCTTGGCCGCGCTGGTCACGGCGTCCTTGGGATCCTCCGCTAGCAGCGAAGTCGCTATCAAGCTAAGGGTTGCGAAGATTAGGTGCGTTTTCATTTTGGTTTGGTTGTTATTGACCGGCTTTGGTTTTTGTGACTTCCAGTGACAATTTGCCCAGACTTAAGGACGCGAAGCAACCTTTTGAGGTTACTACCGAATGATCCAGTCCAGTCACCCGGATCCAGGTTACCTTTGTCACTATCTCGAGGTAGACCCCCTCGCTCTGCGAATGGCGGCGCGACTCAGTTTGCTGAGGATGGCTTCGGCGGCGCGTTCGTGACCACAAACGATTCGCGCCACGGTTGCTGGTTCTGATAACGCAGCAGCCGCTCTTGCCATGGCTGAAGGCCTGTTATACCCGCGCTGGCCGCAAGCTGGATCGCATTTGAGGCCACGCTCTGCGCGTTGGTAAAATCGGCGGTCTCCGCCAGCGCCATACCGAGCACGTCCAAAACCTGCGGCTCTTGCCCCGAGAGCGCGGCGGCACGCAGTGCGAGAGCGAGCGCGGTTTTTCCGTCGCGTAGTGTTGGGTTTTCTTCGGCAGCCAGCACGTGGGCTGTAAGCGTGAGGATTTGAACGTCACGCGGCGCGATGCGCAGCGCTTCGTGACACTGGTCTATCGCTTCGGCATCGCGGCCTTGTTCGAGTAGGATTTTGGCCATCTCGAAATGCGGCCACGGGTAATTGGGATCCAGCCGCGCGGCTTCATTCAGCTGGCCCGTGGCCTCCTCGCGTTGTCCAAGTTGCGCCAGCACTCGTCCGAGATTGTAGTGCGCGGCCGGCAGATTCGGTTTGATTTGAACGGCTACGCTAAACTCGCGGAAGGCGTCCTGCAACTTGCCCTCGTACAACAGCAGGTTTCCAAAATTGTTGTGCGGATCAGCCCAAAGAGGCGCGATCCGGATCGCTTCCTGAAAATGAGTTCGCGCTTCGGCGCGGCGTCCCTTTTTGGCCAGCGCTACCCCGAGGTTGTTATGCGCGGGACCGTTGTTTTCGGTGATCGCCAGGGCATGGGAGAAAACCGTTTCGTCATCGCGCCAAAAGCTCAATTGGTGTTCCATAAGAACCAGGCAGACTCCCAGAGCCAAACCGGTAGCTACGGCCGAAGGCACAACTTCAACGCGGAAGTGCGCAATTAAGTCCTTGAGTCCAAACGCAACGGCGATGTAAATGCCAATCAACGCTACATACGCGTGATGATCGTTCATCGATTGTGCCCCGATTTGAACGAAACCGACCACCGGCACCAACGTCCCTAAAAACCACAGCCAGCCCACCAGCATATATGGGTATCGTCGCCGCGCGCGTACGACCAGCAATGTGATCCCCAGTAATAAGGCCGCTGCCAGTGCTCCTTCGATTGCCAAATGAGCACGCGGTGCATACGGATAAAGAATCGAAAGTTTGAGCGGCCAGATGGCCTTCCAGAGATACAGCACATACGAGCGGAAAGCACTGCACACGCGCAACCCCAGCGGCAGTTGCTGCAACGGTGCGACCAATCCTCCATGCGATTCCGCCAGGAAAGTCAGAATGCAAGCGGGGACTACGAGCAGAAAAAACGGCAGTTTTTCCAATGCCAGCCGAAGGAATTGCCTGAGGCTGAAACCGGAGGGCGGAAGTCTCCGCAGCGGCCAGTAATCCAGCAGCAGCATGACACAGGGCAGGGTGACGAGCATCGTTTTGGACATCAGGCACAACGCGAACAGAAAAAGCGCCAAGGCATGGTCCCAGGCCCAGTGGTGAAACGCGGATGCCCGATCCTCATTCTCGGGGTTCAACCGCTTCTGAGCATAGCTCGTATAGGCCAGTAGCGTCAGCAATCCAAAGCATGTGCTTAACACATTCTTGCGCTCCGCTATCCATGCAACCGATTCCACGGACAGCGGGTGCCAGGCGAACAAAGCGGCCACAACCACGCTTGTCCATAAAGAGTTCGTTAGTCTCCAGAGCAACCACAGCAGGAGCACCGCGTTGAGCATGTGCAAAAAGACGCTGGTCGCGTGGTGCCCCCTTGGATTCAAGCCGAACAGTTCGCAATCTGTCATGTGCGACAGCCATGTGACCGGATGCCACATGCTTTCATGAAATGTCCTGAGGGCCCACGACATGCCATTCACCGTCAAACCCTTTTGAACGAGAAGGTTGTTGGTAACGAAGAGGTCGTCGTCGAGGGTCAAAAAACCGTCCTGCATCGCTGGGGTGTAAGCCACCAGAGTGATCAGCCCAAGCAGGAGGGCAATGGTTCGGGGCCTCAACACGCTCCGACTTGTACGGTATTTGTCCTGTTTCGACACCAGTTAATTCCATTCACAAATCATCGAGCGCCGGCAGAATTCCGCAGAGTTATTCTCCGACTCCTGCGCGGAGCTTCGCCACGCTCTCCTCGTCCCCGGATGGATAGGTTTGGGAAACGGATCAGGAACGGGACGGGATCAGACTCTCTGTTGCCTCCGTTCGCTCCTGAGTTCAATTCCGGAATCGGTTGCCCCGCCAGCCTCTGCTCGGATCTCGGATTTCGGGACCCGCCCCTCGGCCTTCGACCTTCGAGTGGTCAACCTTACGGGTCGGTTTACGGGTTCTAACGGGTTTTCTAACGGGTAAAATCCACGAAATCCTGCGCCTTTATCGTTAAGTTTACGGGTTAACGGGTAAAATGACCCCTGGACGTGTATACCCCCCAAACCGGTCCTATTGATTGCACCGAGTTGCATCGATCTTTGAATGCGTTTAACACCGGTTCCATGAACCGTCGGT
>Ga0157374_10005424_pt1 | contig 10716 bp, 7 predicted proteins | sample M25metaG_FD_115308 | JGI IMG/M metagenome (GOLD analysis project Ga0157374, IMG submission 115308) | Miscanthus rhizosphere microbial communities from Kellogg Biological Station, Michigan, USA - M2-5 metaG | ecosystem: Host-associated > Plants > Roots > Rhizosphere > Soil | place: USA: Michigan... | reverse complement strand
TACAGCGAGGAGGTCCGGCGCCGGCTGCTGGTCAAGCCGGGGCTGACCGGGCTGTGGCAGGTGTGCGGCCGCTCCGATCTGGCGTGGGCGGACGCGGTGCGGCTGGACCTGGGCTACGTCGAGAACTGGTCGCTGGGCCTGGATGCGGAGATCTTGCTGCGCACCGGCTCGGCAGTGGTCAAGGGCAAAGGAGCGTACTGAGATGTCGGGGGGATCGCCGGCCGCCGAGCGGCCGGGAATCGCCGTGGTCGGCGCCGGGTACTGGGGGCCGAACCTCGTGCGGAACTTCATGGCCTCGCCGGACTGGGACCTGCGCTGGCTGGTCGATCTGGACACCGAGCGGGCCCGGAAGGTCGCGGCGCCGTATGCCAGCGTCCGCGTGAGCGGCACGCTCGAGGAGGCGCTGGCCGATCCGGACGTCACCGCCGTGGCGATCGCGACGCCGGCCCGCACGCACCGGGACGTGGCGCTGGCCGCGCTGCGCTCGGGGCGGCACGTGCTGGTCGAGAAGCCGCTGGCGGCCACCGAGGCCGAGGGCGCCGAACTGGTCGCCGAGGCCGCCGAGCGCGGCCTGGTGCTGATGTGCGACCACACCTACTGCTATACGCCGGCCGCGCTGGCGATCAGAGATCTGATCCATTCCGGCGGGCTCGGCGAGGTGCACTTCGTCGACTCGGTCCGGATCAACCTCGGGCTGATCCAGCCGGACGTGGACGTCCTGTGGGATCTGGCGCCGCACGACTTGTCGATCCTGGACTTCATCCTCCCGGACACCGTGAAGCCGGTGGCGGTGGCCGCGACCGGTGCCGACCCGCTCGGGGCGGGCCGGACCTGCGTGGCGTACCTGACGCTGGCCCTGTCCTCCGGCGCGATCGCGCACGGCCACGTGAACTGGCTGTCCCCGACCAAGGTCCGCACCATCACCGTCGGCGGCTCCAAGCGGACGCTGGTCTGGGACGACGTGAACCCCGCGCAGCGGGTCAGCATCTTCGACCGCGGCGTGGACCTGGCCCGGCCGGAGGAACTCGGCGCGGACCAGCGGCGCGCGGCCCTGGTGTCCTACCGGACCGGCGACATGGTCGCCCCGGCGCTGAACGAGCGGGAGGCGCTGGCGGCGGCGGTGGAGGAGTTCGCCCGCGCGGTGCGCACCGGGACGCCGCCCGCCACCGACGGCCGCGCCGGTCTTCGAGTCCTGCGCATCCTCGAGGCCGCTTCCCGCAGCCTCGCCGAGAACGGAGCCCTCGTGGCTGTGAACGATGACGCCTTGGAGGGCCGATGATGGGCACGGAGCAGGTCGGCGCGGCGGTCGCTCTGAAGGGCAGCCGCGCCCTGGTCACCGGCGGAGCCGGCACCATCGGCTCGCACGTCGTGGACCGGCTGCTGGACGCCGGCTGCGAGTCGGTCGTCGTGCTGGACAACTTCGTTCGCGGCCGCCTGGCCAACCTGGCCGCGGCCGTCCCGGGCGGCCGTGTGGAGATCGTCGAGGGCGACATCAGGGACCGGGGCCTGCTCGCCGAGCTGACCCCGGGCGCCGACGTGGTGTTCCACCTGGCGGCGATCCGGATCACGCAGTGCGCCGAGGAGCCGCGGCTGGCCAACGAGGTGCTCGTCGACGGCACGTTCAACGTGCTGGAGGCGGCCGCGGCGGCCGGGGTGAAGAAGGTCGTGGCGTCCTCCTCGGCCTCGGTCTACGGCCTGGCCGAGCAGTTCCCGACCGGCGAGCGGCACCACTCCTATAACAACGACACGTTCTACGGCGCGGCGAAGGCCTTCAACGAGGCCATGCTGCGCAGCTTCAAGAGCATGTACGGGCTCGACTACGTCGCGCTCCGGTACTTCAACGTCTACGGCCCGCGCATGGACATCCACGGCCTCTACACCGAGGTCCTGATCCGCTGGATGGAGCGCATCGCCGCCGGGACGCCGCCGCTGATCCTCGGCGACGGCACGCAGACGATGGACTTCGTGCACGTCGCGGACATCGCGCGGGCCAACGTCCTGGCCGCCGCCGCGGACCTCACCGACGAGGTGTTCAACGTGGCCTGCGGCGTCGAGACCAGACTGAACGACCTGGCCAAGACGCTGCTGGAGGTCATGGGCTCGGACCTGCCGGTGGAGTACGGGCCGCCGCGCGCCGTCAACGGCGTGACCCGGCGCCTGGCCGACATCTCGCTGGCCGAGAAGCGGCTGGGGTTCAAGGCCGAGATGCAGCTGCGCGAGGGTCTGGCGGACCTGGTCGCGTGGTGGCGCAGCGAGCAAGAGGGCTCGCAGCCGGTGTCCGGGGCCGCGGTCGAAGGAGCGTCCTCGTGAGCAGCGTGGTGGCGACCGAGTCCGAGGCGACAGCCGAGGCGAATACACCCGAGGCGACCAAGGCCGAGGCGACCGCCCGGATCCCGGTGATGGTGCCGTGGCTCGGCGAGGAGGAGGCCGAGGCCGCGGCGGAGGCCGTGCGCTCGGGCTGGGTCGCTCAGGGGCCGCGCGTCGCGGAGTTCGAGCGCGCCTTCGCCGCCGAGGTGGGTGCCGCGCACGGGATCGCCGTCAGTTCGGGGACCGCCGCGCTGCACCTCGGCCTGGTGGCGCTCGGCGTCGGGGCCGGCGACGAAGTCGTGGTGCCGTCGCTGTCGTTCATCGCGACGGCGAACGCCGCGCGCTACGTCGGCGCGGCTCCGGCGTTCGCCGACATCGATCCCCCGACCAGGAATCTGACCCCTGAAACGATAGACGCCGCGCTGACGTCCAAAACGCGCGCCGTGATCCTCGTGCACCAGGGCGGGGTTCCGGCCGACCTGGACGCCCTGCGGAAGTTCTGCGCGGAGCACGGTCTCGCGCTGCTGGAGGACGCGGCCTGTGCGGCCGGCGCGCGGTATCGCGGCGCCCCGGTCGGCGTCGGCGCGCAGGCTGCGGCCTGGTCGTTCCATCCGCGCAAGCTGCTCACCACCGGCGAAGGCGGCATGGTCACCACCGACGACGCCGAGGCCGCCGCCCGGATGCGGCGGCTGCGCGAGCACGGGATGAACGTCTCGGCCGCCGACCGGCACGCGAGCACGAAGCCGGTGCTGGAGGCGTACCTGGAGACCGGGTTCAACTACCGGATGACCGACATCCAGGCCGCGGTCGGGCTGGTCCAGCTGCGCAAGCTCGCCGCGACGGTCGCCGAGCGGCGCGAGATCGCGGCCCGGTACCAGCGCGAGCTGGCCGGGATCCCCGGTCTGACGCCGGTGTCGGACCCCGAGTACGGCCAGAGCAACTACCAGTCGTTCTGGGTCCGGTTGGACGAGGAGTTCCCGGTCTTCCGCGACGACCTGTTGCTCCTGCTGTCCGAGGCCGGTGTGTCCGCACGCCGCGGGATCATGGCCGCGCACATGGAGCCCGCTTACGCCGACGTCGACACTCCCAGACTTCCGGCCACCGAGGCCCTGAGCCTGAACTCGTTGATCCTGCCGGTGTTCCACGGCATGACCGACGCCCAGCAAGACCGGGTGATCGCCGTCCTGAAGGCGGCTGTCAGTGACTGACCCACGGATCGCGATAGCGGGAGCCGGCGGTTTCGGCCGGGAGACGGCCGACGCTGTCCGCGATCTGTATCCGGGCACCGACGTCTTCGTGGGCTTCCTCGACGACGCCATGCCCGGGCTGCTCATCGCCGACCAGGTGAAGGGTCCCATCGACCTGATCCACGAGCTGCCGGACGTGCGGCTCGTGGTCTGCGTCGGCAACCCGCGCAACTACTTCGCGCGGGCCGACATCGTCGAGCGGCTCGGGTTGCCCGATCGCCGCTACTCGACGGTCGTGCACCCCTGCGCGCAGGTGTCGCGGAGCTCGACCGTCGGGGCCGGATCGGTGCTGCTGGCCGGGGTGGTCCTGACCGCCGACGCCACGATCAGCCGGCACGTCGCGGTGATGCCGCACGTCGTGGTGACCCACGATGTCGTCGTCCGGGACTACGCGACGCTGGCCTCCGGGGTGAAGCTCGGCGGCGGCGTGGTGGTCGACGAGGGCGCGTATCTGGGGGCCGGGGCGATGGTGCGCGAGGGCGTGCAGGTCGGCGCCTGGTCGCAGATCGGCATGGGGTCCGTCGTGCTCCAGGACGTCCCGGAGTACGAGGTGTGGGTCGGCAATCCGGCCCGCAAGCTTCGCGACGTCGTACGTCCGGAGCCGTTAGCCCGCCGAGCAGTACTCCGGTGAACACGCCGGGGGACGCGGCGAGGGCGCAGGAACATGCCCTCGCCGTCAGTGTCATCGATTCCATCTCCACCGCGCCGGGCCGCGCGGTGTCATCGACCGGAGGACCCGTCCATGAGCCAGCGCATACCCCTGGTCGACCTCGCCGCCGCGCACGCCGAGGTCGCCCACGCGGTCCAGGCCGGCTTCGCCGAGGTGCTGGCCACGACGGGGTTCGTCGGCGGCCCGCAGGTGGCGGCCTTCGAGCGCGAGTACGCGGCGTTCGGCGGCGTCGAGCACTGCGTCGGCGTGGCGAACGGCACGGACGCCGTCGAGCTCGCGCTGCGCGCGGTCGGCGTCGTTCCGGGCGACGAGGTGATCGTGCCGGCGAACACCTTCGCGGCGACGGCCGGCGCGGTGGCGCGCATCGGCGCGAAGCCGATGTTCGTGGACTGCGATCCGGCGACCTGCCTGATCGACGTCCGCGCGGCCCTGGCGGCGATCCGCCCGGCGACCAAGGCGATCGTGCCGGTCCATCTGTACGGGCAGATGGCGCCGGTCGAGGAGTTGCAGGCCGGCCTGGCCGGCAGCGGCATCCGCATCGTCGAGGACGCCGCGCAGTGCCAGGGGGCCAGGCGGCGGGGCCGGACACCCGGATCCGGTCCGGGGGCGATCGCCGCGACGAGCTTCTACCCGGGCAAGAACCTCGGCGCCTATGGGGATGGTGGGGCCGTCCTCACTGACGACGAGGGCCTGGCGCGGAAGGTGCGCATGCTGGGCAGCCACGGCGGCCTGGTCAAGTACGCCCACGACATCGCGGGCGTCAACAGCCGGCTCGACGCGCTGCAGGCCGTGGTCCTGCGGGCCAAGCTGCGCAGGCTGCCGGACTGGAACGCCGCGCGGCAGGCCGCCGCGGCGTACTACGACAAGCTGCTCGCGGGTCTGGACGGCGTCACGCTGCCGACCGTGCTCGCGGGCAACGAGCACGTCTGGCACCTCTACACGGTCCAGGTCCCCGCGCGTGACGAGGTCCTGGCCGCTCTGGAAAGCGAGGGCATCGGGGCGGGGATCCATTACCCGGTGCCTCTCCACCGGACCGGCGCGTTCGCCACCGACGCGCCGTATCCGCACGCCGAACATGTCGCGGCGCACACGCTCTCCCTGCCGCTGCACCCGCATCTGATGCGGGAGCAGCAGGAGACCGTCGTCGCCGCCCTGGCCCGGGCGCTGTCTGCACACCCGGGCCGTCCCTTGTAGGACGCGAGCACATTCGAACGAGGTCGACGAACGATGTCGCACAGCAAGATTTACAGAGGGCTGAGGCAGTCCGCCTATGCCGTCGTCGCGGTGGCGGTCGCCTCCGTGGTGACGGTGTGGGGCACTGCCCAGCCCGCGCACGCTGCGGCGTGCGCGAACTCGGTGGCATGCGAGAACCAGCAAACCACCGGTGTGCAGGACCTGACGGACGGGGCGGGGCACCTGGCGACGTACACCAGTGCCTACGGGGACATCCAGGGTTTCTCCACCACACAGAGCGTGCTGCCGGGCGGCACGATCTCGATGAAGGTGAAGTCCCCGACGCAGTACGCGATCGAGGTGGACCGCCTCGGGTATTACGGCGGCAAGGGCTCCCGGATGATGTCCTGGAGCATGAACACCTCCACCGGGACGTACCCCGCGAACTACAGCGGCGACGTCCTGCCGGCCTGTGACTCGGACAAGTCCACCGGGCTGGTGGACTGCGGAAACTGGGCCACCACGGTCCAGATCCAGGTGCCCTCGACTGCGGTGTCAGGGGTCTACATCGTGGGTCTGGAGCAGTGGGACAACACCGACGCGCTGATCGGCTACATGCCGGTCCCGATCGTGGTCCGGGAACCGGACGGCGCCGCGCACCACAGCGACATCGTGGTGCAGACCTCCGACCAGACCTGGCAGGCGTACAACACGTTCGGCGGGCAGGACGTGTACGTCGGCAACGGTCCGGCGCCGGACGGACGGGCGTACCGGGTCAGCTACAACCGGCCGCTGCCGGACATCGGGCAGAACGGCATCTTCGGCTCGGAGTTCGCGCTGATCTACTGGCTGGAGGAGAACGGCTACGACGTCAGCTACATCTCCGGCCTGGACGCCACGGCCGACGCGGCCTCGGTGAGCAACCACAAGGTGTTCATCTCCTCGGGCCACGACGAGTACTGGAACCAGGCCCAGTGGAACAACGTCATGGCCGCGCGCCATGCCGGACAGAACCAGATCTTCATGTCCGGCAACGAGGTGTTCTGGCGGACCCGGCTGGAGAACAGCATCGACGGGACCAACACGCCGAACCGCACCATGACCACGTACAAGATGACGAAGCTGTACGGGACCAACCCGGTGGACGGAATCCCGGACCCCTCGGGGCAGTGGACCGGCACCTGGATGGACGCGCACGGCCTGGGGAGCGGCGCGGCGCCAGAGGACCAACTGACCGGCACGCTGTTCTCGGTGAACGCGAACCAGTATTCGCCGATCACCTTCTCCTCGCAGTTCTCGAACCTGCGCGTCTGGCGGAACACGTCGGTCGCCAGCCTCATGAGCGGCTCGGAGAGCACGCCGTACGGACTGCCCGGCTACGAGTGGGACTCGGACTACCCCGACTCCACCCGGCCTCCGGGTGAGATCGACCTGTCCGCAACGACGCTGACCGTGGACCAGCTCCGCACGGACTACGGCAACGACTACTCGACCGGGCAGGCCACGCACAGCCTGGTGGAGTTCCGCGACCAGACGTCGCACGCGCTGGTGTTCGGCACGGCCACGGTCCAGTGGTCGTGGGGCCTGACCAACCTGCACACCGACAACACCGGGGTCGCGAACCCGCCGAACCCGCCGAACCAGTCCACCACGGTGGACCGGGACGTCCAGCAGGCGACCATGAACATGCTCTCCGACGAGGGCGTGCAGCCGACCACGCCGCAGACCGGGCTGATCCCCGGGACGGCGCTGGCGGCCGGGACGCCGGGTCCGACGACGACGGTGACCGCGCCGTCCTCCGGGACCACGGTGCAGGTTCTCAAGCCCCTGACGGCCACCGGCCTCGCGAGCCCGCACACCGGGACCGTGGTGGCCCGGGTCGAGGTCTCCGTGGACGGCGGCACCACCTGGAACGCCGCCAGCACCACGCACACCACCGGCGGTGCGGTGTCCTGGAGCTATGCCTGGACGCCGACCACGATGGGCAACGCCACGATCCAGGTGCGCTCGGAGGACGACAACGCGGACATCGGAGCCACGCAGTCGGTCAACCTGACCATCGGGCCGCAGATCTGCCCGTGCGTGATCTTCCCGTCCACGGCCTCGCCCTCGCACCCGGACAGCGGTGACGGCGCATCGGTGGAGCTCGGGACGAAGTTCAAGACCTCGACCGCGGGCAAGATCACCGGTGTCCGCTTCTACCAGAGTCCGGCCAACACCGGTTCGCACGTGGCGAGCCTGTGGACCTCGAACGGGATCCTGCTGGGGTCCACGCCCGCCTCGACGGCCACGGTGACGCAGCCCGGCTGGCAGACGCTGAACTTCACCACGCCGGTGTCGATCAAGGCCAACACCACGTATGTCGTCTCCTACCATGCGCCGGTCGGGCACTACGCGGCCGACGCCGGGTACTTCACCAACGGCGGAGCCGGGGCCCCGCCGATCCAGGCGCAGCAGTCTTCGGCGTCCGGCGGGAACGGCGTCTACGCCTACGGAGGCTCGACGACCTTCCCGAACAACTCGTACAACGACACCAACTACTGGGTGGACCCGGTGTTCGACAACACCGGGATCCCGACGACGCCGCCTACGGTGACGTCGACGAACCCGGGGTCGGGGGCGACCGCGGTGTCTCCGACGACGCAGGTGTCCGCGTCGTTCAGCACGTCGATGGACCCGACGACGGCGACGTTCACGGTGAAGGACGGGACGGGGACCTCGGTGCCCGGGTCCGTGAGCTACACGCCGTCGACGAACACGATCGTGTTCACGCCGGACAGCCCGCTGGGGCTGAGCACCGGGTACACGGCGTCGATCCAGGCGGACGACGCGTACGGGAACGCGATGACGGCTCCGGTGACGTGGTCGTTCACGACGGCCGCGACGATGCCGGCGCCTTCGTGCCCCTGCACGCTGTGGCCTTCGTCCACGGTGCCCACGACGCAGGACTCCGGGGACGGGAACTCGGTGGAGCTCGGGGTGAAGTTCTCGTCGTCGGTGGCGGGGAACGTGACCGGGCTGCGGTTCTATAAGAGTGCCGCGAACACCGGGGCGCACACCGGCACGCTGTGGAGCGCCACGGGGCAGCAACTCGCCACCGGGACGTTCACCGGCGAGAGTGCTTCGGGGTGGCAGACGCTGACGTTCGCGACGCCGGTGTCGATCGCTGCGAACACGTCGTATGTGGTGTCGTACCACGCGCCGGCCGGGCACTACGCGGCCGACGGCGGGTACTTCACCAACCCGCACAACTACTATCCGCTGACCGCTCCCGCGACGGTGAACGGGCTGTACTCGTACGGGGCGTCGACGACCTTCCCCACGAACACCTTCAACGACACCAACTACTGGGTGGACCCGATCTTCCAGACGACCGCGCCGGCCGCGAGTCCGGCGGCGTCGCCGTTGCAGAGCCCGAGTGCCCGGGTGAGCGGCGGCAAGGTGACGGGCGCGGCGAGTTCCGCCGGCACGGTGAAGGCGGCGGGTGCCCAGCCCTCGGCGAACCACATCACGGTGCGCCAGGACCCGGTGATGGACCCGACGCATCCGATCACGACGGTGCTTCCCCCGACGGCCGATCCGGCGTCGGTGAAGATGACCGTGGTGACGGCGGCTCCGGTACCCGGGCAGGAGTGGACGGCCGGGACGAACATGCCGGGGTTCGTCACGTTCGATCCGAAGACGCATGTGGTGGCCTTCCATCCCAACGGGCTGCTGCCGCGGAACGCCACGTATCGGGTGACGGTGACCGTGAACGTCGACAACGACGATCCGACGCCGCCGCTGACGTGGGTGATCGCCCCGACGATCGTGGTCGGCGGGGCACCCGGACTCCCGGGGCTGGGGACGCCCATGGGAGTGGCGCCGGGAGTCCTCCCGTCGCCCTCCTACGGGAGCCGGAGCAATAAGCCGGGGATCAAGTAGATCCTCGGAGCAGTAGGAGGTGGCCGGCCGGGTTCTGCGTCTTCGGGGGCGTGGGACTCGGCCGGTTTCCTGTGAACCGCACATACATCGTCATCCGAATTGCTATTTCGAGGGGCCGGGCGAAGCCGTTATGGGCAGTGTCAGCGTTGTGATTCCGTGCTACCGCTACGGACATTTCTTGGCTGATTGCGTACGGAGTGTGCTGGACGAACAGCCGGGCGTCGATGCGCGGGTCCTGATCATCGACGACTGCTCGCCCGACGACTCGGCAGAGAAGGCTCGGGAGCTGGCCGCTGCCGATCCACGGATCTCGGTGGCGGTGCACGAAGCCAACAAGGGGCATATCGCCACCTACAACGAGGGACTTCTGGAATGGGCCGACGGCGATTACTGCGTATTGCTGTCGGCCGACGACCGGCTGACGCCGGGGGCTTTGGTGCGGGCGACGGCACTGCTCGACGCGCATCCCTCGGTGGGGTTCGTGTACGGGCACCCGCTGACCTTCCAGGACGGCTCGCCACTGCCGCCGGCGCGCGGCGCAGACTGGCGCACCGGGCAATGGGCGGTGCGCCCGGGACTGTGGTGGCTACGGCGGCGCTTCCGCACGGCGGAGGGATGCATCACGTCACCGGAGGTGGTGATGCGCACGTCGGTACAGAAGCGCATCGGCGGCTACGACCCGGCCCTGCCGCACTCGGGCGACATCGAGATGTGGATGCGCGCCGCCTCGGTGGCCGGCGTCGGCCACATCCGCGGCGCGGACCAGGCGTACTACCGGAAGCACGGCGCGAACATGTCGACGGTGGACTTCGGAGGGCAGCTGGACGACCTGAGGCAGAGGCGCGCAGCCTTCGAGTCGGTCCTGGTGAAGTGCGGCGACGCCCTGCCCTCGGCCGAGGAGTGGGCCGCGGAGATGCGCCGGAAGCTGGCCCGTCAGGCCCTGCGACGCGCGGTGCGCGCGTATGACAAGGGCCTGACAGGAACGGTTCCGGTCTCGGAACTGGTCGCCTTCGCACAGGACTGCTGGCCGGAGTACAAGCGCCTACCGGAGTACACGGGCCTGCGAATGCGCCGCGCCGTCGGCGAACGCGCGATGCCGTACCTGCGCCCGCTGGTGGTGAGCGCGGCGGTGACCCGGGGGCGGGAGTGGGTGTGGTGGCAGTCCTGGCGGCGGCGGGGGTGGTGAGGCGGTGCGACCTTGGCGCATCGCGGAGGCTGGCTGGCGAGCACTGCCCGAGCACGACTTCCTGGCCTATATGAGCGGTGGCGCGATGACGAATAGGCCTGTCATGTCGTTCGGTGGATCCTTCTCACCACACAGGGGTGTTGTGTTCTGGGTCCCACGCCGCGTATGCGGGGCTTGCCCAAGCAGGCCGGGCCGGTGGTGTCAGGCCG
>Ga0157374_10005420_pt1 | contig 10720 bp, 10 predicted proteins | sample M25metaG_FD_115308 | JGI IMG/M metagenome (GOLD analysis project Ga0157374, IMG submission 115308) | Miscanthus rhizosphere microbial communities from Kellogg Biological Station, Michigan, USA - M2-5 metaG | ecosystem: Host-associated > Plants > Roots > Rhizosphere > Soil | place: USA: Michigan... | reverse complement strand
CCGGCCGGGGTGACCTTATTCGGGTCGCCGCCGCTTTCCTGCCGCGCCATCGCCTTGAGCAGCAACGGGTCCACGTTCCACTCATCCCCGGCGGCGTGGAAGATCGGGTCGAACGGCGCGAGCGGATCGTCCGCCATTACTGGCCTGGCACGCTGATAATGCCCTTCTCGCGGGCAATCCTCATGGACCGCACCCATCGGGCTTTAGCCGTGGGACTGTTCTCGATCTGGGCAAGATGCGCCGCGCGTTCCTCGGGGCTTATCTTGTCCCAGGCAAACGCCACCGGATCGGTCTGTGGCAGGAAGTTCTTGGTGTGCTCGCCGTGTCCGCTACCGAACTCGGTAGCGCCGATGCCACGGTTCGGTGCGGTGAGTTGCATCGCCATGCGCTGCCGCAGTGTGCCAAGGTCTTGTTTTAGAATGTGCTCGTTCGTGGCATTGAGCATTTGCTCCACGTTGGCGTTGCTTTCGAGTTGGGTTTCCAGGCCGAGGTTGGTGCCGGATGTTTTGGAGCTGTCCTGGGCGAAACGCAGAAGTTGCTTGCGGGCAAGCTGGTAATTCTCGACGCCGCCCTGGTCGATGAGGCCCGACCCAGGGATGCCTTGCGCGATCATGAATGCCTTCACACGGTTGACGCCGGGCGTGCCATACCCGGTATGCGCCAGTTCTAATGCCTGCAATGCGGCGACGCCTGCTGTCTCGCGGGCTTTCATTGGGTCCATCGCGGCGTTGCCCGCCTGCCATGCGGCAGTGTCCGCATCGGTGCCCGCCGGCAGTCCGGTGACGACCGGCTTGAATGGTTGCGTCGTATCTGCCGATGCGGGCTTTGGCGTCAGTGCGGCATTGTCGGGACGGGTGCGTCCCGGCGTTGTGCCTTGCGGGACATTCGTATTGCTGGGCAGCGGACTGGCGGGGCCAGGCGTACCGCCCGACCCGTCTGCGCCAGGCAAACGCCCGCGCACCAAATTGCCGCCGCCCTGCTGCATCCATCGCTGAAGCATGGGAACGGTAATTCTGGTTCCTTCAGGAACGCCGAGCGCCGCCGCCGTCGCAGCGTCGGCCGGTTGATCGACCTGCGCGAGCATGTCCTTGAAGCCGGGCAACCCGGTGGCGACCGGCGCACCGACTGGGGAGATGGTGCCCGCATTCGGGGACGAGGTCAGCAATGGCGGCGTCGTGTAGCCCTGCAAGCCCTGTCCGGTGTCCACAGTGCCCACGCCAGGTTTGGCCGCCTGTAGCTGCTGCTGGGTGCTGAGATTCTGCCCCATGAGTTGCAGAATGGTCTTCGTATTGCCCGCAGTGTCGTCGCCAAAGATCCCGGCAAATTTCTGCGCGGTTTGCATGGGGATCAACCCGGTCTGCAATGCGGTCAGGATCGCGCCGTGCGCCGCCGCACCCGGCACCCCGTTGGGGTTGTCCGCGACAAGCTGCGCCAGCAGGCCGTTCACCCGCCCCAGTTGATCCGTATGCAGCTTGTATGTGTTGGTATCGAGCGCTTGCCCCGCCTGCGCTGCCGCCTGTGCTGCCATCGCCGTGCGGGGGTTGCCGGCAAGGTTCTGCATCAGGAGCGCCTGATTGGGCTGCCCGGTCTTCGGGTCAATCGAGTTCAGGAACGCCTGCCCGGCAGCTTCTGCCGCCTGCTTCTGCCGCAGGTCATACTCGCTCGCCGACGCCTGGTTCGCGGCAGCGATCGCCGCCAGCGGGTTGGCGATCTGCATCTCGCTGCGAGGGAGCACGGAACCGGGCGTCAATGCGTTGCTGCCTGACATGGTTATGTCACCTGATTATGCTGCCACTGGGGCCGCTATAGTTCTGAATCGAGTTCGTCAGGTTGGGATTGTAACCAGTTGTCGTCGGACTCATCCCCATGTTCTGGTTGTATTTGTTATATGCCAGATAGTTATTCACCCCGCCGGCTATGGCGTTGCTTGCATCTCTGGCGCCCGCCGCTGTGTCCAACCCCGATGCGTTGATGTAATTGGCCGCCGTGCCGGCGAGCGTCGTCCCTTGCGTGCCCAGCCCCGCCGCCGCGTTGGCGCCGAGGGTGGCAATGCTGTTGAGGCGGTTGAAGGCGTTTGTCGTGTTTCCCTGCTGCCCAGTGTTGAGGTTCAGGAAGTCCTCGAAACGCTTCTGTCGGACATTAAATTGATCCAAATATGTCTTGTTCGCCAGCCCCGTAGCGAAGGCGCCCGCGCCTTTCATGCTGGCACCGGACACGCCCAGGCCCCGCGCCGCGGCGCTGCTCTGGACCGCTTTGAGGCCCTCCCGCAGATCGAACTGGTAACCGGGCGTCGCCTCCAATTCCGCCTGCGTCATGGTGCCGGGCACGGCGCCCGCAGCCTGGCTCAGATAGTCAGGCCCGCCGCCGGTCGGCCCCAGCCTGGCCAGCGAATAGGCGTCGTTCAGCGCATTGTATCCGGGCTGAAAATACGGCGAGAGATCCGACCGCGTCTGCTGGTAGCGCGCATCGGCCTTCCCGGCAGCTTTGTCTGCCGCCCCTGCCGCCTGGCTGCTGCCATACAGCGACGTTCCGGCTGCCAGCACGCCCGTGCCGATAATCGCTGCCGCTACCATGTCAGTCGCTCCTTAATCCGCGAGCCATTTGGAGTGATACGTCTCGATCGGCGTGAACCCGAGCCGCCGGAACAGCGGCGATGCGTCCCGGTGCAGCTTGGCCCCGACGAACCAACGCTGCACGCCCCGGTGCCGCAGATCCCGCTCCACCGCATCGAACAGGATGCGTCCGTTGCGCCCGCGCCGATGCTCGGGGTGGACGAAGAAGATATCCATCGTGGCCGTAAGGCACGTCGCGTAGTGTAGCCCCGGCGCCACGAAACCCCAGTAATAGCCGATGACGCGCCCGTCCTCGCGCAGCACCACGATCTGCAACTCGCCGCGAGCATTGCGGGCATCGTAGACGTGCCACTGGGGTGCGAGCGGAACACGGTTCTGATCCAACGCGAGTTCCGCATAGTGCAGCGGCAACAGCGGCATCATCTCGTCGATGGTCGGCCGCCATGGCTCGGGCGCGGCGGTGATCATGGGGGAACGCGCATATCCACAAGCAGATGGAGTCTCGCATCCGCCGAATTGTTCAGCACTTCATGGACTTCCCGATGCTGGAACCACCAGACCTGTCCCGATAGCATCTGGACCTCTTCATCGCCGCATCGGTAGAGGCTGCCTGGCAGACCTTGCAACACGACGTGGAAGCGCATGCCGTCATCGCGCGACACGTAATTGCCGTCCGTGTCGGCATGTGGCGCAATCCGCCCGCCGGGTTGTAGGCGAGTGATGATGACCCGTCCCAGGCTGAAGGCTTCCATGCGGCGCATCAGGTCAAAGACGATCGGCCGCACCTGTGGAAGCTCCTGCCATGCTGGATAGAACACCGGCTCCACGTCTTCCAGAACCTCGGCTAGGAGGTCGGGGTCAGTCGTCTTTGAGGGCGCCGAGAACCGCAGCAGCACGTCATCCACGTTTCCATGCGGCGTATTCGTATAAGTCGTCCGGAACGGGTTCTGATTCCACAGATGCGGGCGCGTTTGCAGCGCCATCATCAGCGGGATGACATCGACGTTCATGGCGACGAGCTGGAAGTTGCGCATCACAGCATCCGCAGCCCGGCGGTCCACAGCACGGCGATGGTCAGCGCCACGATGACGTAATACAGGGCGCGATCAGAGAGCATCATACCCCAGCGATGGGCAACCAGGTGCCCGCCCCTCGGCTCACGTAGATCGTAGCCCCGACCGTCCCGTCCCGGCGGCTGTAGATCGAGCCCAGCGGCTGCGTGCTGGCCGGTGCGCCGAAGCCGCTGGTCCAGGTCGGGCCGGTCGGCGCGGTGCCGCTCTGGAACGTCGTGAATGCCGCCACAGGGCCATACACTGTCCCGGTGAGCGTGCCACCCGCCAGCGCCAGCCTGCTGGCATCTGCGGCCGCCCTGGTGGCTGCCTCGGCGGTGTCCGCGTTCTCGCGCGCCGTCCGTTCTGCCGCGACGGCGTTGCTCAGTAGCTGGTCGGCGCTGGTGCGGGCGTTGGTTTCGGCGGCCAGTGCGCCTTCGAGCTGCGGCGTGGACGCGCCCGGCGAGGCGCCAGTCCGCACGTAGACCTGCTGGAAATACCCGCGCCAGACCGCGGTGACATTGCCGCCGGGATCGCTGATCGGCCCGGATGGAAACGCAACGGCGAGGGGTGCGGTGGCCATCAGTGGCCCGCCGCCTGCCAGAAAAACTGGCTGTCCTTGCCGCCGGTATTGCTGGTGTCCTCGATGAACACCACGGCGGCGGTGGTCGATATGCTGGTGACGCGGATGACCAGGTTAAGCGCATTGGCGGCCGTAGTGGCCACGAATGACTGGCAGGCGGTCGGGAAGGCGATCGGGAAGGTGACGGACGCCACGCCGGTCCCGCCGGTAGCCGATCCCGCGCCCCACTGGATGACGTTGCTGCCGGCGACGTGGGCATAGCCTGATCCGCCGCCCAGCGCCCCGCCCGCGAGCGCCGCCTCGGCCGCCATGGCGCGGGTCTGTTCCGCCGTGATGTTGGTTTGCAGCGTCGTGTCCGCATTGGTGCGGTTGGTCGTCTCGGTGGCGTCGGCGGCGATGCGCGCGGATGTCTCGGTGCTGTCGGCGGTGGCCCGCGCCAGCGCCTCGTTGTTAATGAGCGTGGTGACGCCCAGCAGGGTCAGCGCGTCGGCGATGGTGGGGGCTTCGACCACCGGGGCCATGGCGGCGGATACGATGGTGGTGGCTTCAATGTCCCAGATTTCGTTGCCCGCGGCATCTCTGAGTATGAGCCGGTATTTTCCATCGCCCCACATCGTCGCCCGCCCGGCGCTGTCGAGGATGACCGGGTTGGTGTTGGCGGCGGTCAGCGCGGCGTCGAGATAGGTGGCTTTCGGGGTGCTGGTGGCGGGCACATAGGTCGCGATCGAGCCGCCGGCATAGGGGTGCCCGTCGGCGTCGGAATATTGCTGGATCGGCAGAACGACAGGATCGGCCATAATGCGTTCCTAACTCTGCGCCGGGGTCACATCGACCCAGCAGCCCTGCAATGCCGCGCCGCATGGGACGGACCACGATATCTCGAAGACCCGGTCGCGGGCGTAGGCGAGCCGCTGCCATTGCAGGCTGGTGCGGTATTCGCCGATCTCGCCCATGCTCTGCGACACCGGGTTGCCATAGCTGTGGCCCCTGTCATCGCTCCACCGCAGGCTGATGAGGTTGCTACTCAGCCCGGCCTCGACGGTGCAAACCACATCGTCCATGGCGAGCCTGCCGGATGGCGGCGGCGGCGGGGTGTCGGACGCATCGACCATACCCCAGACGATGGCGCCGTCGCGGCTGATGCCGCTGGTGGTGGCGTAGGTGCCGGCCGAGAATGGCGGCAGCACATGGATCGCATTGGCCGCGTCCCAGTAGAGCGCGATCGACTGGCCATCGGCATCGCTGGCGCCGCCTGACGTGACGCTGCCATTGCCGGAAACATCGCCCGCGAACGAGCCAAGCCAGGTGCCGTCCTGCGGCAGCACTGTTGCCGTCGTATCGGTCCACTTGGTGGCGTAAAGGTGGGAACTGATATTCTGCGTGCCCACGGCGATGCCGTTGCTATCGGCGATCGCATTGATGTTGGCCAGGGGCAGGCTGGGATCGCCGCTCGGGTCGTCCACGAAATGCACCACCCCGAAGCCGAACGACCCGCTGGTGCCGAGGCTGTCCCAGTAGAGCCACTTGGTATCGACGGTGCGGCCATAGACACGGGTCGCTGCGGCATTGACCCAGATGGCCTCGCGGATGACGAGGCCGGCCGAATCATGGGTGAGGTCTTTCAGCACACCGCTCGTCCACATGGCGGAGAAGCCGGTCGGGCCGGTGCCCACGATCACCGTGCCATCCGGGGAACAGGTCACGCATCCGGTCTGGCCGATGGCGGTGGGCGTTCCGGTGGTCCACGTCGTCACCCCAGCCGGGGTTATGCCGATGATGATGCCGCCGGTGTCCGAGACGACGCGCATGGGCGAAACGCCCGCCCCCGCCCCTGGCCACGACGCGCTCCCGGTGGTCGGCGAGGGCAGGATACCCTGGGCCACCGTGCCGCCGCCGACCCACCAGCCGTAAGGCGTGACGCTGGCCCCCGCGCCGACGACGATCACGCCGTCCTGCGAGCAGTATACCGCCTTATGCAAACCGGTGATGCTGGCCAGCAGGGTCAGCGCGCCATTGTCCCAGCGGGCCGGGAAGGACGTGCCGCCCGCATCGGTGGCGGAGCCGACGAGGACCGCGCCGTTGGTGCTGGCGGCGAGGGCTGTCGCGATCCCGCCCGGCAGCCGTTCGAGGACGTGCAGGGTGTCGGTCGCGGTGTCCCAGTATGCCCCGGTAATTGCCATCAGGGCCAGGTTCCGCCGACCATGATGGTGCCGGGCGCGGTGTAGGTCGTATCGGTGAATTGCAGCGCCGTGGTGCCGCTGCTGGACTGCCAGGTGCCGTCGTCGCGCAGCCACAGCCCGTCCTGGCTGCGCTGGACCTGGGCGGCGATCGTAGAGCCTCGCATGACCAGCCACACGGTGTAGATGCCGCTGGTGAGTGTTCCCATGACCACCGAGGCGGTGGTAGCGCCGCCCTCGACGTTCAGCGTGAGCGTGTATTGCGTGCCGTCAGCCGTGACCGTGGCCTTGTAGCCGTCGCCGGTTCCGGATGCGCGCCCGATCGCCCATAGCGAGGTATCGGCGGCCACGGTGTCATAGGACGACGGCACGACGTTATAGCGCACCGAGTAGTCGGCGGTGGGCGGGGTGGCGGCGGACTGGTAGAGCGCATCGCCGCCGCTGCCGACCAGGCGGTTGTCCTCGATCTCGCCAGTGGCCTCGCCGCCGATTGCGGTCCAGCCGCCGCCCACGTCTGAGGTGTAATCCCCGAGCGTGGTGCCATCCGGGGCGGTGAAGGAGGCGTCCAGCAGGGTCAGCGCGCCGGGCGCGACAGCGGTGGATGTTCCGGCATCGATATCGGCCAGGAACTGCCGGTAGAAGACCCTTTTGCCATCCTTCAGGATGTGCGGGAACGAGCGCACCCGTTTGATCGGCTGGCCGTTGTCGGTGAATACCCGGTTGTCCAGCGCATACAAATTGCCGTTTTGCCAGTCGCCGACAACGAGGGTTGCATCCACCGGGGCAAAGCAGTTGCTGCGGTGCCGATGCTCTTCCCCATTCGTATCGATCCACAGCCACTCGTGCCACAGGCCGGTGGTGATATCATGCACCCATGTTTTATCGGCGGTGGGAAACGTCAGGACATAGAATGTATGCCCCGCGAGCTGATAGCAGTAGCCGATGGCGTCATCGATGCGGGCATAGCCTGCGATTTCCGCCTCGATGGCATAGGTGCTGACCCGCTTGGTCTGGTACCCGGCGCCCATGACAACAAAGCCCTGGCCCTGCCGGTCACGCGTGATCCAGAACACCCCGTTATCATATCCCGCAACACTGTATTTCGCGACCGTGCCGTGATCCACGAAGACCGATTGCACCTCGTCGAATCGTATCTCAGTAATGCCGGTTTGCCCTTTGTCGTAGTATATTTGGGTGGTGCGCTCGCCAATCACCCAAATCTCACGTTTGGCCACAATCTGCGTCATGACCAAATCGGGATAGTTGTCCTTATTGATAAAATCCTGCGCGAGCGGATCGAATGTCACCGACAGGGGCAGCGACCAGTAGAACTGGGGCGTGTTGGGCTTGTTGAATATGAGAACCTCGTCGAGGTAGTCCACCCGATCCGCACCGACGAAAAGGCCCCCTGGGTCGCTTTCCATGGCCAGCGAGCAGACCACCGGAGTAGCGGCAATGACCATCGGCGAATTGGCCGGGAAGGCGGCATAGACGGTGTGGCTGTAGGCGCCGATGCCGCCGCCATCCACGTTCCAGGCCCCGGTGCCGGTATCGCTGTCGAAGCCGACCCAGTAGCTGGTGCCCGCGATGACGGTGGGGGGCATGATGGCGGGGGGATCAAAGAAGAGGAACGTGTTGTCGCCCGTGGTTGGGTTGGTGCGGTCGGCCGCGGATACTAGTTCAAGGCCCGGCTGCCCGCCTGTGTCCTCGAATATCGCGCATTTGAGGTTGCCCACGTATCCCGTCTGAAGCGACACGGTGACCGATATGACGGTGCCGTCGAATGTGGGCGTGAATTTCGTATAGCGCGCGATGTCGGTCTGCACCGGCTCAACGGTGGTCATGGTGGCCGGATGCAGGACGCCGGACTGCACGATCGGCTGCATCGTGTTGGACGCCAGATTGACCTTCCAGCCGCTGCTGGTGCCGTCCACGATCACCAGATCGAGGCTGTTGTCCTGCATGCTGACTGGCGTGGTCAGCCCCGGTGTGATGAGGCCGAGGGATGTGCCGACCCAGGACGTGGTGTTGACGCTGTAGACCTCGCTGCCGCTGACGACATAGCAGGCGCCATTCGTGGCTTGCCTGACGCCCCTGATGGGTCCGCCGCCGATGACGGACAGCAGGCGAATGCCCGGCGTGGGGTAGTCAGTTGCTTTCGCGGGTTCGCCGAGGTTCTCGGGCAGCGGCTCGCTGAACAGGTTCACGCTGCGTTGCGCGCTCGCAATGACGCTGTGCGCCTGGTACGCCCCGCCGGTGACTGCCTGCCTCATGCCAGCACCATCACGCGGATGGTTTGGGTAGGTGCGCTGGCGGGGGCTGCGGTCTGCACGGTGCCGACGCCGGCCACCACCACAGTGCGCGCCACGGCTTCGTCCGTCGAAACCACTGATCCGGCCCCCGCCCGCCCGCCGCTGAGCGTCTGCGTGCTCATGTAATGATTACCTGCGGGTTGTAGTAAACCGTGGTTGACGCCTTCCCCAGCCGCACCTGGGCGCGCACCCGGCCTGCCGTGCGGGGCGTGAAGACGACTTGCAACTTCTGCTTGACCGGGGTCGCAGGGCTGCTGTTCCAGGTGGCCGTGGACGTGGTAATGGCCGAGGCGGTGGTGAGCACGTTGGCCGGCAGGGTGGTGCCGAACGACGCCAGCGAGGACGATGTCGTGCCCTCGTATTCCAGCAGCAGGCTGATTTCGTCGTTATTCAGGCTGGCGCTGCTGATGAGTTCGACGGTGGCCGTCTTGCTGCTGCCGGTCGTGGCATAGCCGATATCGAGCCAGAATCCGTTGAGCGTGTTGGCGTATTTGTCGATATTCGCGGTGCTGACCATCTTGTGCGCGAAGGTGCCGACGTTGTCTGTGGCGCCGCCCGTGAGCGTGATGGTGAACTCGGTCGTCAGGTCGCCTGCTGGCACATGCCGCTCGCTGATGAAACTGGTGCCGTCGAAGCAGTTGACCAGTTCGACCTCGTCGCGGACGCCTGATACGCCGCTGCTGTTGTAGCGGTTGACGCCGGATGCGATGCGGCAACTGTCAAACAGGTACTTGCTGCCGGCGTTGGTGTGCGTCACGAGGGCCGTCGTAATGGCGCTGAGATCGACCCCGCGCACGGTCACCAGATTTGGGGTGGTCCCGCTGGTGGGAGTGAATAGCTGCGTCGGGACGGTAGAGCCGGCAGCAATACCGGGGGCTGTGTTCAGCCAGAGGATTTCAAAGACCCCCGCAGTGCTGCCCATGAACTGACCGACGTGGGAGAATTTTAGCGTGGTGTTGTTTAATATGAGGGTGCTGCTTACGCCGGTCGCCATTCGTCCCGAGGAGGAGGCGCCGGTGAGCGAAAGCTGGCATGTGTCGAGGTAAACGGCCTTGACCCCTGCAACTCCAACATTCAGCCCCGTCACGGCGGAATAGCTGATGCCGTAATGGTAATTGGGGAATTGAGCATCCAGTGACAGGGTGGTGACCCCGGTGATGGCGCAAGAGGCGCCCGCGAGCAGATCGGCGGCGACCGGCGGCACGCTGCCAGCGCGGTTGACGCTCAACACCTGGCTGCCGGTGAAGGACACGGTGCCGGTGCCGGAGCCGTATGTCGTGTTTGTCGTCTGCGTTTCGCTGTGGTCGGACGAGACGAACATGCGATCCCCGGCTTGGAACCGGGTCGTTCCCACGGCGCCGATCAGGGTCGGGATGTCCCCCGCCGCAGCACTCCAGCCGTAGGTCGATTGCCCGGTGACGTTGGTGAAGGTCGCCCCGCCGCTCACGACTGTGCCGTTATCCGTCGTCGGCCAGGTTGGTTCGCTGGCGGCGCTGGTGCCTGCGACGGTGCAGCGCATCACCCACTGAGCTTTTGGCGTGGACGTGATCCGCCGCACGAACTGTCCGACCGTGTAGGCGGTGGAGATCACGAACACCGGGACGGCGGCGTTGGCGGTTGAGGAGACGTACCAATCGGCCATGCCGAACTACCTCACCCGCCGCGCCGAGACGTAGCCGGTCGCCGTGCATGTTCCGGTGAACGTCCCTTGCGCCAGCAGATACACGTTGGTGGTGGCGCTCACGTTCACCCGCATGATGCCGGTCTGCAACGTCTGCGTCTGGCCGCTGGTGAAGCTCAAGCGATATTGCGTCATGTTGCCGGTTCCGGCCGCAACCTGGGCAGCCGTTGGCAGCGTGGCCGATGTCGTCCCCACCGCGCCCCCCAGTGCGCTCGGCGCGGCTGATGGTGCAAAGATAATCACGCCTGAGACGGACCAGTCGCCCGGCGTCAGCGCCAGCGTGGCTACGTTCGCAGTTGTCGCGGTGGTCGCCGAAACGGGGGACGTCTGGCTGGTCGCCAGTTG
>Ga0157374_10005418_pt1 | contig 10721 bp, 9 predicted proteins | sample M25metaG_FD_115308 | JGI IMG/M metagenome (GOLD analysis project Ga0157374, IMG submission 115308) | Miscanthus rhizosphere microbial communities from Kellogg Biological Station, Michigan, USA - M2-5 metaG | ecosystem: Host-associated > Plants > Roots > Rhizosphere > Soil | place: USA: Michigan... | reverse complement strand
TGACAGTTTTGAGGCCAAGGCAATTGCCGGCGACACCGGCTTTCACCGCGAACTGGCCGCCGTGCAGGTGCCCGAGCCGGCCGATCTGGCTGAGACCCATGGCCATGCCAGCGTCATCGCCGATTTCATCGCCAGCATCGAGGCCGGCACGGCGCCGGAGACCGCCAGCAGCGACAACATCAACAGTCTCGCCATGGTGTTCGGCGCCATCGAAAGCGCCCGCACCAGGCACCGTGTGAACATTTCGGTTTGAAGGACAGCAAGCCTAGCCGCATTCTCGACCGCAACAGTGCCAAAGGCACAATGAGGAGGAAGACTATGATTAAGCTCAGGAACTTGACGATCATGGCGCTTACGTCGGTGGCGGTGCTCGCCGGCGCCAGCACCGCCAATGCCGACGCACTACGCGACAAGTGGTGCAGCAACGTCCATATCCGCTTCTTTGTCGGCGGCGCCGAGGGCGATGCCTTCGGTACTATTGTCTACAACGGCGCCAAGCAGGCCGAACACGATCTGGGCGCCAAGGTCGACTACATCTTTTCGGGCTGGGACCAGGAGAAGATGACCCAGCAACTGCGCGAGGCGGTCGCCTCCAAGCCCGACGGCATCGCCATGATGGGCCATCCTGGCAACGCCGCGATCATGCCGCTGGCACAGCAGGCATCCGAAGCCGGCATCAAGATGATCTACCAGAACGTACCGGTTGATGACGTGACCGCCAAGTTCGGTGGCACCTATGTCGGTGCCCAGCAGGGGCCGCAGGGTAAAGCCCTTGGCGTTGAGGCCATCCGTCGTTTCGGTCTCAAGAAGGGGGACACTGCATTTGTGATGGGCGGTTGGGCGCAGGTCGAGCGCTCGCAGCGCGAATTGGGCACGGTGAAGGCGTTCGAGGACGCCGGCGTGACGGTGATCAAGCTGGACGCGCCGACCGGCTCGGCCAGCGACCCGAACTCGGCGATCCCGACCTTCGTCGCCGCAATTGCCGCTCATCCCGACGTCAAGCTCATCGCCTATCCGGGCGGACAGCTGCTCGGCAACGTTCCCACCTACATGCAGGCAGCCGGCAAAAAGCCAGGCGACATCATCAATATCGGCTTCGACACCAGCCCGCAGGTCGTGCAGGCGTTCAAGGATGGCTGGGTGCAACTCACCTCCGACCAGCAGCCGTTCCAGCAGGGCTACCTGCCGATCCTCAGCCTTTGTGAGCAGGTGGTCTATGGTCTCGGCGGCATGAACGTCGATACCGGCGCCGGTTTCGTGACACCCGACAACTACAAGACCGTGGCGGACCTCGCGACCCAGGGCCTACGCTAGACAGAAACCAGGGGCCCGGCCTGCAAGCCGGGCCCATCACAGGGGGGAGGCACCTGATGGGCGAGCGGATCATCGAATTGAAGGACATCAAGAAGTCCTACGGGCGGGTCTATGCGCTCGGCGGCATTAATCTCCACGTCGATGAAGGCGAGGTCGTCGGCCTCGTGGGTGACAATGGCGCCGGCAAATCGACCCTCATCAAGGTCTTGGCCGGAGCGGTGACCCCTTCAAGCGGCGACATCCTGATCCGTGGCGAGGTGGTCCATGGATGGGATGCCGCAAAATCCCGCCAGTTTGGCATCGAAACCGTGTTCCAGGACCGGGCCCTCGCCATTCAGCAGACCATCACCCGCAATATCTTCATGGGCCGCGAACTCACCAATGCGCTCGGCTTCCTGCGCGTCAAGGAACAGCACAAACAGGCCGAGAAGTTGATGCGCGAGATCGGCTTCACCTCCCGGGTGTTTTCCCCCGACTCCATCGTCGGTCAGCTCTCGGGCGGTGAACGACAGGGCGTCGCCATCGCTCGCGCCATCTACAACCAATCCGAACTGATCATCCTGGACGAGCCGACCACCGCCCTATCGCTGACCGAGACCGAGAAGGTCTTCCACTTCGTCAGGCAGGCGCGGGCGGCAGGCCGATCGATCCTGTTCATCGGTCACAACATCCATCACGTCTTCGACATTGCCGAGCGCTTCGTCGTCCTCGACCGCGGCCGCATTGTGCTCGAAGCCAGCAAGGCCGAAATGGGGTCCGCCGAGAAACTGATCGGCTTCATGGAAGAAATCGCCCACCCAAACCGCGAAGCGCTCTTCGCCACCGCCGAGGCTCGCCCGTGACCCTGCCCGACCAAACTTCCGCCGCCGCCGAACCGGTCCTGACCCCGCGCCATCCGGATCAGACCCGGCTACGCCGCTTCCTGCTCGATAACCGCGCCGCGATCGGCTCGCTGATCGTGTTCATCGTCATGCTCAGTTGCTTCGTCATTGGCAACCCAGGCGTATTCACCCAATGGCAGATCTATCGGGCGGTACTGACGACGCTGCCCGTCGTCATCTTCCTCGTGGTCCCGCTGGTCTTTGTCGTAACGGTCGGTGAAATCGATTTGTCGTTCCCCGCCACCATGTGCGCGGCGGGCTGGGCTTTCGCACTAGGCTGCCAGGCCGGCTACGACCCGTTTATCGGGGCAATTGCGGCCCTGGCCGTCGGTCTCCTCCTGGGGGTATTCGTCGGCTGGCTGGTGGTCTACGGCCAGCTATCATCGCTGATCGCAACCCTTGGGGTCAGCTTCATGCTCCGCGGTCTGATCCTCATTCAGACCCAGGGCGTTTCGATCGCCGTCGTCACGGTGCCGCAGACCCTTATGTACAAGACCTTTTCGGGCGACGTGTTCGGCATTCCAGCGCAGTCGCTCTGGGCGATTGGTTTCACCATTTTTTGCGCCTATCTCTACAATCGCCATCGCTTTGGCGCACGCGTGCATGTCACCGGCGACAACCCGGACGCCGCCCAGCAGATGGGCGTCAACATCAAGCGCGTCCGCGTGCTTTGCTACGTGTTCATGGGGCTGGGCTCCGCCCTTGCCGGCATCTTCTCGGTGCTGATCAACTTCACCTGGTACCCGAGTGCAGGTGACGGCTACCTGCTGCCATCGCTCGCCTCGGTGTTTGTCGGCGGCACCGCGCCGTGGGGCGGCGTGGGAACAATTCTGGGGAGTGCCATCGGCAGTCTCACCGTGTCGTTCATCCAGACCGGGGTCGTCGGGGTTGGTCTCTCCGGCTTTTACGTCCAGTTCTTCTATGGGCTGATCATCATTCTGTCGCTGCTTGGCCATCGCTGGAACCAGGTGCGCTACCGCTAATGCACACACTGGCGTCCTCGGCTAGCGCTTCGGCTTCACCCGAATGGCGAGATAGGGCTTGCCGGGAAGTTCGAGGGCAAACGCCGAGCGCGGCTTGCCGTCAGTCAAGGCCCCGCCCCGCTGGCGAAGGCGCGGCATCGAGGGTGAGGCGATGCGCTTGGCCGGGCTGATCGTCATATTCCAGGTGTCGATGACATCGACATCATAGTCGCCATCGTCCTTGGGTAGGCCATCCACCCAGGTCGCCGGCTGGTGCTCGCCGAGGTAAATCAAGCGATACTCGCCTTCATAACCGGCGGAAACCCGTGTCCATGGCCACCCACCGATCGGTGTCGCCGGCTCCAGCCCGACCTTGACGTCCTTCTCGATGATGTCGCGCAGAAAGCCGATGCGCTGCCAGCTTTCCCCACGAAGCTTGCCGCCCTTGGCCCACCACAGCAGGTCGGCTTCGTGCTCATAGGTTTCGCCGTGCCCGGCATAGCCGCCGCGGGTCACCGTGATCCAGAACCTGTGCACCAGTTCCTGCGCCGACAGATTGCCCCAGGCAGCAACGATGTTCCCCTCATATTCGAGCTCGTCGTTGACGATGGGCTTGCCCCATTCCTGTCGCCACTGGTTGGTCAGCTTGACGTTCCAGTTCTGGATGCAGACGTGATCGATCCAGGGCTTGCGGTGGTTGAAGTTCATATGCTCCTCGCCATTGTGGATCGACTTCGGATGGCGATAGGGGTCGTTCTCCTCGATGATGTGGAAGTACTGGTCCCACTGCTCGATCGGCTTCACGTCGAGCAGGAAATCATACTCGTTGGCGAGCGACCACCAGACGTTGCGATAGGCGGCGAGCCGCGCCGTCAGATAGCGAACATAGGCGAAATCCTGCGCCGCCGGCATGTCGCAATAGCCCCAGCGATCATAGGGGTGGAACACGATGATGTCGGCTTCGATGCCGAGGTCGCGCAGCGCCCCCACCTGGGTCTCGAACTGCCGAAAAGCCACCACACTGGGCCGGTCGAAATCGAGCTTGCCGTCGGGCCCGCGCTCGTAGACGTCGTACAGCGGTTCGTTCTGATTGAAGATGTAGTGCTTGGGGAACACCCCCATCCTGAGCTTGTTGAATTTGGCGCCCTTGAGCGTCTCGAGCGTTTCCGCCTGCATCTCCAGCGGCTGGTGCGTCCAGGCGTAGCAGGTGGTGCCGAACGGGAAATACGGCGTGCCATCGGCGTGAGCGAAGTGGAACTGATGGCTGACCCGCACCGGCCCATGATTGCCGTCTCTCGGCGCGATCACCTCGAAGTCGCCTGCTCTGCCGTCGAGCGCGCCAGCGCTTGATAGGGTGCGGTAAGACCAGAGACCTTCGTCATCGGGCATGAAGCGCACGCGATAGACGCCGTCGCCATCGTAAAAGCCCGGCACGGTGACGTGCCGATTGGCCTTCGAAAACGTCGCATCGAGCGTCACATCGAGGAATGGGTTACCATCCGACGGCCCGTTGAGCGCGACCTCGAAGATGCCCCATTTTTCGATACCAGACATTGTCGTCTCCTTCAGGCGTCGATGCGGCGCAACAGCAGCGCCTGATAGGGTTTGGCCGGAAAATGCAGGAGCTGGCCGCGCTCAACATTGGTGGCGATCTCGGTCTCGGTCATGTCCCAGGTGTCGATCAGCGTCGCGCGGTAGCGCTCGCTCGGTGGCACCGAGGCGGCCACCTCACCCGGCTGATTGGTGCCGAAATAACTGAGATAGTAGCGGTGCGCCTGCCCAGCAGTAGCAAAGTTGGCGCCCACGCGGGTCCAGCCCTCTTCGCCCGGCGGCGGCGCCATTAGCTGCGGAAGTGTGATGAGGTCGAGGCCGCCCGCCATCAGGATCTGATAGTGCCCGGTATTGGACATCGGATCGAGCCCCTCGGCCGGCCCCGCCTCCATGACCCGGCGCAGGAAGGCGATGCGGGCGACACTATCGCCGCGGAGTGAACCGCCCTTGGCCCACCAGAGCTCTTCGGCATTGTTGTAGTAGGTCTCGCCGTGAGTGACGTAGCCGCCGTTCACGACGCCATTCCAAAAGCGATGTACGAGTTCCTGGGCGGAAATGTCTCCCCAAGCCTCGGAAATATCGCCTTCGTAGCAGCATTCGTCGACAGATACGGGCTTGCCGAACTGTTGGCGCCAAAGGGCCGAGCGTTCGGTGTAGGGACGCTGGATGCTCACATGAGTAATCTTGGGATGATTGTAGTCGAACGGCGCAAAGCCGTTGTGGACTGAGAGCAGATGCCCATGCGGGTCGGTCTCGCACACGATATCGATGAAACGGTTCCAGTCCGCTGGCGACTTGGTCGACATGAAGTCGTACTCGTTGGCCATCGACCACCAGACATTGGGAAAGGCGGCGAGACGGCTGACGAGATAGCGCAGGTAGCGATCGTCCTGTTCGGGACGCATGCGCGAAAAGCCCCAGCGGTCGTATGGGTGAAAGAGGATGAGATCGGCCTCGACGCCGAGGGCGGCAAGGTCATTGATGCGTTTTTCAAGGTGCCTGAAATAGGCCGGCTCGAACCGCTCGAAATCGAACTCCCAGCCCGGTACTGGCGAAGACGCAGGCCACTGGCTCTCACCGCGCTTCAGCAGCGGAAATGGGTACAACTCGGGTTCGTTCTGATTATAGCGGTAATGTTTGGGAAAAACGCACATGCGTATTTTCGTGAACGGCGCATTGGCGAGAGTCGCCAGCGTCTGTTGCTCCATTGCTTCGCCCTGGAGGTTCCACACATAGGCGGTGGTGCCGATATTTGTGTAGCGCGTACCGTCGGCGTACTTGAAATGGAACGTGTTGGCGACGCGGACCGGTCCATGGTTGCTTTCGGCGGCTTGCCCAACGTCGAAGACGCCGGTCACGCCATCAAGCGCCGACTCATTGCTTTCCGTCCTATACCTCCACTGCCCCATGGCGTCCGGCATGAAGCGCACGCAATACCGGCCCTCGCCGTCGTAAAAGCCCGTCGCTTTAAGGCTGCGGCCTGCCTGGGTGAACGTTGCGACCAGCGACACATCCTTGAACGGATTGCCGCCGGTGGGGCCTGAAAGCCTGAGCTCGAACATGCCCCAGAGCGGGACGCTGCGGTCAGTAGTGGCGTCTGACATGGCAATACCTTCGTTATTCGGCGCGCATCGATGCGCTTTGGATCAGGCGGAAGCCAGGGTGGGTCTGGTGCGCCAGCGGCTGCGGGTGGTCGGGATCGAATTCAACAGCAGCTTGGTGTACTCGTGCTGCGGGTCGGACATGACCTCCCGGGCAGTACCGAACTCGACCACCGCGCCCCTGTTCATCACCGCCACGAAGTCGCTGATGTAGTAGGCCGTGGCGAGGTCGTGCGTGATGTAGAGGAAGCTGCGTCTCGCCTCCTCCTTCAGCGCCCGGAACAGATTGATGATGATCATGCGGCGCGAGGCGTCGATCATGCTGACCGGCTCGTCGGCGATGATCAGGCTGGGATTGGGAATCAGCGCCCGGGCGATAGAAACCCGCTGCAATTCACCGCCGGAGAACTGATTGGAATACTTGCCGCGCACATCGGCGTATTCGAGCCCCACGGAGGCGAGCGCTTTGATTACCGCATCCGTGGCGGCGTCACGGCCGAGGCCCGCCACCCGCGAGGCCGTTTCCTGGAGATAGGCGTCGACCGGCCGATAGCGACTGAAGGCCTCGAACGGGTTCTGGAAGATCGGCTGGACCGAGGCCAGGAACTCGCGCTTGGGCGGATGGATGCCCTTTCCAGCGATCGTCTTGTCGTAAATCGTGGCGGTTCCGGAGGTGGGCTCGACCAGCCGGAGCAGGGTCTTGGCAAGGGTCGTCTTGCCACTGCCCGATTCACCAACGACGCTGACGATCACCGGGTGATCGCTTTCGATGTTGAGGTTGACGTCGTTGAGTGCCCGCACCTCGCGGCTGCGGGCAAGGCTGCCGAGGCGGTACACCTTGTTGAGGTGATCAGTGCGAAGGATTACCGCCACTTCGTCTCCCCCCGCTTTTCGGGCGTCTCGCCCGCATAGTGGCAGGCGGCGAACTGGCCCGGCCGGTGGTCAAGCTGGGCTGGTTCCTCGGCACGACAACGAGCCGTCGCGAGCGGGCACCGGTCGGCAAAGCGGCAGCCCTCCAGGCTCTGCCAGAGGCTCGGCGGCCGGCCGGGAATCCCCTCGCGGGCGCGGTCGTCACCGATCGTTGGCAAGGAGTTGATCAACATCCCGGTATAGGGGTGTAGCGGGGACGCAAAGACGCTCTCGGAATCCCCGTACTCGACCGCCTTGGCCGCATGCATGATCAGCATGCGGGAGGTGGTCTGGTAGTGCACCCCCATATCGTGGGAGACCAGGACAATGGTGTTCTGCATCTCCTCCTGCACATCCATCAGCAGCATCAGGATGTCCTTCTGGACAACCACGTCGAGCGCCGTCGTTGGCTCGTCCGCCAGGATCAGCTGGGGCTGGAAGAAGGTCGCCATGGCGATCATCACCCGCTGGCGCATGCCGCCCGACAGTTGATGCGGATAGGCGTCGAGCGTTTCGACCGGCAATCCAAGCTTGACGATGTAGGCTTTCACCGTCTCGAGCACCCGGCGCTTGTCACGGTCCGGACCGGGAAAATCGAGGAACTGGCTGCCCACTCGCACCACCGGGTTCAGCGAGTTCATGGAGCTTTGGGGAATGTAGGCGATCCGGTTGAACCATTGCCTGGTGATATTCGCGCTCGTCACCGGCGCGCCGCGCTCGTCCGTAAACCCATATTCGATGCTGCCGCCGGACAACGTCATGGGCGGAACGATGTCGCCGTAGATGAGCTTCATCAGGGTGGACTTGCCGCAACCTGACTCCCCCGCCACCCCCAGAATGCAACCGTCTGGAATGTCGATGGTGACGTCGTCGACGGCGTTGATCGAGCCACGTGACGTACGATAGCTGCCGACGACGTTCTTGAGGCGGATCATGCGACGCCTCGCCTGGTCGCGAAGGCGGCATTGAAGCCGGTCGAGGTGAGGAAAAGCCCCAGGAACAGCAGGACGGTGGCGACGATCGGCGCGACCAGCCAGACCACGTTGCCGGTGAACAGGGCGTTGTAGTTGAGCGCCCAGAAAATGATTGAACCCAGGGTTGGAACCTCGACCTTGGAAAGCCCGATGACGGCCAATGTCGCCTCGGTATTGATCGCGAACAGGATGGTGTTGATGAAGCCAACCACCATGTAGGCCGACACGTAGGGAAAGATTTCTCGAACCAGGATGTGAAAGGTATTGGCGCCGGAGAACCGGGCCATGTTGATGAACTCGCGTTCCCTGAGCGTCAGGGCCATGGAGCGGATGGTTCGGGCGCCCCAGGCCCAGCCAAAGACGACGATGATGGCGCCCACTGACAGAAACGTCGTGTTGCCCCTGATCAGCGCGCCAAGAATGATCAGAATCGGCAGCAGCGGAATGGTGATGAAGGTGTCGACCACCAGCATGACGAGGCGTTCGAAGTTGCCGCCGATATAGCCGGCGCTGAGACCGATCGTGGTCGAAATCACCGTGATGCCGACACCCACGAGGATACCGAGCGTCAGGGAGTTGCGGATCGAGAACACCAGGTACCAGAAGGTATCCTGCCCGAGCGCAGTGGTCCCGAGGATATGCTTTCCGGAAACGTGAAGGTTCTTCATGTAGGTCGCCTGCTGCGACGGGTCGACCGGACAGAAGAACGGCAACACGTAGCTCCCGAGCACGAAGATCGTGATGATGATCAGCCCGGCCGTCATGCGCGGATTAAGCAGCCACATCAGACTGGATCCACGGGTCGTGCGCCTCTCGGGCCCCGCATTGATCACCGGCTGCGGGTCTGCCTGAATGTCGATACTCATCTGTGCCTGATCCGGGGATCGAGAAGGGGGTAGATCAGGTCGATGACGAGACCTGCGGTGGCGACGGCGATGATCGAGAGCGCAATCGACCCGTAAAGGACGTTGTAGTCGCCGCTGCTGGCCGCCGTCCGCATCACCAGGCCCACGCCGGGGAACGAGAACAGGATCTCGGTCAGCAGAGCGCCGTTGAAGACCGTCCCGAGCGACAGCGCGAGTGCGGTAACCTGCGGCAGCATGGCGTTGCGAAACACATAACGCACCATCCGCGTCCAATGCGACGCGCCCTTCAGGCGGGCGAAGGTGACGTAAGGCTCCTCGGCCGTGGCGACCGCGAGCGCCTTCATGCTGAGGATGTTCCAGCCAAACCCGGCAAGCACCAGCGTCAGCGCCGGCAGAAAGGAATTGTAGAGAATCTGGCCGACCTTCTGCAGCGAGAAGTCGCCCACCGGGAAGGTCGGTGACAGCGGGAAGATCGGGATCACGTAGGCCAGCAGCAGGATGACGCTGAGGGCAAGGATGTAATAGGGGATCGGATAAAGCAGGATACCGACAAATTCGAGCACAGCGGCGGCACGGCGGGTGTGGAAAGACCCCGCGACGACCCCGACCGCATTGCCAAGCACCCAGGCAATGAAAGTGGAGAGCAGCAGCAAAGTCAGCGTCCACGGCAGCGCCGACAGGATCATCTGCGAAACCGGCTGCGGGTAGTAGGCGAATGACGGCCCGAAATCGAAGTGCAGCACCACCCGATTGAGGAACCCGAGATACTGGCTCAGCAGATCGCCCTTGAGACCATAGAGCTGTTCGAGGCTGGCACGGAGGTTGGTGATGGCCTCGGGTGTCAGGGTGCCGGCGGCCCGGCTCTGGATCTGCCCGATATAGGCATCGACCGGATTGGTAGGCAGCATCCGCGGCAGGAAGAACGTGATCGTCAGGCCGAGGAACAGCACCGCGATATAGATCGCCAGCCTTTTCCCGATGTATTGGACAACGCCCATGCGGCAAGCTCACCCATTTGAAGAGAACGACGGGGCACCCTTTGGGAGGCGCTCGTAAGAGCCGAGCGCCCCGTCGATGCCGTGGCTACTTGCCGGTCGGCTGGATGCTGACCAGGGTCTTCTTGAACGAGCTCCACCAGGTGTAGGGCGCCGCATAGAAGTTGTTCGCCTTGGGATAATTGGTCCAGTAGTAGCTGTTGGTCGGGATGGTCGTGGGGATGTTCATCAGGTTGATCTCCTGCATTCCCGCCACCAGCTGCTGGGCAATCTGCTGTCCATCTGCAAGGAACTCAGGCGACGTCGTTTCCTTGGTGGTGGCGTCCTCGACCAGCTTGAAGACCTTGGGATCGGTGACGCGCAGATAATTGCCGTTGAGCGGATCGTTCGAGGTTACATCCTTGACATTGCTCGGATTGAACACGCGCCAGGTATTGAGGAAATTGGCGTTGTAGACGCAGGTATTGCTCCAGTTCACCATCATGGTGAACTTGGAATTGGTGTTCTGGACGGTGTTAAACTCGCCGCTGTCCACTTGTCGCGCGTTGACGTTGAACCCGGCCTTCTTCCAGCTGTCCGCGATCGAAAAGCCGGCACGCTGCATCACCTTGTTCCAGTCGCTCGGGATGACCAGTTCGATGCTCCAGGGCGAACCGTCCGGCAGGGTG
>Ga0157374_10005417_pt1 | contig 10721 bp, 5 predicted proteins | sample M25metaG_FD_115308 | JGI IMG/M metagenome (GOLD analysis project Ga0157374, IMG submission 115308) | Miscanthus rhizosphere microbial communities from Kellogg Biological Station, Michigan, USA - M2-5 metaG | ecosystem: Host-associated > Plants > Roots > Rhizosphere > Soil | place: USA: Michigan... | reverse complement strand
GTCGTCGGCAGCATGGCGACGCGCGAGACGGACGGCACCATCCACACACATGCGGGCCCGGAAATTGGCGTGGCGTCCACGAAGGCGTTTACATCCCAACTGGTCGCGCTATATCTGTTCGCTCTTCGACTCGCCCAAGTCCGCGGCGCGCTGTCGCCTGAGGGTTCCAAGCCGCATGTCGACGCACTCCTCCAGCTGCCGTACCTGCTCGAGGAGGCGCTCAAGATCACGCCGCAGATCGAAGACATTGCTGCCCGGTTTCAGACCCGATCAGATTTCCTGTATCTCGGGCGCGGCATCAACTATCCGATCGCTCTCGAAGGCGCGCTGAAATTGAAAGAAATCTCGTACATCCACGCGGAAGGGTATCCGGCGGGCGAGATGAAGCATGGACCGATCGCACTTATTGACGAGCGGATGCCGATCGTGACGCTCGCGCCTCATGATCACGTATTCGAGAAAATGATCGGGAACGTTCAGGAGGCAAAAGCCCGAGGCGGTTCGGTCATCGCAATCACGACACGTGGCGACGACAAACTGTGGTCGATACTCGACAAGTCGCGTGACTCAGTCGTCGAGCTTCCACGCACGCCGGATCTGCTGACGCCCATCGTCATGGTCATTCCGCTGCAACTGCTCGCGTACGACATCGCCGTTCGACGCGGCTGCGACGTCGATCAGCCGAGGAATCTCGCGAAGTCAGTGACGGTAGAATAGAGGCTTGCACTTTCTCGACAGCCTCAATCCAGAACAGCGCGACGCAGTTCTCCACACAAAAGGACCGCTCTTGATCTTGGCCGGCGCCGGATCAGGCAAGACGCGCGTCATCACGAGCCGCATCGCGTATCTCGTTGGCGACGGACACGCGCAGCCTGACGAGGTGCTCGCCGTCACGTTCACGAACAAGGCGGCAGAAGAAATGCGCACTCGCGTCGAGTCGTTGCTCGGCGCCGACTGCAGCCGCATGTGGGTGTCCACGTTCCATGCGCTCTGCGCGCGGCTGCTTCGTCGAGAAGCGCCCGCAATTGGCCTGTCGCGCGATTTTGTCATCTACGACTCGTCCGACCAGCTCTCGGTCGTCAAACAGGCGCTCAAAGAACTCCATATCGACGATAGCTTCATTCAGCCGAGAGCGGCGCTTTCTCGAATCAGCAGCGCGAAAAATCGCATGGAGACGCCGGACGACATCGCTGCCGCCGCGAGCTGGAATCCGCGCGACGAGAAAATCGCGAAGGTCTATCAGTACTATTTGAACGCGCTGAAAGAATGCAACGCGCTCGACTTCGACGACCTGCTGCTTAAAACGGTGGATCTCTTCGAACAGGCTGAAAGGGTCCGGACGAAATACGCGAGTCAGTTCAAGTTCGTGATGGTCGACGAATATCAGGACACGAATCGACCGCAGTACCTCCTCATTCGACGCCTGGCCGAAGCGCACCGTAACCTCTGCGTCGTCGGCGACCCCGATCAGTCGATTTACAAATGGCGTGGAGCTGACCTACGAAATATCCTCGACTTCGAGCGCGATTTTCCCGAGGCCGTCGTCGTCAAACTGGAACGCAACTATCGCTCAACGCAGATCATCCTGGACGCGGCGTCGGCCGTCATCAGCCAGAACCGCAATCGCAAGGACAAGCATCTGTGGACGGACCGCAAGGGCGGCGCTCGTATCACGTACTACCGCGGCAATGACGAGCTCGAGGAGGCTGACTTCATTACGCGGACCGCTCGCGCGGCGCTCGCCGACGACGTCGATGCAATGGCCGCGGTGCTCTACCGGACCAACGCGCAGTCGCGAACAATCGAAGACGCGCTGATGCGCGAGGGCGTGGCGTACAAGATCATTGGCGGTGTGCGCTTCTACGAGCGCAAGGAGGTCAAGGACGCGCTGGCCTATATGCGCCTCGTCATCAACCCTCACGACGACGTCAGCTTGCGCCGCGTCATCAACGTACCGGCTCGCGGCATCGGCAAGGGCGTCATGGACGCGGTTGAAAACGTGGTGCCGTCTGATCATGCGGACTTGCCGCTGCTCAGTGCGGGCCTGCAGCCTGCCGCCGCGGCGAATTCGCTCTGGGCTCGCATCGTGCGAGGACTCGACGAACGGGCGTTTCCCAACCGAGCGGCTGCGTCGTTGACCGCATTTCGCGATCTGATCGTGAACCTGACGGACGTCGCTCGCCGCGAGGCGGTGTCGATCGCGATTGGCAAGCTTCTCGACCAGAGCGGCTACCTCCAGGATCTCCGTGAAGACCGCAGCGAGGACGCGGAGGCGCGGGTCGAAAATCTTGCGGAACTCGTGTCTGCCGCACGTGAGTACGAGAGCCGTGAGGCGGAACCGTCGCTGAACGGGTTCGTTGATCGACTCTCACTGCTCTCAGACACCGACGAAGAAGCAGGGTCCCAGAACGCGCGCGTCTGGATGATGACGTTGCACAGCGCAAAAGGCCTCGAGTTCCCGACGGTGATTCTTGCCGGTCTTGAGGAAGGCTTGTTTCCGCACTCGCGGTCGTCGGAAGACGAAGAGGAACTCGAAGAAGAGCGGCGACTGTGCTACGTCGGAATGACGCGCGCCCGCGCGAAACTCGTGCTCACCGGTGCCGCGCGACGACGCATCTTCGGCGAATATCAGTCCTGCGAGCCATCGCGCTTCATCGACGAAATCCCGCCGCAGCTTATCGAACGGGTTGCGCCAAAGTTCACGTCGACGGGCTACCAGGGCAACTTCCCCCACTACGAATTTCGCACGAATCCATATGGGCGCGGCCGGCGGACCCGCGAAGAGACCCCGACCTACGCATACGAGGACGAGGATCAGTCGTCAGCCGGTGGCTCGCTGCGTCCAGGAATGCGCGTCAAACACGCACAATTCGGCACGGGCACCGTCCTCAGCGTCGAACAACTCGACGACGACGCGAAGCTCGTCGTCCGGTTCAACGCCGTCGGCCAGAAGACGCTGAGGGCCAAGTACGCACGTCTCGAGATCGCGTGAAGACAAACGGTTCCATTTACGTCGCGGCAGTGGTCGCGGCGCTTATCGGCTATTTCGTCTATCAGTGGTGGTTCAATCCAAATCGCATGGTGAAAGCGCGGCTCGGCGATATCGCGGCCGGCTTGTCCATTCCGGCGGCCGAATCGGCTGTCAACCGTCTCGCCCGTCTCGCGCAACTGCGCACGTTGGCGACTCCTGATTTTCATTTAAAGGCGCCGCAGCGCGGCCTGGATTTGACGTCGCGAGATGCTGTCATCGGGGCGATTGGGGCACTCGCGCCTCCTCCGGCCGGATGGAATGTGGACTTCGTCGACGCCGATGTGCGAGTCGATTCTGACGACAGCGCGAAGGCATATGTGACGGCGGACGTGACGACGCGAGATCCGCTGACGAATCAGCAGACGCCGGACTCACGTGACGTGGTCTTCTCTTTCGTCAGACAGAACGGCAAGTGGCTCGTCCGCGAGGCTGAAATTAGAGAACTCCCGAAGACGAAATAACCTAGGCGGCGGGTGGGGTCACGTCGTCGTTATTGCCGGCTTCGTCTTTCTCGACCAATCGCGCCACAGATACGACCTTGTCGTCGCTTTCGATCTCGATCAGCCTCACACCCTGCGTCGCTCGCCCGATCGATCGCACGTCGTTCGTCGGCATCCGGATGATCATGCCCTGCTGCGTAATCAGCAGCACCTCGTCGCCTTCCTCGACATACGAAACGCCGACAACCTGGCCATTGCGCACACTCGTCCCGATGTTGATCACGCCCACACCGCCGCGGGACTGAACGCGATATTCGTCGATTTCCGTTCGCTTGCCGAAACCGCGCTCGGTCACGGTCAGCAGCGTTCCACCGGGCTGCACCACCTCCATTGCGGCGACGACGTCATCGTCGCGCAGTGTGATGCCGCGCACGCCGTAGGCCGTGCGTCCCATCGGCCGGACGTCGTCTTCCGGAAAGCGGATCGCCATGCCGTTGCGAGTGCCGATGAAGATTTCGCCCTTCCCATCGGAGACGAGGACGGAGATCACCGAGTCGCCTTCTTCAACACCCATCGCGATGATGCCACCTGCGCGAGGATTGCTGAAGGCGGACAACTGCGTCTTCTTGATGACCCCTTTGCGCGTGCCCATGACTACGCACTTGTCTTCTTCGAATTCCTTTACGGCGAGCATCGCGGCGATCTTCTCGCCTTCTTCCAGCGAGACAAGATTTGCGATCGACTTGCCCTTGCCGCCAGGGCCGACATCCGGAATTTCGTGAACCTTCAGCCAGTACGCGCGCCCGCGGTCGGAGAAAATCATGATGTAGGCGTGCGTCGACGCGACGAACAGATAATTGACGAAGTCTTCATCGCGCGTCCGCATGCCGATGCGGCCCTTCCCGCCCCGGCGCTGATTTCGATACGTCGAGATGGCGGTGCGTTTGATATACCCCGTGTTCGTCACGGTGATCGCCATGTCTTCTTCGGCGATCAAGTCTTCGATGTTGATCTCGCCTGACTCGCCCTCGAGGATTTCGGTACGACGGTCGTCGCCGTACTTCGCCCTGACCTCTTTCAGCTCGTCGACGATCATCTGCATCAGGAGCTTTTCGCTGCCGAGAATCGCGCGCAGCCGTTCGATTGTCTTCAACAGCTCTGCCAGCTCGTCGAGAATTTTCTGACGCTCGAGCCCGGTGAGTCGCTGGAGCTGCATGTCGAGGATTGCCTGCGACTGAATCTGCGTGAGACCGAAGGTCGACATCAGCCCATCGCGCGCTTCTGGCACCGTCTTCGCGCCGCGAATCAGCCTGATCACTTCGTCCAGGTGATCGAGGGCAATCCGGAGGCCCTCGAGGATGTGATATCGCGCTTCCGCTTTCCTCAGGTCAAACTCGGTGCGGCGCCGGACGATTTCGCGGCGGAACTCAACGAACGTCTCGACCAGCTCGAGCAGGTTCATGACCTTCGGCCGGCCGCCGACGATCGCCAGCATGATGATGCCGAAGCTCGATTGCAGTGGGGTGTGCTTGTAGAGGTTGTTGAGTATCACCTCTGGCACTTCGCCGCGTTTCAGCTCGATGACGATGCGCATGCCCTCGCGATCGGACTCGTCGCGAAGATCGGAGATGCCCTCGATCGTTTTTTCGCGTACGAGCTCCGCGATACGCTCGATCAGCTTCGCCTTGTTGACCTGGTAGGGAATCTCCGTGAAGACGATCGCGGTCCGATCGCCTTTCTTGTTCGTCTCGATCGTCGATCGCGCGCGCATCATGATCGCGCCGCGGCCAGTCGTATACGCCTGAACGATGCCCCCGCGCCCGACGATATAGCCTGCCGTTGGGAAGTCTGGGCCGGTGACGATGTTGATGAGCGCTTTGATCTTGTCGTTGCGGGTCACGACAACATCGTCGTCGGGCTTCAGGTACGTATTGTCGACAAGCCAGATGCAGCCGTCGATCACCTCGCGCAGGTTGTGCGGCGGCACGTTGGTCGCCATGCCGACCGCAATTCCGGCGGATCCGTTGACGAGAAGATTTGGAAACGGTGCCGGAAGCACCGTGGGTTCCTCGGTGGTCTCGTCGTAGTTGGGCGTGAAGTCGACGGTCTCTTTGTCGAGATCCGTCATCATGTCGTCGGCGAGCGACTGGAGCCGTGCTTCCGTGTACCGCATGGCCGCGGGCGGATCGCCGTCGATCGAGCCGAAGTTCCCCTGACCGTCCACGATCGGATAGCGCATGTTGAAGTCCTGCGCCAGCCGAACGAGCGTGTCGTAAATCGACGCGTCGCCGTGAGGATGAAAATTGCCCATCACCTCGCCGACGATCTTCGCGCACTTGCGATAGCCACGCGTCGCCGCCAGCCCCATTGTCTTCATGCCGTACAGCACGCGCCGGTGTGCAGGCTTCAATCCGTCGCGCGCGTCGGGCAGCGCTCGTCCAATGATTACGCTCATGGCGTAATCCATGTACGAACGCTTCATTTCATCTTCGATATTGACCGGATGCTGGCTGGCGGCGGCGATATCAGACATCGAGATTCTTCACGTCGAGCGCGTTGTCTTCGATGAACTTCCGACGGGGTTCGACCTGATCGCCCATCAGCGTCGTGAACATCAAGTCGGCTTCGGTGTGATCTTCGGCGCGCACTTGGAGCAGCGTCCGGACGGACGGATCCATCGTCGTTTCCCAGAGCTGCTCCGGGTTCATCTCCCCGAGACCCTTGTAACGGTTGATCGCGATTCCCTTTTTCCCGGCGGCCAGAAAGAAGTCCACGACATCGTCAAGCGAGGCGAGTTTCACGTCCGCGACTTTTGGCTTTGCCGGCCGCGGCGTGTCTGCATCTGCCGGCTCCATTTCGTCAGGAGGCTCGGCGCCGCTGACGATGATGTCGCCGTTCAACGCGGGCATGTCTCGCCGGTTCGCGACGAGCTGGCGGTACTCGACACCGGCGACGAAGTCGACGCCGATCTTATGGTGACGCGGATAACCGTTCGACCGGTCGTCGACGCTCAACAGGAAGCGATTGTGTTCTTCGTCCGGTTGAACGGTAACCTTCCGTGTCGCGGTCGTCAGCGTCTGCGACAAGGCTTCGAGCTTGTCTTTGTCTGCGAAGTACTCGCGATCGGCGCCAGCGGCAACCAGCGCCTCGACGATTTGAGGTGGATAACCGCGGCGTTCGACCACCTGCAGCAGCTTCTGCTGTGCGATCATGCGCTGCAGCAGTTTCTCGAGATCGGCACCGGAAATCTCCAACTGGCTGGCCGGAATTTTGACGATACGAGCTTCCGCCGCCCGTCGAATCAAAAACAACTCGAGATCCCGCTCGTCCTTGATGTACGTCTCCGACTTGCCGCGCTTCACTCGAAACAGCGGGGGCTGCGCGATGTAGATGTATCCGCTCTCAATCACCTTCGGCAGTTGCCGATAAAAGAACGTCAGCAGCAGCGTGCGAATGTGCGACCCGTCGACGTCGGCGTCCGTCATGATGATGATGCGGTGATAACGCAGCTTCTCGAGATCGAAGTCCTCGGCGCCGATACCGCAGCCGAGCGCAGCGATCATCGTCTTGATCTCGTCGCTGCTCAGCATCTTGTCGAAGCGAGCTTTTTCGACGTTCAGAATCTTGCCTTTGAGCGGGAGGATGGCCTGGAAACGTCGATCGCGCCCTTGTTTCGCTGACCCGCCTGCCGATTCACCCTCCACGATATACAGCTCGCTTTGTGCCGGATCGCGCTCCTGACAGTCGGCGAGTTTACCCGGCAGCGAGCTACCATCGAGAGCCCCTTTGCGCCGCACGAGATCCCGCGCCTTACGTGCCGCTTCGCGTGCGCGGGCCGCATCAATCGCCTTGCCGACGATGCGGCGAGCGATCGCCGGATTCTCCTCGAGAAACGATCCGAGTTTCTCATTGAGGATCGCCTCGACGATGCCCTTCACCTCCGTGTTGCCGAGTTTCGTCTTCGTTTGTCCTTCGAACTGCGGGCGCGGAATCTTGACGCTGATGACCGCGGTCAGTCCCTCGCGAATGTCATCGCCGGTGATGCTCTCTTTGAGATCCTTCGCGAGCGCGTTCTTCGAGGCATACGAGTTGACCGTTCGAGTCATCGCCGAACGGAAGCCAGAAAGATGTGTGCCACCCTCGTGCGTGTTGATGTTATTCGCGAAGGAATAGATCATCTCTGCGTAGCCGTCGTTCCACTGGAGCGCAATTTCGGCTTCGATGCCGTCTTTCTCACCGCGCATGTAGATCGGTTTTTCGTTGACGGCCGTCCTGTTCTTGTTCAAATGCGTGACGAACGAGACGATGCCGCCTTCGTAGTGAAACTTGTGGTTCTTCCCATCACGCTCATCGTCCAATGTGATGAGCACGCCGCCATTCAAAAACGCCAATTCGCGCAGACGTTGCGCGAGCGTGTCGAAGCTGAATTCAACGGTTTCGAAAATCTGAGTGTCTGGCTTGAACGTGACTTTGGTTCCCCGGCGCTTCGTTGTCCCGGTAATTTCCAGATCGGCAGTCGGGTGTCCGCGATCGTAGGTCTGGTGATACACCTGCCCGTTGCGCCAGATCTCGAGATTCAGCGTTTCGGACAGCGCGTTCACGACCGAGATGCCGACGCCGTGCAGGCCGCCGGACACTTTGTAGCTGTCGTTGTCGAACTTGCCGCCGGCGTGCAGCACCGTCAACACGACTTCGGCGGCCGATTTCCCGCTCGTGTGTTGATCGACGGGAATCCCGCGGCCGTTATCGACAACCGTCACCGATCCGTCAATGTGAATCGTGACGTTAATTTCAGTGCAGAAGCCGGCGAGCGCCTCGTCGATCGAGTTGTCAACGACTTCGTAGACGAGATGATGCAGACCTGCAGGCCCAGTCGAGCCGATGTACATCGCGGGCCGCGTGCGAACGGCTTGCAGGCCTTCGAGGACCTTGATCTTGTCTGCGCCGTAATCGTTCGACGCGCCGCCGGACGAGGTTTCCTGGAGGGGTTCGGAACGTTCCATCAGACTCGCATCGGCATGATGACGTAGGTGTAGTCGTATCCGTCGGCGCCGACAGGCTTCATCACGGCCTGGCTGACTTCGTCCTTTAATTCGAGCGACACGACATCGGAAGTGACGGCAGACAGAAAGTCGAGCACGTACTGCGCGTTGAAGCAAATCTGCATCGGCGAACCGCTGTAGTCGACGGGCAGCGTTTCGTGGGCCTCGCCCACGTCGGGACTGCTCGACATCACGTCGACCTTCCCTTTGTCCACCTGGAATTTGACAGCACGCGAGCGCTCGTTGGAAAGCAACGCGACCCGGCGCACAGCACTCGTGAGTCGATCGCGTTCGAATTCAATGTGCTTATCGTTGCCCTTCGGTATGACCCGTTCATAGGCGGGAAACTGCCCGTCGATCATCCGGGAGATGAGCAGGCGATCGCCAACGCGGAAGAACAGGTGGTTCTCGCCACGCTCGTAGGTGATGTCGCCGTCGCCTGATGACGGCAGACGTCCAAGTTCGCCTAGCGTATTCTTCGGCAAGATCGGCCGATCCTCGTCGCCATCCTTCTTCGCGGTCCCATCCCGTGGGCATGTAACGAGTGCCAGTCTGTGGCCATCGGTTGCGACCAAGCTCATCGCATCCGGGCGAAGGACGAAAAGCGCGCCGTTCAAGAAATAACGCGTGTCCTCGCCGGTAATGGCAAATTGCGTTTTGGTGACCATTTCCTTGATGGACGCGCGAGAGAGCGTGGCACCAGCTCCGCTACTGGCATCTGGCAGCGTCGGGAAATCGTCTTTCGGCAACGTTTGCATTCGTGAATCGAATCGATCGGCCGCAACTTTAACGCCGCCTTTTTCTTCGCTGATTCGAATGTCCGTCTCTGGTAGCGATCGAACAATTTCGAAGAGTTTCTTCGCTGGCAGCGTCAAAGAGCCGGCCTTTGTGACGGTCGCGGCGCATTTGCTTCGCAATCCGACTTCGAGGTCCGTGGCAAGAAACCGAACCTCCTCGCCCTTCGCGTCCATCAGCACGTTGGCGAGAATCGGGATTGTGTTCTTGCGTTCGACGATCCCTTGGAAAAGTTGCAGTTCTCGCAGAAGGTCGTTCTTACGGACGACTAGTTCCATAAAGTGGCTGACCTCGAAAAAGGCGGAAACGGACCCGCAATCCCTTAGGAAAGGGAGAGATTCGAGAATAGGAAATTATATAGGAAGAGAAGCAGTGTTGAAAAGTGAGGCACTCGAATAAGTTCTTATTTTTAAATCACTTAACTTGTGGAAATTTGATGATGGATAAACCCGCCGTCCGCGCCGGTTAACTTTCTGCTCGAGGTTGCACAGCGTGTCCGCATCGTAAAACGACGGGCAACTGTGGAAAACCGCGAAACTAGTGAAAAGCTTCGAGAAAACCACCGACCAGCGTGTTGAAATCTCCGTCTTTTTTTCGCAGGTCCTCGACTTTTCTAATCGAATGAATGACCGTCGAATGGTGTTTGCCGCCGAAGCTGCGCCCGATCTCAGGCAGCGACGCGTGCGTCAACGACTTGCACAGGTACATCGCGATCTGTCGCGGCATCGCGACTGATTTCGAATTATTTCGCGATTTCAGCTCGGCCAGTTTCAAGTTGTAGTAATCGGCGACGTATTTCTGAATGATTTCGATCGTGACGGCCTTCTCGTCGTGGTCGATGATGTTCTTGAGCACTTCCTGAGCGAGCGTCAGCGTGAGTTCTTGTCCTGTGAGCGAGGCGTACGCTATCAGTCGAATCAGCGATCCTTCGAGCTCACGAATGTTCGACTTGATCTTGCTGGCCATGTAAATCGCGACATTGTCAGGCAGCGGCACGACTTCCGCTTCAGCCTTCTTCTTGAGAATCGCAATCTTCGTTTCCAAATCCGGAGATCCGATATCGGCAATCAGCCCCCACTCGAAACGTGAACGGAGCCGCTCCTCTAAAGCGGGAATATCGTGTGGAGGTGAGTCGCTGCTAAGCACTATTTGTTTCTGCGAATCGTACAGCGCGTTGAACGTATGGAAGAACTCGGTTTGCGTGCCCTCCTTGCCGGCCAGGAACTGAATGTCGTCCACGAGCAGCACATCAACCGTTCGGTAGCGCTCACGAAAATCGATAATTCTGTCGTAGCGAACTGCGTTGATCATCTCATTCATAAATCGCTCGGATGAGATGTATGTGAGCTTCAGATTTCGGTCGTGTTGCAGCACGTACTGACCGACAGCGTGCATGAGATGGGTCTTCCCCAG
>Ga0157374_10005415_pt1 | contig 10723 bp, 8 predicted proteins | sample M25metaG_FD_115308 | JGI IMG/M metagenome (GOLD analysis project Ga0157374, IMG submission 115308) | Miscanthus rhizosphere microbial communities from Kellogg Biological Station, Michigan, USA - M2-5 metaG | ecosystem: Host-associated > Plants > Roots > Rhizosphere > Soil | place: USA: Michigan... | reverse complement strand
TACTACAAGGACGCACCCGCCTCTCACATCAACACGGCGCAGAACGTTGTCACCACGCAGGGCGTCGGTTGGTACAAGCTTGTCTTCACACCGCCAGCAAACGTCGCCGGCATGGAGAGCTTTCTGGAGTTTGACGCCGCGAGCCGTATCGCAACCGTATGGCTGAACGGCACCTTGCTGGGCACACACCGGGGCAGCTTTTCGCGGTTTCGCCTGAACAGCACGGCAGCGCTTAAGCCGGGCCAGACGAACACGCTGACGGTGAAGGTAGACAACACGAAACCAGCGCTGGGAAGCTCGACTGCCGACGTGTTGCCGCTTACGGGAGACTTCTTCGTTTATGGCGGTTTGTATCGCCCGGTCAGCCTTGTGTTCACCAGGAAGATGCACCTTGACTTGATGGACTATGGCTCTTCCGGAGTCTATGCGAAGACAGCGTCCGTTACGCCTGCGGCGGCCCAGGTGCAGGTACGCGCACGGGTGCGCAACGATGGTGAACAGAGTGGCACTGTTGTGCTCAGAACCCTGCTCATCGACGCGCAGGGTGAGGTGGCCGGACGGCAAGAGAAGACCGTCGCCGTGGCGCCGGGCAGCGTGGTTGAGAGCACCGCGGATGTGGCTGTGCCGCATCCGCATCTCTGGCAGGGCGTGGACAATCCTTATCTCTACCGCCTGGTAGTTGAACTCTCCAACGGCGCGTCACTGGTCGACCGAGTCTCTCTCCCCTTCGGCATTCGGGAGATTCGATTCGACCCGAATAGCGGACTGTTTCTCAACGGAAAGCACGTGACGGTGCACGGGGTTGGCTATCATCAGGATCGCGAAGGCAAGGGCTGGGCGTCGGATCCAGCGGACGTAGCGGCGGACGAAGCGACCATGCGGGAGATGGGGGTGACCGGCATACGCCTGACGCACTATCAGCATGGCCAGCCGATTCATGACCTGGCGGACCGGGACGGCCTGGTCGTCTGGGACGAGATGCCTTTCGTAACGCAGTGGACGCTAGGCGAAAGTCTGCAGGCCACGGCAGCGCTTCGGGAAAACGCGCGCCAGCAACTGCGCGAACTCATTGCGCAGGACTTCAATCACCCGTCAGTGATCACATGGTCCATCGCAAACGAGGTCGACTTCGGAAACTCCATACCTCAATTCTTAGGGAACACGCACGGGATCGCTCCTGACCCGCTGCCTTTGCTCAAAGAATTGAACGCACTCGCGCACGAGTTGGACCCGGGCAGGCCCACGACACTCGCGACTTGCTGCGAAGGAATACAGTACGCGCCGGACACGAAGGTGCCCATCACAGCCTCGGTCACCGATCTGTCCGGCGCCAACCGCTACTTCGGCTGGTACTACGACAAGCCATCCGATTTAGGTCCCCACCTCGACGTCCTGCACCACACGCGTCCGGACCAGCCCCTGTCCGTAACGGAGTACGGTGCCGGCGGCTCTATCTCACTGCACTCCGACAACGCCTTAGGTGGCCCCAAGTCTCGCAACCGGCCGCAGGCCGAGGAATACGAGTCCTACATTCACGAACAGAACTGGTCCACACTGAGCAGCAAGCCGTATTTATGGGGAACGTTCCTTTGGAATTCCTTCGATTTCGGAAGTACGACTAGAAGCGAAGGCAATGCCCAGGACATTAACACCAAGGGCATCGTGACCTACGACCATAAGTACAGGAAAGACGCGTACTTCTTTTACAAAGCCAACTGGACGGCGACGCCTACGGTCCACATCAACTCCAGACGTTATACCGAGCGAGCCTACCGGGTGGCCGATGTGCGGGTGTACAGCAACGCGGCGAAGACTTCACTGAAAGTGAATGGGAAGGTGATCGGAGTGCTTGCAGAGTGCCCGGACCGCGTTTGTGTCTGGAACGGCGTCGTTCTCCGCCCCGGCACCAACGATGTCGTGGCAAGCGGATCGTTTCCCAAGGGAGATTTAGAGGACAGGGCGCAGTGGCATCTATCTGAGGCCTCCGCGAAAAACACGAACATCGACTGCGGCGCGCTGGTTGCAGGGGCAAGCAGTGGAAAGCAGTTTGGGTCGGATACGTTTTTCGAAGGCGGAACGGCAGACGTTATATCGGGTCCGGGAGGTGGTCGTGGACGAGCGCCGGCTCCGGCCGCCATTGCCGGAACCAGTACTCCAGAGGTAGCTGCCACCTACCGGGCCGGATCGTTCAGCTATCGCATCCCTGCGGCTGACGGACCGCACAGGGTGGTCCTCACATTTGTGGAGCCAACACTGCATCCCGGAGACCGCGTTTTCAGCGTTCTTGCGAATGGTCAAAAGGTTGTGAACAACCTGGACGTGGCCGCAGCGGCTGGAGGTGCGCTGACCGCTTATCAACAGCATTTCGACGTGACTGCCAGGGACGGTATGGTGATTCTTGAGTTCAGACCCGTCAAAGGTGATGCGATTGTTTCTGCGATAGAGGTGCAATAGCGCACAAGTGGCCGAGCCTTACCACTTTGTGGCGTTGATTTGCGCCTCGTTGATCTTGTTCGTTTTTTAGATAGTCTTAGCCGCAGTGTCGCTGCGCAGAAGGGGCTTAGACGGGGGTTGTGCGCTGTCAGACTACAGCTCAAGTGTGGCTAAATTGCCACAGTCATGAAGCTGTAATCCGGCGTAGGCTGGTGTCCGGCCCGATTTGGGAATGCTTAAGGAGTCGCTTGGCCGCTGAGCCGCAGTTCGAGAGAACGATACTTTTCCCTCTGGATTTTCAGGGGATCGGCCTGCACTCCGGGGCCGAGGTTACGTTGCGCCTGATACCGGCGCCGGCTGGGTCGGGCATTGTTTTTCGGCGGACCGATCTCGATAACTTTGAAATTCCGGCGACTGGACGCAATGTCGCGAAGGTGAGCTATGCCACCTCGCTGATGCGGCAGGGTGTGCTGATTTCTACAACGGAACATTTGCTTTCGGCGCTGATTGGGCTGGGGGTCGATAACGTCATTGTGGAGGTCGACAACCTGGAGGTGCCGATTCTCGATGGCAGCGCCAAGCCTTATGTGGACGCGATCCTGGGTGCGGGGATGAAGCAGCAGCGGCGCAAGCGTGAGTACATCAAGATTCTGAAAGAAGTTGAAGTGCGCGAGGGGACGAAGTTTATCGGGGTGTATCCGGGGGATGGCTATGGGATTCACTACACGATTGATTTTCCCGACCCCATCGGGCATGAGACGTTTATCGGCGACCTCGAGGCGGGGGCCTATGCGGAGCTGATTGCGCCGGCCCGGACGTTTGGGTTTCGCGAGGATGAGCCGATGCTGCGGGACATGGGCCTGATCCGCGGGGCGAGTGAGGCTTGCGCCATCATTATCGGCAAGGGTGAAGTGCAGAATGGGCCGCTGCGGTTTCAGGATGAGTTTGTGCGGCATAAGGTGCTCGACCTGATTGGGGACCTGGCGCTGGCGGGGCGGCGGATCTGGGGGAATGTCGTCGCCGAACGTGCGGGTCATGCGATGCATACCGCGCTGGTGCAGAGGTTGATGCGGGATCGGTCGGCGTGGGTGCTGGCTAATCGGTATGAGGATGAGGCTGTGGAGGCGAAGTCGGTGGGGTTGCGGTCGCTGGTGGCTTCGCAGGCGTGAAAGAGCAGGGAACAGGGAACAGGGAACAGGGAACAGGCGACCGGGTGTTGGCGGCGGTGGCCTTGGGGTCGAATTTGCCGTCGGAGTTTGGGGAGCGCGCGGATAATCTGGCCGAGGCGTTGGTACGGCTGGCGGAGTTGGGGACGGTGGTGGAGGTTTCCAGCTTTTATGACACGGAGCCGGTGGGGTTTGCGGATCAGCCTCGGTTTTTGAATGCGGCGGCGTTGGTGGAGACGGAGCTTGGGCCGCTAGAGCTGCTGCGGGGGTTGCTGGGGATCGAGCGCGAGATGGGGCGGGACCGGGCGTCGGCTCCGGACAAGGGACCGCGGGTGATTGACCTGGATTTGCTGCTTTACGGGATTTTGGTGATGGAGTCGGAGGAGCTTACGGTGCCGCATCCGGCGATGCAGGAGCGGGTGTTTGTGCTGGAGCCGCTGGCGGAGATTGCCGGGGAGATGCGGCATCCGGTGTTGGGGAAGACGGTGGCGGAGTTGCTGGCTGGGGTCAAGAGGGAGCTCGACAGGACCTCATAGAGCAGCGTCCAGGAAGGTCTAGGGAACGAAAGCGCAGAGAAAACGTAATTTGTCGAGAATTGCAGGTCCGGCCTCAGGGTTGGTTTTAATGCGTAATCGAGTCGCGGGTGCATGGTCGGCTGCTGGAAGAGTGCTGCTCTTCCTGATGAGCTGCGCTGCTGTGCTGATTGTTGCGGGGAGTCTGGGCAAGAGCGTCGGGTTGTGGGCCGCGGCGCTTGTGGGGACGGTGGCCAGTGTCGCGACCCTGTTGCTGACGTGGATTTTCGTGCGGTGGGATGGATTGCGGCTGGGGGACGTTGGTGCGGCGCCGGGGCGTGGGAGTGGTGTGCGTTTCGTTGCCGGGTTTGGCCTGGGGCTGATGCTGGTTGCGGTGCGGACTCTGCTGACCGGGACGGGCGGTCATGTTGTGTGGGTCCGGACGGGTCCGCTTGCGGCAGGGCCGCTGATGGTGATGCTGCTGGGCTATGTCGCTCTGGCCTGCAGGGAAGAGCTGGCGTTTCGCGGGTATACGCTGCGGCGATTGGAAAGCGCCTTTGGGGGATGGGTGGCGCTGCTGGTGGTTGGTATAGCGTTTGCGCTGGAGCATCGGGCGGGCGGGTATTCGTGGACGAATGCTCTGCTGGGAGCGTTCGCGGGGTCGCTGCTGTTTGGGATGGCGGCACTGGCGACGCGGGGGCTCGCTGTGCCGATTGGGCTGCATGCGGCGTGGAACTTTGGAGACTGGTTGACGGGTGGGAAGGACGCTGTGGGGATTTGGCGGCTGGTTATCAAACCTGGCTACGAGGGTCACGTCGCGCATGTGGCGATGGCGAGCTATCTGGTGGTGTTTGGTTTGGCTACGATTGGCTTTTGGTGGCGCGCGCAGCACATAACGACAATATGAGTGCGTTGCTATCACTTTTTATGCAACCTTTGTGCTACGATTGCGTCTATAAGGTTGTGGACCGGCGTGGACTCCGGTTCACAACTTTCTGATCTAAAGGAATCAAGGAGATACGACGATGACGCTTACTCGCTTTACTCCGTTTCGCGGTGGTTTGAATGATGTGGCTGTGTTGCAGAACCGGCTGAACTCGATTTTTCAGGACTTTACGCGGCCCGAAGCCGCCTCTGAGTCGTTGGCGGCAGGAAACTTTGTCCCGGCGGTGGATGTTTATGAGGATGCACAGAAACTGGTGCTGAAGCTGGAGGTTCCGGGGATCCCGAAAGAGGCGCTCGATATTCGCGTCGAGGGCCGGACGCTGACTGTGAAGGGTGAAAGGCGCTTCGAGAACGAGGAAAAAGAAGAGAATTTTCATCGGATTGAGCGTCGTTTTGGGAGCTTTGCGAGGGGTTTCGCGCTGCCTAATTCGGTGGACGTGGAGAACGTCGAGGCCCAGGTTACGGATGGCGTGCTGAGCATTTCGCTGGCGAAGAAGGCGGAGGCTAAGCCGAAGCAGATTGAGGTTAAGGTTGGGGCTGGGTCGGTTGGTGCTGCTAAGGAAGTGCAGGCTGTGGCAGCGTAAGCTGCAGTGGTCTCCCACTCATCACGCAAAGTGCCGCGTGATGAATGGGGCACCCGGGCCGCGGTTCGGGTGGTGCTGGGCATCGTTTAGATGAAATGGAGGCGATGTCAGGGCCGTTGGCGGCTCTCGTCGCCTTCGTTTGTTTTGGTCCAGGTTTTGGCGTCGTCGGTTGATTCGTATTGTTCGAAGTGGATGGCGTCGGGACCTTTGAAGATGTTTTCTGTGCGGTATTGCTTGTCGCCGGGTTTGGCGGCGTGGGTGAGGAAGGTCCAGTGGTCGCCTGCTACGTAGAGGTCTGTATTGGAACTTGCGTAGCCGTTGGGGAGGACGTTGTCGACGTCGTACTTGCCGGGCTCTTTGGAGAGGGTGAAGATGACCAGAGCGGTGGGTTTGCCGTTGACGATCTGCTCGCAGGTGAAGAAAGCCGTGCCGGTGGTGCAGCGGTTGATGAGGGTGTCGGGGCCGGGGTTGCCGGTGAAGGAGTGCTGGGCGTGGACGATCCAGGTGCCGTTGTAGACGGCCAGCGGAGCGAACGGGCCGGGGGCGGTTGCGAGGGCGGCCGCTAGTAAGAGATTGAGACGGAGCATGGCGGCATTCTAGTCCGTGAATGGGGCCGGGGTGCTGGAAGAATTTTGAAGGAGTGACGAGATGGCGATCAAGTGGGAGAAGTTGACGGTGAAGTCGCAGGAGGCTGTGCAGGCGGCGGTGGGCATGGCGATTGAGAATGGCAATCCTGAGGTGCTGCCGCTGCACCTTATGGCGGCGCTGCTGGAGGATAAGGAAGGCGTTGTGCTTCCTGTGCTGGAGAAGGTGGGAGTACCCGTTCAGCAGATGCTGGCGCAGGTGAATGCCGCTATTGCCAAGCTGCCGAAGGTGGGGGGTGGTGGGTCGCAGCCGCAGCTGGGGTCGGCGATGCAGAAGGTGATGGATGCTTCGTTTAAGGAAGCTGAGAACTTCAAGGACGATTATGTTTCGACCGAGCATTTGCTGTTGGCGCTCGCCGGGAGCAAGGGTGATCCGGTGCAGACGGCTCTGGCGGCGCATGGGGTGGACCGGGCGGCGATTTTGAGTGCGCTGCAGGTGGTGCGGGGGTCGCAGCGGGTGACGGACCAGAATCCTGAGGGCAAGTTCCAGGCGCTGGCGAAATATGCGAAGGATCTCACTGAATTAGCCCGGCGTGGGAAGCTCGACCCCGTGATTGGGCGGGATGAAGAGATTCGGCGCGTGGTGCAGGTGCTGTCGCGTCGGACGAAGAATAATCCGGTGCTGATCGGGGAGCCGGGTGTGGGTAAGACTGCGATCGTCGAAGGACTGGCTCGGAGGATTATCCAGGGGGATGTGCCGGAGATTTTGCGGGACAAGCGGGTGATTTCGCTTGATCTCGGTTCGATGCTTGCCGGGGCGAAGTTTCGTGGAGAGTTTGAAGAGCGTTTGAAGGCGGTGTTGAAGGAGATCGAGGACTCGAACGGAGAGATTATCTTGTTCATCGACGAGCTGCATACGCTCGTAGGCGCTGGCGCCGCAGAGGGGTCTATAGATGCCAGCAATATGTTGAAGCCGGCGCTGGCTCGTGGAGAGCTGCGGGCTATCGGCGCTACCACGCTGAATGAGTATCGGAAGTACATCGAGAAGGATGCGGCGCTGGAGCGGCGGTTCCAGATTGTGTACGTCGGCGAGCCGAATGTGGAGGACACGATTGCGATCCTGCGGGGGCTTCGGGAGAGGTATGAGACGCACCATAAGGTTCGGATTAAGGATGCGGCGATTGTGGCGGCGGCGGAGTTGTCGCATCGTTATATCTCGGATAGGTTTCTGCCGGACAAGGCGATTGATTTGATCGATGAGGCTGCGGCGGCGCTGGCGATCCAGATTGGATCGGTGCCGGTGGAGATTGATGACCTGGAGCGGCGGGCTACTTCGCTGGAAATTGAGCGCGCGGCTTTGCAGCGTGAGGATGATGCTAATTCGCGGGAGCGGTTGGTTGAGGTTGAGCGCGAACTTGCGGATGTGCAGGAGAATGCGGCGGCGCTAAGGGCTCGGTGGCAGAAGGAGCGCGGGGCTATTGGTGAGATTGCTTCGCTGAAGGAGAAGCTGGAGGCGCTGCGGTTTGAGGCTGAGGATGCTACTCGGAAGGGGAATCTGCAGCGGGCGGCGGAGTTGCAGTATGGGGAGATTCCTAAGCTGGAGCGGGAGTTGGGGGAGTTGACCGCGGAGCAGGATGGCTTGATTGCGGCTGAAAAAGCAACGACGAACGCAAAGGACGCAAAGGTAAGCGCAAAGGACGCAAAGGAAAACGTAACGCCTTCGCGGATGTTGAAGGAAGAAGTGGATGAGGAGGATGTGGCGGCCATTGTTTCTAAATGGACTGGGATTCCGATTTCGAAAATGCTTGAGGGTGAGGTGCAGAAGCTGACGCAGATGGAGGATCGTTTGCGGAAGCGGGTTGTTGGGCAGGATGAGGCGCTGACTGCGGTGGCGAATGCGATTCGCCGTTCGCGGGCGGGGTTGTCGGATCCCAAGAGGCCGATTGGGTCGTTTATTTTCCTCGGGCCTACGGGTGTGGGGAAGACCGAGACGGCGCGGGCGCTAGCCGAATTTCTGTTTGATGATGAGCAGGCCATGGTGCGGATCGATATGTCCGAGTACATGGAGAAGCATGCTGTGGCGCGGTTGATTGGAGCGCCTCCGGGGTATGTCGGGTATGACGAGGGTGGACAGTTGACGGAGGCGATCCGGCGGCGGCCTTATGCGGTGGTGCTGTTCGATGAGATCGAGAAGGCGCATCCGGATGTGTTCAATGTGCTGCTACAGGTGTTGGATGATGGACGCTTGACGGACTCGAAGGGCCGGACTGTGGACTTCAAGAACACGGTGCTGATTATGACTTCGAACACTGGTGCTTCACAGCTCGCGACGGCGTGGGCGGAGGGTGAAGACGGGTTTGAAGAAGCGAAGGTGCGCGTGATGGAGGAGCTAAGGAAGCAGTTTCGTCCGGAGTTTTTGAATCGCGTGGACGATATTGTCGTGTTCCACCCGCTGGCTAAGGATCAGCTGACGCATATTGTCGATCTGCGGTTGGCGGAGTTGCAGAAGATGCTGGGCGATCGGCGGATTACGCTGACGCTGAGCGATGCGGCCCGGGAGGCGATCTTCAAGGCCGGGTACGATAAGGCTTATGGGGCTCGACCGTTGAAGCGGGCGATCCAGAGGCTGGTGCAGGATCCGCTGGCGATGCGGATACTCGATGGGCGAGTGCTGCATGGGGACCACATCGTGATCGATGCGGGGAAGGCGGGTCTGGAGTTCGTGGTGGAGGGACGCGAGGCTGCTTGATTCGTTGTTTGGTGGGTGAGGGGTCGGGGATTACTCTCCGGCCTTTTTTTATTTGTGGAGGGTTCGGGTTGGTAGGAGCTTAGAGCTGTGAGCTATTGAGCTTAGAGGAAGGCGGGTTGTTGCTTTACAATTTGTCAAGTAGACTGTCTGGATGGTGATCGTTACGCGCAAGCACCTGGCCAAAGCAGCTAAGGCTGCACCGGATGCTCGCGGTGAAATCGCCGCATGGGCAGCGATCGTTGCGCAGGTTCGGTGGCGGAACTTCACGGAAGTTCGCGTGACTTTCAAGGACGCTGACTATGTCGATGGTTACGTTATCTTCAATCTTCGCCGGAACCGGTATCGGCTTGTGACGATCATTCATTTTGCGAAGGACCTTGCGGACAGGAAAACGCAGGGTCATGTTTATGTCCGTTCTTTCCTGACGCACAAGCAGTATGACGACCGCAAAAACTGGGACAAGGAGTATGGAAATGATCTCTAAAGCGATGGCAGATCCGGTTGTGATGATTGCGCAGGGAGCACCGCGATTGATTCGGTCCGATGCGGAACTGGAACGGTATACGCAGGTACTCTTTCGCCTGACAGCCAAAGCGAAACCGACGAAGGCGGAGATAGAGGCTATCGATCTGTTGTCGTTGTTGATTGAAACTTACGAGGCGGCGAGGTATCCGGTGCCGGAAGCGGAACCGCGAGAGGTCCTGCGATTCTTGATGGAGCAGAATGGGCTATCGCAGCGAGACCTGGCTGGGGAGATAGGGTCGGAGTCGCTGGTGTCTTTGATACTGAGCGGGAAGCGAAATCTTACGGTGACTCATATCAAGGCGCTGGCGGAGCGGTTTGGTGTGCCTGCGTCTGTTTTTCTGGGTGGGTTGAAGCGACGGGCAGCGTGAGCTAACGCGGGAAGCGGATGGAGACGGCGTCGCCGTTGTGGGCGGGGCCTATGGGGGTGATGAGGGCGTGGTTGCGGGCCAGGGCCTGGTCGGTCCAGTCCCAGCCGCTGTGGTAGAGGATGAGGGTGTGGGGGCCGGGTTCGCGGCGGAGGTCTTCGTAGGGGACGATGGTGAAGCCGGTGAATTCGCGCATGTGGAGCGCGGTGAGCGAGACGGTGTCGTGCTGGTCGTAGCGGAGCTCCTCGTCGCGGGAGTAGAGGAGGGCGAGGTGGGAGGCGATGAAGGGGTCGCGTTCGTAGTAGGTGGCGACTTCGAAGTGGCCCATGTCCTGGATGTAGAGGAACTGCGTGGGGCTGGCGGCTATGGCGGCTTTGAGTTCGGGGCTGGGGATGAGGGCGGCTAGGACCTCGTTGCGGGTGTGGATTTCGGCGCGGATGCGGAGGAGGCCGGTTGCGATGATTCCTGCGGTGAGGAGGATGAGCGCTGCGGTGTAGTTGCGGTCGCTGCGGAGCGTGGGGGCGAGGACTACGGCGATGAGGATGGTGATGCCGATGATGGCTCCGAGGACGTAGCGGACTTCGATGGAGTGAGTGACGAAGCGGGCTAGCAGGAAGCCGAAGACGGGGAGAGCGGCGAGGGTGAGGATGAAGACCGACTCGGGGAATGGGAGCTGGCGGCGGTGGCGGATTACGGCCGCGATGAGGGCGAGGGCGCAGAGGACGAAGGCAATGGCTGCGATGCGCTGGGTGAGGGGGCTGGTGTGTGTGTAGTCGACGCAGCGGGAGCGGTAGGACTGTGAGATGGCTCGGATGCCTACGGTGCCGCCGATGTAGCAGTGCTGGTGGAATTCTCCGGCG
>Ga0157374_10005413_pt1 | contig 10724 bp, 9 predicted proteins | sample M25metaG_FD_115308 | JGI IMG/M metagenome (GOLD analysis project Ga0157374, IMG submission 115308) | Miscanthus rhizosphere microbial communities from Kellogg Biological Station, Michigan, USA - M2-5 metaG | ecosystem: Host-associated > Plants > Roots > Rhizosphere > Soil | place: USA: Michigan... | reverse complement strand
GTGCGCTACGACACCAAGCTGCAGCGGGTCATCTATGAACCGGTGACGATCGAGCCGCGCACGCTGGTGCCGCGGGTGATTCGCCACGACAACCGCTACGAGACGGCCCTCAAGGGCGCACCTCCGCAAAATCCGCCCGGGGGCGCCGGTGGCTGAGATCCGCAACCTCACGATGAATTTCGGGCCGCAGCATCCGGCGGCCCACGGCGTGTTGCGCCTGGTGCTGGAAATGGACGGCGAGGTCATCCAGAAGGCCGACCCGCACATCGGCCTGCTGCACCGGGGCACCGAGAAGCTTGCTGAGTCCAAGCCGTTCAACCAATCGATCGGCTACATGGACCGGCTCGACTACGTATCGATGATGTGCAACGAGCACGCCTACGTACTGGCGATCGAGAAGCTGCTGGGCGTGAGCCCGCCGCTGCGGGCGCAGTACATACGGGTGATGTTCGATGAGATCACCCGCATCCTTAACCATCTGATGTGGCTCGGCGCGCATGGGCTCGACATCGGCGCGATGACGATATTCCTGTTTTGTTTCCGCGAACGCGAAGACCTGATGGACTGCTACGAGGCCGTTTCCGGCACGCGCATGCACGCCACCTACTACCGGCCCGGCGGTGTCAATCGCGATCTGCCCGCGGCGATGCCGCGCTACCAGGCCTCGCGCTGGCGCTCGCAGGCCGACGCGGACCGCCTCAACAAGGCGCGCTCCGGATCCTTGCTGGACTTCATCGCCAATTTCACCGACCGCTTTCCCAAGTGTGTCGATGAGTACGAGACGTTGCTGACCGACAATCGCATCTGGAAGCAGCGCACCGTCAACATCGGCGTGGTTCCGGCCGAGCGCGCGGTGCAACTGGGCTTTACAGGACCCATGCTGCGCGGCTCAGGGATTGCCTGGGACCTGCGCAAGCAGCAGCCCTACGAAGTGTATGACGCCATGGACTTTGACATTCCGGTCGGTCGCAACGGCGATTGCTACGACCGCTACCTGGTGCGCGTGGCCGAGATGCGCCAATCCAACCGCATCATCCAGCAGTGCGTGGCGTGGCTGCGCGCCAATCCGGGCCCGATCATGATCGAGGATCGCAAGGTGCGGCCGCCAACCCGCGAAGAGATGAAGGGCGACATGGAATCGCTCATTCACCATTTCAAGTTCATGACCGAAGGCTACTGCGTGCCGGAAGGCGAGAGCTATGCCGCGGTCGAGGCACCCAAAGGGGAGTTTGGCATCTATTTGGTGTCGGACGGCGCCAACAAGCCCTACCGGGTCAAGTGCCGCGCCCCGGGGTTCTCGCATCTGGCGGCCTTGAGCGAAATGGTGCGCGGGCACATGCTGGCGGATGTGGTCGCCATCATCGGCACGCAAGACATCGTGTTCGGAGAAATCGACCGATGAGCGCCGAGACCAAGGCCCCCGAGGTGCTCTCCGAGCACACCCGAAAGGAAATCGATCATTGGGTGGCGCGCTTCCCGGCCGGGCGCCAGCGCTCGGCGGTGCTCTCGGCGTTGCGAGCCGCGCAGGAGCAGAACCACGGTTACCTGACCACCGCGTTGATGGACGCCGTGGCCGCGCACCTCAAGCTCCCGCCCATTCAGGTGTACGAGGTCGCCACCTTCTACTCAATGTTCGAGACGCACCCCTGCGGGCGCCACCATGTCAGCATCTGCACGAACATCTCCTGCATGCTGCGCGGTGCCGAGGATCTGGTGGCCCACGTCGAGCGGCGACTGGGTATCAAGCAGGGGGAGAGCACGGCGGACGGGCGCATATTCCTCAAGCAGGAAGAAGAGTGCCTGGCCGCATGCACGGGCGGACCGATGATGATGGTCGATCACGTGTACCACGAGAACCTGACCACCGCGGACGTCGACCGAATTCTCGACGAGCTGCGCTAGAGGATTAATGGAGCTCATGGGCGCCTGGCAAGACAAGATGAATCTGGTGTGCTTCGAGCCGCTCAAGTTCGAGCGCTCCTGGACGCTGGATGTGTACCAGCGCATCGGCGGGTACGAGGCGTGGAAGAAGATACTCGCCGAGAAGACGCCGCGCGATCAGATCATCGATGCGGTCAAGGCTTCGGGCTTGCGCGGGCGCGGCGGGGCGGCGTTTCCCATGGGCGTCAAGTGGAGCTTCATGCCGCGCACCGCGCCGATGCAGAAATACCTGGTGTGCAATTCTGATGAGAGCGAACCGGGCACCTGCCACGACCGCGACATCCTGCGCTACAACCCGCACGCGCTCATCGAGGGCATGGCCATCGGCGGCTACGCGATGAACGCCACCGTGGGCTACAACTACATCCGCGGTGAATTCCTCGGCGAGCCGGTGCCGCGCTTTGAGGAGGCGGTCAAGGAAGCCTACGCCGCGGGACTCCTGGGCAAAAACATCCTGGGCTCGGGAGTCGATTTTGATCTATACCCCTTTGTCGGTGCTGGCGCCTACATCTGCGGTGAGGAGACCGCGCTCCTTGATTCGCTCGAGGGAAAGCCGGGCAAGCCGCGCTTCAAGCCGCCATTCCCGGCCGCCTTTGGCCTGTACGGGGCGCCGACCACGATCAACAACTGCCAGAGCATCGCCTCGGTCCCGACCATCCTGCGCAACGGCGCGAAGTGGTTTGCGGATCTTGGGCCGGCAAATTCAGGCGGCACCAACATTTTCTCGGTGTCGGGCCACGTCGAGCGCCCAGGCAACTTCGAGGTGCCGCTCGGCATTCCCTTTGCGGACCTGCTGGAGCTGGCCGGTGGCATCTGGAAGGGGCGGCGCCTCAAGGCGGTGATTCCGGGCGGTTCTTCGGTACCAGTAGTGCCCGGCGAGACCATGATGAAGACCAACATGGATTACGACTCGCTGAAGGCGGCTGGCTCGAGTGTCGGCTCCGCGGCAGTGATCGTGATGGATGAGAGCACCTGCATGGTGCGCACCCTGGAACGACTGTCGCGCTTTTACATGTCCGAATCCTGTGGTCAGTGCACGCCCTGTCGCGAGGGCACCGGTTGGCTCACGCGCACGCTGCGCCGCATGATGGCGGGCGAGGCCACCCGCGAGCACCTGGGGTTGCTGCTGGATGTCGCCAACCGCATCGAAGGGCACACCATCTGCGCGCTCGGCGATGCGGCCGCCTGGCCGGTGCAGAGCTTCCTCAAGCACTACCGCCACGAGTTCGAATTCATGATCGACCACGGCGGGCGCAGCATCGTCGCTCCGGATGCAAAGGTGGCGGCGTGAGCGCCGAGTTCGTCAATGTCGAGATCAACGGCGTAGCCGTCAAGGCGCCGAAGGGCGAGATGATTATTCGCGTGACGGATGTGAATGGCGCTTACATCCCGCGCTTCTGCTACCACGACAAGCTGCCGATCGCCGCCAACTGCCGCATGTGTCTGGTCGAGGTTGAGAAGGCACCCAAGCCCATGCCGGCCTGCGCTACCCCCGTAGCCGAGGGCATGAAGATCTTCACTCGCTCGCCCAAAGCGATCGCGGCGCAGAAAGCCACGATGGAATTCCTGCTGATCAATCACCCGCTCGATTGCCCCATCTGCGACCAGGGCGGCGAATGCGAGTTGCAGGACCTGGCCGTGGGATTCGGCCGCGACATCTCGCGCTATCAGGAACGCAAGCGCGTGGTGAAGGACTTGAGCCTCGGGCCGCTGGTGTCGACCGACATGACCCGCTGCATTCACTGCACGCGCTGCGTGCGTTTCGGCCAGGACGTGGCGGGAATCCAGGAACTGGGAACTACCGGTCGTGGCGAGAACATGCAGATCGGCACCTACATCCAACGCAGCGTCGATCATGAGCTGTCGGGCAACATCATCGACCTGTGTCCGGTCGGGGCGCTCAACAGCAAGCCGTTCCGCTTCCAGGCCCGCGGCTGGGAGATGACCCAGCACCCGTTGATCTCACCGCACGACGGTTACGGCAGCCGACTCTATGGACACGTGCTGCGCGGGCAGCTGATGCGGGTCGTGCCCCAGCCGTGCGAAGAGATCAACGAAACCTGGATCGCCGATCGCGACCGCTACAGCTATCAGGGGCTGAGCGCCGAGGACCGCCTGCTGGGGCCTAAAGTCCGTGCCAGCAACGGCAGCTGGTTGGACGCCGACTGGGACACTGCATTGGCGGCCGCCGCGCAGGGCCTCAAGGCCGCCGGCGGTGGCGCCGAGCTGGGGTTTCTGGCCCATCCGTCCAGTACTCTCGAGGAGCTGTACCTGCTGAGTCGCATCGCCGAGGGCCTAGGGAGCGATAACATCGATCATCGCTTACGCCAGCGGGATTTCCGCGACCAGGCCATGGATGGCACAGCCCCAGGGCTCGGCCTTGGTCTCGCGGAGGTCGATCAACTCGAAGCGCTTTTCGTCATTGGCTCCAATCTGCGCTCTGAGTTGCCCATGCTGGCGCACCGCGTGCGCAAGGCGGCAGTACGCGGCGCTCGCGTGAGCCTCCTGCAACCCGCACCGTTTGAGTATCTCTTTCCGGTAAGCCAGGCGCTGACGGTCGCGCCGTCAAAAATGGTCGCGGAACTGGCCGCGGTGGCGCAGGCCGCCATTGGCGCCAGCCAGAGCGCGGTTTCCGCTTCGGCCTCATCGCTAATGGCAGATGCGGTAGTGAACGACTCCCACCGGGCCATTGCAAACTCCCTGGCCTCCGGAAAACGCGCGATCTGGCTGGGCGCGCTGGCGATGCGCCACTCCGCTTACGCCGAGATCCGCACCCTGGCGCGCGAGCTCGCGCGAGTGACGGGCGCGGCCTTCGGGGAACTGGCGGAAGGAGCTAACGCGGCCGGTGCGTTCCTGGCCGGTTGCGTGCCGCATCGTGGCGTGGCCGGGAAGACAAGCGAGAAGAGCGGCATGAATGCCCGCGAACTGCTGGAGAAACCGCGCCGCGCGTATCTGCTGCTGGGGACCGAGCCCTGGGCCGACAGCGGTGAGCCCCAGGCGCTGCCGACGCTCGAGGCGTCTCCGTTCGTCGTGGCCATCAGCGCCTTCGCCTCACCGGCCATGCTTCAGGCTGCTCAGGTGCTGCTGCCGGCGGCCGCCTTTGCCGAAGGCTCGGGGACGTATGTGAATCTTGAGGGCCGCTGGCAGAGTTTTGCCGGCGCAGCGCGCGCGCCGGGAGCCGCGCGCCCGGCGTGGAAGGTCCTGCGCGTGCTCGGCAATCTTCTCGAGCTTGCGGACTTCGACTACCAAAGCTCCGAGCAAGTTCGCGACGAATTGCGCCGGGCCGTGGACCAGGCCGCACCGCGCGGTGCGGTGAGCGAATCCTCGCCGACACGCCTCAAGCGCATCGAGAACCTGCGCGATGTGCCCATGTACCAGGTGGACCCGCTCGTGCGGCGTGCGACAGCGCTGCAGCTGACCCGGGTGGGACTCGAGCCGGCTGCGGAGTATCAGGCCTGATGCGCGCCTCGCAGTGGATCTCGAACAGCTGGCAGGCCTTGCCGGCGTTTGCTCATTCGACCGTGTACATCGTGGGCCTCACGATCCTTTTGATCATCAGCGTCGCCTACCTGACGCTCTGGGAGCGCAAGCTCATCGGCTGGATGCAGATGCGCCGCGGACCGAACCGGGTGCGATTGTTCGGCATCCCCAATACCGAGTACATCGGCCAGCCCTTTGCCGATGTCGTCAAGCTCCTGATCAAGGAAATCGTCACCCCGGAGCGCTCCAACAAGGTGCTGTTCCGCCTGGCACCGGCCATCACCCTGATTCCGGCCTTCGCGACCTGGGCGGTAATCCCGATCGGACCGAACTTTGCGATCGCCAATGTGGACGCCGGCCTCCTGTACGTGCTCTCGCTCACCTCCGTGGGTGTGTACGGAGTGATCCTGGCCGGCTGGGCCTCGAATTCCAAGTACGCATTTCTTGGCGCCATGCGCTCGGCCGCGCAGATCGTCGCCTATGAAATCGCCATGGGCTTTGCGCTGGTGGGCGTGTTGATGGTGGCCGGATCACTCAATCTGGGCGTCATCGTCGCGCACCAGCAAGGCGGGGCGCTCGCCTGGAACTGGTTCTGGCTCTTCCCGCTGCTGCTGGTGTATTTCATCTCGGGCGTGGCCGAGACCAACCGCGCGCCCTTCGATGTGGCCGAGGGCGAGTCGGAAATCGTCGCGGGCTTCCACGTAGAGTATTCCGGCATCGGCTTCGCGCTGTTCTTCCTGGCTGAATACGCCAACATGATCCTGGTGGCAGCCCTCACCTCGGTGTTCTTCTTTGGTGGCTGGCTGAGCCCCTTGAGCGGATACCTGCCCGACGCCAGTCCGATCTACCGCGTGCCGGTGCTGGGAGCCCTGATCGCGGATGGCTCGCACTGGCTGGCGCTGAAGATCTTCCTGCTGCTGTGCGTGTTCCTGTGGATACGCGCCACCTTTCCCCGCTATCGGTACGATCAGATCATGCGTCTGGGCTGGAAGATCCTGATCCCGATCACCATCGTCTGGATTGCGGTCGAGGGTGCGCTGGCCTGGTATCACATCGGCCCCTGGCGCACCTAAGGAGCGGGGCATGCCATTCACGAGGACCATAAAGACTTTCACGCTCTGGGAGCTGCTCAGGGGACTCTCGGTGACCTTGCGCTCGCTGTTCCGCCGCAAAGTCACGGTCAATTACCCCGAAGAGAAGACTCCGCAGTCGGTACGTTTCCGCGGTCTCCACGCGTTGCGCCGCTACCCAAACGGCGAGGAGCGCTGCATCGCCTGCAAGCTGTGCGAGGCGGTGTGCCCGGCGCTGGCCATCACGATCGATTCGGACATCGCCGCGGACGGCACGCGCCGCACGACCCGCTACGACATTGACCTGTTCAAGTGCATCTACTGCGGTTTCTGCGAAGAGGCCTGCCCGGTCGATGCCATCGTCGAGACCCGCATCCATGAATATCACATGGAGCACCGCGGCGAGAACATCATGACCAAGGACAAGTTGCTGGCGGTCGGCGAGCGGTACGAGGCCATGATCGCCGCGGACAAGGCAGCCGACGCGCGCTATCGCTAGGGCGGGGGAGAGGCAAGGGGCACATGCTGGTATCGATTCTGTTCTACAGCTTCGCCACGATTCTGGTGGCATCCGGGGTGGGCGTCATCACCACACGGAATCCTGTGTATGCCGCCTTGAGCCTGGTGCTGTGCTTCTTTACCAGCGCGGTGCTGTGGATGCTGATCGAAGCTGAGTTCCTGGCCATCGTGCTGGTGCTGGTCTATGTCGGGGCGGTCATGGTGCTGTTCTTGTTCGTCGTCATGATGCTCGACATCAACGTGGAGGAGATCCGGCGTGGCTTCACGCGCTATGCGTGGCTCGGCTGGATCGTGACCGCCACCGTTATTGCCGAGATTGTGGGCGTGATCGTGCAACGGCGGCTAGGGGTCGATGTGACCCGCGGCGCCGCACCGCTGCCGGCGAACTACAGCAATGCGACCGAACTGGGCACCGCACTATTCACGCGCTACGCCTACGCGATCGAGATCGCGGCCGTGCTGCTGCTGGTGGCCATCATTGCGGCGATCGCCCTTACCTTGCGCCCGCGCCTAGGCCTCAAGGTGCAGGACGTGAGCGCGCAGGTCGCGGTGCGGGCCGCCGATCGGCTGACGATGGTCAAGATGAAGCCGGGAGGAGGCGCACCGTGATTACCCTCGGCCACATGCTGACGCTGTCCGCGGTGCTGTTCGCGCTCTCGGTCGCCGGCATCTTCATCAATCGCAAGAACGTGCTGCTGCTTTTGATGTGCATCGAACTGCTGCTGCTCTCGGCAAACTTCAACTTCGTGGCCTTCGCCCGCTTCCTCGGCCAGGTGGACGGTCAGGTGTTCGTGTTCTTCATCCTGACAGTGGCTGCCGCCGAGTCGGCCATCGGCCTGGCGATTCTGGTGGTGCTATTCCGCGAGCGGCGCAGCATCCACGTCGAAGACCTCGATACCTTGCGCGGCTGACCATGAACCCTCACTTGTTACTGGCGATTCCAATGCTGCCGCTGGGCGCGGCCATCCTTGCTGGGCTCTGCGGTAAGCTGATCGGACGCGCCGGCGCGGCGGCGGTAACAATTCTGGCCGTAGCCGCCTCCTGCGTGCTCTCAGTGCAGGTGCTCTACGCGCTGCTGCGCGGGTCGCCCGGATTCGATGGCACGGTGTACACCTGGCTCATCAGCGATGATGTGCCGATGCGGGTCGGCTTTCTAATCGACCGGCTCTCGGCGCTGATGATGACGGTGGTCACTTTCGTCTCGCTGTGCGTGCACGTCTACACGATCGGCTATATGCACGATGACGCCGGCTACCAGCGCTTCTTTGCCTACATCTCGCTGTTTACGTTTGCCATGCTGATGCTGGTGATGGCCAACAACTTCCTGCAGCTGTTCTTTGGCTGGGAGGCGGTGGGCGTGGTGTCCTACCTCTTGATCGGCTTCTGGTATACGCGGCCAAGTGCGATTTTTGCCAATTTCAAGGCGTTCCTGGTCAATCGTGTGGGGGACTTCGGCTTTCTGCTCGGCATCGCCGGAGTGCTCTACTACACCGGATCGCTTGATTACCAGCCGGCCTTCCTGCAGGCGCCGCAGATCGCCGGGCACATCCTGCACGTCCCCGGGACCGCCGGCTGGCCCGCGATGACCGCCATCTGCCTGTGCCTGTTCGTGGGCGCCATGGGTAAGTCCGCGCAGGTACCGCTGCACGTGTGGCTCCCCGACTCCATGGAGGGCCCGACGCCGATCTCTGCCCTGATCCACGCGGCCACCATGGTGACCGCGGGCATATTCATGGTCGCGCGCATGTCACCGCTCTTCGAGTACTCGGAGACGGCTCTGTCCGTGGTGCTGGTTATCGGCGCCACGACTGCGCTGTTCATGGGGTTTTTGGGCATCGTCAACAACGACATCAAGCGCGTGGTGGCCTATTCCACGCTCTCGCAGCTCGGGTACATGACCGTGGCCTTAGGCGCCTCGGCCTACAGCGTGGCGATTTTCCACCTGATGACGCATGCCTTCTTCAAGGCGCTGCTGTTCCTGGCGGCGGGCGCGGTGATCATCGCCATGCATCACGAACAGGACATGCGCAAGATGGGCGGGCTCCGTAAGCGCATGCCGGTGACTTACTGGACCTGCCTGATTGGGGCGCTGGCGCTGATCGGCATGCCCTTCTTCTCCGGTTTCTACTCCAAGGACACCCTGATCGAGGCCGTGCACGCCTCGCATCGCGCCGGCAGTTACTACGCCTACCTGTGCGTGACCGCGGGCGTGTTCGTGACGGCCTTCTACACCTTCCGGATGTTCTTCATGACCTTCCACGGCGAATCGCGCCTGGATCACCATGCCGAGGAACATTTCCATGACGTCGGCTGGTCGATGAAGGCGCCGCTTGTCGCGCTCGCCATTCCCTCGCTCCTGATCGGCTACTACACGATCGGTCCGGAGCTTTTCGGCGGCTTCTTTGGAAGCTCGATCCGCGTGCTGCCCGCGCACGATGTGGTCGCGGAGATCGGCGAGGAATATCGGGGCGCGGCCAATTTTGCCGAACACTCACTACTTCAGCTGCCGTTCTGGCTGGCAGTGGCGGGAGTTTTGAGTGCCTGGTACTTCGTGTTGCGCCGCCCCGACCGTGCGGCCGTGCTGCGGGAGAAGGCGGGGTGGTTGTACCGGGTGCTGGTCAATAAGTATTACTTCGACTGGTTCAATGAAAACGTGCTTGCGCGCGCCGGGCGCGCCTTGGGGCTGGCGTTGTGGCGCGGGGGCGATCAGGCGGTGATCGACGGGGTCCTGGTCAACGGTTCGGTCGGCGCCCTCGGCTGGTTCGCGGGCCGGGCGCGCTGGATCCAGAGCGGGTTTCTTTATTCCTACGCCTTCTGGATGATCGTCGGCCTGGTGTTGCTGCTGGGCTGGTTCCTGTTCCGGGTCTAGAGGCGCCAGCACCGCATGCACGTGACGCACTTACTGTCCTGGCTGACCTGGCTGCCCGTGACCGGCGGCCTGGTCCTGCTGATATTGGGCGATTCCCGTGCCGGCGTGGCGCGCTGGCTAGCGCTGCTCGTCACGCTTATTACCTTGCTGCTGTGCGTTCCTCTTTGGCAAGGCTTCGATCATTCCACTGCCGCGTTCCAGTACCTCGAGCGCACGACCTGGATCCCACAGCTCCATGCCCAGTACTACCTTGGCGTCGATGGAATTTCCCTGCCGCTCATCGTTCTGACTGCGTTCATGACCGTGCCGGTGGTGATCGCGGGCTGGAGCGTCATCGAAAAGCGCGCCACGCAGTACTACGCCGCCTTTCTGATTCTCGAGGGGCTGATGATCGGCGTGTTTTGCGCCATGGACGCGCTGTTGTTCTATTTCTTCTGGGAAGCCATGCTGATTCCGATGTTCCTGATCATCGGCATCTGGGGCGGCCCGCGGCGGGTCTACGCGACCTTGAAATTCTTCCTGTACACCTTTTTAGGGTCCGTCCTGATGCTGGTGGCGCTGATCTACCTGTACCTGCAAGCGGGCGACTACACGATCAGCGCCTTTCAATCGCTGCCGCTCGCGCTTATCGATCAGCGCTGGATATTCCTCGCATTCCTCGTGGCCTTCGCCGTCAAGGTGCCGATGTGGCCTGTGCACACCTGGCTCCCCGATGCGCACGTCGAGGCTCCGACCGGTGGTTCGGTGATTCTGGCGGCCATCATGCTGAAGATGGGCGGTTACGGTTTGCTGCGCTTCAGCCTGCCAATCACCCCCGATGCCAGCCGCGAGCTGAACTGGCTGAT
>Ga0157374_10005408_pt1 | contig 10727 bp, 10 predicted proteins | sample M25metaG_FD_115308 | JGI IMG/M metagenome (GOLD analysis project Ga0157374, IMG submission 115308) | Miscanthus rhizosphere microbial communities from Kellogg Biological Station, Michigan, USA - M2-5 metaG | ecosystem: Host-associated > Plants > Roots > Rhizosphere > Soil | place: USA: Michigan... | reverse complement strand
TGGTTCTCGCGCAGCAGGGGCTCGATCTGCTTGTTCCAGAGGGCGTATTGCTCCGTCACCATTTCGTGCGCGACGCGCTCGATCGCCTCGAATGTCGCCGTCGGGCTCATCCCATCCGGCCCCACGTCGCTCGTCTCGCTCGCAATCTGTTGCTTGATGCCGGCGACCCGGATTTCGAAAAATTCATCGAGATTTGAGCTCACGATGCCGAGGAACTTGACGCGTTCGAGAAGCGGCTGGGCCGGGTCCTGCGCTTCCTCCAAAACGCGGCGGTTGAATTCGAGCCAGCTCAACTCGCGGTTGATGAAATTGTTTGGGTCCGAAAAATCGGGCTGCGCCGGCGGTTCGTTAGGCGGGGTCATCGCCACGACATTGTCCGGCGAGTTGGAAGCGGGCTTGCTGGCACTGGACGGCATGACAAAGGGCCGCGAACCGGACCGCGGGCGAGCCGTAATTAACTCTCCGCGAGCGCTTCGCGCAAATCACGCCTGTTGCCGCCGGGTTAGGGGTTGACTCGCGCCGCAATTCGCCCACAACTTCCGCCCATGGCGCAACGGAAGAAGGGGGCGAAGTGGTGGGAGCTGGAAGTGCTCGAATGGGTCGCCCTGCTCCTCGCGTTCCTGGGCATCGTCGCGGTTTTCTGCTTTTTCCTTATTCGCCGCCACGTCATCGAGTATCACCTTGATCATACCTTCGGCGTGCAGGACCCGGAGTTCTTCGGCTCCGCCCTCGCGCTTTACGATCCGGTTCCGCTGCCCGGGAACAAGCTCGAGCTGTTGCAGGATGGCGACGCTTATTTTCCGGCCATGCTGGCCGCGATTCGCGGTGCGAAAAAGACCGTCAATTTTCAGGCCTACATTGTTTACTCCGATCCCACCGGTCGGGCTTTTCGCGACGCGCTCATCGAGCGCGCGCGCGCCGGCGTGCAGGTACGGGTTCTCCTCGACGGCGTCGGGTCGGGTTGGAAACTAAATAACTCCGACGTCAAAATGATGCGGGACGCCGGCTGCAAATTTGCCTACTACCATCCGCTCCATTCCTGGCGGATCGATCGCACAAATCGACGCTCCCATCGTCGCGTTCTCGTGGTCGATGGCAAAGTCGGCTTCACTGGCGGCGTTGGTTTTGCCGATCAATGGTCGGGCCACGCACAGGACCCGAAGCACTGGCACGACGTACAGGTGCGGGTCGAAGGCCCGCTCGTAAGCGCGTTACAAAACGCCTTCGAGGAACATTGGATCAAGACTTTTGGCGAAACCCTGAGTGGCGCCGATCAATTTCCGGTGCTCGCGCCCGCTGGCGAGATGCAGGGACAACTGATCGCGTCCCATTCCTTTTCGATGGCGCCGGTGCCGTTGACGCAAGCAATCGCCTTCGCCGCGGCCGAGACACGAATTTGGATTACCAACGCCTATTGCGCGCCGAGTGACGACCAGGTCGATCTTCTTGTCAAAGCAGTGCAGCGCCACGTCGATGTGCGGTTGATCGTGCCCGGCCAGCATAACGATCAGCCCCTGACGAAAAGCGCGGGGCGTGGCGCTTACGGGCGAATGCTGGAGGGCGGAGTGAGAATTTTCGAATATCAGCCGACCATGATTCACACCAAGGCGATGGTGATTGATGGGCTGTTCTCGCTCGTGGGTTCATCGAATCTCGATCCGCGTTCGTCCGAGATTAACGAGGAGCTCGACCTCGCGATTTACGACCAGGACTTCGCGCGGAAAATGGGGGCGATGTTCGAAAGCGACCTCGCGCACTCGACCGAATACACGCTCCAGCAATTCAAGAACCGGTCGCTCTGGGAGCGGACCACGGAGTGGCTCATGCTGCCGTTTCGGTCGCAGTTGTAGGGCTGGTGCTTTGCCGCGCTGCGCCGGCTCAGGATGACAAATCGGAGCATTCGCCGCCGCAATAAGTCCGCACCACCTCCAATTGCGACGTGAACACCACCAAATCGTCGTCGAGCCCGGCCTCGAGACGACCTTTTGTTTTCCAGCCCATCGCCCGCGCTGGCGTTTCTGTCGCCATCCGGACCGCTTCGTGCACCGGCACACCAACCTCTTCCACCATTCGCCTAACGAGATCGATCATGCGCGACGTGCTGCCGGCCAGGGCGGAACCGTCCGCCATCCAGCAGGCACCGGCGCGCACCACGCACTCGGCGCCGCCGAGAGTAAAACGACTGTCATCAGGCAATCCGGCGCCGGCGGTCGCGTCCGTCACCAGACAAATTCCAGCGGCGCCTTTCGCGCGATAAAGCATTCGCATTAGAGTCGGCGACACGTGCTGGCCGTCCGCGATCAGCTCGCAAAAAATCTCCGGCTCGCTGAGCGCAAATTCGAGCAGACCCGCGACTCGTTCGCCCTCGCGCCGACGCAGCGACGACATGCAGTTAAAAGTGTGGGTCACCTGCCGCATGCCGGACTTGAACGCCGCCCCGGCTTCTTCATCCCAGGCCGCGCTGTGCCCACCGCTGCTCGCGATCCCAAGGCTCGCGAGGCGGGCGATCAGGTTGCAGGCTCCCCGCAATTCCGGAGCGAGCGTGACGCGTTTGATCGCGGCCGACTTCTCCAAGAGCTGCGCCACCAGCTCCGGGCGCGGCTCGAGGATGAATTCCCGGCGCTGCGCGCCATGTTTCTCCGGCGAAATAAACGGGCCTTCGACATGCGCGCCGCGCAGTTGTGGAATTTCGTGGCACGCGCCCTCGATCGCGGCCAGCACTCGCCCGATTTCGGAAATCGGCGCAGTCACGGTGGTGAGGAGGAGTGAAGTGGTGCCGCCTCGGGCGTGCCAGGCGCAGATCGCGCGAAACGCTTCCGCCGTTCCTTCCATCGTGTCCCAGCCGACCGCGCCGTGCACGTGCAAGTCGATAAAACCGGGCGCGAGAAAATTACCCGCGAGGTCGATCACTTCCTCGTCGTTAGGGCTAATTTTCGCTCCGATCTTCGCGATCTTTCCGCCCGCCACCCGGAGGGCGAGACCGTCGGCGACGCGCCCGGGAAAAACCAGCCGGCCATTGGTAAAGATCATGGGCGCCAGCATCATTGCGTTTACTTGGGCGGCAGTCCATCATCCTCGTGCAAATGATCTCCGAGTTTGACGTCGCGATCGTTGGCGGCGCTTTTTCCGGCGCGGCCACCGCTTTGCTCCTAAAGCGGCGGCGGCCCGAGACAAGCATTCTCGTCATCGAGAAGGCAACCGAGTTCGATCGCAAAGTGGGCGAATCGACGACCGAGGTGAGCAGTTGTTTCCTGACCAGGATTCTTGGCCTGACGAGTTACCTCGGTCATGACCAACTGAGCAAGCAGGGGTTGCGGCTCTGGTTCTCCAATCGTCCGGACCAGCCTTTCGACGACTGCGTCGAAATCGGCGCGCGTTACCAGGCGCGGCTCCCGACCTTTCAGGTCGATCGCGCCAAACTCGACGCCCATCTCCTCCAGCTCGCAGAGGAAGCTGGATGCAAAGTGTGGAAGCCGGGGAAAGTCAGGCGCTGCGAACTGACCGGCGAAAATGGACAATCGTTAGGCGTAGAGGTCGCGGGCGAAGAACGAACCGTGCGCTGCCGCTGGGTGATCGACGCTTCCGGGCGGGCCGCTTTTCTGGCCCGCAAGCTGGGCCATTTCCGCCCCAACACGGAACATCCGATCAACGCTGTCTGGGCGCGGTTTACCGGGGTGAAAGACTGGGACAGCTACGAGTGGCGGGAGAAGTTTCCAGCCTACGCGGCGGCCTCCCGGACGGGGCGAGCCTGGGCGACGAATCATCTTATGGGCCAGGGCTGGTGGTGCTGGATCATCCCCCTTAAAGGGGGCGATTTCAGCGCGGGCCTGGTCTACGACAGTCGCCTCTTCACCCTGCCGGAAGGGGCGAATCTGGGCGAGCGTTTGCAGCAACACATCCTCGCGCATCCGGTCGGGCGCGAGATTTTCCGGGAGGCCAGGATCGTCGCGAACGACACCCGCGCCTATTCCGCCCTGCCTTACTACAGCGCGCAAGTCTGCGGCGAGGGCTGGGCGATTGCGGGGGATGCGGCCAGTTTCATCGATCCGCTTTACAGTCCCGGGCTCGATCTTTGCGCCTACACCGCTTCTATCGTGAGCGATCTCGTTTTGCGCTCGTTAGGCGGGGAGGATGTGACAGCGCGGCAAGGCTATTACAACGAGCAGTTCGCGATCACCTACCGCCTGTGGTTTGAAACGCTCTACAAGGATAAATATTTTTACATGGGTGAGGCCGATTTGATGTCGGCTGCACTCCTCCTCGATGTCGGCACTTACTTTATCGGACTCGTCCGGCCGGTTTACGCAAATCCCGAACGTTTCTTCCTCCAACTCCCTTTTCAGGGGGCTCCGGGCCGGATTGTTGCCGGGATGATGAAGTTCTATAACCGGCGTCTCGTCGCCCTGGCTAAAAACCGAATCGCGCACGGTGTCGTTGGCACGGCCAACTCCGGCTGGCGTGAACTCTACGATGGCTTCGTGCCCGATTTTCGTTTGCAAAAATTGATCCGCAAAGGCCTCTTCCGCTGGTGGAAAGCGGAGCTGCGCAATTTGCGCTTTCTCTTCGCCAGCCCGAAACGCGCTCCCAGCACGGTGGCGTCGGCGGCAGCGACGGTCGAGGCTTGATGTCCCGCCCCTGGTGGCGCGCTCTCGCGGTTCGCGGCCTCGCCTGGCGGCGCTATCTCGATTTCGGAGTGACCAATGTCCCGTTCTACCTCCGCCCCGTCATGATCTTCTTCTGGACGATCTTTTTTTTCTTCCTCGCGGCGCCGGCCCGACGCGCCATCCTGAGCAATCTGCGGGTTGTGCTCCCGGGATCGAGCCCGCTCCTCAACCTTGGGCGCGCCTGGCTGACGCTCTACAATTTTGCCTGGACGATTGCGGACGCGGCCGATCACAAGCTGGCCAAAACCGAGTTCGCCTACGCAGTGGAAGGCGTGGAGTTTCTCGAGCAACTGGCGGCGGCGCACGGCGCGGTCCTGCTCACCGCGCACATGGGAAATTACGATCTCGGCGCGGCGCTCTTCGCGGAACGTTATCGGCGCGAGATTCGGATGGTGCGCGCGCCGGAAGCCGATGCGCAGACCGCGCGCCATGTCGATGAGTCGCTGGAACGCGCGGGCTCGGGCGCGGTCAAGGTCGCCTACAGTACTTCGAGCCTGGCGTTGCCGCTGGAGTTGCTCAACGCCATCCGGCAGGGCGAAATCGTTTCCATCCAGGGCGATCGCGCGGTCGCGCACGTCTCGCAGCGCCCCGCGCGCCTTTTCGGCGAGGCGGTGCCGCTACCGGATGGTCCGTTTATGCTCGCGTTCGTTGCGCAGGTGCCAATCTACCCGCTCTTCATCATCCGGACTTCATTTCACCACTACAAAATCATCGCGCACGCGCCGATCCATTGCCGCCGCTCCGAGCGAGATCGTGAGGGCGCGATGGAAGAGGCGATGCGAGCCTGGTGTCACACTTTGGAAAGCGTCATCGCCAGGCACTGGTCGCAATGGTTTTCGTTGGTCCCAATCTTCCCGGAACGATGAACGATCCCGCGGCACGCCAGATGGGTTACGCGTTTGCCCTGCCCCGACTAATAGCGCGCCTCGTGGGACGCAAAGTGCGTCGAGCCGAGTTCAGTCGCGGGGAAGCCTACGCTCTGGGCATACTTGTCTTCGGCATGAGCTGCGTCTTTGCCGCGCGCGCTCTTCTTCCGGTTGTTAGGCCGGGGGCGCTGCGGGCGCTGGTTCTGTTTCTCATTCCCTTTGCCATCTGGGTGGCATTCCTGATTCTCTATTATTTCAACTTCCTGTTGGTCGCAGGGCTTCGCCGGCTCCGGCTTTACTCCGCGATTACGAACAATCCATTTCAGCATTTCGTCATCATGGTGCTGACCAGCGTGATCGCGCTCCATTTTCTGGGGGACGAATGCCCCGCGGTGAAATCGTTAGGCATCTTCTGGTTTGGACTTTTATCCGGCAACCTGTTTTCGATCGTGGTCGAGAAGCTGCTTTATGAAACCTGAGCTGAGTCGTGTTTTGATCCTTGGCTTTGCGCTCGCGGCCGCGCTCTTTTTTCTCGTAGTCATCGCCTTTCATCCGCTCCTCGCGCTCGCCGTGCTTTTCGTTTCGCATATGCTCCTTCTTTTCCCGACGCTGGTGGCAAATTGCCAGTGGTGGGGACCGGTTCTGACGCATTTTGAGACACCACGCCGGGAAGTGTGGCTTACGATCGACGACGGGCCCGACCCGATCCAGACGCCGCATCTGCTCGAGATCCTGCGACGCTTCGAGGCGAAGGCGACATTCTTCGTTATCGGCGAGCGGGCCGCGAAATTTCCCGCCGCGCTGGAAGCAATTCGGAATTCCGGCCACGAGGTTGCCAATCACACCGCGACCCATCCGAGCGCGACATTCTGGTGTTTGCCGCCGGGGCGCATCGCGCAGGAGATCGATCGGTGCGCCGTCGCCACGCGCTATTTTCGCGCGCCGGCCGGGATGAAGAATTTTTTCGTTCATCCCGCGTTAGCTCGACGAAAAATGGCGCTGGTCGGCTGGACGGTGCGTGGTCTCGACACCTCGAGCCAGGACGCCGACGCGGTGGCGGCGCGCATCCTGGGCAAAATCAGACCGGGCGCGATTATCCTTCTCCACGAAGGGCACCGCACCGCGACAGATGCGGATTTCCATCCGCGTTGTCTGGAGCGCACGCTCGCCGCCCTAACGAGTGCCAATTACCGATGCGTCCTGCCGCAAGGATTGTAGCTGGCCCGCGCGTCGGCGAAAGATGAAAAGGTGATTATTGAACGGCGTCCGGCCCCAGAGGGGAGCGACCCTGCGGGAGAATCGTTCCTCGTCGAAGACGGCGGAAATTTCGGCGAGGGAGGGAAAATGAAGGGGCACATTCAGGTTCCAGCGGGTTAGCTGGGCGAAGCGCTCGGCGAGTCTGGTCAGCCAGAATCGGACGTTCCCGTCACGCGGGCAATCGCGAATGATCAATGTTCCGCCCGGCATGACGCGGGCGGCAAGACGTTCGAGCAAGAGTGTTTGGTCGCCCGGCCGGAGGTAATGCAGGCAATCAAAGATTACGATGTTGCCGCTTTGCGCGATCGGCGCACAAACATCCTGCTCGATAAATTGCAGGTCACGATAGCCGCTCGTCGCCACCGCTTGCGCGCGCGCAATCTTGCGAGCGTCAAGGTCCAGCCCGGTGATCGGACCCAGAAAATTGCGCTCCCGCAGATAGAAGGCGAGCAGGCCGACCCCGCAGCCGACATCGACCAATGGCTGAGCGGAAGCCGAGAACAACTCAAATGCCGCCAAAAAAATTGGGTCGTTGCGCAACTTTCGTCCCGCATAGATCCGTAGCCAGCGTTCATCAAAACGGGCCGCCACCCGCTCGCAAGCCTCTTCGTGGGCCGGCGTGGCAGCGCCATTTTTCGTTGCGTGGGTCGGCTGCACTGACACAGTAAATGTTCCCATGGTCGACCTTTTCTCCCAATACAAGGTCGACGATTTTTTCGATGAGATGTTTTCCGCGCCGGGCGAGGCGCGACCCCACTACAGCAGGTTGCTCGCAACCTTCAAGGAAATGGGCGCGAACGATTTCGAACGGAAGCGCGACCTGGCCGCGGCCAGCTTCCTTAGTCAGGGCGTCACCTTCACCGTTTACAACGATGACCAGGGAACGGAGCGAATTTTTCCCTTCGACCTGATCCCGCGCATCATTCCAGCGCGCGAGTGGGATTTGGTGGAGCGGGGGCTGACCCAGCGCATCACCGCGCTCAATCTTTTTCTGCACGACGTTTACCACGAGCAAAACATCCTGCGCGACGGGGTGATCCCGAAGCAGATCATCTGGGAAGCGAACAGCTTCCGGCCGGAGTTCATGCACTTCGATGTGCCGCGCAATATCTACATCCACATCTGTGGGACAGATTTGATTCGCGATCGGAGTGGCAATTACCTCGTCCTCGAAGACAACGCGCGCTGCCCCTCGGGCGTCTCCTACGTGCTCGAGAATCGGCAGGCGATGAAACGGATTTTCCCGACGCTTTTCTCCGAATATCGGGTGCGGCCGGTGGAAGATTACAGCCAGGAATTGCTCAACGCGCTCCGCTACATCGCTCCGGCCGGGACGGAGGAACCGACTGTCGTCCTCCTTACACCTGGCATTTACAACTCGGCTTATTACGAACACTCATTCCTCGCTCGCTCCATGGGGATCGAGATCGTCGAAGGCCGCGACCTGGTCGCGCAAGACGGCTCCGTTTTCATGCGCACGACAAAAGGACTCAAGCCGGTCGATGTGATTTATCGCCGGATCAACGACGACTTCCTCGACCCGAGGGTCTTCCGCAAGGATTCGGGTCTCGGCGTGCCGGGGTTGGTCGACGCTTATCGCCGCGGTCGCGTCAGCCTGGCGAACTCGATTGGCACCGGCGTGGCGGACGACAAAGTGGTCTACCATTTTGTGCCGAAGATGATTCGCTATTATCTGGGCGAGGATCCGCTTCTGGAGAATGTGCCAACCTATCTGGCAGCGCAGTCGCAGGACCGCCAATATATCCTCGAACACCTGCCGGAACTTGTCGTGAAAGCGGCTAACGAGAGCGGCGGTTACGGGATGCTGATCGGCTCGCAGGCGAGCGCGGCGGAACGGGAGGATTTCGCGGAACGAATACGGAAAGATCCGCGCAACTACATCGCGCAGCCAATCGTGGCGCTCTCGCGCTCGCCCTCGTTCTGCGAGGATTCGATGCAAGGCCGGCACGTCGATTTGCGCCCCTACATTTTGCATGGCGAAAAGGTAACCATTATCCCCGGCGGCCTAACGAGGGTGGCATTGCGCAAGGGTTCGCTCGTGGTCAATTCCTCACAAGGCGGCGGAAGCAAGGACACGTGGGTGGTGGAGGAGGAAGAATCTTGACGGCGTGGTGGAGGTGTAGGGCGACCACTCCGGTTGCTCCCATTGGCCGGAGCAGGCGAAGCGCCCGCTCTCCGAGGCTGTGTCGATATGCTAAGCCGCGTCGCTGATTCTCTCTACTGGATGAGCCGCTACATCGAGCGGGCGGAGAATGACGCCCGCATTCTCGATGTGAATTTGCAGTTGCTCCTCGATCTCGGCGGCGAGGCCGAGGCGATGCAGCATTGGGCGCCCGTCATCGCTTCGCTCGAAGAAACCGACCACTTCGATTCGCTCTACGCCGCGGCCGACGAACGTGCCGTGATCGAGTTTCTGTCGTTGCAGAAAAAAAATCCGAACTCGATTTTTTCCTGCCTCACTTTGGCGCGCGAAAATGCGCGCACCACGCGCGAGCAGATCTCGAGCGAAATGTGGGAACAGATCAACCGGCTCTATCTTTTCGTGCAAAGTGAAGACGCGCAGAAACTGCTGCTGGCCAGCCCGCATGAATTTTTCAAGTGCGTCGTGACGGGCTCGCATCTATTTCAGGGCGTTACCGACGCGACCATGACGCACGGCGAAGGCTGGGATTTCATCCGCATCGGCGCGTTCCTGGAGCGGGCCGATTACACTTCGCGCATCCTCGACGTGAAGTATCACATCCTGCTCCCCTCGGGCGAGAGTGTCGGCGGCAACATCGACACGATTCAATGGATGGCGGTGCTGAAGTCCTGCAGCGCGCTCGAAGCTTATTGCAAGCTTTACGTTAGCCAGGTGGCGCCGTGGAAGGTGGCGGAATTTCTCATCACCCATCAGGAGTTTCCGCGCTCCATCCGTTATTGCATCGACTCGCTCGACGCCGCCCTGCATCGCATTTCCGGTGTCGATGAAACGCGTTACGCGAACGAGGCGGAGCGGCTCTCGGGCCGGTTGCGCTCGGACGTCGATTTCGTGGCCATGGGGGAGATCTTCGAGGTCGGGCTGCATGAATATCTCGAGGCCATCCAAAAGCGGCTCGTGGAAGTGAGCGATGCCATGTATGCGACCTACTGCGCCAGCTTGAGCGCGGACTAGGTTTGCCTTACGAACATCAGATCCTGCGCGAATCGTAGGCCCAGTGCAGCAGGGCCTGCCGCTGTCGGGGACGACAGGTCATATCGCCGCGCCGGCAGTTTTTCTTCAACTGCCCGAGATGGCGGCGGACGGCTCGCCAGCGTTTGATCTGGCGCTCGTCGTCGGCCGAGCGACGGCCGAGATAGTAGCGGCAATACCACTGGAACCAGCCGCGCGGATCTTGGTCATTAATCCAGCCCTTCCTGCGCCAGACGGAAAGCGGCTGGGAAGCGTTCACGCCAAAGAAGTTCAACCTCGGATCGTGGCACTCGGAACAGAGTTTTGCCTGCGCGAACCAGTCCTTAGGAAATTCCGCCGCGCAGTCCGTCATGTATTTGCCACCGAAAACGCCGAGTCGCAGCAGTTGTTTCGGGGTCAGGTCGGGTTTGAAGCCGGCCGCAAACTCTTTTCCGGCCGGTTTGGTGAGAAGATACTCATAACCGCGCTGCATTCGATCGTTGACCTTGATTCGCCGCGGTTTCGATTTCACACCGCCTTATTCTGTGTGCCGAATCTGCATTCCGACGACGCAAACGTCGTCCGCAAAAGGTTCGCTGTGGGAATACTTACGAATGTCGCCCAGCACGCGGTCGAAGAATTCTTCCGGGGCGAGAGCGGCGTGCCGGCTCACGGTCGTGCGCAGCTGGTCCTCGTTGAAAAATGCGCCGGTCGCATCCTCGACCTCGAAAAGTCCGTCGGTGAAAAGCATGATGAGATCGCCTTTGG
>Ga0157374_10005405_pt1 | contig 10731 bp, 7 predicted proteins | sample M25metaG_FD_115308 | JGI IMG/M metagenome (GOLD analysis project Ga0157374, IMG submission 115308) | Miscanthus rhizosphere microbial communities from Kellogg Biological Station, Michigan, USA - M2-5 metaG | ecosystem: Host-associated > Plants > Roots > Rhizosphere > Soil | place: USA: Michigan... | reverse complement strand
TTCGCTATATTGTTTTACATGGAGTCCGTTGCATTTTTTTGGCCCGCTCGGTGAAAATGTGCTGATGATCAAATAGCCGGTTACGCACCTTTTTGCAATGGCTGCATATTTTGCAACCTGTTCACTTGTGGTCAGAAAATGAAATGTAGCGCGGTCATGCCAAAGGTCGAAATCTGTTGCAGGCTCAAATTCGGTAATATCGCTAACTATCCATTTTACGTTTTGAGATTTGTTGCCCAATCGTTTTTTTGCCCTCTTAATTGCATTGGCGGAGATGTCGAGAACGGTTATATCGGTGAAGCCCTCGTCAAGTAAGTGATCGACAAGTTTACTATCACCACCTCCCACGTCTATGATCTTTGCGGCCTTTGGTAAATCAAATGAATGGATCAACTCCAGTGATGTTTTCGGAAACTCCTGTGTCCAGCTTACTTCATTTGGTAGTTTGGTTAGGTATACCTTTTCCCAGTGTTCCTCTTGTGAATTCATTTTGTTCATCACTCTGTTCGTAAAGACTTAACAGGATTAGCCGCACCCGCTTTAAAACACTGAATGGCTATCATTGAAAATGCCGTGATAAAAATGAACAGGCATACGAAAAGATAGGGTACTATATCCTGGTTTACCCTGTATGCATAACTCTGCAGCCACTTGTTGGTAATGATGTATGTCAGTGGCCATGCGATCATATTTGCAAGCAAGATAAGTATGGCATAATCCCTGATAAAAAGCGCGATAATAATCCTGACATTAGCACCCAGTACTTTCCTTACAGCTATTTCTTTTGTTCGTTTGGTAAGCGTAAACGCAACAACGCCAAATATACCAAGGAACACGATGATAAGATTGAGGACCGTGGCAATATTGGCAGCTTTTTTTAGTTGCAGTTCCGATCTGTACAGTGACTGAAATTTTTCATCCATGAAACTATATTCAAATGGAGTTCCGGGTGACATCTCTCTCCATTTGTTCCTGACGTTTGCTACCGTTTCAACAATATTGCCTGAGCTCAGTTTTAAAGACAAATATCTGTAGGCTGTTGCATCCTTTACGTGAAAAAAAGCAAGCGGTTCAACCTTATCCTGCAAACTGGAGTAATTAAAATCTCCTATTACTCCTGCAATGGTAAGTATGGTTCCGGATGAAGGTACTTTTATCTGCCGGTTTATAGCAGAGTTGACCGTTAATCCCAACGCTTTTACTGCTGATTCGTTTAATACAATTTGATTGGGTATAAACCCACCGGATTGCGCAAAACAGGAACCACTCAATACTTTTAAACCAAATGTAGCCGCATAATTTTCATCTGCTCCACATGAAGTAATAAGCACGGTCCTGCCGTCTCCATTTACAGGTTGCATGTCAATGCTGCTGGGTGGCTTGCGGTCAGGTATTTCAAATGACACCGATGCATCTTTAACCGAAGGTAGTTGCAACAATGCGTTTTTAATATTGATCATCCTGTTTACGCCGACCGAATCCCACTGTTTTGGGAAAGCACTAATGACAAGGACCTGCTCTTTGTTATACCCGATGTCTTTTGAGAAAACATAGCTCACCTGCCGTGAAACTGTCAGTGCACAAATAAAAACCATGATAGCCAGTGTAAATTGAACAGTGAGCATGGTTTTGCGTAAAAACAATCCACCCTTTGCAGAATCGATTTTTCCTTTCACTGCATTAATAACTCTTGAAGAACTCATGACAAAAGCCGGGTATACGCCTGCAATAAAGCCAGTAACAAAGACTAACGCAAATAACAACAGAACAGGCCGGGCGCTGAAACGAAAAACGGATTCAAGTTTTGTGTTCAACACCTGGTCAAAAACAGGTCTGAGCAACTGGTAGGCTATTAATGATATTATGGCAGCCACCATTGTTAATATGATGGCTTCTGCAATAAACTGAGTGATGAGTTGGGTCTTCGCTCCGCCGAAAACTTTACGCAGGCCGATCTCTTTAAGCCGGTAAGAGGATGTGCCGATATTGATGTTGACAAAATTGATCACCGCCATCAGTAAAATGAACAGGGCAGCCAATGAAAGTACCATGATCATTTTACGTGCAGCGCCTCCGTGATCTTTTATATAATAATCCTTCACTGCCGCCAGCTCAACGGTTAGATTCTGTTGAATGTTTTCAGTTGTGTACTTTGCTAATACTTGTTTCAATGGTGCTTCCAGGTCTTTTGGTGATTTGCCGGGTTGTAATTCGATCATCCCGACCTCATAGACGCTGTTCCAGTACTGAGCCGGGTCGCCGCCTCCATAATAGCGGTTGCCCTCAGTAGGAACAAACACATCATAAGTGTCACCGACCAGGTTCGTGACAGAGTTATACGGGATATCTTTTAAAACTGCGGATACTTTGTAATCCTGCTTTTCGCCATTTTGCGTGGTGAGTATACTGATGATCTTATTGATCACATTTTTTTCACCAAACAGCTTCATCGCCATCGTTTCAGTAATCACCGCTGAATTATTATCCGTAAACGGATGTTGCCTGTTTCCATACAACACAGGGAATCCGTACATAGCAATGAAGTTTGTATCACCGATGGCGATATCTTCTTTGAAATACTTATCACCGGCCGAAACGACGTTCGTGACCGGGTTGTACCGGTAATAATTCGCTATTAATGATGGGTATTCTTCTTTTAATGTTTTGGGAAGTGGGCCAAATGTTGTGATATCAAGCCCCATCTCTTTCACTTTCCAGTTGCTTTTAACGATGTACTGGTTATTTACATTTTTTAGAGATGCGTTGATATTATATTGTCCCAATACATAGATGCCAATGATCAATGAGAACGTGATGCCGATTGCCAGGCAAAGGATATTGATAGCAGAAAAAAACTTATGTCTTAACAGGTGTCTCACCGCAATGGTGAAATAGTTTTTTAACATGGCGAAAAAATGGTTTCAGTAAAGTAAGATTAGGTCGCGATGATAAAGCTAACTAAAAAGTTGTTTTACTGGTTACCGGCAATCATAAAGGATGAATTGATCGCATCGAAAATTAATTTAGAAAAATTCCGGTAACTCATACGTTAAGTGGGTTATGATCAGTGTGTAAAGGCCACAAAGACTCAAGACACAAAGTTTTGGCCTTCAGGTTCTGGTTTCTTCGCGTCTTGGTGGCAAAATAACAGTTTTGACAGAGCCTCATTTAATACAAAATTTTGCTGACCTCGTTTATGTATTGGGGATTATCTGTGATCCCATTATGGCCCTGACCGTTAAGGGTAATTAGCGTATCCGTTCTTTTGAGAAATTCTTTAAGTTTTATAGAGGAATTGAAATAAATTACTTCATCCTGGTTTCCATGAAAAATAACAATGGGCATTTTACACTCTTTTATATATTGATAGGTATCAAACCTGTATTTCAAAAGAAAAGTTGGAATGACCGGGTAAGTATGCCTCATCATGTCTGTTAAACTGTAATAAGGAGCTTGTAAGATCAATAAGCTGGGATGATTTGTTGATGCAAGATATGCCGCGGGTCCTGTTCCAATGGAATAGCCCAAAACAACAATCTTGCTTTCCTTATATCTCTTTTTCATTTCATCATAAGCTATTTGGATGTCTTCATGAAATTGGGTTTGGCTATGAATTGAGCCTTCGCTTTTCCCATAACCCCTATAGTCTAACATAAAAACATCATACTTCAATTCCGTATACCTTTTTGCAGCTTCTCCCCAGGTATTCAATGATCCTGCATTGCCATGAAGATAAAAGATCAGCCCTTTGGAACTATCTGATGTAAATAAGGCGCCATTAAGAAATTTACCGTCTTTTGCCTTAATATTTAGCTCTTCGAATTTTTGATTGAATGCAAACTTGAAATTCTTATCTAATTTTTCGGGAAGGAAGATCAGTTTCTCCTGGAACACGAAAAGGATGATGCATATTACAACATATGCAACAACTAAGATCTTAAGCGTTCTGATAAGTATATTTTTCATAAGTCGACCTTTCAAAAAAACTTAAGAGATAAACCAGGATCACCTAAAAGGAATAACCAAATATTTTTTTCTGATCTCAGCACATTTATCAAGTTAGCAAAACTGCTTTGATACAGTCATCCAATTTTTTATCAAACACTTCATACGCTTTTGCTCCTTCCTTCAATGCAAACTGATGGGTGATGATATCTTCTATGGCGTAACGCTGCGGTACTTCTTCCTGTAATAGTTTTTCCGAGTAAAAACGGGCAGGGCAACGGCCGCTTTTGTAAGTGAGGTTTTTATCATATGCTTGTCCCGGGGAGAATGAAAATTTTTTTGCAGTATGCACCCCAACCGATGAAATAATTCCACCAGGACGGATAAGATCGATCGCCAGCTTCAACGATCTGTCGCTGCCCACAACTTCCATCACTGCGTCGACCCCTCTTCCTTTAGCCTTGTTGAAAATTTCTTCTTTAACATCAGTAAGTGATGCATTCAATGGAATGGCTCCAAACTTTTCTGCTATCGCCAGTCTTTCCGGGATCAGATCGATAGCAAACAGTTTTTCAGCGCCGAGATGTTTTGCTGCCAGTATCGCCATCAGGCCTACAGGTCCGCAGCCGATAACTGCGTAAGTAGCACCTGGTTTTATTTCCGCATTTTCTGCACAGAAATAACCGGTTGAAAAAACATCACCCAGCAATAATCCTTTTTTTTCAGTGAGATCATTGCTCAACGACAACAGCGTGCTGTCTGCCATCGGTACACGTATATAGGCCGCTTGTGCTCCATGAAGACCATGCCCATTTTGCACCCAGCCAAATAAATTTCCTTTTTCGCAGCGGCAGGTGAGACCGATGCGACAATAAAAACATTCACCGCACGAAGTAGTAAAAGGGCTAAGAACCCGCGATCCATTTTTAAATTTTTTTACACCAGTGCCTGCTTCTTCCACTACACCGGTGAATTCATGGCCCATCACTGTGCCATGATCAAGGCCTGTTTCACGACCATGATATACATGCAGGTCAGAACCGCAAATTCCAGCCATTGTGATCCTAACGATCGCATCAGATGGATCAAGCAACTCAGGATCCTTGACCAAACTGTATTCAATTATTTCTTCACCGCCGAATGTTAACGCCTGCATGATGTGAATGTAGGAGTTTTATATTTTGTGCCAGAAGTTGATCAATAGCTTACATTATTCCCGTTATTGCGAGACGCTGAACTGCCGAAGTGAGTGAGGCAGTTAAAAAATAAAAGTTCAATGGCTCTATTTGCAAAAAAGCAGGAGGTTTTTTTTATCTCGCAAACAACGCGTGATAAGCCAGGTTCATTAACATAGAGATGAAAACTCCTGCGACAGCACCACAAACAGGCCAAACAAAATATAAATACAGAGGCTTCATCCACCAGGTTACTTCGGCAGTCGTTGTTTCCGCCGTTTCGATCCGGGGAACAATTTTCATCAGGTTATACGCACGCCTTGGAGGAGGAGAGGAAGTAATTGGAATAGTTGGAATAGTTGTAGTAGTTGTCGTAGTGAGAACAGTTGGAGTTTGGACAGCGTCAAGATCAGCAACCAGGTCAGCAACATTGAAATTGCCTTCGATCACGGGCATGGTTGCCAGCACAGGTTTTTTTGTCTCGATCATCTTTTCCGCTTCTTCGAAACTGCTTGCGGAGGCGACATCCGGATTCAATTTTGTAAATATCTTTTTTGATTTGTCGGGCCAGAGAATGATGTTCTTTTTTACCAGTGTTTCTTTAGCCATTTCGGTCAGTCCGATTGATATTCGTCCGCGAAAGGCATCCCTGTGCCATTTTATCGGTTGAGCGGATAACTTGTGCTCCTGGAAAACTAACTCGCAGGCAGTTTTTAACTCGGGGGTCATACCATTGATTTAAATAGACAAGGTCTGTTCAACAGAGATACAGGATGGAGTTCAGTAGAATATTAAACAAGGATTTTCGAGGACTCTCAAATTACGAAAATATTTTGATTGTGCAAGGTGATCGGCTTAATTAAGCAGTGGCCGAAGGAAGACCCTGCTGCGGAGAGATTTGCCGACAATCGCAACAGATTGCCTTAGATCCTAACATGAAATGCCGCCTGTATATTCCATCCGCCTTTTTTGCCGGGAATATATATAGGTTCAATGCTAATGGCATTTTCATTGAGGGGGTGAAGGAACTTTAATCCTACGCCATAGAAAAAGCCCATATTCATATCCAGTCCACCGACCAGGTCGGTGTAAATTGAAAGTTTATAGGGGATTCTTAATATCCTGTATCCAATTTTGTTGTACATCCTGCCTGTCATTGCTGTATCACCTTCAGCCTGGTGTTTGTCCTTAAATGTTTTTGAAGGAAAGAAAATGTCGAAACCAACATGAATGTTGAAGTTGGATTCATCCCCCGTTTTGCCATATTCAAGGCCTGCGCCGTTCATTCCTCGATAGTAATTGTAGTGTATCCCCAAAGTTGTTTTGAAATCGCAGTCACAACTTGACTGGGAGTGGGCGGCACAAAAAATGGCCGTGAAGGCAAGGGTTACAAGCAGGTTTTTCATTTGAACCAGGATTTACAGGTTAACGAATTTTTGGCATGTTTAGTGCCCGACTGGTCTTTTTCACGGGTGGCTCAGTAGCAATCAATCTATGAGTTCTAATAAAGCCAATCGCTTTCAAAAACTTTTTTTTCGATTTTGTTTAGTAAAGAATCCTGCTCAGATCACTCTGTCAAAACTCAACGGTTTACAGAGGGCACTTTGAGAAGAGATGCCAGATAAAGAAGTTCAGAACACCTGGGAATGTGTTGGTGTTATTTTTCAAAGATATTGTTATTGGATAGTGGAGTTGTTATTAATTATCCACCTGTCTGCGTTTAACGGACCATGTGATCTAAATAGAAAGGCATGTTACACCAGCAATGGCTTCAATGCCGGGTCATTTAATTGATAGGATTGAACAAATGAATCTTTTTTATACCAATGCATCAGGTCCGTTTCTTTGATTGGTGTTGTTGAGACCGTCAATGCATCACCATCTCCCTCTATCCACGCGCTTTGCCAGATCGCAGCCATTGTATGCGCACCATTTGCAATAGTTTGCTTGGTTTTTTCTCCGAAGGTTTCCCACAATTTTTTACCGGAATGGTTGGTGGCGTAATTGTCCACAATTTGTTTAGGTGGAATTAACTGATAAGTATCCCACATCAACGACAATATCTTCTTCGCAATATTCCTCCCCCCGGTTACCAGGTCAGTAGTTTTCACCGGTTGAAGCAACGCGGTAATACCAGCTAACAAATTGGCTTCGGGTTTCTTTTTATATGTATCCAGCATATCTCTTTCGTAAGCTCCGTGCACACCTGCTCCCGTACCATCAGGATAGCCATCATGCAGGCATGAAATATGAAGAGGTTGACACGCATCACCAACATAATGTGAAAGGGTGCCTCCTGCCGTTACAAACTTGGCCAGTTTGACGTCGTCACTATCTGTTCCTTTTAATATTGACACCATCTCATTATACATTTGCCATACCCGGAACGGGAGGCCACCTAGCCGTGGTCTTAATTTGCCTGCTTTGGTTTTCTCCGGTTTTGCCACATCCAATTGTTGATAATAGTCCAGCCATTTAGCTACATCCACCCATTTATCTATTATTTTCCCGGTAGCAGTAAAACAAAGCTCCAATAAGGTCTTGTTATTATAGACACCTGGATCCTGGTCATCCATATCTGCAAAATGATTGCTTTCGTCGTCGGGTCTGTGATTGCGCCAATACATATCGGCCACATCTGTCATGGGAATAAACTTCTTCGTATACATACCCGGAGGTACCTTACCTGCGATCAGGTCTGCATCATCGATACCTATCCGGTCCGCATTCGCCGTAAGCAGCTCCTTCAGTTTGGCATTTGTTACAATGTCGCAGGCAGCAAAACCAACTTTAAAATGTCCCGTTTTCCCCCAGGTATAATCAAGATCGAGATTCCAGCCTCTCACTACATCCAGGTCGAGATCACGACAAACATGACTTAAGTTAGTAGCGAGTGCAAAAGTATCGGGCACGTCCTTGCCGCTATTCTTTACAGCCCGTTGCCCCCATTGAATGGCAACAGGCATGTATTCGTCTTTATCATTAGCCGGAGAATGAGGTGGAATAGCCCATATAGTTCCTGAGTCGCCATGTTTTGTTTTAAGCGAAGACTGATCGTGCCTGGGACCAATGAGAAAATCGGATATATATTCATATCCGCCGATAGATTTGTAACGATAGAACAGGGCGGCGATCTCTCCTTCGAGTTTTCCTGACACAGCGCCATGTGCTTCTACGTTCACACCGATCAGTTTCAAAGAAATATTTTTAACATTGATATCAACTACTTTGCCTAAAGGACCTAAGCCATAGATATCGGTCTTCCACGAATTGATATCATCGATCTCTATCAGCCCCACATCTACATTCAAAAAAAGATTGGGCTGTACCCATCCATCGTAGACAGACTGAAAACGGCTGTTACCGATATTGATATCTGTAGTGATACCAATTCTTTTATACTCTCCCCGCAACTTGCTGTAGATCGGAATGCCGGGTGTACCCGTTACGTGTTTGTTTGTGATGACATAAAATTTATTACCATCAGTGACGATACATCCTGCCGAAGCGATCTTTTTAATGCCCTGGCTGTTGATGACCAAGGGATATCCTCCGCTTACTACGTTATCAGGAAATTCGACTTCCTCTTCATCTACATCCTGATCTGTTTCTGATTGTACCGGAGCTTCTACCACACAAATAGGAACGATGCGGCCATCAGGCATATAAATATTTGGAGGAACATACTGGACGGGATCGGAATTTTTCATTTCATTTCTATGAACCCAATGTGAAACAAAAACAAGAATACAGGGCCAGGATTGATCAACCACTCTTGAATTGCTTAATGAACGACCGTCTTTGTGCTCGTAATCTTTCGGCCTGGAAATTATTTTATCATTATCACCAAGGTCTTCGTTACGTATCCTGTACCGTCCAAGAGCTGTTCCTACAACGTTTTCTTTATTCATTAAATGAACATGAAAAAGATCTCTTGCTTCCAACAGATCCCTGACAGATAGATTATTGAATTGGGTATGTTGTTCAAGAACACTGATCATAAAAATGATTTTTGAGATGGACAGTATTATACCTTCAGGCCGGGCCTGATAACTTAGTCGTTATTACATTCAAACTGGCTAACAAATCAGAAGAAGAATTTACAGGGAAGGGAATAATAATTTGAAGCAGAAGCCAAGGTAGAATTTTTTGAGAACCAGACAAAAACGTTCTTTATTATCATTAAAAGAATTGCGTTATGCCTTCTATCGCCGAATTCTTTCATACCCTTTTCCGTTCCGGCGAAAGATAATGGCTTTAATCGCCTAAAAGCTTAACCAGCTTATAAAGTAGCAGGTAGTAGTGAATTGAAACCGCAAATAATGCAAGTGAATAATATTCCAAAGAGAGATAGCCGTTGAGATCAGTAGCTTGATTGAATCTGATTGCTATATACCGGGTGAAAACAAATATCCCGATACTTAAGAACCACCAAATTTTAATTTGCTTCCTTCCCCATGATTCGATTGACATGTTCCTGTTATAAACAGTCCATAGATCGTTCATAATTCTATAAGGGGCGACAAAATTAAATATTGGTATAATAAAGGAAAATAACGCCCATACCGGCTTGTATGATAATTTAGAAGTTGTTTGTTTATGAGCCTCTTTGTATTTTAAATAAAACCAAATGGACAGAAGTACGATAAAAAAAAGGACTGTGATACTTATAACTATGGATTCGATTTTAATTTCTTTAACTATAAAACGCAATTTATTTCTGTATTTATCATTACCCCGAACTACGAGATCAATAATTACAATGTTATATACTCTATCCACTAATTGAATCCCTTTAAAAACAATTGAAATAATAAGGGACAACTTGAACAATTGTACCAGATAATTCTTTCTCATCTAAATGCTAAATTGGTAATAAACCATAAATATATATAGCACTGGCATTGTATTGTATTTTTTTTCAAGAAGCGCTGTATTTTCAGTTGCCTTTGGGCGACCAATGATCACGGGGATGTCCTGTTTATTTTAAGGTTACAATCACGGGAACGTGATCACTGTATCGCGTCCACGTATCAAAATCACCCACTTCAACTGAATGAAGATTGTCTGCGAGATTCTTTGAGAGGAAACAGTAGTCAATGTGATAAGGTTTGTCCTTGTGCCGGTACATGTATAAAGTTGGGTGCTCTTCCTTTCCTTGCATTTGTTTGTGGTGTAAATGGTACGAACTATAAATTTTTCTTTCTTCCAGGAATTTTACAACGCTTGAATGATTGCCCCGTCTATGTTGTTTGTCCCAGATCGTATTACTGTTAAAATCGCCGATCAGGATCGTCGGTTTCTTTTTTAAATGTGCTTCATAATAATGAATGGCTTTCCATACCTGTTCAACATATGTGCCATCGGGATCGTCGGGATTAAATGCCCAGATAGCATACAGGATAAATTGGTATCGTGTGTTTTTAACGGAGACCGGCACGATCAATTTCAATTCGGGGTTATGCGTTTTGAGTAATTTAAGTTTGGTGTTGCCATAGGAAAAAATGCCAAGACCTTTATCTAAATTTTTACCGAACCATAAACTGTTAGTTGGCTTTTTCGTTTCAGATGCGAATTTTAATCTATCGGGATGTTCGCACTCGGGAACGAT
>Ga0157374_10005404_pt1 | contig 10731 bp, 8 predicted proteins | sample M25metaG_FD_115308 | JGI IMG/M metagenome (GOLD analysis project Ga0157374, IMG submission 115308) | Miscanthus rhizosphere microbial communities from Kellogg Biological Station, Michigan, USA - M2-5 metaG | ecosystem: Host-associated > Plants > Roots > Rhizosphere > Soil | place: USA: Michigan... | reverse complement strand
ACTTCATAGGCGATCGGCAATCCACGCGGTGTCACAATCAGCGCAATGACGACTTGCACGCAATCGCTTCGCTTGTCGCGGCTGTAACCAAACTGGCGCTTGCTCGACTCGCTATCAGGGGTAAACCCAACAAACGAACTACCGGGGGCAATTCATATCCGCATCGCAGTTTTATCCATAATGGGTATGAATAGCTAAATTGTGGCCTTGAAATACTCGACTCTTTAGTGGAAGAAGGCCTATCTGCCTGACTTATAAGAATGGCCAAATTTGCCCATTCCATTGAAAATGGTAAAAGTTTTAAGTTCTTTTCCTTTATCTTCCCTTGCGTTTAATGATCTTAGATGTAGCAGTTTTCGCTGCTTCTCTTATTTCCCTTGCTACTTGCATTGCTTTTTCGGCTTTTTCTTTTATCGCTGTTCTCGTATTTTTTTTATTTACCGCCCCTGAGCTTTCTCCAGGATTTATTGCCTGGCTTTCTGTTGGTACAACATCAGGCGATTCGGTAGTAGGAGGTGTTGTTTGAGATGTAACTGTAGCAAGAGTATTAATTACCTTTCCACCAACACGATCGCCCTTCACTAACGACGCGACCGCGGTCGGTTCGCTTTCTCCTTCTTTTGCAATTTTCTCTGTACTCTCAAGCCGCACAATCATCCAATGATTGCGCGATGCGCCATTCACTTCACGTCTGACATAGGCTCTGGTTTCATGATCGCTTTTATATATGACTTCACTGCCTGCTTCGACTTCATTTTGGACGTCATTTGAATTTGCGATCTGGATACCTTGAGACATTCCAGCTTTCTTGGCCATTTTTCTTAAGCGACTTTCATCTATGGCGCGGAAAATACTTTCTACGCTCCCTGTCATGGCTTGATTTGCAATGGAAGGCTGTGGCCAATTAATTTCGGGATTCAATTGGACGATTGGTTTGACCGAATTGTCATTAACCAGAATGGGTAACAGTTTTTTATCAGAAGGTATCGGTAAGGATTCGAAGTTTTCTGGAAAATGCCAAGTAGCTGATTGGTTGCTCACTTCATCTACCCGCTGGCTTATATAGCCTTGAAACGATTGTGTCCTCGTTACAAATTGATCGGCAAACATCACCCCTCTATCTATTCTTGATTCAGCAATCAATTCTATTTCTTCACTAGACATTTTCTCGATCAAGCGGTCTGGAGTGACAATTTTCTTTATAACATCGGGCGGAATATATTTGAAAACCTCAGCCATAAGGTCGATCCCCTTATTGCTCGACGTTACTTCGAAGGTTGCATCAACGGTATAAGCTTCGTCTTTTTCACCTTTCCTAAAATAACATTCATGATCTTCCCACAACACTGCTTGCGCACCATTTGCGGGCCATGGATCGCACACAACTTTAAAAGGGTGGTTGTTGCTATCAACACCTTCGATGATAAGGAAGGAATGTTTCATGACGTTCGATGAACAATAGCTGATTGTCGTTCCGGGAGGCGCAAATTTTGCCAAATAGCAAAACGCTAATGCCGCGTGTTCATCACAATTTCCCGCTCGATAATAATTGGCGACTGCGGCATAAATAATTTCTCGTTGCAAAAATGGAGTTAACCATTCAGGGAATGATGTTTGCGGTGGATGCTTTTTAAGTTGCGCTTGAAGAAAATGGCCAGCCTTGTGAACCTCTTTGACCCGGCTAATAAGTTGTCCATCAATTGGCGTGAGGTTATCCCGGCCAAGTTCCTCCAATACGTGCTCAATTTGATTGGCGGATCGGTATACAAGCGAATGCTGCGTAAAGTTTATTGCATCCTGCGCAAGCACCAATGCATCGGATGTTTTGCTATCTACATATTTTTCGACTGTTGGATCAAGCAGTTCTCGTTGCAGTTCTTTTTCTCTTTCCCAAAGCGCCTGTCGTTGCATCAGATCCAGTTCATTTATTTGTTCGGAAGTTAACGAATTGATTTGAGTCTGTTCAAGATTGAGTGTTTTTATTTCTCCAAAATCTAAAGATTTTATAGAGTCGAACACTGACTTAGGCTCTTGTGGCACCATCCCATCGTTAGTCTCCATATTTGATATGTCCTCTTATTTTTTGATCTATTGGGCTCATCATGGTTTTGCTTCTTTAAAGCGCTAATTGATGTTTTAAATCTCTGCTTTCTTCTGACGATCTCGCTTCACAATTTCAAGGACAGTATTCTTGCTGATGTTTAGCTGTCGACCAATCTGACGATAAGAGTGTCCGGCAACCACTAGAGACAACACTTTTGGAGTTAGCTTGTCTGACTTGATACGTTGGCCAGGCTGCCGACCAAAATGTACTCCTCTCGCTTGTGCTATGGCGATACCGGAGCGTACTCGTTCACGTAGTAAGTCCCTTTCAAACTCCGCTAATGCCGCCATCATTGCCGCGATTAGCTTGCCTTGTGGGGTGCTGAGGTCGAATTGCAGTCCAGTTTGCGCGATCAGTGACACACCCCATGATTGCAAATCATTCAGCGTGTGAAACAAATCAAGCGTCGAGCGACCCCAGCGGGTAAGTTCAGTCACTAGGATTACATCAACTTCTCGCGATTGCGCCAGTGCAAGAATCGCTTTGCGCTCGATACGGTTATCCTTGGCGCCGGAAGCGATCTCTTTCCATACGCCGACGATTTTGTAACCGCGCCGTTTAGCGAAAACACGCAAATCCGCTTCTTGCCTCGTGCAGGTCTGATCCGCCGTCGATACCCGGCAATAAAGCGCCGCTTTCTGTCCCAATTGAACCCTCTTCGAGAAACGCCACGGCTTCCCTCTGACCGCTGTGGCAAAATGCCGGTCCATTTATAGCTTACTTCAAATGATACACGCACTCCGTACGCGAGGCGTTTTTATTGCGATGTGGAGGCGTGGTGAGATCCAGTTGGACAGATGATGATTTGGTAGCCGAGTGGCTGTTGCAGCCGGGCGAACGGGAACTACTGCGCGAACGTCGCGGCGCGACCCGTTTGGGCTTCGCGCTGCAATTGAAATTCTTTCAAATCGAGGGCCGCTTCCCTGCCGGGCCGGATGAGTTGCCGGCTCCGGTTATTCAATTCATGGCCCAGCAATTGGATATATCGGTCGACCTCTGGCGAAATTATTCCTGGAGTGGGCGCACGATTAAATATCAGCGCGCCGAAATCCGGCGATGGCTGGGATTCCGAGAAGCAACACGCGCCGACCACAAAACGTTGCAAGATTGGTTGTTGACGGATGTGCTCGATCAAGAACATCGCACGGATGCGCTCAATGAAGCGGGGTTGACGCAATGCCGCGTGCTGAAAATAGAGCCGCCGGCGGCAGAACAAATCCGCCGATTAATTCGCTCGGCGCTGCAGGCGCATGAGACGAAATTTTGCGCTCGCATTTTCGGACAACTGGACGAATCTGCCTCGGAACGAGTCGGCGAGTTGCTGAAGCCACTTCAATCAGAAACGCCGGATGCGCAGGCGACCAATGACTGGAGCATTTGGCAGATGCTCAAATCCGAACCGGGAAAAGCCGGTCTGGAAAGCGTGCTGCAAGCGGCGGATCGATTACAGCGAGTGCGCGAATTGAAGTTGCCGCCAAGCCTATTTAAAAGCGTTCCGCCAAAGCTCATTGCGCGCTATGCGCGTCGCGCTGCCGTTGAAGAGCCTTTCGAGTTGCGACGTCATGCACTGCCATTGCGAATAACGCTCATGGCCGCTTTTCTGCACGAACGCAGCGAGATATTGACGGACCATCTGGTCGATTTGCTGGTGGAGACCACCCACAAGATGGGCAAGCGCGCGGAGAATCGCGTCGAGGAAGATATCACCAGCAAACTCAAGAAAGTGCCGAAGAAACTACAGGTGCTCTTCCGCATGGCGGAGGCCTCGCTTAATACACCGAAAGGCGTTGTCGACGAAGTTATTTATCCTGTGGCGTCGGAGGAATTGCTGCGCAATCTGCTGCAAGAAATTCAAATGACCGGATCAACCAAATCGACGATTCAAACAACGCTGCAACGCTCCTACCGCTCGCATTATCGGCGCATGTTGCCGGTCATGCTCAATGCATTGGAATTTCGCTGCACCAATTCGCGCCATCAACCCGTGATGCAGGCATTGGAAATTCTAAAGCAACACCTCGATCACAAAGGAACCGCTTATCCACCTGGCGTGGAACCACCGATTGAAGGTATTGTGCGTCCTTCCTGGAAATCGCTCGTAGTCGAAAAGGATGAGGATGGAAAAATACACATCAATCGCATCGCCTATGAAATTTGTGTATTGAAAGCGCTGCGCGACCAATTACGCTGCCGCGAGATTTGGGTTGTCGGCAGCCGCCGGTATCGCAATCCCGATGAAGACTTGCCGCAAGACTTCGATGAAAAGCGAGAAGCCTACTACGCCGAGCTTGGCATTCCGCTCGATCCGAAAGCATTCACCACATCGCTTCGGGAGGAGATAAGGAGGGCACTTCAAATGTTAGACGAAGGATTGCCTTCAAATCCGAAAGTAAAAATTCTCAACAAGAAAAAAGGCGGCTGGATTGCCATATCACCATCGGAGGCGCAACCGGAGGCGAAAAATCTCGGGATGCTGAAGGACGAGATCGGACAACGTTGGTCAATGACCAGCCTGCTCGATATGCTAAAGGAAACGGATTTGCGAACTCAGTTCAGCGCTTGTTTCCGGAGTCCGACCGATCATGAACGTCTCGATCCGCGCACCTTGCAGCGGCGCTTGCTGTTTTGCCTGTATGGTCTCGGCGCCAATATTGGACTGAAGCGCATTGCGTCCGGCCAGCATCTGGACGATTACAAGGAGCTGCTTTATGTGCGGCGGCGTTTCATGTCGATACCCCAGTTGCGCCAAGCCATTGCGCAAGTGGTGAATGTCACCTTAGCTGCGCGCTTGCCGCACATCTGGGGCGAAGCGACGACGAGTTGCGCCGCCGATTCGAAACAACTTCCGGCGTGGGATCAGAACCTGCTGACGGAATGGCACGTGCGCTATGATGGCCGTGGCGTAATGGTGTATTGGCATGTCGACAAGAATTCTTGCTGCATTTACTCGCAACTCAAGCGCGTCTCGTCATCCGAAGCGGCGGCGATGATTCAGGGCGTGATTCGCCACTGCACTGAAATGAAGGTGGAACAACAGTATGTGGATACGCATGGACAGACGGAAGTTGCCTTCGCTTTCTGCCGGTTGCTCAACTTTGAACTGATGCCACGTTTCAAAAACATCTATAAACAAAAGCTCTACCGCCCTGAAGCGGGCAACCCAGATGCCTTTCCGAATTTGCAGGTAGTGCTGACACGATCGATCAACTGGGAATTGGTGGAGCAGGAGTTGGATGCGATGGTGAAGCACACGATTGCGTTGAAGCGGGGTATGGCCGATGCAGAAAGTTTGCTGCGGCGTTTCACGCGAACCAATATCCAGCATCCGACTTATAAAGCGTTCAGCGAATTGGGCAAGGCGATCAAAACCATCTTTCTCTGCCGGTATCTGCATGCAGAGCAACTGCGGCGTGAAGTCCACGAAGGCTTGAACGTGGTCGAGAGCTGGAACGCCGCTAATGATTTCATCATGGTCGGCAAGGGCGGTGAGTTGACGTCGAATCGGCAGGAGGATCAAGAGATCTCACTTCTATGCTTGCATTTGTTGCAGTCGAGCCTTGCCTACATCAATACGCTAATGATCCAGGAAGTTTTAGAAGATCCCGCTTGGCTTGAAAAAATGACGGCGCGTGATCGGGCTGCATTAAGTCCGCTATTCACGAATCACGTCAACCCATTTGGGCGCTTCGATCTTGATTTGGAGACCCGAATTCCATTCGGAAGCCGCACTTCGCTTCCCAATTGAAGTAAAAAAGCCGTTTTGCCCCTGGTAGTGCGTATGTTGGGTTTACCCCTTTTAGCTGAACTGCAATGGCTCGTTGAAGGAAAACAAATAAGACCAGGTTTGAAACAGTTGCGCCCAGATGATTTACCTTCTGGTGTGATCGCATCAAGAGGATATGATCATCGAGGTCATTGTCTTGCCCTGGATCACCATCCCCTTGGAGAACTTGGGAAGATTGTTTTAATCAAAATTAGTGATGACCAAATGTTGATGCAAGCAGAGCTATATACAGGCGGAGGAAATTTGCAAGACTCTCTCGTAAAACAGAAACGGGAAATATTGGAAGCGGTTGTTTCAACTGTAAACAACTGCTTCGTTACAAATAATGTTGTCCGGTGATGATTGATTGCAGTCCTGCTCTGATAATTGCAGTTCACATCGCTTTTAATTGCTACCAAACCATCTGATCTTTTCGAGAGGGCTATATGAGTCAATACTTTCTGAAAGCGGAGAACAACACGATAGCAATGACGCCGACATTACGATGTCGCCGATAAAATAATCTGCTTAAGCGTCTCGCTGGCATGAAAGGTGACGACGCGGCGAGCGGTAATAGGAATTTCTTCACCGGTCTTGGGATTCCGCCCTGGACGTTGTGATTTTTCACGCAACTGAAAATTGCCGAAGCCGGATAGCTTGACACTATCTCCCCTTTCCAGCGCCATACGTATCTCTTCAAAAAAAGATTCCACCATGTCTTTCGCTTCACGTTTGCTGAAGCCAACTTTTTCATACATAAGGTCGGCTAATTCGGCTTTTGTTAATGTCATACGTTGTACTTCGCATTCAGAGATAATAATTAGCCCAGTTTGGCATAGGGAGTCGAGTCCGGTTGTGCGGCTTGTTTAGCGTTGAAGACGGCATGAATCGACTGTTCCAAGAAACGCTATCCGTTTTTCACCTCAGTCACAGTGCCTCACAGCAAGCACATCAATGACGGGATTGAATTCCGCCGGCCGTCAGCGAATGATCGTTTCTCGTGCCGAGCCCCAATTTAACAATAGGGAGAAAACAAGCGATTGCGAAGAAATGCCTTTCGTTGCCCTCAAAAGGGGTTTGTGTTCTAATGCGCCTCCCCTTCAGTGCGTAAACGCGCAATGCGATTTTTATGCACGCTATAGCCCGCACCGATCGTGAGACTGAGGCGGGCTTCATTTTATCTGCTTTTGGCGCATCGATTTGCCACACCATCGCAGATTTCAGCCGCTGCGCATTCTTCATTCGATTGACTGTTTCATTGCCCCAATTCCATTGAAATCAACGAATCCGCTCACGCAAATTTTTCTTGGGCGCGGTGACGACTACAGGGGCTTGCCGCTTGGCTCGGCCGGGTGGTTCCAAGGTCACTTGAATCGTCGGATTCAAGCGACATGTCGCCTCCTGTATCGCACTCCAATGCGAATAGGGAACGATACCGACCATCAACGGCCGCTCACTGATTTCCAACGTCGCCGGGTGCGCAATGATCTTCACATGCGCGAACTCCGAACGACTCATTAACGACTTGATCAAATCGGGTCTGTCCACCAGCAGAAGATGCGGTTGCGAAAAATCCACCTCACTTAAATCCCCGCCTTCCTTGGCCAGCTTTCTGCGAAATATCTCGCCGACTTCTTCCCGCATGCGGCGAGTGAGGCGTTGAAATGAGAGAAAATCGCGTTCCGGGAGATCTTCCGGATGCATGCTCAGCGGCGTGACTTTTACGTCCATTTTTACGACAAAATCGATCACCGTGAACTGCAAGCGATGGGCATCCGCATAAGCCCTTGCCGCCATAAATCCGTCCGCCTTACTCTTGGTTCCATAGAACGCGGACAGCGCGCCTGCTATCGGGGTTACCAATGGCAGATTGCAATCCTGCAAGCGGATCACCTGTGGCGTCGGTCCCGAATAAAAGCATACCGTCGATAGCTCAATTTTCTCCGATGCGTCTCGTCTTTCAGTCGAGCTCACTGCGTTCTCCCTCGTCAGTTTCTTCTTGCTTACCCCAGCCATGAATCAGCACCTTCCCGACCTGCTGCTGTTCGCCAACGCTAGAGACAACATCCGCCATCACCTTTAGGCTCTGCTTGGACGACAGTCGGAGGCGGCGTATCGCTTCGATCCATCGAATCAGTGGACGACCAGGCCTTCCGCCATGTATCAGCAAGCGATAGGCGGAGGTGGGCGAACGTCCCATCAACGTCGAGAACGTTTCTTTGTCCTGTGGCAGATCTCGGAGGCCGAGAAAGTCATAAAACTCGCGAACGTCCACCGGTGGCGGGACCGGCGCCACCTCGGGGTAATGACGATATAAGTGCAGCAACATGGCAATGACCGGATCATTAAGCGGTTCGGCTGACTTTTTCGCGCCTGTCAATTCATACCATCTGGCCTTTTGAAGGCCGAACGCGTCAGCGGCGGCGGGTTTCGTCAGTCCGTTTTCTATGCGCCAGCGCTCCAAGTCCGCGCCGCACAGGGGCTGTTTCGTCGATTTCGTATTCATACCGCTATTGTAACAACTAGACAGCCATTGTGGAGTAGACATCGCGATGCTTCCATATCCATTATTATTCGTATAATATCCATTATGCGGTGCATGATGGCAATTTACTTCCCACGAGATACCCAGGAGAACCCATGAGCATTCAATCGGACGCACTATTGACGCAATTTCGGAACGCCGTTTACAGCCGGCATGCGCCGATGACGGGAATCGCCGGTTTATATGCGCGAACGAATGCCATCGAGCGCCGCGCCGCTCTCTTCGATGATTGGCAAGCGGTCGCCCGTAAGTCAGGAGAGAATCCGGTCGCCGATGCGGAATTGCTGCGCCATTGGGTCGCAGCAGATGTCACGGACTTTCGCGCAATCTCCCACGACGAGCAGCGCACGGCGGCAAGCGACATTGCACGCAATCGCAGCGCCTGCGTTCCCTATGATGAAATACTGAGCGCTTCTGCAAAAGACGTTGCCCAGAAGGTCGCCGATCTCGACACGCAACGACAGCGGCAGAATCAGCAAATAGAAGCAAAAGCGCAGCAACTGCAACAGGCTTCGCGAGCGATTGACGGCAACGCGATCGTCGGCGGTGCGGCACCCGAGGATCAACCGGCATCGGTGCCATGGACCAGCAAGGTATTGGAGAGCGTGTCGTATCAAATACAGAAAGACGGCAGCGTTCTCTATTTAGTGCGGGAAAAACCCGCATTTGTCGATCATGGCCGGCACCTGCTCCTAGAGAAAAATGCATCCGATGACGAGGAAATCATTCTGGCCGCGCTCTTGTTGGCGCGGGAAAAATACGGCTCCTCGTTCGACCTGACCGGCAGTGCCGAATTCAAGCGCCGGGCGATCGAGGTAATGGTCAAACATAAGATCGATGCCACCCTCAAAGACAGCCAACTGGAAGACATTCGTCGACAGCTATCGGCAGCCGCCCCGGCGTCCACTCCATCATTCAGCAATAAAACTCTAGCTACACAAGCGGCAAGGCCTACCTCTGGAGCTGCATCGCCAGGACTATTGCCTTCCCAGCAAGAAGCGAAGAAGCCATTGGAATCAAGTGCTGCGATGGAACCAGCCCAGCCGGTAAAACCAGTGCCTGCTGCAGTGGCACCAACACCACAGCGGCATGACTTTATTCCGGTTAACGCCCTCGATTGGTGGACTACGCAGGCAGCAATTATCCGCATGACCGCCCAGAACACCGGAGAAATGCAGCACGATCTTGAGCAACTTGGTGCTACTCCCAATGCTGATCAGACGTACTGGTTCGACGAATCAGGGCGCCGCTGTCCGACTCCAACCGAATTGCAGCTTCACTCCGATCAAGTGTCTGAAGGAACTTGGCAGGCGAAAAGTCATGTCACTCACGATCAACTGCCGATGCTTGCGACTCATGTAGCCAACGCCAACGGTACGATTTTACTTTTTGAAGGCAAACGTATTCTTGTTGAAGCAGCCATTGCTAACTTGCGGCAATCCGAACAAAGAGCGGCGCAGGCTATCGCGGACCAGACAACATGCAGTGGGAACAACTCACAGCAATTCAGCGCTCGGCAGAATGCCCGCATGGCGGGAAATGCCCATTGTCTCTATTTGCGGGATCTAGGACTTCTATCGGACCGGCAAAACAGCACGATCATAATTCCATCACCCATCGCAGGCGACAAAACGCTTGAAGAGGCGTGGAGCGCGGGATTCAAAACCAGTTACGAAAATCTGCGCAATAACGACGCAGAACATCTACCGGATCAGTGGACGCCCGCACCTTTGGTTTTTCGCGCGGCGCCGGCAAAACAACAATTGCGGGAGCGCAACGCAATCGACAGTATCGAAGCGCGCACGGGAGTATCCAACATCCACCAAAAGGAGTTTGACATGGCACGGTCAAAAGAAAGTTTCGACGAATATATTTCTCGGGAAGGCTGGCATGAAATAAAGGATGTACCAACGATGGCGCGTTTTCTAGCAAAGGCCAAGAACCGCTTCATCGAGTTGGATAACGCTAATCCGGAATCCATGCCTATCGCCCAAACAAAAGCCTGGTGCGTGCTTGACCGATTATTTGCGGACGCAAACGCTGATTTGACCATGTTTTTCAAGGAAACGCCGGGATATTACGATTTACCGGAAAAGGATCAAAAACAGCTACTAGGGTATGCAAATGCACTTGCTGGCAGTAGAAGTCGGCCAATCCCATCGGAACACTTGCCAGAAATGCTATTGAAGCAAATGCAGAATGACGAACCCGTAGTGTCCAAAAACCCGGACGCTATTCACGGCGATGCAAAGTAGTGTCGTTTGTCACATATGGCGACGTCTGCTCGTCGATATGATTATCAACCATGTTACCCCTATT
>Ga0157374_10005401_pt1 | contig 10740 bp, 9 predicted proteins | sample M25metaG_FD_115308 | JGI IMG/M metagenome (GOLD analysis project Ga0157374, IMG submission 115308) | Miscanthus rhizosphere microbial communities from Kellogg Biological Station, Michigan, USA - M2-5 metaG | ecosystem: Host-associated > Plants > Roots > Rhizosphere > Soil | place: USA: Michigan... | reverse complement strand
CCCTGGTGCGCAGGCAATATCCGCGTACACTCGACCAAGCCGGATCGGGTATCCGGTGAAACGCGTTTCGGCTCCACAACAGCGGTAAACTGGTCGCGCCCGCGATGGGAAGGAGCGGTATGTACGACGACGTGATCGGCGGCGCGGGCTCGGCCGGATGCGTTCTCGCGGCACGGCTCTCGGAGGATCCGGATACCAGCGTCCTGCTGCTCGAGGCCGGCCCTCCGGACGTCAATCAGAACGTTCACGTGCCGCTCGGCTACCTCTCGCTGGCCCGCACCGAGGTCGACTGGGATTACGCAACCGCACCGGAGCGCAACTGCAACGGTCGCCGCGTCTCGCTGCCGCGCGGCAAGGTCCTCGGCGGCTCCTCCTCGACCAACGCGATGGTCTACATCCGCGGCAACCGCCGCGACTACGACGACTGGGGCGCCCCAGGCTGGGCCTGGGACGACCTCTTCCCCTACTTCCTCAAGGCCGAGGACAACGAGCGCGGCGCCTCGGAGTGGCACGCGGTCGGCGGCCCGCTGCCGGTCTCCGACCAGCGCTCGGGCAACGCGATCTCGCCCGCCTTCGTCGAGGCCGGGGTCGAGGCGGGGCTGACCCGCAACGAGGACTTCAACGGCGCCGAGCAGGACGGCGTCGGCATGTACCAGCTGACCCAGCGAGGAGGGATGCGGGCGAGCGCCGCCGTCTCCTACCTGCACCCGGTAAGCGAGCGGCCCAACCTGACCGTGATGCCCTACATGCACGTCAACAAAGTGCTCTTCGAGGGCAAGCGCGCGGTCGGGGTCGAGGCGAGCCAGCTCGGCCAGGTCCAGGAGTTGCGCGCCGAGCGCGAGACGATCCTCTGCGGCGGCGCCTACAACTCGCCGAAGCTGCTGATGCTCTCCGGCGTCGGCCCGGCCGAGCACCTGGCGATGCGCGAAATCGAGCTGCTGCTCGACCAGCCGGCGGTGGGGGAGAACCTCGGCGACCACCCGGCCACCTACACCGTCTTCACCACGCCCGAGCCCGAGAGCCTGCTGCTGGCGCTGGAGCCGGCCGCGATGGCCGAGTACGAAGCGTCCCAGACCGGTCCTTTCGCCTCCAACCTTGCCGAAGCCGGCGGCTTCGCCCGGGTCGGCGCCGGCGCCGAGGCGCCCGACGTGCAGTTCCACTTCGCCCCGATCCACATCGTCGAAGAGGGGATGGGCGACCCGCAGGCGCACGGGGTCTGGGTCTCGCCCTGCCTGCTCACGGCCGAGAGCCGTGGCTCGGTGCGGCTCGCCTCCAACGACCCGACCGCGATGCCGATCATCCGCAACGCCTTCTACGAGGCCGAGGCCGACATGTCGCGGATGATCGACGCGGTGCGCCTGGGGCAGGAGATATCGGCCCAGCCGTCGCTCAAGCCCTACTGCGCCGAGCTCTTCACCGGTCCTGCCGACGACTCCGACGACGCCCTGCGCGCCCACATCGCCGCGACCACCTATGAGATCTACCACCCGGTCGGCACCTGCGCGATCGGCTCCGTCGTCGACTCCGAGTTGCGCGTCGAGGGCCTCGAGAGCTTGCGCGTGGTCGACGCGTCGGTGATGCCGACGGTGCCGCGCGGCAACACCAACGCGCCGACGATCGCGATCGCCGAGCGCGCCGCCGACCTGATCCGCCACGGCAAGGCCCTCGCCGCCGAGACGGGAGCGATGGAAGCCGCCTAAGCGGGGTTCCTACACTTGACCGATGGCCGCGGAGCCTCAGGCTGACTCCACCTTCACGCTCTACCGGCGTGGCATCGAGTTGCTCGAGGAGGAGGACTTCGAGCAGGCGGCCGCGCCGCTGGAGGAGGCGGCGCGACGGGCGCCGGAGAAGGCCTCGGTGCGCGAGGCGTTGGGACGCGCCTACTTTCGCTCCGGTCGCTTTGCCGCCGCCGCGGTCGAGTTCAAGGCCGTGGTCGAGCGCCACCAGGTCAACGACTACGCCCACTTCTGCCTCGGCAGGGCGCTGGCCAAGACGGGGGAGACCGAGCGCGCCCGCCATCACCTGGCGCTCGCCTCCAACCTGCGGCCCGACCGCCGCGAATACAGCTTCTACCTGGCGATGCTCGGGGCCTGAGGGCCTGGGGCCGGCGCATCTCGGCGTCCTCGGTCGCTTGCGTGCGGAGCACGCCGCGCTCCCTGCGTCCTTGATCTGCTTGGCCCCAGGCCCTCAGGCCGCTTTTTCCTTTTTTTCCTCACCTTCGCGGTGGCGGGCGGGGAGGACGGCGGTGATCGTGGTGCCGGTCCCGGGTGCGCTCTGCAGCTCCAGCGTTCCGCCGGCGAGCGTGACGCGTTCGCGCATGCCGATCAGGCCGAAGCCGTCGGACTTGGCGCTCGGGTCGAAGCCGCGCCCTTGGTCTGAGACCCGCAGGCGGAGTTTCTCGCCGCTCTCGATCACCTCGACTTTTGCCCGCTCCGCGCCGCCGTGGCGCGCCGCGTTGTTCAGCGCCTCCTGGACCAGCCGGTAGGCGGCATCCTCGATCTCGCGGACCAAGCGGTATTTCGTGCGGCCGGCGTGGAAGGCGATATCGAGATCGAGGTCGACCTCGATCGCGCCGCTGGCGGTGAGGCGTTCGGCGAGCGCTTCGAGGGCGGCGCCGAGCCCCAGCTCGTCGAGCGTGGTCGGGCGCAGGTCGGCGATCAGGCGGCGCATCTCGGCGATCGCGCTGTCGACCTGCTCGATGCCCTGGATGAGGAGTTTGTCGGTCTCCTCGGCGTCGCTGCGCCGCGCCGCCGAGAGCAGCACGCGCAGGCCGGCGAGGCTCTGCAGCGACTCGTCGTGCAGCTCGCGCGCCCAGCGGCCGCGCTCGCGCTCGGTCGCGGCGATGCTTTCGCGGGTGCGTTCCTCGGCGACCGACTGCGCCGTGGCGACGGCGATCGCGGCGCTGGCGGCAAAGGAGACGAGGTCCTGCTCGTCCTCGCTGCTGAAGCCCGTATTCCGACCGAGCGGATCGAGGGCGATGAGGACGCCGAGCGCCTCGCCGCGGAAGACGAGCGGCACGAGCAGGGCGGTGACGCCGGCCTCGGGCCGGCCCGGCCGGGCCATCAGGCTGGGGTCGAGGTCGATCACCCGGCGCGGCTCTCGTGCCTCGATCACCTGGCCGGGGATCGAGCCGGCAATCGGTATCCGCGTCTCGACCACCGGGCCTTCGCGCTCGCCGGCGATCGAGGCGGGAGCCAGATCTTCGCCGTCGCGGAGAAGGATCAGTAGCGAGCGGGCCTCGACCAGGGCGCGGCCGCGCTTGACGACGATCTCGAGGATTCGCTCGAGGTCGGTCTCGCCGCCGACCGCGCGGGCGATCTCGGTAGTCGCTTCGAGTTTGTGCACCGCCCGCTCCATCTCCTCGCCGCGGCTCGCGGCGCTGCGGTACAGGCGCGCGTTCTCGACCGCGACCGCCGTCCACTCGGCGAGGATCACCGCCGACTGCTCGTCGGCCTCGTCGAACTCGCCCTCCTCCTTCTCGGTCAGGTAGAGGTTTCCCCAGGCGTGGCCGCGAATCATCACCGGGACGCCGAGGAAGCTCGACATCGGTGGGTGGCCGGGGGGGAAACCGTAGGAGCGGGGGTGGCTGCCGACGTCGCCGAGACGCAGCGGCCGCGGCTGCTCGATCAGCAGGCCGAGGATGCCGCGCCCCCGCGGCAGCGTGCCGATCCGGCGCCGTCCCGCCTCGTCGATGCCGTGGGTGATGAAGCGCTCGAGCTCGTGGCGATCGTCGTCGAGCACGCCCAACGCCGCGTAGCGAGCCCCGGTCAGCTCGCAGGCAACCTCGAGCATGCGACGGAAGACGACCTCGGGATCGAGCTCCGCAACGAGGCTGCGGCCGACCTCGATCAGCTCCCTCAGGCGTGGCTCGTCGAGAGCCCCGCTACTCATATCCCTGTGCCATTACCGAGCCCACCTCCGAGCTTTTTGGCACGCTCATGCTACCGCTCTCGCGCCCTTTTGCTCAAGCTAATTTGATTGAGCGGAATTCGCGGGAAAACACCGATGGCGGAAGGACTCGGGGAAGGTTAGATGGGGTGGTGGCCTCCACGCACGTGACCGACACCTCTAACCTCGCTGCGGTGAGCGCTGAAGCGGGCTCGGACCGCTCGCAGGGAGCGGCGACGACCTCGATCGTCCTCGCCGACGACCACACGGTGATCCGCAACGCGCTGCGCATGCTGCTCGATGCTGAGCCGGGCTTCGAGGTGGTCGCCGAGGCCGGTGACGCTGAGACGGCGCTGCGCTACGTCCGCGGCCACAAACCAACCGTGCTCCTGCTCGACCTCAACATGCCGGGGCGCTCCAGCCTCGAGGCGGTGCCCGAGATCCTCGAGGCGTCGCCGCAGACCGAGATCGTCGTGCTGACGATGCAGAACGAGCCCGCCTTCGCCCGCCGGGCGCTGCAGGCGGGGGTGCGCGGCTACGTGCTGAAGGAGGCCGCCGACGCCGAGCTGGTCCAGGCGGTGCGCAGCGCCGCCGCCGGCGACACGTACCTGCAGCCGGCGCTGGGTGCCCGCCTGGCCGCCGGCGCCGACGCCCGCCAGGCCGACGAGCTGAGCGAGCGCGAGCGCGACGTCCTGCGCCTGATCGCCCTCGGCCACACCAACGCCGAGGTGGCGGAGCAGCTCTTCATCAGCATCCGCACGGTGGAGAGCCACCGCGCCCACATCCAGCAGAAGCTGCGCCTCTCCAGCCGCGCCGAGCTGGTCCGCTACGCGCTCGAGCGCGGCTTGGTCGAAACCTGAGCCGCGAGGGCGGCGCTAGGTAATCCCGCTCACCTTAGGAGCGGGATTACGCAGCGGAATTTGTGAGGGCTGGTCGAGACAGTGAAGTCGATGACTCCACTTGACGAAACCATTACGACCGCATATTCGTCAGGGCCGGTCATGTTGGTCAGGTCACTCGACCACTCATGACCACTATCCAGCGCAACACCCGGTTGATGAGCAAAAGCAGCAAGCTGCAGCGCCTCCGGCAGCGTCCCTCCCTGCACCGCGCAGGAGTTTGCCGCCGCCGGTGCGCTCACCGCCGTTTCGCTCGATGAGCTCTGCCAGCAGGCGCCGGCGAAGGCCTGCGTGCTGGGCAGGCAGCCGGCTTCGTGCCCGTTTACCGACTGGGCGGTGATCGCGTTGACGGCGTTGAGCGCGGTCTGCGCGTCGGTTGCGCTTTTGGCCAGATCCGCGGTTTCGGCGTGGGCCGCGTTCGGCACCTGGCCGAGGCTGAGCTCGTTGATTTCAGCGCCGGTGATCAGGGCGCCCTTCTGGTCGGATCCGGTCGCCTTGAGGACGCCGGGCTTGAGCCGGTTGGCCGGGATCGAGCGGAGCTTGAGGCGATTGCCAGGGAGTGACTTCACCTTCACCGTCTTGCCGTCGATCCTCGCCTTCTTGGCCGCGTAGACCGTGCCGCCGAGGGCGATGAACAGCGCTAACACCGAGACCGCCAGCGCCGGCGAAGGTAGGCGTATTCCCCGTCTCATCTTTCCCCCTTTGGTCAGAAGCAGCTTGCGGCGGCGAGCCTAGCCACGGCCGCTGGGAGAGCCAAGACCGCTGGACGAAAATTCAGCGGTCGGTGAACTTAGCGTGGGTACCCAAGGTCCGGTTCCGCCGGCAGCGGATAGACTCGCCCGCGTAATCGGTCGGTGGTCAAGGGAAGTCCGGTGAAAAGCCGGCGCGGTCCCGCCACTGTGACCGGGTCAAGGACGTCGCAGGCGCTTTCGCGTCAACCACTGGGGAGGACACAGAGTCCCCGGGAAGGTGCGGCCGACTACCCCGGAAGCCAGGAGACCTGTCCCCGGCCAGCCATGACGACCCTCGAGGAAAGGGTGGCTTCAAATGCCAAGACTCATTTCATCCCGGTTGGCCGCCGCGTGCGCGCGGACCCTTCTCATTGTGCTTTCGACCGCTTCGCTTGCCGCGGCCAAGGCGCCTCGCGTCGATCTGCGCGTGGTGGGCAGCGGCGGCAAAATCCTGAGCGAACAGCTCATCGGGGCAAAGACGGCCTCGATCAAGACCAGCCCGAAGGCGACCTGCCTCGGCGCCGGCACCGGCGGTAGCGGCAAATCGGTACAGGTGAAAGGGCCGACGGCGTTGGGCGTGCTGGGGCAGGCGTCGAAGTTGACACCGTCGCTGCGGCCGCTGCTGGTCACCGACCACTTCCTTTCCGAATTCGGGCTCGGGCTCTGTGGGATCGGCAAGGCCAAGACGACCAAGAAGCTCTCCTGGTACCTCAAGGTCAACCACAAGAACCCCAACAAGGGCGGCGAACAGGTCAAGCTGAAGGACGGCGACGAAGTGCTCTGGGCGCTGGAGCCGTACCCCTACCCCAGCGAGCTGGTCTTGACAGCTCCCCACGACGCCGAAGCGGGCAAGCCGTTCGGGGTGAGCGTCCTCTCCTATGACGACAAGGGGAAGAAGACGCCGGCGGCCGGCGTCTCGGTGACTGGCGCGAGCGCGCCGACCGGCGCCGACGGCACCACCTTGGTGACGCTCTCCGCGCCGACGGTGCTTACCGCCACCGGCGCCAAGGAGATCCCGTCCAATCAGGTCGCGGTCTGCATCAGCGGGGCCTGCGGCGGCGGCTGATCCGATGCGGGGCCCCGGCACGGCGGTCGCGATTGCGCTGCTCTTCGCAGCGCTCGCGGCCGCCGGCTGCGGTCTTGGCCCCGGCGAGGGACTGGGCGGGGTCGAGCTGACCGTGACCCGGGACTACGGGACCGTGCCGATGCTTCAGCGCGGGCTCGGTGACCTGAACGAATCCGACACGGTGATGCGAGCGCTCGAAGGCAGCGCCGATATCTCCACCCGCTACGGCGGCGGTTTCGTGCAGTCGATCGATGGCCTCGAAGCGCAGGAGAGCGTCGACCGCTCGCTCGACTGGTTCTTTTACGTCGACGGGGTCGAGGCGACCGTCGGCGCCGCCGATTACCCGCTGCACGGGGGGGAGTCGATTTGGTGGGACTACCGCGACTGGAGCGGGGCGATGCGGGTGCCGGCCGTGGTCGGCTCCTGGCCGCAGCCCTTCCTCGACGGCTATGACGGCAAGCGCCACCCGGTGGCGGTCGAGTGCCTCGGCGGCGGCGAAGCTTGCGCCGCGGTGCGCGGCAGCCTCGAAGCCGCCGGTGCCTCCGTGGCGGCTGGATCGCCCGGGGGGGCGATCCGGGTCCTGGTCGGCCCCTGGGCGCGGCTGCGGAGCGATCCGGCGGCGGCGCAGATAGAGAAGGGGCCGCAGACCAGCGGGGTTTTCGCTGAGTTTGAACAGCGCGCCAACAAGTACGAGCTGCGGGGACTGGATGAAGACGGCAAGGTGGGGCGGGCCTTCGGCAAGGACGCCGGCCTCGTCGCGGCAACGCGGCGCTACGACGAACCGCCGGTATGGGTCGTCAGCGGCGCTAGCGCGGCGGGGGTGAAGAGCGCGGCGGACTTGCTCAACCCGGCCGATCTGCGCGATCGTTACGCGGTCGCGGTCGAAGGGGGAGAGGAGACGCCGCTTCCGTTGCGATGAGATCGCCCTTTGCCTACACGTCGAGGCCTGGCCCGCTGCAGGCGGCATCGCCGGCCGCCGCGGTCGTCTACCTCGGCTCGCTGACCACGGTCGCCTTCCTCTACTCGAGTCCGATCGTGCTCGTCGCGACCGGCGCCGCGCTGGTCTTGGCGGGACGCCTCGCCGGCGCCCGCGCCGCGGTCCGCGCGGCGCTCTGGATGGGCCTGACTCTGGCCCTGCTGATCGTCGCCGTCAACGCCCTTGTGGTCAGCCGCGGCGAGACCGTGTTGGCGCGGCTGGGGGAGTGGCCGATCCTGGGCCAGGTCAACGTGACCGCCGAGGCGATCGCCGCTGGCGCCGTGCTCGGCCTGCGCGCCGCCGTGGTGATGGTCGCCTTTGCCGTCTACTCCGCCTGCGTCGACCCCGACCGGGTCCTGCGCGCCCTGCGCCCGCTGGCGGGCCGTTCGGCCCTGACCGCGACCCTGGTCTCCCGCCTCGTCCCGGTGGCCGCCGCCGACGCCGCCCGCCTGCGCGACGCGGCGCAGCTCCGCGGCCCCGGCGCGGCCCCGGTCGGCAAGGCGCCGCTGGCGCGCAGGCTGCTAGCCGGCTCGCTCGACCGCGCCGTCGATGTGGCAGCCACCTTGGAGCTGCGCGGCTATTCGCTGGATGCCCCGCCGGCCAAGAACCGCGGCAGCCGCTCGCGCTACGACGGCCGCTTCTACGCATCTGGCGCTGCCGTCCTCGCCGTCGCGATCGCCGGGAAGGCGCTGGGCGCCGATGCCTTCAGCGAATACCCCTCGATCGAAATCGGGCTCGGTTCGGGCACGCTCGCCCTTTCGACCCTGCTCGTCCTCAGCGGTTTTGCCCCAATGCGTCGTCGTCCCCGCCGGGTTGCCAGGTCTCTTCCGGCGAACTCCCGAACTGCATCAACTTCTCTACCTGCTGGAGGGAGAAGTTGATGCAGTTCGGGGGAGACGTCCTTACCCGGACGCGGGAGCCTTCCGGTGCCTGATCTGGCGACTTCGAACCGTACGACCCCGGCCCTCGCGGTCGAGAGCCTCACCTACGCCTATCCCAACGCCGTCTCCCCGGCACTGCGCGATGCCTCCCTCAACCTTGCCCCGGGCGAGTTCGCCCTTCTCGCCGGCCGTTCCGCCAGCGGCAAGTCCACGCTCCTGAGAGCAGCCTGCGGCCTGGTCCCGCACTTCCACGGCGGCGAAATCGACGGCCGCATCGAGGTCGCGGGCATCGACGCGATAGCCCACGGCCCCGGAGAGCTGGCCGCCGCAGTTGGTTACGTGGCCCAGGATCCCGAGACCCAGGTCGTCTCGACGACCGTGTCCGCGGAGGTCGAGCTCCCCCTGGAGATGCGAGGCGACCCGCCAGGCTCTCGCGCAAGAGCAGTCGAGGAGGTTGCGCTAGCACTCGCGATCCCGCACCTGCTCGACCGAGCAGTGGACACCCTCTCGGGTGGAGAGCTACAGCGAGTCGCTCTCGCGGCCGCCCTCGTCACCCGACCCCGGCTAGTCCTCCTCGACGAGCCCACATCCCAGCTGGACCCGGTAGCCGGCGATGAGTTGATCTGGCTCCTGCGTCGCCTCAACGAGGAGTGGGGGGTAACGATCCTCCTGGCGGAGCACCGCCTAGAGCGCTGCCTTGCCGCCGCCGACCGTGTAGTCGCCATGGCCTCAGGCTCAATCTCGTTCGACGGCCCTCCAGGCAGCTTCCTGACCTGGGCGCAGCGCACCGACGAAGCTCTGGAGACCCCAGCCGCCAAGTTGTTCTCTCTCTGCGGCATCGAACCCCTACCGGTTGGGGTTCGCGATGCGCGCCGAACTCTCGCACCGGCCACTGCCGTTGCACCGAAAAAGTTGAGAGAGGAAGGGGTCCGTCTCCCCTCCAACCCAGCCCTCAACGTGCGGAACCTGTGGGTTGAGCTCACTCAGGGAGAAACCCCTCGCGATGTCCTAAGGGGCATCGACCTAGACGTAAGGAGCGGCGAAAAGGTCGCCCTGATGGGCCGTAATGGTGCCGGCAAGAGCACCCTGCTGAAGACCGCGGCGGGTCTGGTCGAACCAGTCCGTGGCAAGACCGAGCTGCCGAACGGGATTGCGCTCCTCACTCAGAATCCCAGCGACTACCTGGTTCGCGAGCGGGTCGCCGATGAACTCCCCGGCGACGCCGGCCTCGCCGCGCTGCGCATCGTCAGCCTCGAGCACGCGGTTGACGCCGACCCTCGCGACCTCTCCGGCGGGGAGCGCCAGCGCCTGGCCCTGGCGATCGCCCTCGCGGGCCGCATGGAAGGCGACGAACTTCCTGGCCTGGTCGCCCTCGACGAGCCGACCCGCGGCATGGACCGCGCCCGCAAGGGCGATCTAGTCGACCTGATCGGCGAGCTCGCGGCCCGCGGCGCCGGCCTGCTGGTCGCCACCCACGACGTCGAGTTCGCCTCCGCCTTCGCCGAGCGCGTCGTCCTGATGGGTGACGGCGTGGTGATCGCCGACGGCCCCGCCGCCGAAGTCCTCTCCGGTGGCTGGTACTTCGCCACCGAGGTAGCGAGAGTCCTCGACCTGCCGGGCGTGATCACCCCCGAGCAAGGCGCCGAGGCCCTCCGCGCAGACGGTGAGTTCGCACTTACTCGCGCTATGCGCGAACAAAGACGAAGTCAGCCGGGGGAGGGGGGTGGCTGATGTCCTGGCAGTTGGCTTCGTTTCTTATTCTTGGTGGGGTTTTGCTTGGTGGGTTTGCTTGGTATGAGCGCTCGCGGCCGCCCTCGCAGGTGGTGGCCCTGGTCGCGGCGCTGGCGGCGCTGGCGATTGCCGGGCGGATCGCCTTTGCCGCCTTCCCCAACGTCAAGCCGACCACCGACATCGTCGTCTTTGCCGGCTACGCGCTCGGCCCCGCGCCGGGCTTCGCGGTCGGCGCGCTCGCCGGTCTCGTCTCCAACTTCTGGTTCGGCCAGGGCCCGTGGACCCCTTGGCAGATGGCGGGGTGGGGCCTGTGCGGGGTGATGGGGGCGGCGCTGGCGCTCGGCACCCGCAATGCTGGCCGCTTCACCCTCGCCGGGGTTTGCGGCTTTGCCGGGATCGCCTACGGTGTGTTGCTGAACTTCTCGCTGATGGCTACCTATGGCGGAGATCTCTCGATCCAGCGCTTCCTGGCGCTGGAGGCACGCGCGATTCCCTTCGACGCGGCTCACGCGATCGGCAACATCGCCTTCGCCCTGCTGGCCGGCCCGGCGATGGTGCGGATGCTGGT
>Ga0157374_10005395_pt1 | contig 10744 bp, 20 predicted proteins | sample M25metaG_FD_115308 | JGI IMG/M metagenome (GOLD analysis project Ga0157374, IMG submission 115308) | Miscanthus rhizosphere microbial communities from Kellogg Biological Station, Michigan, USA - M2-5 metaG | ecosystem: Host-associated > Plants > Roots > Rhizosphere > Soil | place: USA: Michigan... | reverse complement strand
GGGATATAAACTTGGGGGTATTGAGAGGCTTACGCTTTGGAGCTGGAAATGGCTTCTTTCTTTAAGGTAGCAGCCTTGAGAAGTGCATGTAAGTGATCCAGATCGGCCTTGTCAATCGATGCACCGACTTCTCCATTCATCTAAACACGCAGTTTTTCTCAACTGCCCAATTATTGGAAGAAAGAAACCTTCGCGCTGTCTGCACCATCCCCTGCAGCAGACACCAATTCCTCCAGCTCATATCGGAGACGCCGTAACTTCTGCTCTCTGTTCTCCTCGCCCTCGTACTCCGGCCCGACAACCTCGCGCACGTAATGTCCTGACCGATACCCGCGGCATTTCCTCCCACCTTTGTCCAATGCTGCGTCGGAGAAGTCTGAACGGTATAAGATTGTAGTGAAATGCATGAGGATATTTCAATGGTCACCTGCATTATCCGCATTTAAGAGACGGCGGCCGAACCGTTTCAACGCGCCTTCGACGTCAACGTGGATCTTCTCGATGTCCAAGTCTTCAAAATCCTCCTCGTTGTTCACAGTCTCCTCGCTGACAGGCACATCCTCCGTCTCGTAGACGTCTTCTTTTAGCTGCTGAGCCATAATACTTTCGTGTGATATATCCTTCTACGACTAGTCAAACTCCAATTCTGCTCAAGAGGAGAATCGTCTTAGGATATCGCCCTTCGAACAAGTTCTCAATCTGTTTTCAGCAACAATGCTGAGAAGATCATCTAGCCTGAGATTGGCCATTCTCTAACACTCAATGACAAAGTGATGCATCCTTCTTCGGAATAATCGGCAGAATAATAAGTTGTTAGTGGGCCGGGTCTAATTCACCTGGCTTGGAACATTTCCATTTAAATGCACAAGGAGCTAGAAAGAATATCGACAACGGTGGGCCGGGTCACTGTGGTGTGAGAAAGCCCAGCCTTCAACAACCGGATGTTTGAAAATTCCAGAAAACAATTTGAGTTGTAGTGTTATGGACCTTTGATCCAGTCTCGTTGATATCTAAGCCAGACATTAGAGCCAGTCAACAATGGACAACACGGAGATGGAAGGCATCGAGGGCCCACTGGTGATTCTAGGTATGTCTTTTCACTTCTCGCTCTTTCTATTCGAGCAAGAAATTTTTTGCTTAGGACACGTGAGAAATGCTAAATACGCCGAGCTAGTGGAGTTCATCCTGCCAGACGGATCGAAACGCCGCGGACAAGTGCTAATGGCATCGGAGGAGAAAACCGTGATCCAAGTCTTCGAAGGCACTACGGGGATCAACATCACTGAGACCAGCTGGTATAGATATTATTTACTTTACCTTCCTTCATTAACCTCATAGTTCCTATTTTCAGCAAGCTTACGGGCGAGACACTTCGACTGGGCGTCTCCGAGGACATGTTAGGGAGGAAATTCGATGGCTCTGGCAAACACTCGGACGGAGGTCCAAGGATCATTGCCGAAGCGATTCTCGACGTGAATGGCCAACTAGTGAACCCAATGCAGAGAGGCAAGCCGCGTGAGATGATCCAGACGGGCGTGTCCACCATCGACATAATGACTACCATCGCGAGGGGACAGAAGATTGCCATATTCTCAGGGTCGGGATTACCACACAATGAGGTATGAATTAACTGTCTATTTTGTACTCGGGGGATTGAATTGTGTAACATTAAGGTTGCGGTGCAAATAGCTCGTCAGAGTGGACTTGGGAAGAATGTGGAGGGAGAGAAGTTCGCCGTTGTCTTTGCTGCAGTTGGAGTAACCGCTGAGTGTGCCAAGTTCTTCATGGATGAGTTTGAGGTTCGTCCATTGCCCGCCTTCTTCCATTGTTTATATTATCCTCATTATCGTTTAGCGAGATGGGTCCGACAGCAAGGCGGTCTTCTTTGTCAATTTGGCCAGTGATCCCATGTAAGTTGCAGCTGCAAATTACTCTTTCTCCTTTACTGATTATACTCTATTCCAGAATCGAGCGTCTAGTCACTCCCCGTCTTGCTCTGACCGTTGCCGAATTCCTTGCCTATCAATGCGACTACCAAGTGCTGGTGGTAATGGTGGACCTTTCCGCATATGCTGAAGCCCTGCGCGAAGTTTCCGCTGCTCGTGACGAGATTCCAGGGAAGCGTGGCTATCCTCCCTACATGGTAAGTTGGTTGAAGCGACTCAATACTTTCATCAACTCTTCCGTGTTTAAGTACTCGGACTTCGCCTCCCTATACGAAAGAAGCGGTCGGATCAGAGGTCGGGACGGCTCTATCACACAAATCGTGGTCCTCACTGCTCCGAGCGACGATGCCACCCATCCAATTATCGACCGAACTGGATACATCACAGAGGGACAGATCTGGCTGAGCCGTGATCTCTACAACAAAGGAGTCTATCCACCGATCGATGTGCAACCGAGTCTCTCACGTCTGATGGAAGCAGCTATAAGTAAGTCTGATGGCACTTGTATTTTGGCTGTGTAATAATTAGCTATATTCTAGAGCAAGGGTCAAGGTCAGATCACGGCGAGGTGGCGAAACAGCTTTTCTACAATTGGAGTCATGGGAAGGACGTTGTACGGCTGAAGGCAGTTGCCGGCGATGAGGGCCTCTCTGAGTTGGATCAATACACTGTCGATTTCATGGAGGCTTTCACCAAGCGCTTTATCAGTCAGGGTATGTTTTTCTGTCTCAGCAAAAGCGCCTTGTTTAACAACGCATTCTCATTGTCCTGATGACTTGCGAAGTAATAGATCATGACGAGAATCGAACGGTGACCGAGTCGTTGAATATCGCCTGGGAGCTGCTGAGGAACTTCCCCAAGAGAATGCTCAAGAGAATCACGCCAGGCACGCTGAAGCAATACTACGACGGAGAGGAGACAAAGTGAGAAAGTGCTGTGTTCTTGTTGTGGGAATAAAGACATTGATAGCTTGTAATTCTCATTTATTCTACAGCACTGTGGAGATGACAAGTCATAATGAGAAGATTGGGCCTTTCTACGTTCTCCTCTTCAGTTTCCGCCGTTCTGAAATTGTCGTGCATAATTTGTTTAGTCGTTTAATTATTGCTCTAGTCCTCATACCGATACTGGGTCTGCGCATATAGCCACCATATTGGCTTCGTTGATTCTCCCTTCCGATGATAGAAGGGATTGTGTTCTCGTGAAGTTTGGACCACCTTCGATCGGGCACCTTAATTGAAATTACACTGGAGTTGAAGTGGGAAGAGAGGGCTTTAATTATTCTCTACCCAATAACGAAGTAGATCAAGGCGTTAAGTTCACTTGATTGCTTCTCTTCCTCGGCGCCATGCCCTACAGAGATGTGCGGTATTAGGGAAGGAGAATGCAGTATTCATACCTCTCTCATCATAGGTCCACTCGAATACTCTGGCGTAATAGCTAGCGAGCTGCGATATCTCAGTAGGCTCAGAGACGTTACGTGTGAACTTCAGTAGCGATAGCAGAGGCTTGGTCATCCTCAAGTGCATTAGACGCTGCATCGTCTTCTCCACCAGTTCCAGATGCTCCTTTAGCTGGTTGTCGATTATGAGCACAGATAGCAGATACACAATTTCAGGCGTTTGGCGGTAGAGTGAGCGTGGTGAGAGGATGGAGCGGACTAGCTCCTGTTTGTTCATTAGACTGAACTCCTTGATGTTCAAGTCCAGGCGGCAGACGGAAAGGAGTCTCTGGTTGAGCAAGTTCACAAGGGTGCCACTGTAATTGTTATTTGAATGGCTATTTATTCTCTCTTTCACATGCCTACCAGAACTGGTTGAGGCTGATCTTGAACACCTCGCGCATCTGGGCATCAGTCAGGCACCGTACCAAGCAGCAGGCGATCCTAATTTTCGTCATATAGCCTCCGCTGACGATGGAGACATCCTGAGATGAGAGTATATGCCATAGTTGATAACCATAATTCAATAAAATCTAACACCCACCTGCTCTATCTGGTGACCCATCATACGCGCTTTAGCGACCATCATGCCGGGTGTGGAGTAATTCCGCAACAGCAGCACAATTCTCGATATCTTCGGATCACTGTAGAGGACGGGGACCACGAGCTCCGAGTCGCTGGCTCCAGATTGGGTAGTAGACGTCGCAGTGGCAGTGAAGTCGATAGTCGCATCCGGGTCCGAGTGCACCACCTCTGCCAGCTCGGCACCGGGCAGCCACGAGTTCACCAACTCATCGAACACCTCTCCCAATTGGACCCCGCTGGTTGAGGCAATCTGCTCTACTATTCGCATACGTGACTCAATACTATCCGGCCTCGTCCAGTCTATCTCGTTTGAGCATATGTGTGCAATCAGCTGTCTCGCATCGGCTCCACTCATAGCAGCGGTGTCTGCATTGAGCAGCCCACTCTTCTCCAGCAGCAGGTCGATGCTGTACTTCGCCAGGGACAATTTAAGAGTTGTGCGGAGGAGGGTTAGCTCGTCTGCCTTCTCAGGGTTTTTACCCTCAGCCACCCACTCTTCCAGCACGTCACAGCAAATTTGGAAAACCGACACTTTCAGAGGGCCTTAACAAGCAGAGCTCGGTAGAAATCGGGATAGGTGTTCAAGTTTAATGCCTACATAGCTGGAGTTTCTTGAACCGGTTCATGAATCCCTGTATGCGTATGCCGTCACAATTCGAATAGTTCTCAATGAGACGCCGTATTTGGCTGAAACTCTCGGATAATTAGATTAATAGATTCGCATAGCCTGTAGCATATTACCCTAAGTCCTCTGCATTCAACTCCCGTCGATATGTCACTGCGTCGTTGACCACAGCGCACACAGTGTTGATTAGAAGCATGGTCTTGCTGGTATTGAGTAGTAGACGCAGGTTCGCAATTAGAAAAGCCCATCTCTGAATACTCGTCGCCCATTCCCGCTAGGAGAACACCGTGCCCACGGACTCACCGGGTAGCTGTAGAGATTGACTTCCCGCAATAGGATGGGCATCACGACGGCCTTGAATTCTGCTTTGAACGGCTCGATATCAGGGATTAGGAGGAGGTGGAAGGGAAGGCGTTTCGACGCCAGTGCAGGCAGTTTCATGTCCATCATGTCCTGTTTCCGGTAGAGGGCCGCCACAGTGGGTGGGTTGGAGGCACCGGAGAGGTCATTGTTGAAGTTCGACTCATCAAAGGTGGAAATGAAGGTGCTCGCGTCTTTCTCCTAATATACCAACCAAACGATACTGCGTGCATATTACACAAAACATGGAATTACCAGGCTCTTGCTGGCCATCCTCTTCCTGTACCAGCGAACTTCTTGCTGTGTGAATTCGGCAGAGCGCTCGAAGCTCCTTAATTATCTGACTCTTACCCTAATTACGAAGAATTCACCCACTTGAGGAAGTCGAGCAGTGTGAGGGCATCTTTAAGGAATGGCTGCGAGTCAGTGGCAACTCCTTGCAACAACCACTTGTTCATCTGCTTTAGAAGTACAGAGATGGCCTCGTAGTTGTAGGGACACAGCTCGTCCTTTGCCACTCGCATCAGGCTGGCCGCAATCTCCTCACTCGGTACCACTTCCTCAAACATTTCTCTGTTCATAATTTCAAGTATCTCTGTTCTCTGTTCTGCTATCTGTGTGAGGAAAATCATACCTGAAGTGCTGCCTTCGCCATCTCAATCAGCTCGAAGAAGGTCTTCCTGTTGCCGCTGCTGTCAGCTAACGATGACTGCCGGCACAATTCGATTGCGTAGGCAAAGAGGACGGCATTGGTGTTGTTCACTTGGAGCTCCTCACAATATTTCCGGATGGTTGACGGAGTGACTAGCGCCTTTACCCACTCTGGTACCAGCTCCAATGCCTTTTCCTTCCCTAGCTGGCTGTTGGGAATGTTGACTCCGAACTTTAGCATGCGCTTCTGCCACAGGGTGCTATCGAACCAGCTAGTGATCTGCCGCTGAAGACTGAAGTCCTTGGACTGGATGAGCACGAATAGGCTGGTGCGAACGAGGTTGAGAGATGACCGCACGTTCTTTCGGCCCATTGCCCAACGACGGAGCTCTTGCAGAATCTGGATTACATTTGGATTACAAGATCAAGGGACAGCGGAGAAGGAAGTTAGACTGACCGATCTCATTGCACCCTCCTCCAAGTTGAGTAGTATGTGGGAGGCAAGCAGTATGTCCGCTGTGGAAGGAGAGAGGATCTTCTTGCACAGTTCTGTAGTGCATTGCACAACGGGTGACAAAACGTCCAGGCGTGAAGAGACGAAGCAGGCTTAAGATCGCTCTAACATCACCAAATAAATCATAAAGTGAAGGCATACGCAGGGACTGTGCGAGATTCCGGGCGTAGATCTCAAGAAGGAGATGAGAGGATAGTGAGGAGAAGAGACGCTGCCAAGCGTCGCACATCTCCATGTTGAATTGCTCAACTTCTGCACTCCCCTCAACTGGAGGATCAACCACCGAGGCAGCCACCATCTCCACACAGCGAACAGAGCTTTGGCAGTTGAACAGAGCTCCCTCCTCCTTTGAAGTGAAGGTTCCCACCCGTCGATGATGGGAAGTTACGAGTGGGGTGGGGCGGCTCGAAGAGCTAGGAGCGAGCATTGTATTGAAGTATCCGGGAAAAAGCCTACTAGTCTTGCGGTTTGCCGTCCGTGGACCTTGTGTCTGTCATGCATTGATCGAGAATGTTTGCGAGAAGGGCAATGTAGCGGGAGATCTTACATTAAACTTGGTTATGGCAGTCTAAGCAATTACAAATAGAATATGTCCTACCCTGCAGAAGCTAGACACATTGTCAGCCGACTGCAGCTGAGTCGACCAATCTACCAGCGGCGGGAGAACCTCCTTGAACAGGCAGACTATACGGGCCAATGGCTCTATCTCACCACCACTCCTCAACGCCGCAGTCGTCATCTCCCATAGAATGGAGGTACACGTCTTGAAGGCCACCGTGAGGTGGTCTATTGACGGGGTCTGTGTGTTGCTGACGAAATAGCTAAACCATTCTCCCCTTATCTTCAAAGTCTACAGAAAATATTCCCGGAGTGATTACAGGAGTGTGGAAAGAGCTTCCTCTATGTAGCCGTGCTCCAAGTGACTCAATATCAGCTCCTCGCAGAGGGTTTTGGTATCGAGGGACAGGAGACGTCCGAATGAGGCCATCTGAAGAGCTAGTAATATTCTCAAATCGTCCGATTTAACTATCACCTCTATGGAATTGCGGTCCTTGTTTGATTGGGCACGGGCATTGATAAATGTCTTCAATATCTGCCTCCTCTGCTCTTGATCCCTGAGCGCACCAAAGCCGACAACAACGTCGTACGTTGTATGAAGACGGCGGATATTCCTAGTCTGCTCTATCAGCTTGGACGTCTCGTGGCCCCGGGGCATATATCTCTCAGTTATGCATAAAAGAGCGGAAATCCATGCGAGTCTGCGCTCCTTCAGTACCTGTGCTAGGGTGAAACGTAAGGCGCACATTATATTGGGAATATGAGGGTTAATATTTACCGTGTTGGTAGAAGGCTCGAGTAGAGACTTCAGGTAAAAGACCGCTCGCTTCGAAATTTCCCCCCTTTCCTCATCCTTCTTTACCAGGGAGTACAAGTCAACCAAAGGCTGGGTCTGGAGTATGCTCATTGCTAATGGAGCTAAACGAGATGAAGTTAAACCTTGTCCTCGTCCCTCATCTCTTGAATTAGAACTACGACGAAGAGATAGTAGCAGTCAATGGGCTCAACTAGCCGGACCCCTTTGAGCTTCTCATAGACCCTGGCCAGGTTCAGTGCGTCCGTCAGCTTCTCACTCATGGCACGATCCGCACTCTTGAACATGAACTTCAGGAGGCCCTTGATGGAGCTGACCCCCAGGAGTCGTGAACGGGCCTCTATCGGTATCTGGTACGAGATCAGAATCTGACCCAGCTCTGAGCCAACACACTCCAGGCGGAGTCTTTCCAGTCTAATAGAATTACTAGTTACGTTGGGCAACACGCTGTGAATTTACTGTTCAGCTTACAGCCTGGGGTCAATTTTCTCATTTCCAAGGGTGTTCTTCACCACCGCAGACAGCTGGGAAGACCATGGTGGAACTGCGCCAGCACACACCTCGATTACTGCCTTGCACCTCAGGTCCTGTAATGTCCGCTTATTTGTACATTTATGCTCAATCCCCATCTTATCTGTTGCAACGAACCTGATCGGTGATGCACTCGATAACTTTAATAGGAAATCAGCAGTGTTTCAGTATGGTTAATATATTACCCATTTAAAATGAACAGACCTTGTAGACAGAGCTGGTCCCAATTGTTATTACTGTACCTCACTCCGGCTCTGCAGTAGGCATCGGAAAGGCGCTGAAACTCCCGTTAGATAATTATAAATTCAAGTTGGAAACTGATGCAATTTCGAGTGGTGGATTACCCGCACGTAGGAGTAGAGCATCTCATTCTGGTTCATCATGTGCTCGGCCATGTAAGGGAAGACGTATTTGCTGACGTGCTCCTTTATCGACTGTGCCGTCCTAGAATATCAGTCTTCATTAAATTTTCTGTTCCCAACCCTGTTCCAGTGTATACCGCAGCTGATCGAGTATCTTATAGCAGACTGTCTCCGCCGTGCTTCCCTCAAAATAAAGTGTGTACTGTAGATATCACAGCTGTAACTTACTGCAAACTCTTCGTAAGACATCGGACATTGGTAGAGTCGGCGAATCTTCTGCAGGAATACATTCTTGTCAGTTATTCGTTCACGTTCCAACAACAACATTATAAGGTAGCGTTACCTGCATTTTCTCGAGATTCAGCAACATTCTGTTGAGTTTGCCAGCTGGCACATTGGTATCATTGGATTCGAAGTCGAGCACTTTCAGTATGTAGAGGGTGTTCACCTAATATATTCTTTCCTCTTATCACTCCTAAAATTTCCACACATGTTACTCACGTGTTGGTCGGGGGTGCGCGCATCTGCCACCATCAGTCGGACAGCTCGGCGCAAGGTGCCTGCGAAGTAGAGAGAGTTCTCGGGGAATCCCTATAGTACCCAAGCATAATGCATAATAGAGGTGATATATTTATAATTGGGAGTTTCACACCTCTGCCATGGCTGACTCCAGTAGGAGGGTGGTCTGCAAGAGAAAGTTGAGAAGCAATTCCCCAACGCCATCGAGAATAGTTGGAGGTGAGCTAGATAGCAGTGTTGAAATTAGCTCAGTCTCAAAGAACTCGGCAACTTCGGTATTAGTGGCAGGGTTTTCTGAACCAATACGCATAACCACATAAACACATTAAACACATTCCTTTCACTGTAGCACAGTCATACCTGATACACAGGCCTTGAAACTCTCTAACAATCTCTCTACGGCCTCAATGCTCGCAACTGCATTCCCTGCCACTTCACTCGGGTATCTGCTCCAGAGGATTCTCTACAATCACTCATTAATCACCCACATTCCGAGGAGACTGGGACTATAACCCACCGCTTCCACAATCAGACCTCGTCGGCAAAAGTCCTCGAAGTAGTCGCAGTGATTTCTGTTCTCAATGAATAGAGGCCACTGGGAGTGGGAATCGAAGCAAGCTTCTTTTCCCACGCCGAAGAGTGCAAGATATGTGGCCAATTCATAACGGAAAGCACGTATCTCACTCACTGTCAACTCATCTAAGAAAAGTGCAACTTCATTCTAGTCTATACACCCCGTGCCCTACCTTTGATTTTCCTCTGCTCAATGAATTTTAACAGCCTTTGGATGTGGCTGAATTTCTTCACGAACATGAGTGCTGTCAGGGAAAGGTCTCCAATCTGAAAGAGTTGCTCTGTAAGGAACTTTACTCCTTTAGGTCCCTCAACTACCCACCTCAGCATTATCCTCGCTGACTAGCAATTCCATATTGATCAACATCGCGTCGAACGACTCTGCCGCGTACTCTTCCCCTCTTTCCAGCGAAGCTTGTATCTCGTCTTGGTACTTCCTAACAAGTGCGAGATAGACGGCCTAAATCGAACAATAATAGACCAACAAACAATCAAGAGACTATAAGTTACATCAGCGGAGAGCCCATGCTTCTTAGCGAATTCAATGGCCTCCTCATAACGTTGCATATTGAGGAGGCGCTTTAGCCGAAGCTGCGGCTGAGCTTCACTGACGAAGTTCACGAATATGCTATTAGGTCTGCAAGCAGAAATTATAGAGTTGGATTTGAGTCGGCTAGTGCTAATGGAACAGAGAAGCGTACTCTTCGTGTGGATAGGGATTTACGTAGACGATGCTCTCTTCGTCACTAGCTGTTGAGAATCCTAGTAGAGATGTCTGAGGAGAGCACTCCACGGCAAGTAGTATTTCAGCGTCGAGATTACATATAGCGTACTAAGGAATTCATTAAATCTGCTATCTTCATTATAGGAAGTAAGTTAAGTTACTCACCTCGTACTTCTCCTTGGACTCAAGCTTTAGCAGTAATTTAGCCTTCTCAGATTCCCACTCGGTAAACATGTCGACGTCCAGGAATTGAAAATCCACTACCCGTCTAGGAGTACCATCGGCAGCACGTGGGTGGAGATCCAGTTGGTAGAGTTGGACAAACGTGCTCATGTCGTAGAATGTCAACTGACCACCGGAGGTGAGGAGTGCGATTGAGCACCCGACGCATCGAACCATGCGAATATCGAGTGGCAGTTGGAATAGATCGATAAGCTGGCATTGCTGGCCACGGTCAATGGGCCAATCGACTAGTGAGAACATCTTCACACACTCTCCTCGCCTTTTCGGGAACTGCAAATAAAGCGTTGGTGTGGTTTGG
>Ga0157374_10005392_pt1 | contig 10747 bp, 6 predicted proteins | sample M25metaG_FD_115308 | JGI IMG/M metagenome (GOLD analysis project Ga0157374, IMG submission 115308) | Miscanthus rhizosphere microbial communities from Kellogg Biological Station, Michigan, USA - M2-5 metaG | ecosystem: Host-associated > Plants > Roots > Rhizosphere > Soil | place: USA: Michigan... | reverse complement strand
TGGTTGGCTTCCTCGGCGCGGTTCTTCTCCTGCGAATATTTCTCGGCGAGGTCGGCGAGTTCGGTCTTTGAGCGCTTCAGATCAAGTACGTTGGCGCGCATGCGGGCATCGTTTTCGATCAGCTTCTGCTCATGTTCCTTGATGCGGGTGATGTCGGTGCCGACCGAGACGTAACCGCCGTCCTTGGTGCGGCGCTCGCTGATATGCAGCCAACTGCCGTCGTCGAGCTGCGCCTCGAACGTGCGGGCTCCCGGCGCTTGGGCCCCGGTTTCCTGCAATCGGGTGCGGACCTCCGGCATGCTGCCGACTTCGATCACGGTCTCGTAGGACGTGCCGGGCGCCACCGCCGAGTCCGGTAGTTTGTGCAGGCGCTGGAAATGCGAGTTGCAGAGTACGAGGCGGTCTTCCGCATCCCACAGCACGAAGGCTTCCGGGATGGTCTCGATCGCGTCGCGCAGGCGCAGGTCGGCCTCCACGGTCTTTTCGGCGAGGCTCTTCTGTTCGGTGATGTCGACGGCGATGCCGATCAGATGCAGCCCGCCGCCGCCGCCCGTGGCCTGGCTGAGCTCGCAGCGGACGCGCAGCCAGATCCAGTGGCCGTCGGTATGCTGCATGCGGAAGGTCTGGTCGATGTGATCGATCTTGCCGGAAATCAGCTGGTCGGCGATCTCGAAAAGATTGATGTCGTCGGATTTCACCAGCGCGTTGACTTCGCCGAAGGTAAGAAGGTCGTTGCGGGAGTCGAGCCCGAGCGTGGTGAACATCGATTGCGACCAGAATATCCGGCCGCGCGACAGATCCCAGTCCCACAATCCGCAGCGGCCGCGATTGAGCGCGGTATCGATCCGGCCGCGCACCGCGTCGTTGATGAGGTCGCCCTCGCGGGCGCGGGTGGATTGCCAGTGGAAGGCGAAGCCGAGGATCAGCACCACGAACCCCGTGGTCGCGGAGAGCGTCACCGACAGCGCTGCGTCCGATCCCCAGAGCGGGTCGTTTTTCTCCTGGATGACGATGACCTGGCCGGGCAGCGACTTGACCAGCCGCGCCGTCGCCAGCGCGCCATTGCCGTTTGCAAGGATCATGTCGCCGACGACACCTTGCTGGCCGGGGGCGGCGAGCAATTGCGCCGTGCTGATCACGTCGAGCACGCCGTCGTTTCCGTCAAGGCCGGTTTCGCCGGGAACGCGGGCCAGCACGCGGCGATCCGTGCCGGCGATGCCGGTGATGATGACGTGACGGCCGGCGGCGACGCCCCAGGACGGAATCATATCGGGCAGCAGGCCTTGCAGCCGCTCGATACTGGCGGCGCGATCCTGCCGGACCGACATCATGCGATCGAGGCGCTCGGCCATCATCTCGGAGAGCGCGGCAAGTTCGCGTTTCACGGTCGCGCGTTTCTGCCGGGTCTGGTCGATCACCTGCACGAAGGCGCCGAGGCAGATGGTGATCAGGAACGCTATGATGAGGGTGGGCACGGCGCGACGCAGCGCTGGCTCTGCCGTCAGTAACCTGTGGTAGGCCGGTTTTGCGATCGATTGCGCCAATCCCTTGATCGAATCGGATTGGACGCACGCGTTCGCCGCATGCGCACGCGCCATGCTGTAGACCCCCGCCGTAATCTCATCTGCACACCGTTCGGAAGAACCCCTCGTCACTTCCGAATCATTGTGATTTGAATCCGTTTTTCTCGGACTGTCGAGAGTCAACGATTCGTTAATGCGAAATAAATCTTCTCCAAAGGGTAATTGAGACTCTTGAATGAGTCCGAAACAGGAACGGGTGAGCAGGATTCAGGCGTATGGCGACTCGACTTAGGCGTAGGGCGGCTCGGCGTGACTGATGACGCGCTTGATGGTGGGAAACGCGCGGCGCAGCGCGCGCTCGATCTCGTCGACGTTCTCATGCACCTTGATGACACTCATCGACGGCGCGGCGCGGCAATGGAAGTTAACGATTTCACCGGCGTCGGTGTCGCGCACCCGCACGTTATGGATGTCGTGGATGGCGCCATTGCCGGCAAAGCCCGCCAGCGCCGCCTTGATGACCTCGACGCGCGCGGGCGCAGCGTCGGTGCCGTGCGGCAGCTCCGGTTCGAGCGGCTCGATATGGGTGTCGACCTCGACATCCTCGCCAAAATCCTCGCGGATGCTGCGCTCCAGTTCCTGGGCGACGTCATGCGCGGCCGTGAGCTCCATGTCGCCGTCGACCTCGAGGTCGATGCTGACCGTCAGCCTGCCGCCGAGGTCGTGTACCGTGACATGATGGATGGCGAGGCCGGAATTGCGGGCGATCACCATGATGCGCTCGCGCACGCTCTCATTGTCGCGCGCGACCGGCACCGCGGTAAAGGTCAGGTCGGCATCGCCCAGCGCCTTGCTGACGGCCTCCTGTGCGGTGCGTTTGATCGCCTCGACGCGGTCGATCGGGAAAGTGCGCGGCACATTGGCGATGGCGTCGATGAAATGCGTCGGCCCGACCATGCGCACGCGCAGCCGCTCGACCCCGACCACGCCGGGCACGGAACTGATGGCCGCGATGGCTTTCTCGGCCGCGCCTTCCGGGGCGCGATCGAGCAGGGTTTCGACCGTGGAGCGCGCCAGCCGCAGGCCCAACAGCGAAATCATCACGGCGACCGCGATGGCGGCGGCGGAATCGCCCCACCGATAGCCGAGCGCCGTCAGCAGAAGTCCGATGATGACCGCGATCGAACCGAGCACGTCGGAGGCAAAATGCAGCGCGTCGGCGGCGAGCGCCTGGCTCTTGGTGTCGCGCGCCGCGCGATGCAGCGCCCGTGCGCGCCAGAAATTCACGGCGATGTCGATCAGCAGCACGACGAACGGGATCGCCGAGAGCACCGGCGGGGCTGCGCCTTCGCGCAGGCGGCTCCAGGATTCCACCAGAATACCGCCGGCGAGCACATAGAGCATCGCGATGACGCCGAGCGCCGACAGGCTCTCGATCTTGCCATGGCCGTAATGATGTTCCTCGTCCGCTGGGCGGTCGGAGACCCGCACCACCATCCAGGTGATGACGGTCGCGACCACATCGACCGACGAGTGCAGCGCCTCCGAGATCAGCGCGAGAGAGCCGATCGCAATGCCGACCGCGAATTTCGCCGCCGCCATGCTGGCGCTGGCAAAAATCGAGATCGCGGCGACGGAAGATTTGACGGTATGACTGGTGCCCATGGTCGGCGGTGTAGCAGGGCAGTGTGCAACATTAAAGCCGATACCGAAGACGCAATCGCCACTCACTCGCAGAAGCGATTTGTTGCGAATTGTTCCGAGTTTAAATAGCGAAGCTGCGTTGGATATAAGGGCCGTCATTGCGAGCAATCTTCGATCCGTCATCCTGAGGAGCGCGAAGCGCGTCTCGAAGGATGAGCGGCCCCGCCGGTGGCCGTCGCCCTTCGAGACGGGCGCAAGTGCACGCTGCTCGGGATGACGGATTTAGATATGCCTCCGCATTCTCGCGGCGCGATCCGCCCGAGGGTTGCAAAAATCATTCGCCCCAAAAGAAGAGGGCGCAGGGAATGCCGGGTGCGCGCTGCACCCGCGGTCTCGTGCGCAAAAGATGGAAAGAAGCGCACACGAGCATACAGGTTCAGCGGAAGCAGTCCGACATTCCCTGCGCGATGGTTTTACGGCTTATACCGTGCTCTCCCCGGCGACGAATTCGTCTTGTCACCGTCGCTGACGGATTGAAGGATTGTCCAAACCCGGTAGGGCCTTGGAAAACCTCCGTCAGCTTGACACCAGCAACGGGTGCCAGGACCACACGGTTTTGCTGTACGCAACTTCGCCGGTCGTCTGCGCGCTGTGTCCGCTCACGGACCAAAGCCCGCCCTGCGAACACGACCCCGCGCCCGACGCTGCCGCGTCCACCGCATCCCGCCCCAACGTTCGTGACGATGGCCAACGCCCCTCTAGCGGGACGGGATGGCGCGAGCTTGTAGAGATGATTTGCCCGACGGGGTGAGCGGAATATTTTTGCGGACAAGACTGGACTGGCAGCATCAGATTGATCTGGCTGAACAAATTAGTTGTAACGAGCGGGGCGGTTGCTTTCAGATTTGAGGGGCTTATGCACCTGGACCGACTACCCGAAGGTCGTTTGCTCAAACCCAATCCCGGCGACCAAAATTAGGGGACGGTGCCCAGCAGGACTTTGATTCCGGCATTCGGAAGTTGGATCCCTCCCGCTCCAGCCAACCAGTCCTGCGCCTAGTGATAGTTTGCAACCTGCGCCTCACAGGCTCGGAAATCCCGGCTTTTCTCGCATTTGGTTCTATCTCTAGACTCCCGATCTCCCAACCTCGGGGGCGAAATTACCGAAAGTCTCTGGTCCTTTCCGCGAAAACTCCCGTTTTGAAGAGATTATTGGCAGAGGTTCATTCTTATGCACGACTTTTAAAGAAGCCGACGTTCTGATTGCTGACGGCAAGCAATGCGCCCTGATCGGTCAGAGCAGGCCGCTATAAATCTGCTTGCCGGCAGGAAAGTTCACATAAAGCCAACTATTTGGTGCGGAAGTCCGCCCGATTGGCAAGAATTTCGTCGAAGGGATACGGGTGCTGGTGTATGATCGCTGCGAAAAGGGGCATTGGTTGTCCAACGTCAAATCCATTCTGGCTCTGTTGAGAAGCCGCGTCGAGGGTGACGACGACGCGTTTTTTTCAATCGCGCTGCAGATTGCGGCTTCTGAAGCTCGGCAAGGCCGCCGCGAAAATGCTGAAGAAATGCGCGCGGAGGTCGCCAAAGCCCGCGCGAGCAAAGGTCGTGGACAATCCGTTGCAATCCCCTTCTCTAGTCCACGAGGCGGTCTTGAGGGTTTACTTGAGATGCGCCAGCCGCGCCTCAATCTCAAGGATGTCGTTCTAAACGATCGTTTACTAGCAAGGTTCACGGACGTTCTGCGCCAACAGCGCAAACGCGACTGGTTGAGGGAACACGGCAAGACGCCTAATCGCAGATTGCTATTCATTGGTCCGCCGGGATCGGGCAAGACCATGTCGGCTGAAGCGCTGGCGGGTGAACTACACTTGCCTCTTTTCGTTATTCGCCTCGATTCAATGATTACGCGCTATATGGGCGAGACGGCCTCGAAGCTACGTTTGATCTTTGATGAAACTGGCAAACGCCGCGGCGTCTATCTGTTTGATGAATTTGATGCGGTAGGCGGCCATCGCACCGCAACAAACGATGTCGCGGAAATGCGCCGGGTCTTAAACTCCTTCCTGCAATTTATGGAAGAAGGTAATTCTACCGACAGCGTAATTGTCTGCTCAACCAATCATCCAGGCTTGCTCGACCGCGCGCTTCTGCGGCGTTATGATCAGGTTTTGGAATTTGACGCACCGTCAGCGAAACAAATTCAACGGCTCATCACGGCCAGTCTTGGTCCGGTCAAGCTGATCAGGCCGCTTTGGAAAAAGATCACCGAGGCTGCAGGAGGCTTGAGCCAGTCAGAAATTGTTCGCGCTACCGACGATGCGGTGAAGACTGCCATTCTCGATGAAAGCACGCAGGTAAGCACGGAAAACATCATCGACCGCTTGCATGAGCGCCACACGATGCGGAGTGCGTTTCTGGAGTCGGAAGGCACTTGATGAATGGCTTCGCGCTTCACTCTTCCGCACATAGAGATCAACCGATTTAAGGATCGTCAGGACTACGCTGGTAGTGGTTCGGCCGGAAATCCGGTTGACCGCATCAGAGCAGAGCACGGCCGCCGCCTTCAGAACGAACTTGAAGCGGCGCTGAGACTTGCTGATGAGTTGCGCCCAACTGATGAACGCCTTCCTGCACCGACTACGACAATTCTTGAGGTTGAGTTACGCCGGGGCACCGACCCAGACAGGCTAGACCGTTCCCGCGACGACATTCGCTCAGGCGCCGCAAAGGCAAATGATCGAAACGACCGGACTATCGCGCTGTTCATTCCGGATGGCTCGAAGCAAGTATTCTCCAGAATTCTGAACGATTATTTAAACGGTGAGCTGAACCCGGACACGCGCAACCCGCCGAACAAGTCGTTAGTTGAAGCGATAGAGTCTTTCCGGGCGGCACGGCTGGAAACACTCTGGACAGATGATCCAGCCGCCTTGCCCGCCGATCCTCAGCATCAGATGTGGTGGGCGTTGTGGTGCTTCCCTGATGCAGAAGCCAGAATTGAGGATGCTTGTGCTCGATTGAATGTTCGAGCCGCGAACGCGGATCGCCGCCTTTATTTTCCTGATGTCACAGTTGTGCCCGTTCTCGCAACACGGGCGGCCGTTGAGCTGATGGTTTATACGGGTGCAATTGCTGAACTCAGGCGCGCTACGGATAATCCGGTTTTCTTCGTGGATGATATTCGGGGCGATCAACATCCATGGACTGACGATCTGGCGGGCCGCATTGTCTGGCCGGCGAATGATGTTCCCGCCGTTTGCGTATTTGATACAGGCGTTAATCGCGCGCACGCACTGATCGAACCCGCACTCTCCGTCGCCGACCTGCACGCGATTGATGCTGCATGGGGAGTGGACGACCAGCACGACGATGGCCATGGCACGGCGATGGCCGGAATGATATTGCATGGCGATTTGACGGCTGCGTTGGGCGACTTGTCTCAGCGAACACTTTTGCACCGGCTCGAATCCGTAAAATTATTGCCACCCGGCGGCTTTGACCGGAACGAACCCGCGAGCTACGGTGTACTCACGCAGGCTGCTGTTGCTTTGCCCGAGATCACCGCACCGGATCGCCCCCGCGTTTTTTGTATGGCTGTGACGAACGAAAACGTTTCAGGTGCCACCCCCTCCAGCTGGAGCGCCGCGATTGATCAGGCAGCTGCGGGCAGCATGCCCGGCGACGATGAGGCTGCACCGAAACGCCTCTTTGTGGTGGCAGCCGGGAACATCCCCGCCGAAATCGATTACGCTCGGGTCAGGCCACAAAACGAGTTTCCTATCGAAGACCCGGCTCAGGCTTGGAATGCGCTGACGGTCGGTGGTTACACTGATCTTATTGAGGTGCGGGAACAGGGTTACCAAGATTGGACAACTTTTGCGGCAGCGGGTGAACTTAGCCCGCATAGCCGCACCAGCGGGACCTGGCCGCAAGGTCGTACGCCGTTCAAACCCGAAATTGTCATGGAGGGCGGCAACCGGGCTTTCAACAACGCCCAAACCGAAGCATTGACGTTCGGATCGCTATCATTGCTTTCTACCGGTCGTGATGTCGCGCGGTCACCGCTCGTTCCATTTCAGGCAACAAGTGCGGCAGCAGCCCAAGGGGGACGGCTAGCCGGGCGTCTTACTGCCGACCACCCGGAATTCTGGGCCGAAACGATCCGGGGTCTGATCGTTCACAGCGCAGAATGGACGCAGCCCATGCTGGATGCGTTCGAAGGCTCCGGCGGCAAAAGAGACAATTACGCCCTTGTACGACATTTCGGATACGGCGTGCCGGATTACGAGCGGGCAACCGCGTCAGCGAACAATCATCTTGCCCTTTTTGCGCAAGCCGAAATTCAGCCATTCAAGTTCGATGGCCGGAAGTTCAACGAGTGCCACTATTACACCGTGCCGATTCCAGCTGACATACTGGAGCAACTCGAGAACGAACCCGTCGAACTAAAAATTACGCTTTCGTACTTCATCGAACCAAATCCCGGATTGTCGGCAAATGTCGAGCCGCAGCGTTATCAATCCCACGGGCTAAGGTTCGATTTGCGCCGTAAAGGCGAATCCGTCGCTCGGTTCAAGGCGCGCGTAAATGCGGCTGAACAAGCGGTTCCCGGACAGAATGTCGCTGCTGACGACCGATGGTTGTTGGGGCCCAACAGCATTTCTGCAGGGTCACTCCATTGCGACGTGTGGTCAGGCCCCGCAATCGAATTGCTCGGGCGCGACATGTTGTGCATCAAGCCCGTCTATGGCTGGTGGCGGGATCGCGCGGGTAGGGAATATCCAAACAAGCAAACCCGGTATGCCCTGATCATTACTTTGAAGGCGCAGAACGTTGACGTCGACCTGTACACGCCAGTCAAGGCTGTTGTCGACATCCCGGCTGCCACAATCGAAACGCCGATCTAGCCTCTCAGGACAGCGCACTCGTTCATCCACGGTTCGGTGCAGGTGGAGCAGGAAGGTTCCAAGCCCTGTTCGTGGGCGTCGAGGGGCGGCGAAATGCCCTTCGATCGATGGGTGTATGAAGAGCGAGATCGCCCTGCGCGTGGTTCAGCGGCAAGACGCCGACCATGGGGGTCTCGGGGGAGCTTCGAGGGTCACCAGCGCGATCGGCGGAGGCTTGTCCAGGCCCGGATTCGGTGGAGCGGGAAAGCGCAAGTCTGACGAGTGATGAAACCGCGATGCGTTTCAATGGCGTGGCTGATGGCTGGATGCCGGGAGCCGCGCCAGGAGCTTGGGATGCAACGGGCGCAGCGCCCCGAGCCAAGATGGTGTGTATTGTCCCACACATCTTGCGAAGCGAAGGTGGCGATTCGACAGCGTATTCGCATTGAAGGAGCGAACCGATGGACTTGAAGGGCGAGGTTGCACTAGTGACGGGCGGCAATGCCGGGCTGGGCCAGCGCATCTGCGGCTCGGAGCGGCGGTACTAGAGCAGTTGCGCGCGGGGTACTTGGTTGAGTCGAAGAAGCAAGGGCGTCAACTGCGGCGCCTGCCGGCCAGCACGCCGATCAGGAACGCCACGGTGACTGCGTGAAGGGGCGCTTCTCGAGCCCAGCGTGCCAAGCGGTCAAGAGGTGCACCCGGCTTCCGGCCTGCGTCGATCGCGTTGGCAACTGATTGAGTGGTTTCCCTGACCGTCTCGGTGGCCGCCTGAACGGCTTCCTTCGCCTGATCGATTTTGCTCGTTCCATCGGTGGCTTTGGGCATCATCTGAATTCTCCCGTCAATGCTGTGCTGGGATCGACGTCCTGGAATGATAATTGTTCCGCAGGCCGGTCAAAAGGAGAGTAACTGAGATCCGTCTGCCTGATGTCCGGTCTCGGAGGTAGAACGGAGATCGAATTTGAACGGTGGCAAGTCCGTTGATGACCCTTAGCGCACTTCGGCGGCGCTAAAAGATATTGCATTCTAGGCGTCGAGACAGCTTCCAGCCGCCGCATTGGCTCAGATACAGTGGGCGGATCGAGTGGAGGGCGCATATGCGACGACGTGAATTCATCGGACTGATTGGCGCGGCCGCGTTGAGTCTTCCACCGCCCGGGAAGGCCCAGACCGACACCGGCCTGCCAGTCGTCGGGTTCCTGGTGCCATTTAAGGAGGACGCCGATTTTACGAAAGAGAGGATTGCAGCGGTCCGCAAAGGCTTGTTCGAATCGGGTTTCATCGAAGGGAAGAACTATTCCTTGGCCATGCGGTTTGCCAACGGCGATTTGGAACGTTGGCCATCCCTCGCTAAGGAGTTGGCCGATATCAACCCACGGGTCGTTGTTCTGGGAGCTTACATCTCGCGAAGCGTGCAAACTCATCTTCCTGAAATCCCCCTGGTCTTTACCGGCATTTCAGCCGACCCGATCAAGAACGGCATGGCCGTTAGCTATGCTCGACCTGGGGGGAGGTTCACTGGAAACGTGATGAATGCGGTTGGTGGGGAGGAGACCATGACGCAAAAGCGCATTGGGTTCTTCAAGGAGATCGTGCCTAATCTAGAGAAACTTGGAATGATCGCTCCAGTTGCACCACTGGCGACGTCGCTGACGACCTCAGAGAAAGATGCGTTGAAAAAAGTGGCCGCTCAGTTTGGATTTGAATTTGTACATTACGGTTTCGGCACGCTTGACGATCTTGAGAGCGCTTTTGCGTCGGGCCGTCGCGACAATGTCAGTGCCTTCTACATTTCTGGCGAGCCTGTGCTGTCCAGCAATCTTTCGCGAGTCATGGCTCTGGTTGCTGCATCGGGAAGGCCGACCGTCGGTGCATATCCGACATGGGGACGTGCAGGCCTTCTCATGTCCTATTCAACCGATCCGAATGATGGGTTTCGTCGCGCTGGCATCTACGCCGCCAAGATTTTGAATGGCTCCAGGCCCGGCGATCTTCCGATTGAACAGGCGAGCAAGTTCACTCTTGTGGTCAATCAGAAGACCGCGAAGGCGCTTGGAGTTGTGGTTCCTCCCACATTGTTGGCGCTTGCCGACGAGGTGATCGAATAACTTGGCCGACTTCCGTTTTTGGCACGAAACGGACCAACTGGGCCGGTCTAGCGATGTCCGTTGTGTGCCGGCTCAACCCGTCGACGCAACACAGGCGTTAAATCTCTCTGCTGGGGTTTCAAATTGCAAGGTCTCACGTGGTCGTTCGTTTAGCTGACGAGCCACTTTGTTCAGATAGGCTTGCGAGTGCACCGACAAGTCGGTGCCCTGAGGAAAGTACTGTCTCAGCAGGCCATTGGTGTTCTCGTTCGACCCGCGCTGCCAGGGGCTTTGCGGATCGCAAAAATAGACATCGATGTTGGTCGCCAACGTAAATCGACGATGAGCCGTCAGTTCCTTGCCCCGGTCCCAGGTCAAGGACTTATACAACTCCTTTGGTAGCTTCTTCGCCTGCTTGATGAGTGCGGTGACGACCGTCCGGGTATCCTTGCCTGCCACCTTGGCCAACATCACGTAACGCGTTTGACGCTCGACCAGGGTCGCGATGTAGGTGTTGTTCGGCCCGGACAGCAGATCGCCCTCCCAATGGCCAGGCACCGCTCGATCTTCAACCGCCGCCGGTCGCTGACGGATTGAGACG
>Ga0157374_10005386_pt1 | contig 10750 bp, 9 predicted proteins | sample M25metaG_FD_115308 | JGI IMG/M metagenome (GOLD analysis project Ga0157374, IMG submission 115308) | Miscanthus rhizosphere microbial communities from Kellogg Biological Station, Michigan, USA - M2-5 metaG | ecosystem: Host-associated > Plants > Roots > Rhizosphere > Soil | place: USA: Michigan... | reverse complement strand
GCATGCGGACTGTGCATTTCGTTGGTTCCATCCCGGACCCCGACCCGGTGTCCCGCGTCATCAAGGAGATGGGGCCCGCGGTGCGGTGGGTGCCCGTCCCGGAGTCAGCGAACTGGATCATTGAGGAGTTGGAGGCACGGGGGCGACTGCCTGAGCTGGTCACGCTCAAGCGGTTGCGCTACCACGGCCATCCCCGATACCACCCGGGCACGCACAGCCCCATCTACGTGCCACGCCGCGGACGCCCGTACCCCGTCGATAAGATCAACACTGGTCTCGTGGGCCGCGCAGCGGACGCCAGCACACGCATCGGCACCGCGTGCCTGGTCGCCAAGCTGCCCACCCAGCCCGCCGTGCAAGTCGGTGTCCCCGCGCCCCTGGACCTCGCGTGGTGCTCGTCGGGCCCGCTGGCAGGCCGCTACTACCAACACGAGGTGGACTCCCTGAACCGGGAGGTCACCGCCATCTACCACCGCTCCGCGGGCACCGCGGTGTTCCAACTGGAGCTGCCCCTGGAGACGTGCGCGGTGGCCATGGCCCCGGCCGCCGCGCAACGCCGGGTGGCGAAGAAGCTAGCGGCGAGCCTGTGCCAGTTCGTCGCCGGCTCACCCCAGGGCAGCCGATGGATCCTGCATCTGTGCGTGGGTGACCCGCACGGCCGCCCAGTGGTCAAGGGCAAGGGCGTGGGCCCGCTGGTGGTGTTGGCCGAGGCGCTGATGGAGGGCTGGCCGACCACGCACATCCTGCTCGGTGTGCACGTGCCCTGCGGGGACGGCGCTACGCAGGCCTCCACCAACGCCAAGGACTACCGGCCCTTAGCCGATCTGCGCCTGCCCCCGCGCACCGAGCTGCTGGCCGGGATCGTGCAGGCCGGTCCTGGGATCACCACCGACGACCAGATCGAGGCGCTACACGCCGTGGAGCAGGGCGCGTCGCGCAACGTGGTGGTGTCCAGCCCGTGTGGGTGGTCACGCCGCCCGCAGCTGGTGAACACCTTGTTCAGCCGGCTGCGGGCCTTGTCTGAGGTGCCCCTGTAGTGGGTGCCGTCACGCTCGGATAGTGAGCCGGCGCCCCCTCACAGCACGTCGTGACATGCCCGCAGTGGTCACACCGGTCGTGGGAGCGCTCGACGCGCATCGGCATTGAGCAGTTATCGCAACTGATCACGGCCGGTACCCCAGGCCCCACAAGGCGGACTTGGTTTGCGGGCCAACGTTGCGCCCGTCACCACCAGTGATCCCCACACGGCGCTGGAACTCCGCGATCACCGCGACGGTCTGGTCCCCGTAGTAGGCCTGGGCCGGGTCCGGGTTGATGAAGATGTGGGAGTAGCTGGCGAACATGCGGTTGCACCACCCCTGGAGGGTGTAGATCCCCCGCCCCCGCTGCCCGTAGGCCATGTCCGGGATGGACAACGGCCCCGACCCCGGGGGTGGGGTTGGTGGCGGGGTGACCGGTGGGGTGACCGCGGGGGAGCCATCCAACCCCAGCGCGGCGCAGAACGCGGTGATGTCGTAGCCGTCCGCTGAGTTGACGTCGGCGTACCCGAACGGGGACACCAGCAGGTGATCCGCGGTGGCCCCATCCGTGAACTGGTGCCCCAACTTGCCTGGATAGTCCGGGTTGGAGCCGTAGGCGGCGATGACCAGACGAACCCCGGGGGGCTTGACCGGCCACAACCTGTTGAGGTCACCAACGTTGCCGTAGCCGATCACCCGGCGCATGTCCCCCAGCCACGACCCGATGCCATGGTGCAGGTTGTTGATCCCGGGGGACTGGTCCCCGGTGATCTGCCCACCCCAGGACTCCACGTCGATCATCACCGCGCACTTGGGGTGCGGGGTGCCCACCACGTCACGCAGGGTGGCCAGCTCGTCGGCCCAGTTGGGTCGGTACACCAGGTAGATCAGCAACGCCCGCAGCTTGCCGGTGTCCAGGGCGCGGCGGGACCAGGCGTGGTTCGCGGCGAAGTCCTTGTCCCGGTAGGTGCCGTCATTGGAGCGGATCGCCAGCACCTGGTAGGGGTAGGAGTCGTCGACCGGCACCTGCCATTCCGACACGTCAGACCAGATGGTGTCCATCACGGCCCCCCTTTAGTTGGTCAGCGGCGCGCAGTGCATCGCGTCCACACCGTGTTTGATCCTGGCCACGAACATGTCGTGCGCGACCGGTCCTTGGGCGAACCGGGCCCGGGCCTCCGGGGAGTCGTTGGCCAGCGCTGCCTGCAAGATCGGGCACAGCGTGTCCTGGCGCAGGGAGATCCCCTGCTGCTGCAGGGCGCGGATCTCCTCGATGTGCTGCTGGTTTTGCCGCAGCAACCAGCCACCGACGATCACGATCACCACCAGGACCACGATGGCGATCACCGCGCGTTTGTTGGACTTGGCGACCTCGCTGACCCTGGTGTCCGCCGCGGTGGCCGTGGTCTCGATGTGGCTGGCTCGTTCGTCCAGGGACGCCACCGCGGCCCGGAGTGACTGGACGGCCGCGCCCAGCTGGTCGGCCCGGTCAGCCAGCACCTCATCGGCCATCTGGTGGTCCTGGTGCGTGGGTTCTTTCTTGATCACCTGTCGTCCCCCCTCGTGGCGGTCATCCACCGCGGTTTGCAAGGTGGTCACATACGTGTCCAGCTCGGTGAGCCGGTCCATGAGGTCACTGACTGATCGGCGGACACCGTTGATGACGGCTTGGTCCCTGGGAGACAACGTCTGTCCTCTGGAAGGTGGACCCCACGGCATGGCGACGGTCACCGCCCTGTCCTTGTCACGGCAAGAGCCTCACGAATCGCGCTGCTGGCCTGCTCCAAAGTGATCAAATAGCGCTCTTGGATCTTGTCCCTGAGCTCGGACAACTCTTGGGCGAGTTGGTCACCGCGGTCCCGTTCCCGGGCCAGGGTCTCGGTTTGCTGTTTGAACAGCACCCGCACCGCGATGGACAGCAGGAACGCGAACACCCCCACCGCGCCGAACTGCAACAACGGCTCGGTGGGGTCCATCACCGCGGCTTGTGTGGCGAAGCCCAACGCCCCGGACAGCAACCCGACCAGCGTGACCAACGCACCGGAGGGGCTCACGTGCCCTCCCGGCGCAGCCGTGGCAGGTGCGCGGGGGTGTCCTCCGGGAGCAGTGTCACGTGCTGCCAGTCAATGTCGCCCCTGCACACCCCGTGCTCGTTGCGGTGGGGCCACAGCTGGTCATCGGTGGCGTTGGCCACACGCCAGGTGCGCCCGTCGAGCTCCACCACCTGCCCCGGCTGTAGGGGGGCGTCCATGCGGGTCTCGCACAGCACCGTGCCGTGCTTGTCGTGGGCTCGGATGTGCGCGGCCGGGGTCCAGGACACGATCCGCAGGGACCGGTCCAGTGACAACCCCGCCTGCGGTTGGGAGTGGATGGTCAGCTCCGCGACCGACCCGTCCGCGGTGACCCGGGCGTCGACCATCGTGTGGTCCCAGGAGGGGTCCAAGCCGGGCATGTGGACCTGCAGGTGCATCAGGTGGTCAAAGCTGTCGTGGGTGAACCCGCCCACATCCGGGCGCACCACCAGTTTCTGGACGACCGCCATGGGGGCCTTCTTTCGGTTAGCTGCCGATCCGGGCCAGGCACATGAACGTGCCCGACTCCGTGGTTTGGGCCAGGGCCAGCGACCCTCCGCTGTTTTGGTAAACGCTCAGGTAGAGGGTGGCGTTGACCGCGAGGGACATGGGTGGGGTCATCACGCACCAGAAGTTGCCGCCACCGAAGCTCTGGGCGTTCTCAAACCCAGCGGCGACCGCGTTGGTGGTCACCGAGGTGCCGTTGAGCAGGATGTAGGCCGCGCGGATCCCGGTGGCGTTGGCCACGAAGTTGGCTTGCGCCCACGCCACGTACACGCCGGCGGTCTTGATCGTGAAGTGGTTGACCGCCGCTGTCCACGCCCCGTCGTTGTCGATGGGGTCCGTGTCGAACGTGACGATGGTGTCGAGGTTGTTGCTGATCGTCTTGTTCGCGGTCAGCTTGGCGTACGAGGTGGGGATGTAGGCCCTGGGCGCGACGGCGCCGGTCAGGACCGTGTTGAGCGAGTTGATCCCGGTGGCCAGGGAGGTCAGGGACGCGGCGTGGACCAGCACCCCATCGGTGAAGGGGGGCATCGGCATGGGAGCACTGCCCCACCCGCAGCGCGGCCAGCATGGTCCCGGACAGGGCCGTGAGCAGGTTCAGGGCGCCACCGGAGTTCTGGTACACCGACAGGTAGATCGTGGCGCCCACCGGCAGGCGGGTCGGGGCGGTGATGCAGGTGAAGATGGTGTCCGCTGAGGTGCCCACCGCGGGCACGGCGCGCACCGCGAGGCTGTTCGCGATGATGGACGTCCCGTTGATCATCAGGTGGGCGGCGCGGTGCCCGGTGGCGTTGGACGCGAAGTGTGTCCGGGCCCAGCAGATGTACACCCCGGCCGTGACCACCGTCAGGTGATCCGGTGAGCCAGCCGACCACATCACGTCGTTGTTGACCCCGGCGGTGGCCCAGGTGACGGTCTGGTCGGTGTTGTTGGCGATGGACTGGCTGGCGTTGATGCTGACCGTGCCCGCGGGGATGTAGGCGCGGGTCGCGGCGACCCCGGTCAGCAGGTAGGACAGGTTGTTGATCCCAGTGGACAGCTGGTTGAGCGGCCCCTGGCGCACGAACTGGCCGGCGGTGAAGGTGGGCAGGCCAGTGAGGGGGATCGTCACGGTCAGGCCCCCAGCCGCAGGATCGTCAGGCTGGTCCCGGACTCGTTGGGGATCAGGTTCAGCGGCGCCCCGGTGTTCTGGAACACCGACAGGTACACCTGGGCGTTATGGGCCAGCGACATCGGCGGGGTGATCAGGGCCTGGCAGGTGCCGACGCCGGCGGTGGTGACCGGGTTACCGACGCACGCGGCCACCGAGTTGGCCACCGCGGTCCCGTTGAGCAGGATGTGCGACGCCCGGATCCCGGTGGCGTTGCCGTCCCAGTTGACCTGGGCGTAGGCGATGTAGATCCCCGCGGTCTGGATGGTCATGTGCCCCACCGAGGGCACCCACAGGTTGTCCTCATTGATGGTCACCGCGGGCAGTGACGCGATCGTGTCCGCGGTGTCCGGGATGGCCAGTGTGGTGTTGAGGTACATGCTGGCCACCGGGATGACCTGCCTCGTGGCGGCGAGCCCGGTGGCCAGCACCCCCAGCGCGCTGATCCCGGTGACCAGGGAGGTCAGGTTCGCCGCGGTGGGCACCGTGGAATCGGTGAACGTGGGCATGGTCACCAGCGCCACCCCCCAATACGTTTGTTGGACGTATGTTCAATAGATGGGAGTGGTGGTCGCCCCGAGCACCCCGTAGGTGGCGTCGCCCAGCACCCACGCCGACGTCACGAACACCGGGGACAGTTGCACGCTGACCACCCAGGTGGAGTTGTCGGCGTCCACCTGGTGCTCGATCCGCTCGATGTAGTAGTCCCGGCTGACGGTCACCCCAGCGTTACGGCGGGTCACCGTCCACCGCTGGGACAGCTCCAGCCCCAGCACCACCGGCCACAACGCCGGGTTGCCCGCTGGGTTGAGGGTCAGCCTCGCGATCCGCTTGACCGGGGTGGAGTAGCGGTTGTTGTAGAACGTCGCCGCCTGGATCAAGTCGAAGTCGGTCAGGCACTGCAACGTCTGCGTCAGGGTCCGCTGCCCGTACTTGGTTTGGGTGGGCAGGTTGACCACCGGGGCGAAGTTCCCGTTGCCCGGGCGGGTCAGGTTGGACTGGGAGAACGTGTAGGTGGGGTCCACGTCATCCTCGAATGAGGAGTAGGGGTACTCCCCCGGGTTCTCCCCGAACGTGCCCATCGAGACCTGGGACGCGTACCGGGTGGTGCGGTCCTCGAACACCATGCCCTTGTCGGGGTCCGCGGAGGCGTACACCAGGCCCCGTTCGGAGTCCTGGATCTCCTGGAGCACGTCGAGCACCATCCGGGACTGGGCCCCCGTCTGGGTGGGGTCATAGGAGAAGTCATCGGCCATGGCCAGGTACCCGGGTGCCACCACCGACGACCCAGCCCAGTAGGTCCCCAACAGTCGCGCGGCCCGGGCCCCGGTGATCTCCCCGGAGTAGCCGATGCCCCGCTGGTAGTGGTTGCCGCGCGCGGAGGCCCCGATGTCGCGGTTGTACACAGCGAACCGGGCCAGGGACACCTGGGACTGGGCGTCCCCGAAGTCCGTGACGGCCTCAGCGTGGAAGTTGGTGAACCCGTAGTTACGGGCCCCACTGGGCCCGGTGTAGTCGAACTCCACACTGTCGTAGGTCAGGGCGATCCCGGGGGTGGACGACCCGGCGTTGTAGAAGGTGATGGCGTAGTAGTGCCACGCCCCATCGGGGTAGCCAGCGCCGATGATGGTGGAGTTGGCCACGTCATAGGCCGCGGCCAGTGACCCGGAGGGGTCGTACACCTCCCAGAACAGCTGCCCACCCAGGGTGATCAGCTGGATGACGTTCTGGGAGGTGGACGCCCCATAGCCCAGCTCAAGGTTCAGTCCCCCACCGTGGACGCTGGTGGACAGCAGCTGCATGGGGATGACCACGCCGCCGCTGAACTTGGCCCAGAACTCGATGGTCGCGGCGGTGTTCTTCACCGACCCGATCCCGGCGGGCAGCATGTCGAACGTGGTCTGCTGCTCGTTGGGGTACGTCCCGGTCAGGTGCCCGGCGTGGGGCGGGTTGTAGGGGTTGTTCTGCGCCAGGACCACCGCGGCGGTGCCGTCTGGTTGCTGGTCCCCGGCCCAGTTGATGCTCCCGGACGCGGAGGGGTGGTAGATGGGGTTACCGGTGATGGTGGACCCGGACAGCTGCCCCGTCTCGGTCCCCGAGGACAGCTGACCCCCGGAGGTGGGGGGCTTGGTGTTGGACAGCGGCATGAACGCCACTGGGCCGTCCGCGGCGACGAGCTTGACGTAGGACTGGGAGATCGCGGTGCGGGACAGGATCGCCATGGCGTCCACGCACTCCAGGGGGCGGGTGGCGCGGAACCCGGCCATGTCGTACTGCCCGGGGAAGCGTTCCACCCACCCGGAGTACAGCCAGTACAAGGTGGGGCCGGTGGTCCCGAACGCTTGCGCGGTCGCACCGAAGTGCAAGGCGGTCGCGTCGAGGTAGAACGTGGGGGTGCTGGCCCCGGTGCCGTAGACGGTGATGGGCTCCAACACGTCCACCGCGTTCCACGTCACCGTCAGCCGGGTCCAGGTGTTCAGGGTGCTGGCGGTGTTGGAGGTCCAGGTGGTGCCGTTGGCGTCGACCACGCGGGCGGTGATCGACCCGCTGGTGGGGTACACGTAGCAGGAGAACGTGTAGGTCAGGTCCGGTGCGTAGCGGAAGATGTTGGTGGCCCCGAACCCGGCGCCCGCCGCGGACTGGGTGACCAACAGGGCCTTGGTGCCGTCGAAGTGCTGCACCCCGGACTGGGCCAGGGTGGTGGTGCCCCCCGCCGCGGCCCAGTTCCCCAACGCCGACCCGGGGTTGAGCTCAAAGCTGGGGTCATAGAACGCGTTGACCTTCGTGTTGATCAAGTTCCCTGAGGTGGGCTGGTTTGGCCAGATCCACCAATTCCAGAACGCCCGGTACGGGGTGACGTCGTTGGCGCCGGAGTTGAACGGGCTCGCGCTGTTGTCGGCGTTGAGCAATTCCAGCGGGTCCGGGACATCCCCAGCGAACGTCCCGGCCTGGGTCTGGTCCAGCTCGTACTGGCGTCCCCGCACCGTGTTGAACCGGCGCACCGTCAACCGGCGGTACAACGCGTTGATGCTCTTGCGGGTGTCCCCGGGGGAGTCCGGGGGGCCGGCTTGGAAGTCCACCTCGAATGACCCGATGGGCCAGTTCGGGTTCGCGAGCACGGTGGCCACCCCAACCACCCCCTACCCTTGGCGCATGGCGCGACAGCAACCACGGTGAACTCTCGGTCCACCGTGGGGTAAATGGCATCCCGCCAGCGTCTGGTGCTGGAGATTCCACGTTCGAGTCGTGGCGGTGGAGCCCGATCCCCCATGGCGCAACAGGCAGCGCGCCGCGCTTTGGACGCGGAGGTTCCAGGTTCGACCCCTGGTGGGGGAGCTAGGGCAGTTGAGTGATCGCAGGGTTGACCGCAACCGTTCCCTCACACACGCACGCCGTCAGGTTCGACGGGTTGGTCACATAGCAGTCCCACAACGCTGATCCCCACGTGAACAACGCCGACTGGGCCTTGGTCACGATCAGGGACAGGGTGGACACGTCCAGCTCCGGGTCGTACAGCAACACGGCCTGGCCCTGGGTGGGGCCCGGGGTGGTGGTCCACTCGAACAGCACCGGGCCCCCGGCGTAGGCCCGCACCTGGGCCACCGCCGTCCACCCCGTGGGGTTGCTGATGGAGGCCCCACTGTCGTCCACCACCACCAGGTGCGCGGTGATGTCGGAGCCTTGCTTGAGTAGCAGGTCGAACTGGAAGATCTCCCCCGGTGGCACCGCGGTGGTCATCGAACAACCCCCTCTACTGGTCGATGACCCCGCGGGTCACGGTTGGTGCTGCCACCAGCACCGCGGAGGTCACCCCCGCGGGTGTGGACAGTGACCCAGCGACCCCAGCCGCTGGTGTGGTGACCTGCCCCCCAGCGCCCACCGCGGGGGTGGACAGCCCACCGTCGACCCCGGACGCCGGGACGGTGACGGTGATGGAGGTGACCCGCGGCGGCCAGGGGGCCGCGAACCGGATGACCCGGGTCAAGGCGTCCACCGCCGGCGCGGAGTCAGGCAGGAACCGGGACAACGCCACCGACGCGGACACCACGTCCCCAGCGGGGGCGGCGCCCACACAGTCCCGCAGGGTGATCACCTGGCGGGTCACGGCGTCCACCGCGGGCGCAGCCTCGGTCAACGCCCTCGGCCTGGTGATGAACACCATCACCGCGTCCGCGGCGGGCGCTGCCTCGGTGACGGCCCGGGCTTGGGTCGTGCGGCCCGTGACCCCCTCCACCGCGGGGGCGGCGTCGGTGAGCGCACGCCCGTAGGCCACCCGGGCACTGGCGGTGTCCACCGCCGGGGCCGCGTCGGTCAAGGATCTGGCGTGCGCGAACGACGACGTCACCACATCCGACGCCCCAGCGGTCTCAGACAGCGACCGCGCTAGGGACACCGTCGCTGAGGCCGAGTCCACCGCTGCCGCGTTGTCCGTGACCACCCGGGGGGTGGACAGCGGCCCGCGGGACACGGCGTCTGAGGCTGGCGCCGACTCTGAGCAGAAGCGGCCCTTGCCCAACGCGACGGTCACGGACTCAACAGCTGGCGCGGTGTCGGCCAGCGTCCGGGCGGAACTAGCCGACCGGGTGAGGCCGTCCACCGCGGGAGCAGAGTCAGCCAACGCCCGGGACTGGACCAACGCGCCCCGGGTCAGCGCATCGGACGCGGCGGCGGTATCCGGGCAACCCCGGGACTGGGCGCTACCGCGAACGAGTGAATCCGCGGCGGGTGCTGTATCAGCAAGGGCCCTGGTGGCTCTTACCGTCGAGGTCACCGAGTCGGCCGCCGGCGCGGACTCACTCAGTGGCCGCGACGACGCGGAGTTGCCGGTGACCGCGTCCGCGGCCGGTGCCGAGTCGGTGACCGACCGGGTGAACATCACCGTGCGGGTGCACGAATCGACCGCGCCAGCGGCCTCAGCTAGCGCACGGCTGTCCGCCGCTGAACTGGTGACCGCGTCGGTCGCGGGGGCCACGTCACCAACGGATCGACTGGCCACCACCGCGCGGGACACCGCGTCAGTGGCGGGCGCCGTGCCCGACAGTGCCCGGGTGAACACCTGCGGGGCGTGGGTGACCACATCCGCGGCGGGGGCACTGTCTGTGACCTGCCGGGCCAACACCACCACACGGGCCAGGGCCTCAGCCGCTGGTGCCGTGTCGGACGCCGCACGAGCCAACGACTGAGCCGCCCGGGCCAAGGCGTCCACCCCGGGCGCACTGTCGGCCAGCGCACGAGCCAACACCACGGATCCCCTGGCCAGGGTGTCCGTAGCTGGTGCCGCGCCGGCCAGCGAGCGGCTTTGCGTCACGGCCCGGGTCACAGCATCGACCGCGGGCGCCGACTCGGCCGCTGACCTGGCCAGGCTCAACGCCAGACGGGCGACAGTGTCCGACCCCGGCGCGGCGTCGGCCAACGCCCGGGACTGGGTCAACGCCCTGGTCAGGGCATCCGCGGCGGTGGCGGTGTCCGCGAGCGAGCGGGCCTGTGTCAGCGCGCCCCGGGCAAGGGCATCGAGGGCGGGCGCGGAGTCCAGGCAGGAGCGGGCCTGGACCACCGCGCCACGCGTCAGGGTGTCAGAGGCAGCCGCGGACTCAGCCAAGGCCCGGGACAAGACGGTGGCGCGGGTGACGGTGTCCGTGGCTGGCGCGGAGTCAGCCAACCCCCGGGACTGGGTGACCTGCCGACCCACGGCCTCAGCCGCCGGGGCGCTGTCCGCCAACGCCCGGGACTGGACCAACGCCCCACGACCCAAGGCGTCCACCGCCGGCGCGGAGTCAGCCAAGCCGCGGGCGTCGACCAGCGCGCCACGGGTCAGGGAGTCACTGGCCGGGGCCGAGTCAGCCAAAGCCCGTGACAGGACCACGAACCGGACCAGGACGTCCGACGCCGCGGCGGTGTCCGCCAGGGCCCGGGCCAGGACCACGTTGCCCATCAGGGTGTCCGTGGCTGGCGCGGAGTCGCTGACACCGACGACCACGACCACGTTGCTCGGGGTCGCGACGGTG
>Ga0157374_10005381_pt1 | contig 10755 bp, 27 predicted proteins | sample M25metaG_FD_115308 | JGI IMG/M metagenome (GOLD analysis project Ga0157374, IMG submission 115308) | Miscanthus rhizosphere microbial communities from Kellogg Biological Station, Michigan, USA - M2-5 metaG | ecosystem: Host-associated > Plants > Roots > Rhizosphere > Soil | place: USA: Michigan... | reverse complement strand
CCACCGCTGGCAAATGAGGAGAAACAATTTCCAGACGGTTGGGAACGGAGAAATTAATTTCCAGCCCCTCTAAGTCATTGATATAAATTTCTTTTGCTGATTCAAGTTCTTTGAAAAATTTAAGAGACATTAGGGGAGAGGAGTTAAGCAAGTATAATATAAATTTTTACAACTTTATAACAATTAGGCAAAGGCCTGGTTTTTCCGTAGAAAACTTCAATATTGATATAAAAAAAATAGCAAAAGTTTTTTTATAGAAAAATATGGTTTCTATTTTTTGGTTTTTTTGTCACGAACTGTCTTTGGTAAACTGCCTCCTCCAACTAACAAAACTCACCCCAAAAGTACCAGACTACCAATGGTTAACACTCCTAACCCAATATTTAATTTAGCAGAAGTATTATTTTTATCTTTTAACTTAATAAACTCATCTTTGACTATTTTATTTATATTTTTTAATGGCAACATAACGACAGGTTTTAAATCACCCCAAAAATTATTGAATGACCTCTCAGAAATCAAGCGGGTAAGCAAGTCCGACCTTAAACATTTTTTAACCCAAGACCATACTTCCTTCTCAGTTCTTAGTGTCTCCACTAAACATATTGAATCTACTAATCGCATTAGTGTTACCTTATCCAAAAACAGTGCTCGTTCTTTTTATTTAGGTAAAGAACCAAAAAAATCTCTCACTGCCGGCTCACTTCAACCAGACAAATTACCCGATGACTGCCTCCAAGACGCTCAAAACTGCACTTACTTCCAATTCTTCAACTCCAAAGAAAAAAAACTCCATACTCGCTTTAAAGACAAAGTGGAAGCCAACTTTGAAGGCACCCAAGCCCAACAACCAGCCCTCTTTCTCACTTTAACTTTCAACACCACGCACGATAATTATTCTACTTTTACCACTAACTGAGACCCAGCCGACTCTTGCTGAACTCCCATCGCTAACAAAGGTTCTTGATTAAAAGACTGAGCCCAAAACTTTGATGAGCAAGCCGAACCATTAAAAGTCCTGATCTCTAAGATTCCTCAAGAGCAAGCCAGTAATTTCATTTTAGCCAATCACTACTTAACTAAATTCTTACGGCAAATTCGTCTTCAATGAAAACCGAGTCGTTGAAAAAGAGTAATTGTCGCGGAATTACAAAAACCAAAAAATAACCGACCCGCTACTTGACACTTCCATCTCTTAAGCACTCCGATCGTCCCTTACAGCCATAAATGCACTTTAGATAAAAACTTCACCTCTTGCTGAAATTGCCGAGCCTATATCAGTCAACTATGACCTTGAGGTAGAGTGGAATCTCGCTCCCCAGGTTATAATACCATCTCTAACTATCTCGCTAAATACTTGGCCAAAAGTTTTCACTTGCGCTCTTTATACACGCAACATGGCTTTCAAACGCACAGCAAAGCCTATCACTTTTTTAAGAATTTGTATGACTATGACCAAAAACCTGCTCTGCTAATTGGTCGCCATAAATTAGATGCCGCAACTGGTCAGCATCTTCCCAAAAATCAAAAAGTATTTCGCTATTACAATTATGAAAGGCAAGAAACTTCTTACTTTTATCGCACTAATGAGCAACTAGTCGGTCAAGCCCAGCAACCTTTTTGTGATAAAAAACATTTTCGCTTAGGCACTCGTTCTTTAAATCCTTTATCCCTCTTAAAACTCGCTAACAAGCATGCTAAAAAGGAACTTTATTCTTTTAAAAAACCTAAACAGCAATTAAGCCAAGACTTCCAAGAATTTCTCATTACTCACTTATTGCTTTTATGCTCTAAAGCAGAATTTATCCATACTCCTTTAGAACAAGAACACGTCCCGAAGGAGGCCACCCAATGTAATCAATCCATTCAGGCTCACTTCCAAACTAAACCAGTCTTGCATTTCCAATTTTTACCAGAAAACGCTACTGTCGTGCGGTCCTTTATCGACAAACTCGACACTTATGCCCGTGAATACGATCTCGAAGAAAGTAAAGATTTTCTTTTTTACCCCATCACTCACGACACTAAACACGAAACCATTACTAAATTAGGTGGCTTATGTGGCTGTGAAATTCGGGCCCGCAATCAATACCTCAACAACTGAAACCTGAATTACTGTTATGTATAGAATGGATTTAAATAACTATCACTTAAAACCCAAAAACTCCACTATTTACACGCCCAAAGAAGTCAGTCAGTTTATTTTTGAGTTATTGAAAGATAAAGTCCAAAATGGAACCATTTTAGACCCCTGCTCCGGCCAAGGCTCCTTATTAAGTCCTTGAAAAAAAGCCGGTTATCTTACCTGAGGAATAGACCTTGATCCCACTTCTAATGCCGATGCTAAAATGGACTTCTTTACTTGTAAACCTTATGCAAGTGAATGAAATGATGAAGTAGGCTTAGTTCTCTGCAATCCTCCCTTTAATGGTTATAAAGGCCAAGCAGCAGCCGAAGTTTGATTAGATAAGATAATTGAGTTATTTGGCAAGGATATTCCGATCGTGCTGTTCGCTCCTTATAATTTTCGTTTACCCTGAAAATCAGACAGCAAAAGATTAGGCAAATTTCTCCGTGGTGAATACCCACCCATTGCGAGCATTATTAGTTTACCAACCAAAGGCTTATGAGCAGGAGTTATTTTCCATTCGGAAATCTTGATTTTTAACATTCCTAACTTACAACCCCATTACTTTTTCCACCCCACCAACCAAATCGAACAGAGAACTCCAATCTAAGTTAGAGACACTAACTCATTAGTCGTCCATGTCTAATGGGAAACAACTGAGCCTAGTCAGAGCGAAAATAGTTTCGCGTTCTCTGATTCCCTTAGCACTGACTAGGTGCTTCTGCCGAGAATTGGTTCGCTAAGGGAAACCAAATTATCAAAAACTATGTTCACTTTAACCATTACTCTCCTTAACAGTCTCCTCCTTCTCCTTATCCTCTATTGAATAATTAATCGTCCTTGTGAAAAGTGCGGTAAAATTAGAAAACTAGGACTAGTCCTCCAAGATTTCTTTAAACCCGAGGATAAATGTCTAAAATGCCAACAAGAAGAACGAAAAAAATCACCAACCACCCTCTAATTTTATGAATCAAAACCTCCAACTCCAAGCCCTTATCATTGACATTGAACCTAAATCAGATAAAAACCATCACCCTTACTATCGCCTTAGTCTCCAAGGCTGACCTGCTCGCTACTTTTATGCTTTTAGTTTCAGTTTACCCTCTCCAACTTGACAAACTCTGGTTGACTTCCCTCATCGTCTAGTCAATCAGCAAGTTTTAATCACCTATCAAGAATTACCTAATCAAGACCAACAAGGCACTTTTTTTAAAGTTCAGCAAATTGAACTAATCACTTAACAAATTCTCCTCTTTGGTTAAGTTAGACCATCCCAAACCAACCAAAAAGATAGTTAACTTAACAAAATTGACTAACTCTAACTTAACATTTTTGCCAAAACCAGGTATGACCTCCAAAAAAATAACTACCATTTAAAACCCAAGATTTCAACTAACCATGACTAAAAACGAAAACAACAAAATTTTAGAAAAACAAAACCCCAGCAAGATATTCACCTTAGCGGAAGTAATTAAGTTTATTGAGAAAGATCTTAACCATTTAGTTGATCAATATGAAAAATACCAAGGACAAGACTTTGTACCAATCTCCCGCCATGGTTTGCGTCTTTTAATTTTTGATTTCAAGCATCTGCTCGATAAGTTGGTAGAAATAGAAAAAGTTAAACAAAATCATGAAATTCCCTAAATGCCTCACTTGTCGAAACCAAACTGAACTAGTTATTTGCTATTGTTCAGAATCCCAGCAAAGATATTACTGTTGGACTTGTCGCCAACATTATCCTCCTAACTAAGAAAATAGTTGACTTATAAAAATGGTCTTTTTCCGGTTAAACCGTAAACCAACCAAAATGAGAGAGTGTTATTTGTCTTGACTTCTTGCTTAGCACCGTCAAGAAACAAGGGGTAAACCCCCTTCACTTCCACCATTAGTCAAAGAATTATGTCCCAAAAACTGCAAAAACAAATTGAAAAGAAGTTAGAAACTTTACAAGAAATATTGGGTAAAATTACCGAAGCCCAAGTCATTAATCCTGATGATCCTAATACTTGAGACTCCGACACCCTTTACAACTTAATTGAAAAATGTAAAGAAGTCTTAAAGTTACTAGAAGATCAACCCCTTAAAGGAAAGTATAATGAATTTGGTCAACCTCTTTATGAAGATGGCTTATGCTCCTTAGTCGATGAATATCACTCTGAGAAAGATGACTAAAAAACAATTAGACCAAGTTCTTAACTTCACCCAAATCCAAGCCTTATGCTTACCACCCTCCAACCTCCACTTACCCCAACGCCATGATAAACTCTTAGAAACTGTGCTACTAATGGGTTATCTTGGCTTACGAGTTAGTGAAGCCATTAACTTCACCTGACAAACTATTCCGGTCGAAGATAAACAAGCCTTTCTAGTCAATGGCAAAGGTAATAAACAAAGGCTAGTTTTTAACTTGTTGAGTAATGCCTATATCACTAAAAAAGCCAAATCCGACTCCACCAAAGACCACTGAAAGTCCATTTCCCGCATTGCGGTCTGAAATTACTTAAAAAGAAAATCCTCCCAATTAAATCTCACCTGAACCATTACCCCTCACACTCTCCGCCGTTCTTTTGCTTCCATTCTCCATTATGACTTAGGAATAGACTCTAGTTCTATCCAACAACTACTCGGCCATTCCCAATTTAAAACCACCGAAAGATATTTAAAAAAAGATGTTCGCTTTTTATTAACCAACTTGCAGCGCAAAGGATTTTTACTCTAACTTATGACTAAACCCCGAAAATTACACGAACTAAAAGGAACTATTAAGCACTGCTTTTTAGGCCAAGTCTCTTCCAAAGGCCCCCACAAAAATCAACCTTTTTACTATTTAGAAATAATTACTGAAAGTTTATTTACCGAAAAATCTAAAGCCATCCTTTACGCCTTCTCTAATTTAGTATCTCAAGAAATCTGAAACACCCTTGAACAGCAAACTTTTAAAGATAAAACTTATCTCTTTTTTTGTGAAAAAAGAACTAGAGGATGAAGGCTTAAAGAATGAAAAAAGATTAACGACTAAAAAAACATTTAAAATAAGTTAACTATGCCCCGAACCTTAAGTAAAAAAATGAAACAAAAGGTCAGTTGAAAGCAAGGCGGTAGGAATCGCAAACTAAAATCAAAGTTAAAAAAATTAGATGAAGAGAGAGGAATATTCTATAAGTTAACTAAGAAGTAATTGAGGTTTTTAGAATGCTTTGTTAACTTATTAGTAAAACTAGTTTATATATACCATGGACAGAACTACTACTCGAACTATTAAAAAAACTCTAACTAAACTTAAACCAGCTGAGCATGAAGCCATCAGTGTCGCCAAATATTTATTTTCACTTGATCCGCAACGAGATTATTTTAATGACCGAAAAAAAATCAGCACGGGTAGTGGTTTTTCTTCCATTCTGTTAGGTAATTGACGCTTAAATCAAATCCTTTATCTGCTCCAAATCTTCCATTATGTCAAGTACGACAAATTCCTTTTTAAAGATGATTTATACGCTTTTGATAATGGCTTTATTGTTTATGATGCTTACCGGAATTTTTGAACTTTATATAATGGCCAATATTTTGACAATAGTGTCCAAGACATCAAAGATAAAAAAACTCAGCAGTTCATTACTAAATACTTTAATTACTTTAAAAATTATACCATTAAAGGTTTAGAGGAATGATATACTAATGACCCAGCTTGAATCGAGGCTTGACTAGAAAGAAAAAAAGATCCCAAAATTGATTTTGACCAAGCAACTTTAACTTATTATCAGAACTTTTTGCCTAGTCATTTACACTATATTGAGCAAATTGGTTAATGGGGATAAGCAGAAAAGCAAAAGAACCTTGGCAAGCCGGTTTAATTGTCCGACTATATCTTCCTTTTATCCGTGATTTACCTAAATATTTTCTGATTTTGGAAGTTAAAGGTGATTGAGTAATATTTACGAGCATGACTTCTCGCCAAGAAAATAAATCCAAAGAAAGCATTGGTCGACCGAACAAATATATCATTAGTTATGAACCACCCACCAGCAAATTTTTTGGTAGTCTGATTAACTACAACACTCTTTTAGTCGCCAGCAAAAAGGATTTTTTGCGAATCTCACAAAGAACTTATCGGGGTAGTAAAGTAGATTCTCCTAATTATCTTTTAAACGAAATGGATTTTGCCAACTACCAAATTGAGCAGGGTAATTACTTTCGAGATTGAAATAAACAAAAACGATTAACTAAGATTATTTTTACTCTTACTTCAAAGAATAGAGAAGAATGAATACCTAGTTATTTAAAAAGTTAAGTATTTTTGTCCTTTTTTAAATCTTTGTTTATCTAAAACTCTCTACCACTACACTACTTTATAACTTTTAAGTCCTTTAGTCCAGCCTCATTTTTGCCCTAGAATTCCCAATTCCCCTTTAGAACTAATGGACAAAATGAATTTAAAGATGAATGAACACCAATTAGAAATTCCCAACTTGAAAAGAAAACCAATCAAACCACCTACTCCTACCATTATATGTTAAAAAAAACTAATTACACTACCCAAGAAATCAAATTAGCTTACCAAATAGTCCAAGAGGATTTATTTAACTCTTTACTATCTGCTAAGAATGGCCAAAGCATTAAATTAAGTTCTTTAGGTAAACTCACTAAAAAAGAACAAAAACAACGCTGTGGTTGAGATGGCCAAAATTATGTTTACTGTCGCTTAAGTTTTAAACCTTTTAGTAAACTGAAAACAGCCTTAAATGAGCAGATAGTTAAAAAATATAAACTCCGCTAATTATGCCATGAGAAAAAAAATATCTGCTTTTGCTGATGGCCGCCCTCTGCTTAGCCTTATATTTTTTTGGTTCCGAACAAAATTTACCGGATACTAAATTCTTACGTCCCTTCGGCTACTGCTGCTTAGGTTTCAGTGGTCTCTTACAATTAATGACTAACTAATATGCTAACTACTCTTAAAAGACATTGAAAAAAAGAATACTTGTTTCTAATAGTTGCCATTCTGTGCGTGTTGGCTTACTATTACCGCCAACAATTAAATGCTAATGCCTTCACGGAATACTTACCACTAATTGGTGGCTTAGCCTTTGGTTTAAACACCTTAGTGCAAATTGCGAAATAACCTACTCTTATGCCCTTATTTACTGAAAATACCAACCCTCATAATCAAACTAATTCAAATGCTACCCAAAATAGCACCCCAACCAACCAAAATAGTAATCAACAAAATAATCAAAACCAAGGATCGCAACCCTTCAGTAAGCCAACCACCGGATTATTCTCTTTACCTCCGGCCGTGATGAACATTGTTCCTTGAATTCCCCTCCTGCTCGAAATGACTACCGGTCAAAAGATACCCCAAATGACGGGAACTCTGGGAGAAATCCAACAAAGCCTGCAGCAAATTCAGTTTGGTTTAACGCAAGTGGTAAATAATCAACAATCTTTAAACCAAAGACTAATCGCTCTAGAAACAAAGTTACTGGAAGTCCAAAGCAGTGCTAACAATTTAACCAACCAATTTAAATCCTTAAGACTAACCCATACTAAAGAACAGAAGCAAATTGAATACAACCCACCCCACTTAGAAGAAAATCAAGACTATTAAAAACTTATGTCCTTCCTCCCCGACTTAACTCCCTTAATCCAACAAATCAAAGAATTTAATCAAAATCAGTTAAAAACTAACCAGTTATTGACTGAAATCTTACAAGAACTTAAAAAGAAATAAAACTTATGCCCAATATTGAAAATCTCAACCAAAAACCATTTACTAAATCTCAAGAAAGACTTCTAAATGTCCATCGTAAAGAAATCCTTTATCGCGAAGACATCAAAACCTCTTTTGGCTATGCCATTGCTGGCATTACCATTACTTTAGCGGTCGCAGGTGGCATCTATGTCATTGGTAAACAATTACTCAAAAATTAATCAACTAAAACTATGAACACTAACGAAAATACTAACACTTGAAAATCTTGAATCGACTGATGACCAGCTTATCTTATGATTGGTATCAGTTTAGCCTATTTTGTCGACCAAACGGGCATTGTGCAAAAATTAAGTAGCAAACTGTTGAATAAGAAAGGCAAAGACCGATCCGATGACTAAGAAGAATATTAATCTTTAAACACTTTTTCCTTATGAACTTCCAACTCTCTAATCTTCAAGACTTTGAACAATTACTCACTACTCTCTTTGCCGAAAGCAAGTGTGCTTGTCATGTCATTAATCCCCACAAAACTCGGATCCTAATGTGAAAAGAAGTAAAAGACAGCCAGACTACTTACCATCTCAGAATAGGCATCCAAAAGTTTATTTCGCAAGAACAAATTGACCGCAATGGTGAGGTTTATTGAAGATACTATGCTTATGAAACCAAAAAAGTCGAGGAGCAACCAGAAGTAAAACCGGAAGTTCAAACGGAAATAGACCCCGCTGTTAAATTTAACCAACGTCAAGAACAAGCCCAAGATTATGCTAAACCAACTAACTCCGAGCCAGCAGTTAACTCCGCAACTAGTTAACACGGTCCAACAATTAAGCACTAGTTTACAAGCCATTCAACCTCTTAGTTTAGGTAATTCAGAAAAGGAAGGAGTTTACTCCGAGCTTTCTCAAACTATCCAAATCATCACTTATACCCTAATTGCTACTGCTGTAGTAGGGATCTTTGTTTATCACTACATCAAGCAAAACGAGAATTTATAAAGACTATGGGACTAAAAGACTATTTACCTGATTTTAAAGGAACTCTCAACTCTTTTTATGATGAACGCTTAAAAAACGCTTTGGAAAGCAAAAGTCAAGAGTATAAAACCCTCTTTCAAGAACACCTCACTCATTGGCAACACACTCAACAAGCCTTAGTAGCCATTGCCTTAGGTATCTTTTTGCTCTTACTAATTGCTTATTTTTGAAAGTAATTCTCAATTACTTCGATTTATAAAAGAAAGATAAAATTTCTAATTTTACTCTTCTTAAATAAAATAACCTCATCCACCCTTTAACATCTTACTCTCACCTAACTAAATAACCTTAAATTATCAATCAAAAATATGAATCCCCAAAGACATTTAAACCAAATCAACATGAATTATCGCTTCAAGTATATTGCGGTAGGCATTGTCCTCTATGTGGTAGCCACTTATGCTTGAAAAGTATACAAAAAAAACGAATAAAAAACTATGCTCCAAAAACTTAAAGAACACAAATGAACGATTGTCGCTATTGTTTTAGCCATCATAGTAATCTACTACTTTTATCAAAAAAATCATGGTCAAAACCAATAAACTAACCCCCACTGAAAAATATTGAAACCAAGTTGACCAACAAACCCATTACCTAATTGCTGACTTACTTAATAAAACTTTACCCTTACCTAATTTAAGAGACAAAAAGAACTTAGACCTAGCACAGGATGCGGACTATCGCACACTACTTCTTGAAACTGAAACTAACTATTCCCAAGTAGAGAATTTACCCACTAGTGAAGTCTTAGCCGAAGAAATTGCTTATGAATATCTGTTCTTAGTTGCCAAGAGTATCTTGCGAAGTCTAAGTAATTTTGACTATCATCTTCCGGACTATTTTACTAGACTAACTGAATAAAAAAACTATGCCAAAGATAAACAAACCCAAAACTAAAAAGAAAAGTTCTAACCTTCCTAAAAAATCTAACTTACCCACTAAATCTAAATCCACTCACGACTACTATTGCTGTTGTGCGGAAAAAACTAAACAAGGCATTCCCAAAGGAACTAAAATCACGCAATTAACTCAGCACTGTAAGCAGAATGCGAGTAAAGTAATGCTGGCTAAACAAGCCCACCGTGAACAAGAAAAGAAAAAGATTCTTGAACACTGAAAGCAAATTGGTCTTAGTTTAGGCAAGATTATTGATCACTCCTAATGACTGACTGTTGCGAACTAGTTAAGCAAGCTCTGTGAGTAATTGCCGGAGCCTTTGGCGTAATCCTAGCTCTCTTAGCCATGTTCTTCGGCTACAACCTTAAACTGGGTGCTCGCACCGCTAAACTAGAAAAAAAGAATGGCAAAGAACAAAGACAAATTGATAACTTAAAAAAAGAAGTTGAACAACTCAAATCTAAAAATGCCTAAATGCTTATTTTGTCAAAAGAGAAGACCCATTCTTAATCCTTACTTTTGCTTTATTTGTCAGTTAACCCAATTGCCTTGAAACTAACTAATTACTAATCATGACTAAAAAAGACCAAGACTTCGTTAAAGAACTCCAAACTGCCCAGCAGCAAGGTAATTTCAGACCTAGTCAAATTAAAAAATCTAAGTCCTTAGAAAGTTTACAACCTAAGTCTCCTAAAAGTCCCAAAACCACTGAAGTTAAAGAATTAAAAGCCCAAATCACCGCCTTATTAGAACAAATCTCACGAATTAAACAAGAAACCAATCAGTCTACTAACAATCAAGAGGCCACCATTAAGAAACTTACGCAAAGTAATAATAAACTAACGGACCACAATAATGAATTGCGCTTAAATAAACTAAAAAGTTCGGACCAATTAGGAGAAAGTTGAAAAAAGGAGGATAAATACTTTGCTAAATACCAGCAGGAAAGCCAACTTACTAACCAACTCAAACTCCAATTG
>Ga0157374_10005380_pt1 | contig 10755 bp, 13 predicted proteins | sample M25metaG_FD_115308 | JGI IMG/M metagenome (GOLD analysis project Ga0157374, IMG submission 115308) | Miscanthus rhizosphere microbial communities from Kellogg Biological Station, Michigan, USA - M2-5 metaG | ecosystem: Host-associated > Plants > Roots > Rhizosphere > Soil | place: USA: Michigan... | reverse complement strand
GCTTAGCTCTTGGGTTTCGCATTGAGGAAACGACAGGACGTTGGTCGGCTTGTCCTTTCCGCGCCAGCGGGCATTCAGCGCTTTGACTTCATCATCGCTGGTGAGGCGGACCGACAGTTCGACTGGTCGTTCCGATAGAGTCAGCTGTGGAAAGGCGCTCTCCGCGACAGCGGCTTCGGCAGCGCTTCGGACGAGGCTTTCCCAGTGGCTGCTACTGTCCCACTCCGGATCGGCTTCGATGGCAATGTCGAGCATCATGATCGGGCCCTCGGGCCTTCATAAGCTTCGACGATGCGTCCGACCAGCGGGTGGCGCACGACATCGGCGGCGGAGAAGGGGACGACGGCGATGCCCTTCACTCCGGACAGCCGCGTAACAGCGTCGTGAAGCCCGGACTTTGACGGATCGGGGAGGTCGACCTGATGCGGATCGCCGCAGATCACCATCCGGCTGCGCATCCCGAAGCGGGTCAGGAACATCTTCATCTGCAGCGGCGTGGTGTTCTGCGCCTCGTCGAGGATGATGAAGGCGTCGCTAAGGGTGCGGCCGCGCATGAAGGCGATTGGCGCGATCTCGATTTCGCCAGAAGCTATGCGGCGCTCCACCTGTTCGGTCGGAAGCATGTCGTAGAGCGCGTCGTAGAGCGGCCGGAGATAGGGATCGACCTTCTCCTTCATGTCACCGGGGAGGAAGCCGAGACGCTCGCCGGCTTCCACAGCCGGCCGCGACAGGATCAGCCGATCTACGCTGCCGCTGATCAGCTGTGAGACCGCTTGGGCAACCGCGAGATAGGTCTTGCCGGTACCGGCAGGGCCGAGCGCGAAAATCATTTCGTCGCGGGCAAGCGCTTCCATGTAAATGGTCTGAGTCGGCGAGCGCGGGACGATTGTTTTCTTGCGGGTTCGGATCATCACCCGCGGCGCCGAGGTGATTTCCTCGGCAACGATTCCGTCGAGGTTCGGCTGCGCGGCCATTCCGAGCACGGCCTCGACCGCTTCGCTGTCGACGTCGTGCCCTTCCTGAAGACGCTTGTAGAGGCCGATCAGCACGTCGCGTGCACGGGCTGCCGACTCCGGCTCGCCTTCGATCTGCACACGATTGCCGCGGGCGGCGATCTGCACGCCCAAGCGGCTCTCGATCGTTATCAGGTGACGGTCATAGTCGCCGAACAAGGGGCCGAGCAGGTAGGGTTCGTCGAAATCGAGCTCGACCCGTGTGCGGTCAGGAACAGCGGCAAGTTCGCGGCGGGCCATCAAGCGGCTTTCTTCTGGCGGGCGGCGCCGGTCATACTGTTGGGGCCAGCGGAAACCAGGGTTACATCAATCAGGTCGCCGGGATTGGCGCTGGTTTCCAGATGCACCGACTGCAGCCAGGGAGAACGGCCGATCATCTGGCCCGGATGCCTGCCACCGCGCTCGATTAGGATCTGCGTTTCGAGACCTACTTTCGACCGATTGAACGCAAGCTGGTGAGTATTGATCCGATCCTGCAATCGCTGGAGCCGGTCGTCCATGATTTCTCGCGGGATTTGGTCCTCCATTGTCGCCGCGGGGGTGCCGGGGCGGGCACTGTACTTGAACGAATAGGCGGAAGCGTAGCCCACCGCATCGACGACCTGCAGAGTCGCCTCGAAATCCTCCTCGGTTTCGCCAGGAAAGCCGACGATGAAGTCCCCGGAAAGAGCGATGTCGGGACGGGCGGCGCGCATCTTGTCGATAATCGCGAGATATGTTTCGACCGTGTGACTGCGGTTCATGGCCTTGAGGATTCGGTTGCTTCCCGACTGCACGGGAAGGTGCAGGAATGGCATCAACTTCCCGACCTCGGCATGGGCGACGATCAGCTCGTCGCTCATATTCACGGGGTGGCTCGTCGTGTAGCGGATCCGCTCGAGCCCATCGATCCCGGCTATCGTTCGGATCAGGTCGGCGAACTCAAGTTTTTCGTGTTCCCACGCATTCACATTCTGGCCGAGCAGGACGATCTCGCGGGCCCCGGATTCCACCAGAGCCTGTGCCTCGGCGATGATGTCGCTCCGAGGGCGGGAAATCTCGGCACCCCGAGTGTAGGGCACGACGCAATAGGTGCAGAATTTATCGCAGCCCTCCTGGATCGTGAGGAAGGCGCTGGGGTTGGCGCGACGCCGCTTCGGAAGTGCATCAAACTTACTGATGGCCGGCATGTCGGTGTCGACGGGGCGGGCTCCGCGCGATGCCTGAGCGACCATCTCCGGCAGACGATGATAGGCTTGCGGGCCCACCACGATATCGATCATCGGCGAGCGCGCTTTGGCTTCGGCACCTTCGGCCTGTGCAACGCACCCGGCAAGCGCGACCATCGGTCTTGAACCATCCTCCCGCCTCAGCCGGCCGACATCGGAATAGGCTTTATCGGCGGCTTTTTCGCGGATGTGGCAGGTGTTGAGGACGACGAGATCGGCATCCGCACCTTCGGCAGCAGCGGTTAGGCCATTCTCATTCAGCAGCTCAAAGATGCGCTCGCCGTCATAGACGTTCATCTGGCAGCCGAAGGATTTGATCCGAAAAGTTTTTGGCGGGGTGTTCATTCCATCCAGCCTATAGGTGAGCCGCCCGACGACTTGAAGGGAGCGCCTCGACAATTGCTTCGCGCGCGGCATGCGCGAGCGCTTTGCGGTCATCCATTGGCGGGAGCGGGTTGAGGATTCGCACAATGACCGGAATTGGCCGTGTCCCGCCAAGAATCCGCAACACGTTGTCCTTGCCCGGCTCCTCGTACCAACCGATCTCCGGCGCGGCTTCGCCATAATCGATCGCGATCGGGCGGACGATTACCCCTTTCGGCAGCGGGGTCACTGCCGAAAGCAAGGTCGAGCGGAAGGGCAGAAGGTGTGTGCCTGGCCCTGTTGTCCCTTCCGGAAATAAGGCGAGCGGCTGGGGATCACGAAGCTTTCGAGCAATAGCTTCAGCCTGGTGCGAAGCCCCGCGCCGATGGTCGCGGCGAACGTAGAGCGTCTGGTTCTGATCGGCCATCCAGTGGATCAGCGGGTGACCGAGCTCGGCTTTAGAAACGAAAGCGCAGCCGGTCGCCCCCGCCAGAACGAGGATGTCGAGCCAGCTGGTGTGGTTGCACACCAGCAAGGTGTGCGGCGCCAAGACGCCACCTTCGGTCCGAACGCGAGCGCCGCATACCCACGCCGAGCTGCCTAGAAACCGGCGCGGCCAGTTCGATCTCCTGAACAGCGTCTTCGTCCCGATGTGGAGCGGGACGCAGACGACGAACAGCAGCAGAAGCGCTGCAATGCGAACCGCTACGATGATCTGGGAACCGTTACCGGTTGCGGTTGAGCGAGACGCCGTACAACTCCATTCGGTGATCGACGAGGCGGAAGCCCAACTTCTCGGCGATCCTTTTCTGAAGCGCCTCGAGCTCTTCATCCACGAATTCGACGACGTTACCTGTTTCAACGTCGATCAGGTGGTCGTGATGCTCGTCGGACGCAGCTTCATACCGGGCTCGGCCATCACCGAACTCGTGCCGGGCGAGAATTCCGGCCTCTTCGAACAACCGGACGGTGCGGTAGACGGTCGCAATCGAAATCTTCGGATCGATCGCGGACGCTCGCTCGTGCAGCGTTTCGACATCCGGATGGTCTTCGGATTCCGAGAGGATTCGGGCGATGACCCGCCTCTGCTCGGTGATCCGAAGACCCTTGTCGGCGCAAAGCGCCTCAACATCGATGACCGCGTGGCTCATGAGATGAAATTACGCATCATAGGGCCGCCGGTAAAGGCGTACGGCTATTTCTTCGTCGCTGATCGAGTCCGCCGGCGCTTCGTACCAAGGCCGATCGATTTCGCTAAGGTTCGCCGCTGCTCGGCGTAGTTCGGCGCGACCATAGGATAGCTCGGTGCGAGGCTGTACTTCTGCCGGTATTCAGCCGGAGTCGTATTGTGGGCGGTAGAAAGATGCCTTTTCAACATCTTCTGCTTTTGACCGCATTCAAGACAGGCAATCGAATCGGGCTTCACCGACGATCGCACTGAAACTGCTGGAGATGCTTTCTCTTCAGTTTCGGGCTTGTTGCCAGAAATGCCGGTCAATGCCTGGTGAACGTTCTGGATAAGATTCGGCAAATCATTGACTGCAACGCTATTGTTGCTGACGTGCGCTGCGACAATGTCAGCCGTCAACGTAAGCAGCGTATCTTCCGAACCTGCATCTTGCGTCATTGTTATTATTCCTTTTCCCCGAGCTACCGCAATCTTTCGACTACAGCGGAAAGAGTATATTACTTTTGGGCAAGTACTTTTGGCAATAGTATCAAAAGTTACAATGCTTTCAAATGTCCAGATTCAATACAAAGGTGAGTGCGTCATGGACGTCGCCCTCTTGGCCGCGGTAATATCGTCGCCGCCGCCCCGCCGGAGCGAATCCCGCCGACCTGTAAAGGTCGACCGCACGATTGCCATCCCTCACTTCAAGATGAATCCGCTCCGCTCCGCATTTCTTCGACTGGTCAATAAATTCGGTTAGCAGACGACGGCCGATCCCTCGTCCTTGCGCGTCGGGGAGAACAGCAAGAAGGAGGAGCTCGGAGTCACCGGCTATTGTCCGGTACAATGAAAAGCCACACGAGCGCGAAGTCTCTTGTGCAAGCATCAGACGCACGCCCGCCATCGGCAGTATCCCCGCGCATTGTGAGCGGGTCCATGCTTCCCCGTACTTGGGATCAAAGGCAACGCTCATGATCTCCATGATCACGTCAAGATCCGCAGAACGCGCGTTTTTGAGAGTGATCATGCGGCGCTCCGCACCTGCGCATCCGGGGCGCGCGCGTAGACGGGATCCGCAGGAAACTGTCGAAGAACGAGAGGGAGTCGAAACGCATTGGCTGCGGAAGGCCATGCTTCGATAGCTTCCCCCCAGCCGCGAGCCTCAACCAGGGCGGCTGCGCCGGGGCCAATCACTCGGCAGGACGATATCGCCGCGGCTGCTTCGGCAGGTCGAAGGTTGAGCAAAGCCGTATCGGGTCGGATCGCCATATCGAACTGCTGAACGAACAACTCGCTATGACCGCCGAGCATGGCTGTGGCCACATCTACATCCGAAGGAGCAGACGCGGCTAGCAGCGCGAGAGACGACATACCGGCGAGCTTCGCGCTCCAGCCGATCGCAAACCCGTGGGCAGCGGCTATTCCTACGCGAATCCCAGTGAAGCTCCCAGGCCCCACGCCCACAAGAACGGAATCCGGAGTCCGCCCGTCGAGCATCTCGGCGATCATCGGCACCAGCCGCTCCGCATGGCCCCGGCCAATCATCTCATCCTTGCAAGCGACGCATTTGCCGTCGGTGTCGAACAGGGCAGCAGTGCAGGCGGCGGTAGACGTATCGAAGGCTAGAAGCATTCGGAGATTTGGTCACATGCGTTGACGCGCTGCAACCCCGTTAGACAGCCTCGACCGACTCTACTTCGGGCACATAATGGCGGATCAGGCTCTCGATACCCCGCTTCAGCGTGACTGTGGACGAGGGGCAGCCAGAGCAGGCGCCGTGCATCGACAGGAACAAGCGCCCATCGCGATAACCCTTGTAGACGATGTCGCCACCATCTTGAGCGACGGCCGGGCGCACACGGGTTTCGATCAATTCCTTGATCTGGTCGATGATATCGGAATCTTCTGGGTCTTCTTCAAAGTCGGCTTCACTACTGATTTGAATGCCCGCCGCGGTGCCGGGCTTGAAGAGCGGGGCACCGGTGACGAAGTGATCGAGGAGGATCTCCAGCACCGCGGGCTCAAGATCGGCCCAGGAGACACCTGGAACAGCTGTCACCGAGATAAAGTCACGGCCGAAAAACACACCCTCAACCATTCCTGTTGCAAACAGGGCTTCGGCCAGTGGCGAAGGCTTGGCGCTCTCCGCGTCCGCGAAATCGCGGGTGCCACTTTCCATTACAGCCTGCCCGGGCAGGAACTTGCGAGTAGCGGGGTTCGGCGTCGTTTCGGTACGGATCAGCATTGGCGCGATGTGGCCCCGAGGACGGGGCGGATCAAGAGCCGAACGGCGGAGCCCCGGCGATTACCCAGCGCGTGATCCCAAGCGCGATCGCAAGGCAAAGCAGCGCTGCCCACCATTTACCCGGTTGCATCGGCTGCACCGGCGCATCGAGGCGGGCTCTGCCGGTGATCATCGGTAACGTCAGCCGCCTGCCGCGCACGAAACGGTAAAAGAGGATCGCGCCGATGTGCAGTGCAATCAGCGCCAGAATCAGGTCGAAATTCAGCGAGTGGATTTCGCGCGCGGTATCCGAGGTGTCGGTGCTGACCAGATGCGAGAGGGGGCCGAAAACAATACCGTCCTCATCCTCGGCGATCAGCCCCAGGCCAACCTGAACACACAGCACGAAAAGGAGGATGAGGACGCTCAAGGCGCCAAGGGGCGTGTGGCCGATCGCGTCCCACCGACTTCCGCGGACGTAGCGAACGAGTGATTTCGGACCGCGCACAAACGAGCTGAAACGAGCCGTCGAACTTCCCACGAAACCCCACAGCAGCCGGAAGATCAGCAGCGTCAGTATCCCGCAGCCCGACCAGATGTGCCAATCGAGATGATCATATTCGGCGGTCCACCAGCTGAAGGCGATCAAGCCGGTCAGCAGCCAGTGAAACAAGCGGATCGGCAGGTCCCAGACGCGCACAAAGACGCGTCCGGAATAGGCATCAGTGCTCCGGCGCACGATAGAGATCGTGGCATGCCTTGCAGCTCTTGCCCATGGCTCCGAAAGTCATCCTGATACGGTTGATATCGCCCAATTTCGCAGCGTCGTTGAAATCGGCGGCGGCCTGGTTGAAGTCGTGCGCTTTCGAGACGAAGTCCTCCGGTTTCTGCCAAATTTCAGCTTTCGCGCGGGTCTTGCCGACATCGGGGCCCGTACCAACAGGGAACCACGAAACGACCTTGGGAGCCAGGCCGGCGATCTGCGCCGCTGCCTGCCTAATCACGTTCAGATCGGGGCTTCCCGATTGGAAGCTCTTGCCGACCTTTCCGGCGGCATCTCCTATCGCTTTCATATTGTCACCGCGCTGCCTCATCAGCGCGAGCGCCTGGTCGCGCGTCAGCTTTGGAGGGGTACGGGTTTCGGCGGAGGCCGCGACCGAGTTACTGGCGGCATTCGCCTGGTTCGATTTGCTGGCGCTGCAGCTCAGCAGCACAATCGCGCCAAGCGCGAGACACGCGGTTCTAACCAACTTCGCTACTCCTAATTATTGGCCTGGTACTTTCCAACTGTCGTCGATCATCTTGATGATTGCCGAAAAATCTTTCGTTCCGCCACCGCGATCGACGAACCGCTGGTATAATTCTTCCGCCTCCCCACCGATCGGCGTGTAGGCGCCGGTATGCTTGGCCGCATCCATCGCCAATTTGAGATCCTTGAGCATCAGCGCGGAGGCGAATCCGCCTTCGTAGTCGTGATCGGCAGGGGTTTCCGGGCCGACACCCGGGACCGGACAGTAGCTTGTCATCGACCAGCTCTGTCCCGAGGCCTTGGACGAGATGTCGAAGAAGGTTTGCAGGTTCAGCCCCAGCTTCTCAGCCAGGGCGAACGCTTCGCAAGTGGCGATCATCGTCGCGCCTAGGATCATGTTGTTACAGATTTTCGCCGCCTGGCCGGAGCCGAGGTGGCCGGCGTGGATCACCGCCTTGGCCATCGGTTCGAGGATTGGCTGCGCACGCTCGAACGCCTTGTCGGAGCCGCCGACCATGAAGGTCAGAGCGCCTCCGGCGGCAGCGGCGATTCCGCCCGATACGGGAGCGTCGACAAAATCGAAGCCGAGCTCTTCGAGACCGCTGCCAACCTCGCGAGCGCTGGCGACGTCGATGGTCGAGCAGTCGATCAACAGACTTCCCGGCTTCGCATTTGGCGCGACGTCATTTTCGTAGACGGCGCGCACATGCTGCGCGGCTGGGAGCATGGTGATAACAACGTCGGCCTGCTTCACCGCCTCTGCGGCACAGGTTGCCGCGGTGCAGCCTCCCGCTACGGCTTTGTCGACGGCTTCCCGGACGAGGTCGAACGCGAGCACCTCGTGGCCAACTTTTGCGAGGTTAGGCGCCATTCCGCCGCCCATGTGGCCAAGCCCGATGAATGCGATAGGCGCCATTATCTGACCGTCCTTCGTTGAAATCGCCGTCCCAGAGCACCGCCGGCCAGCGCGAACACGAAGGCGATGATCGTGTTCCCCAGCTCAATGTAAATGCCGGGATGCGTATCGAAGATTGCCGCCACTACAGTTCCAACCACGGCAACGATCACGGCGGAGATCAAGATGCGCTGTCTTACGAAGGCAACGAGCAGCATTCCGGCGAGCAGCGCGCCGATTGGCAGTATCCACCCGAGCAACTGCGCAGCGCTATTCATCCCTACCGCCCCTTCCAGTTACCCGGCCGCTTCTCGACGAAGGCGGTCATGCCTTCCTTCTGATCCTCGGTTCCGAACAAGCCGTGGAACAGCCGCCGCTCGAAACGGATGCCGTGTGAGAGCGGCAATTCGAGCGCCGCGTTCACCTGCTCCTTGGCGGCGATGGCTGCGAGCGGCGGCATGGCGGCGATCGTTTCCGCGGTTTTCAGCGCCTCGTCGAGCAGCTGGTCCGCAGGCACCACCTTCGCCACCAGCCCAGATCGCTCGGCCTCGCCCGCATCCATCATTCGGCCGGTCAGGCACATCTCCATCGCCTTGGCCTTGCCGATGGCGCGGGTGAGCCGTTGCGAGCCGCCCATTCCCGGCGTTACTCCAAGCCTGATCTCGGGCTGGCCGAATTTTGCGCTGTCGGCGGCGATGATGAAATCGGCCATCATCGCGACTTCGCAGCCACCGCCGAGCGCATAACCGCTGACGGCCGAGATCCATGGTTTTCGGGTGGCGGTGACTTTTTCCCAGCCGGCGAAAAAGTCGGCCGCGTACATTTCTGGAAAGCCCTGGCTCTGCATCTCCTTGATGTCGGCGCCAGCAGCGAAGGCCTTTTCGGAGCCGGTGAGGACGAGACAGCGCTGGCGTGGGTCGGAATCATATTTGCAGAATGCGTCGATCAGTTCGGCGAGAATCTGGCTATTAAGCGCGTTCAACGCTTGCGGACGATTAAGCGTGACTAGAGTCACCGCGCCGCGCCGCTCGACGAGGATGGTTTCGTAGTCGCTCACTGGGTCACCTCCGGAAACGGGCTCCAATCCTCGCCCGCGGGCAGCGGCGCGAATAGCTTGTCGAGCATCTGGTCGGTCACTCCCTCCGGCGTCGCCGGGTCCCACTGCGGCGAATTGTGTTTCTCGATCAGGACCGCCGTAACGCCTTCGCGGAAATCGTGAGTCTTTACGATGTGGCAGGCGAGTGCGTACTCCCCGCGCATCTCTTCGGCGAAGCTGGCCCGGTTTGCGCCTTCGGCGAGGAGCCGAAGCGACACTTTGCACGAGAGCGGGCTCTTGGTCCCGAGGGTGATCAGTTCCTTTTCCGCCCATTCGCTTTCGTCAGCTTGGAGAGCGGCAAGAATTCCTTCCAAATTATCGGAGGCGAAAAGCCGGTTGATCATTGCGAGGTTTCCAGAAATCTTCGGTTCGGGCGGCGTTTCGGACGCGGCGCCGAGCGTTCCCTGCAGCCGGTCGGGTGCTTTATGAATCCGCTCGACCAGCTCTTCGAGCGAGGCATTGGGAACGAAGTGGGTCGCAAGCCCAAGATACTCGCACTCGGCTCCGTCCAGCCTCGCGCCGGTCAGCGCGATGAATTGGCCGACGCGTCCAGGGAGGCGCGGCAAATACCAGCCGCCGCCGACATCCGGGAACAGGCCGATGCTGGTTTCGGGCATCGCGAACCGGGTGTTCTCGGTAGCCACGCGATAGGTACAGGGGAGCGAAATGCCGACACCACCGCCCATCGTGATGCCGTCCATGATCGCGAGCGTCGGCTTGTCATAACTGAAGAGCAGGTGGTTGAGCCGGTATTCGGCGAAGAAGAACTCGCGCGCCTTGCGCGTGTCGCCGGCGCCGCTCTTCGCCAGCATGACCACGTCGCCACCCGAGCAGAAGCCGCGGCCTTCGGCGTGATCGATGACGACGCACTGGATGTTCGAATCGGTGCGCCACCGAAGCAGGGCCGCGCTCATCGCCTCGCACATTTCGGTGGTCAAAGCATGGATCGCCTTAGGCCGGTTGAGCCGCAGGCGGCCGACTCCCCCCTCCTGCGAAATCAGGACGTCATCCGTCACTGGCGAAGAAGGTCCCGGCTGACGATCAGGCGCATGATCTGGTTGGTGCCTTCGAGGATCGAGTGGACTCGAAGATCGCGCCAGAAGCGTTCGATCGGGTAGTCCTGCAAATAGCCGTAGCCGCCGTGGAGCTGGAGCGCCCGGTCGACCACCGCCGAGCCGGTGTCGGTGGCGAGACGCTTGGCCATTGCCGCGAACTTGGTCTTGTCCGGCGCATTGGCCGTGACCTTGGCGGCGGCGACGTAAAGCAGGTAGCGCGCGGCCTCGAGCTCGGTCTCCATGTCGGCGAGCATGAACTGCGTGTTCTGGAAATCGGCAATTGCCTGCCCGAACTGGTGGCGGTCCCTAGCGTATCTCACCGCTTCGTTGAGACAGCGCTGCGCGCCGCCGAGCGAGCAGGCGCCGATGTTCAGACGCCCGCCGTCGAGCCCCATCATCGCGATCCGGAAACCTTCGCCCTCGGCGCCGACGCGATGTGCGACCGGCACCCGGACCTCGTCGAAATTGACTTGGCAGGTCG
>Ga0157374_10005378_pt1 | contig 10756 bp, 6 predicted proteins | sample M25metaG_FD_115308 | JGI IMG/M metagenome (GOLD analysis project Ga0157374, IMG submission 115308) | Miscanthus rhizosphere microbial communities from Kellogg Biological Station, Michigan, USA - M2-5 metaG | ecosystem: Host-associated > Plants > Roots > Rhizosphere > Soil | place: USA: Michigan... | reverse complement strand
GCAAATCCTTTTCCGCGATAGGTCACCTTCGTCAGCACCATGCCAACCCATGCCAGGCGCTGGCCGAAACACACTAGCGTGGTGGTCGCTGCTAGTTCACCGTCGATTTCGATTGCCAGACAACTCTGAGGAGCCAGTTGGATAAGCGTTTCCCAGTCATCGGCCGTTTGGTTCCAGCCGGCCTCGCTCGACAGTTCCAGGGCCGCGGGAACATCGTTGCTCTGGAGAATGCGCAAGATGGCGCTGCTGTCACCGCGTCCCGCGGTCATGTCCGCAGTTTATCATCGTTTACCATTGAATTATTGCGTTTGGTATCTATCAGCTTCCATTATTTTCCAAAACACTCTATAAACAAGGCAGGCTGCGACCGGACGCAGGTTAGACGAGCATGATTAAAGTCGGGCTCATCGGCTGTGGGGAACACTCGGAGAACGGTCATGCCGTTCCGCTCGCACGCTATAAAGCTGCGCATCCCGAGGAAATTGAGTTAGCGGCGGCGTGCGATCTCAATCTCGAGCATGCTAATGCCTTCTGCGCTCGATACGGCTTCAGTCGGGCATACAGCAATGCCGATGCCATGCTCGCCCAGGAGAAAGTTGATGTCTGCATTGCGGTCGTACCAGTTGAGAAGATTTCCACGCTCGGCATTCAGTTGATGGGAATGGGAATTCCGTGCGTCGTGGAAAAGCCTCTGGGGGCTTCACTCTCAGAGATCCAGGCCTTGCTAACGGCCTCCAAATCGAGTGGCACACCGAACATGGTGTCCGTAAACCGACGTTTTATGCCGTTCTTGAATCGCGCAATTGAGTGGTCAAGAAACGCCGGGCCGCTACGATATGTGCGCGCCACGATGGCCCGTCATGCTCGAACCGAGCCTGAATTTCTCTGGACAACTGCGGTTCATGCCGTGGATGCCCTGCGCCATATTGCCGGAGAAGTGGCCGACGTGAGTCTTCGCGCTATGCAACCGAATGGTTCGTCCGCAACCTGGTTTGGCGTCGATTTGCGATTTGAAAATGGCTGTTTAGGGCGCATCGATGTTCTTCCAACTGTGGGAGTGCTGGAGGAGACCTATGAACTTTGCGGCGAGGGCTATCGCGCAACCGTCACATGTCCCTTTGGCGCGCAACGTGGATGGCAAGCCTTCCAAGAGAATCGCTTGGTCATCGACGAGTTTGCACTTGCCGATATGCCTGAAGACATCCTGAACGGATGTTACGACGAAGCCAGCGCTTTGCTCGACGCGTTAGCTCGCGGTAAGCAGCTGTGGCCGTCTATTGAAGCCGTTTTTCCATCGGTCGAACTCTGCTTGTCAATGGCCAGGACGGTAGAAGAAACGACGACCAAACCGTTTCCGATTGAAAACAAAACTCGAGGGTGATTCACGTGATTATTAAATGCTTTAAAGACAAGATGGAACTAGCCTCAGTCGCGGCGCAGGAAGCGGCAACAATCCTGCGCGACACGATTCAGGCCAAGGGTTCGGCACGCCTCGTCGCTGCTACCGGCGCTGCGCAATTCGAATTTCTCGAGATCCTGACCAGCCTTCCGAGTATCGACTGGTCACGAGTCGAAATGTTTCACCTTGACGAATATATCGGCCTGCCCGCATCCCATCCCGCAAGCTTTAGTCGATTTCTACAAGAGAGATTGATAAATAAAACCGGCATTACCAACCATCATTTGCTCGATGGAGAAAAGGATCCGGCAGAAGTCGTTCGACGCACTGGGGAAGCATTGCTCTCGGCTCCCATCGACGTTGCTTTCGTCGGCATCGGAGAGAACGGCCACCTTGCCTTCAACGATCCCCCCGCTGATTTCGAAACGCAGGAGCCTTACATTATCGTGACGCTCGACGAGGCCTGCCGGCGTCAGCAAATGGGTGAAGGTTGGTTCGCGACGTTGGCTGATGTCCCGCAGCGTGCTATTTCCATGAGCATCCGCCAGGTTCTGAAGGCGCAAAACATAGTCTGCATCGTGCCTGATTCGAGAAAGGCCAACGCTGTCAAAGCTTGCTTCGACGGCGAAATCAGTCCGCTCGCACCCGCTTCCATACTGCGCACGCACCCGAACACAACTGTCTATCTCGATGCCAATTCGGCCGCTCTGTTGCGGCCCGGCACGCTCGCTTCGGCTTGCTAATGTGAGTGGTTACTTGGCGGTTTTCAACTGGGGACTGTCAACGATAACCTTCACCCACTGTTTCGCCATTAACCGGTGATAAGGTTCGGTCATATGAATGTGATCGAGGCAAAGAAATCGTGCTCGGTCGGGTGATTCGGCCAAGATTTTGCTTACCGGAACAACCTCAATACCTGCCTCGCTGGCGACGTCCGCCTCTTTCTTGCGCAGCGTTAAATCCGCGCTGTCTGGATCATGCACGTCGTCGAACATGACGACGCGCACTCCGTCTGCTTTGAACCCTCGTGCCATCGTTCGCAAGGCGGCGAGATCTTCGTCCGTTCGATTCATCACAACAAAGAGCACGGTATTCGGATGCCATGCTCTTGCATCCTGGTAAAAGTTCTTGAGGGCGCGCGACGAAGTCAATCCTCCACCCTCAAATTGTCGAAATTGCACGCCAGGATTTTCACGCGCGAACATAGCCGTCGTGATCGGCACGAAAGCTGACGGCGATGCCCAATGCAAATCCATGGTGAAAGAGTGGCCAATCACCGCGATGCGCTGTATGGGCATAGCCTTCATCCGAGGTTCAAGCTCTTTGACTTCCGGCTCGGCCAGCAGTTCATCCGCCAGCACCCGCGAGTCGCGGACGTGCAGGTTCTTCTCGCCCCAATTCCAGATCTTGCGACCCGCAATCTGCCATTCCGGGGTGCTCAGTCCAACCGGGGAAGCGCATGCCCGGCCTTCGAGCAAGCGCCCCGCAGATAGAAAATCTGCGTCGCTTCCCGGTAATCCCAGTTGGCCCACATAAACCGGCAAACCAAGGGCGATGTAAAAGGCGAAAAGATCCTGGAGTTTGTCTCCATCGCGTTCGACTTCGAGCACAGTCTGATACAAGTTCGAGATGGAGCGAATTTCTTCCGCCCGATGATGCGGTGCTTTTTCATGCAAATAAGCAGCAAAAACATTAACCGGAAGATTGTTTGGCAGTACCAGTCCTGCTCCGAGTAGTGGCTGCAGATCTTTTGCCGGATCAAATGTCGACGGTGCACCCAACGCCCATGCTCGGGCCGCCGCGGCCGAACTCAGAAGATCTGTCTGGAGCGCGACCAGAGTATTCAACTGGTCGTCGTTGGGGCGATCCGATGGCCAGCAGGTCGCATCCAGATTCGTCGCCTTTCGCGCGAGCAGCATCTGGTACGCGTGAACTCCAACGATATTTGCCTCCACCAGTTGCTCCAGCCGCGCGGGTCCGGGAGGAGCAACAGCTACCGTTTGGCCCGAAATTGTCGCCCCACAAACTAGCGACAACACTAGCAGGACAACTTGTGTTCGATTTACAAGCAGTGGCAACTCGCTACACTCCTTTCCGCCAGCCGCGCTCGTCAGGTTTATGGAGCGGCACGCTGATCGAACCATCCGCATTCAGAGGCTGCTCACATGCCCACGCAACCGCCTTCTTAACGCCAGGTCGAATCTCCAGGTGAGCCGACAACTGCACCGTCCCCGCGTATCCTTCAGGAAGCAGGAATGAGGCCAGTCGCGTGTTGCCGCCATGCGGATGTCCCGCGTCCAAAGCGCCCTGCATCTTGAGTTTCTGGTCGGGGCTCTCCAAATGCAGCCATAACACGCCCGGCACTCCGGCCACTCCGCGATTCGAAATGCATACGACTAGCTCCGACGTGTTGTACCGCTTCCGTTGCCAAATCCACGATGGACGCAATCGATACCCCATGTTCGCCCGTAACTTTTCAAAGCCACGCGGATATTTCTCGTTGTATCGCGCCAAATTGTCGGCCTCTGTCCAAAGGCCCCAGTAGTTGGCGCGCAGATCAAGCACGTGCAGCATGTAATTTTCGAGATCGTTCACACCGGCCGAATCGGATTTGATTTTCTGCAAATCCGCCAACCGGTTGTAGCCATCCTCGAGAATCGCCGCGAGCCATGGCGGACGGTGCCCAAGTTCTTCAATCTGTATTGGTTCTTCAACCATGATACTGTCCGATCGCAACCATGCCCCCGCGCGAACTGCCATGTCGATGACTGTACGATTCCCAACATTGCTGATATCCGGCTGCGTATTCACAGCCAACGGTGTTTTCTTCCAAGCTGCAATCTGGCGTTCTGTCATCGCGACAAAGGTTCGCTCGGCGGTCGGATAATCGGGAAAAGGACTGGGGAAATCGCTGGTATGTCCCTCGCCCCAGAATCCGTACTGCATCAGGTCCATCCATTCAATGATCGGGTCCCCCTCGAATCGAGCCGCCAGCAGATCATTCAGCTCAGCAAAGGCCTTTTGAAACTCAGGATGGTCGTAACGAGGCTCGCGATATTCCCCGTCACCCTTGCCAGGGATTCGACCAATCTTCACCAGGGGAATTTTGTCACGCAGGAATTCCGGCAGCGCGACCTGCTCTGGCTGAAATGACTGGTTCGAGAGTTGAATCCGAAACGCGACGCGAAGCCCCTTGCGCTTCGCCGCATCGAGCGTAAGTGCCCACACTGGATCGAGGTCGAGTTTCCCCGGACGTGACTGAACGTTTCTCCAGTCGCACCGGATGTACAGCACATCTACGAATGGAAGACTCGCCATCTTCTCGACGTGTGCTTCCAGCGTTTCTCGACCCGCTCGCGCGGCCAGGGAAGGCCCTCCCTCCTCCCACGCATACCCCACCAGCCCCAGTCCGGGATTACGCACGGGCAACTCAGAAGCTGTTGTAAAAAGAACCGTACGCCAGCCCTGGTCCTGATCAACATCAAACGGACCTTGGTTCAACCGCTCGCGGACTGGTGGTCCGCCTCCAAAATCGTAACCTTGCCAAAGGTGAGAGGGGACATCCGCGCTCGCGGCCAGAGTCGCCGGAACCATCGCTGCTGCCTTCAAGAAGTCTCGTCGTTGCATTGGGAAAGCGCCCCTATGAGAGTATGCAAAACAAAACGAAGGACAAATTCCGTAACAGATTGAGCGGTGCTTGGTATTAATCGCGCTAACCGCCAAAGGCGGTTTCGATTCTGGCACACTTTCGTATTATTTGCTTTTACTTTGTATATATTTCTGTTATTTTCCATGCGGGCAGAAAGGACAATCTCCCGCCCATGTCGCTTGAGTCCCTGGTCGAACCAGATTGGCTGCGCACTCTCTCTGAGAGCCAGCCAAAAGCGGCCGAGTTGCTGGCGAAAAGCCCGGAAGAGCAGCGTCGACTCGGCTACTTCCATACCCTCCGCGAAATCTGCCAGCAACCCTCCACTTGGCTACGTACGAGCGATTTAGTGAAGTCGCGGTTTGGCAGTTTCGATCCCTTACTCCAGAGCGTCTCCGCCGTCACCCTCACGGGTTCTGGTAGTTCTGAATTTGCCGGCGATTGCGTTCGCCCAGTCTTACAGAAGGAACTTGGCATCAGCACCCAGGCGATTGGCGGAGGGGCATTGCTCACACATGGCGCGAAAGCGCTTGCTCCAGGCCGTCCCGCTCTCATGGTTTCCTTGGCGCGATCCGGCGACAGCCCCGAAAGCGTAGGCGCCGTAGCTTTGTTACTCCGCACACAACCTGACATCCGGCACCTGATTATCACTTGCAACAGGACAGGAAATCTCGCGCAGAAGTACCAGCGCGACTCGCGCGCAGCCGTCCTCACACTGCCTGACGAGACCAACGATCAGGGCCTGGTGATGACCAGCAGCTTTACGAATCTCGTTCTGGCCGCGCGCAGCCTGGGCTTGCGGAATGACCCTGAACGTTATCGCACGCTTTGTAAGCAGTTAAGCCGCATCGCGTCCGACCTGATTCACCGCCATCTTGGCACCTTGGCCACCGCTGGCATCGCCCCCTTCAAGCGGGCTCTTTTTTTGGGAAGCGGCGCCCGATTCGGCGGAGCCCGCGAAGCCGCGCTCAAACTCCTTGAGATGACTGCGGGCCGCATTCCAACCATGTGCGAAACCTACCTCGGCCTTCGGCATGGTCCGATGAGCTACGTCCACGACGACACCATCGTGATTTGCTTCGTTTCCTCCGACCCGCTGTTGCGCGCGTATGAACTAGACCTGCTGCGCGAGTTGAACGAGAAGCAACTTGGACTCTTGAAAGTCATGATTGGCGAACAGATACCCGGCGAATTGGTCCGCGAAAACGACCTCGTCCTGGAGTGCCAAGGACTGAGCGAAGTCGGCGACGACAACTTCCCGGTAATCGATGTAATGGCTGGCCAGCTGATTGCATTTTTCCGCTGTCTGGAAGAAGGATTGCGACCTGATTCACCATCCGAAGACGGTGTTATCAGCCGGGTAGTGCAAACATTCAAGTTGCATACCGCGGACGCTGAAGGACCGAGCTGAAAACTCCCAATTTTGGGACTTTCGTTTGGTTTCTCATATTTTCGTATTAGCTATGCTTTGCTTTGCTTTTTGCTTTTCATGTGTGATAAAACCACGGCGTTGGAACCCATCGCCAAATTGGAAGAGGGCGTGATTATGAAGTCAATGAAGTGTTTTGCGTTGGTGGTCGTTCTTGTGCTGGCCTGCGGCAGCGGCCAGTCACTGTTCGCGCAGGGAACCGATCTCGGAACCATCACCGGTTCTGTTACAGACAGCAGTGGCGCGATGGTTCCTAACGCCAAGGTCACAATTCTCGACCTCGCGACCAATACGCCGCGTGAGACAAAAACGAACGCGGAAGGCGTCTACCGCGTCTTCGGCTTACGTCCCGGCGCTTACAAGGTAAGCGTAACAGCGCCCAACATGGGGACGAGTGAGATCACCGGTATTCAACTTGTCGGCAGCGACGTAATAAACGCCAACGCCGTGCTTAAGGTCGCATCAACGACGCAGACTCTCGAGGTCACCGCGGAGGCGCCGTTGGTAAACACCGACGATCAGACCATCAGTGACACGATCAATAGCCGAGCCATCATTGACCTTCCGCGCGACTCGCGGGACGTCTACTCTTTCCTATATCTGAATCCCAACATCACCCAAGGTTCAGACGATGGAGAATTTAAGTTTCTCGGCGCGCAGAGCTACGGTGGAAACTTCACTCTCGACGGGCAGCGCTCGAATGGTGGTGTTTTCGGTTCGCCGACACGTAGCAAGCCATCTCTCGAAGCCGTGGCCGATATCAACGTCCTGTCGAATGATTTCAGTGCCGAATTCGCAGGAATTTCAAACATCCGCGTCACAACCAAGCGTGGTACCTCCGGTTATCACGGTTCGCTTTTCTACAACAACAAAAACTCAGCCCTGGCAGCCTTTACGCTTTTCGACGAAATCGGTAGAAGGGACTTTGCTCCGTATCCAGGCCAGGATCATTACCCCAATCCCTATTTCAATTTCACGGACATCGGTGCTTCTTTCGGCGGCCCCGTGCCGAAATTGAACAAGACCTGGTTTTTTACATCGTACGAACGAAATTGGGCCCGCTCGCCGGTAGGCTTCCTTACGAATAACCTGCCGCATCCCACATTCTGGACTGGTGATTTTTCGTTGTTACCCGACGAAAACAAGCCAGATGTTCCGGCAGGCGTTGTACTAACTCCGGAAGAACAGGCTAATGACACGGTCGGCGGCCTGGGCGAACAGTTTATTCAAATTCCCTCGCGATTGCTGAACCCCACGACTCAAGCTCTCATTAACACATATTTTCCCAAGATTGGTACGGGTATACCGATCAATGAAAACAATGGGCGCGCCATTGGATTTCACACAATTCTCCCTGGCCGTGGCGTGATCGACACCGGAACGTTGCGGGTGGACCATGATTTCAACGACAAGGACCGGGTTTATGTCGTTTACACCGGCTCGGGCGCAACCGAGGCGAACGCGCCTGTGATCGGCGGCTACGCCGCTATGGGCCTAAAGCAGCGAGAGCTCCGGAACAATACCATCTCTGTTTCTTACAACCGCGTATTTAACACTAATGTCATCAATGAAGCGCGTGGCGGTTTTAATCGTGCACATCAATATGTGCACAGCAATACAACTTTGGGAGGTTTCCTCTCAAGTATTGGCTTTGATCAGTCAGACATCGATGCCTACGGATCAGTAGTCCAGCCCGGGGAACTGGCAACGTTCGGGCATCCGGCCATCAGTTTTAGCAACCGTTATCTAACTTTCGCTAACGGTAACCGCGACACAGATCGGAACCTCGACCAGGACCTGGCGACCTTTGGGGACACTCTCACATGGGTTATCAGGAAGCACAGTCTCAAGATGGGCGCCGACTTTGTGCGCAACAGCGCACAAGATGGCTTTGCGAAAAACCGCCAGAATGTGCGCGGCTTGATCACCTACAGTGGAGCGGGCGCGAATTCGTTCGTGCCATTTCTGCTGGGATTGCCCGCCACCAGCGTCAGCTATGTCGCCGACCCGCGTCCTTCCCCGATGGACGTTTATAACTGGGAACAAGGATTCTTCATCCAGGACGACTGGAAAGTAACACCAAGGCTTACCCTAAATCTTGGCGTGCGGTACGAGCTGATTACACCGTTCATTGATCGAAACGATTTCCTGGTGAATTTTGATCCAAACTTCGTGGATCAGAGCACGGGCTTGAGGGGTCGATTCGTAGTACCGTCGGAAAAGACTCTGGCGTTCTTGGACACAAGGATCGCTGACACCCGTCCAGTCGTGACCGCTTCGCAATCAGGATTAGATATTGGCCGCGGTCTGGTTCGCACCGACAAGAACAACATTGCACCGCGCGTAGGATTCGCTCTCCGACTAGGTGATAAGTCCGCGATTCGTGGTGGCTATGGTTTCTATTACTACACGTCGGCTGCGCAGGGTATCCGCGACCCAATCGCCACCAATGGATTCAACCAGAGCATCACGAAGAGAGGCTTTGACGCAGACGGCAACCCCACACCTTTGCAGGGTTGGCCGGGCTTCGAACACGGGTTTAGTCCACTCAACGGAGGTACGATCAGAACGGGGCTAGGCGGGCTGCCTTCCATCAACGCAGTTCCCGTCGATTTAGAACAGCCGCGCATCCAGCAGTACAATGTAACCTTCGAACGCGAGATCATGAGGGACAGCTCAATTCGACTCTCCTACTTGGGCAGTTACATGAGTGGACTGATCTCCGGTATTGATTTGAATGAGATTCCGGCAAGTGACGTGCCTTTTGCCACCACGATCGGTGACGGTGTTACGCCGTGCGATCCGGTCAATAACGGAGATTGCGACTATTCCCCGGCCGATCTCGCGCGTCAGCCCCTACCGGGCCTCGGTGATTTTCTGGCTAGTTATGGAAACTTTGGCCATGGCCGATCCAATGCTTTCCAAGCCCAATATGAACATCGCTATTCGCACGGTCTGATGCTAAGCATGTCGTACACGTATCTGGACCAGAAGACGACCGCGTTGGATCTAGGCAATTCCAGCCTCGGTGGTCTCTCCTGGAATCCCTTCGACCAAAACCTGGATTACACGCAGGACTCGTGGCTGGCGAAAAACAGATTCGTTGCGTACGGAGTATGGGATTTGCCGGTGGGCAAAGGTCGTAAGTACGGCTCGGGCTTTTCTGGTTGGCAGGACGCCATCATTGGCGGATGGCAAACCACTTTCAACATGTTCGCCAAAACGGGAACTGCCTTCACCCCCTTTTGGACCTGCAATGACTGCTTCCCAACCGGACCGGGTAATCTTGGCGTTGGTTCAGTCGATGCAGTTGGAGACTTCAATGGTCCATCGTTCCGTCCGATAGTCATTGGCAACGTGAATCATCGCGTCGGCGACCAGATATGGGATCAGTCGGCCTTAGATCTACCACCGCTTGGCGCAGACGTGCTGAGTAATCCGAATCTCGCGAAACGCAACTCGTTGACCGGACCCGGCACTTGGGGTGTCAATCTTGGAGTCCACAAGGATTTCCACCTCGGCGATCGCTTCGTCGCCAGCTTCGGCGCCGACGTTCAAAACATCTTCAACCACCGCTTGTTCTCACCGAACGCTGACGATGGTGGCGGAGGCGGGTCGTTCGCACAGGTGGGAGACTTCGACGTCGGTGTCGATCCGACGACGTTGAAGCCGACCATTGCGGATTTCGAAACGAATCCCGATTTCGGCCGCTTGATTAACACCTATACCCAGGAAGGTGTCGACAGCCGTCGCACCATTCGGTTGCGACTGAGAATTACGTTCTAGCAAGCCGTTGTAACAAGACCGGCCGCCACGTCAGATGCCCAAATGACGGGGCGGCCGGTTTCCGATCTCCCTATGACTAGAATTCCGCGGCTCAAACCTGTGCCGGGACATTCCATCGTGGCGTTACTAAGTAGGACAAGATGAAACTCCGCATTCTCGCTGCCCTCGTTGTAGTGTGCCTGACATTGCCTCCCGCTCTATTTGCCCAACGTCCCGGAGACTTTCGCATCATTGGGCCGGGCGGCGGGGGCGCGATGTTTCATCCGCTGGTCAGCCCTCATGATCCAAACACCGTCCTCATTGCGTGCGACATGACCGGCTCCTACATTACGCACGACGGGGGCCGTACCTGGCGCATGTTTAATCTTCGAGGTGTCGTCGATTTCTTTGCTTTCGATCCGCGCGACCCCAAAACGCTGTACGCAAACGCAACCGGCTTGTGGCGGAGCACTGACGGCGGAGAGAAGTGGAATCTGGTCTATCCCATCCCGTCTTC
>Ga0157374_10005373_pt1 | contig 10760 bp, 8 predicted proteins | sample M25metaG_FD_115308 | JGI IMG/M metagenome (GOLD analysis project Ga0157374, IMG submission 115308) | Miscanthus rhizosphere microbial communities from Kellogg Biological Station, Michigan, USA - M2-5 metaG | ecosystem: Host-associated > Plants > Roots > Rhizosphere > Soil | place: USA: Michigan... | reverse complement strand
GGACGGCGCTACAGCGCCCTGACGCAGGTGAACCAGGCGAACGTAAAGAACCTGACCCTCGCCTTCACCGCCAGGGTGACCGGCGGCCCGGGGAGTGGCCGCTCCAACCCGGACGGGCCGCAGACCTACACCGGCGGCGAGGGCGACAGCAGCGTCACCGTCGGCGGCGCGACCCAGATCAAGGGCGCGGTGCTCTCGGTCAACGGCATCCTGTATGTCACCTCGCCGGACAACGTCTGGGCGCTCGACGCGCACGATGGCCGCGAGGTCTGGCACTACTTCTGGAAGACGAAGGGCGGCACGCACATCGGCAACCGCGGCGTCGCGATGTGGGGCAACTATCTCTACTTCGTCACGCCTGACGACTACTTCGTGTCGCTCGATGCGCGCACCGGCAAGGAGCGCTGGCACAAAGAAGCGGCGCCGTTCAGCCAGCAGTACTTCATGACGTCGGCCCCGATGACCGTCGGCAACCACATCATCGTCGGCACCGGGAACGATCTCGATTCACCCGGCTATCTGATGTCGTTCGATCCGGAGACCGGTGAGCAGCAGTGGCGCTTCTACACCGTGCCGATGAATCCGGGCGATCCAGGCCTCGACACGTGGAAGAGCCTCGACGCGGCGCGTCATGGTGGCGGACATCCGTGGCTGCCGGGCGTTTACGATCCCGAATCGCACCTGTATATTTTCGGCACCGGCAACCCGACGCCGGCCTACATGTCGACGCCGCGCGGTGATGGGCTCGACAACCTCTTCACGTGCGCGATCGTCGCCGTGAATGTCGATACCGGGAAGATGGAATGGTATTACCAGACCTCCCCGCACGACACCCACGACTGGGACTCGGCGCAGACGCCGGTGCTGGTCGACGGCGACTTCCGCGGCAGCGGTCCGCGCAAGATGGTGCTGACCGCGAGCCGGAACGGCTACTACTTCACGCTCGATCGCCGCACCGGCGAGCACATGGTCACGAGCACCTTCTCGGATACGGTGAACTGGGCGAAGCCGACGCTGAACGCGAAAGGCCAGCCGGTGCGCAATCCCGCGAAGGACAACCACATCGCCGGTGCCCTCGGGTCGGCGGCCAACGGCGGCTCGACCAACTCGCCGCCGCCGGCCTACAGCCCGGACACGGGTCTGCTGTACTTGCCTACATCGGAGACCGACGCGATGTACTACCTGACCGAAACCGATCCGCGAGGCGCGATGGGGCTCGGCGGCAAGGACGAGATCGGCGTCGGCACGATGGGCAGCTTCATCAGCGCCATTGACTACAAGACGGGCAAGACGGTGTGGAAGCACAAGTTCCGCTCCGCCGGAAATCCGCGCGGCGCTCCGGGTCTGCTGACCACCGCGGGGAAGCTGCTCTTCGGCGGAGACGTCTCGGGCAACTTCGTCGCGTTCGATCCGGCCAACGGGAAGCCGTTGTGGCATTCGCAGATCGGCCAGGTCACGAATGCGCCCGAAACCTACATGGTGGATGGACGCCAGCACATTCTCGTCGCCGCGGGCGACACGCTGTATTCGTTCGCGCTGTACCAGTAGCGCGAGGGCTTTAGCCGAGCGAGGGGTGACTATGCTGACACGACGAGAGTTCGGAAAGCTTGCGATCGCGGCGGGTATGGTCCGGCTAAACGCAGACACCATCGTCGAAGCTGCGGCCGTCGACGGCGTCCATCTCGGCGTCCAAACGTACAGTTTCCGCGATCTGCCGCGTCCTGCCGGCGCAGCCGATTCGGTCGACGTCGTGATCAAGGCGATGAAAGAAGCCGGTGTGAGCGAGTGCGAGCTGTTCGCACCGCAACTCGAACCGCAGTCCCCGCAGGGGGCCCGCGGTCAGCGCGGTGGACCGCCGTCGCCTGAGGCGATTAAGGCGCGCGAGGATCTGCGCAAGTGGCGGCTGGAAACGTCGCTCGATCACTTCAAGAACGCGAAGAAGAAATTCGATGCGGCCGGCATCACGATCACGGCGTACTGCTACAACATGAACGACAGCTTCACGGACGCCGAGATCGATCGCGGCTTCGAGATGACGAACGCGCTCGGCACGTCGGTCATGACGACGTCGACGCAGATGACGGTGGCCAAACGCATCGCGCCGCTGGCCGACAAGCATAAGATTCTGGTCGGGCTGCACGGGCACTCAAACATCAGCGATCCGAATGAGTTCGCCACACCGGAGAGTTTCGCCGCGGCGATGAAGATGTCGAAGTACTTCAAGGTCAATCTCGACATCGGCCATTTCACCGCCGCCAACTACGACGCGGTGGCCTACATTCGCGAACACCACGCCGACATCACCAACCTGCATTTGAAGGACCGCAAGAAGAACCAGGGCGACAACCTGCCGTGGGGGCAGGGGGAGACGCCGATCCGCGAAGTGCTGCAGCTGCTGAAAAAAGAGAAGTGGCCGATTCCCGCGGACGTCGAGTACGAGTACCGTGGCACGGGGACGTCCCCACAAGAGGTGAAAAAGTGCATCGAGTTCGCGAAGCAGGCGCTCGCCTGATCGCATGAAGCGCATTGGTATGGGCCTGGTCGGCCCCGGCTTCGTCGGCGCGCACCACATCGACGCGGTGCGGCGCCTCGGTTTCGTCGACGTCGTCGCCGTCGCCGCGAGCAGCGACGCGTCGGCGCGGCGAAAGGCGGACGCGCTCGGCGTACCGAAGGCGTACGGCAGCTTCGAGGCGCTCGTCGCCGATCCCGACGTTCACGTCGTGCACAACACGACGCCCAACTACCTGCACGTGCCCGTCATCCTGGCCGCGCTCGCTCGCGGCAAGCACGTGATCTCGGACAAACCGCTCGCGATGACCTCCGCTGATGCGCGGCAGCTGCTCGACGCCGCGAACCGCGCCGGCGTCGTGCACGCGGTCACGTTCAATTACCGCGGCAACCCGCTGGTCCAGCAGGCGCGCGAAATGATCGCCGGCGGCGAGCTTGGCCCCGTGCACTTCGTTCACGGCGCGTATCTCCAGGACTGGCTGCTCGAATCGACCGACTTCTCGTGGCGCCTCGAGCCGGAAAAAGGTGGCGCGAGCTCCGCGGTCGGCGACATCGGTTCGCATTGGTGCGATCTGGTGCAGCACGTCACGGGCAAGCGGATTGTCGAAGTCCTCGCGGATCTCACGACCGTCGTCGGAACCCGGCTGAAGCCGTCGGGGTCCACCGAAGCCTTTGCCAAAAGCGGAGACGCGGCGCGCGAAGAGGTTCAGATCAGCAGCGAGGATCTGGCCTCCATCCTGGTGCGCTTCGACGATGGCGCGAAGGGCTGCGTGTCGGTGGGACAGGTGTGCGCCGGTCACAAGAACGGGTTGTGGTTCGAAGTCAACGGACGCCAGGCTTCTCTCCGCTGGCTGCAGGAACGGCAGAACGAGCTGTGGATCGGGCGCCGCGACTCGGCGAACGCGGTGCTCGCCAAGGATCCGTCGCTGCTCGGACCGGTGGCGCGCGGGTACGCGCACCTGCCCGGCGGGCACCAGGAAGCCTGGGCCGACGCCTTCTGCAACGTGATGCGTGACATTTATGACGTCATCGCCGGCAGACGGCCCGCTCATCCGCGCCCTCCTGCGTTCGCGACGTTCGAAGACGGGTATCATTCGGCGTGCGTCGTCGACGCCGTCCTCGAGAGCCATCGCCGCGGTGCGGTGTGGACCCGAGTCGGCGCGGCCGTGTCGAAGGCAACGGCGTAGATGTCTGAGCCTGTCGTTTCTGCTGCTGCACGCCTTGTCCCGGCGTACCCGGCGGGTCCGACGTTTCGATGAAACGTGGTGTGTTCACGCCCGTGTTCGGCACGTTGAAACTGGACGAGGTCCTGGTGAAGGTGCGCAGGCTGGAGCACGTGCAGGCGCTCGAGCTCGGCACCGGCGGCTGGCCGGGCAGCGATCACATCGACCTCTCCGCACTGCTCGACAAGAAGCCCTGTGTGGCCGAGTATCGCCAGAAGATTGCGGATGCCGGCCTCAGCATCAGCGCCTTGTCCTGTCACTCGAACCCACTGCACCCGGATGCGGCAACCGCTCGCGCGGCCGATGACGTGTTTCGCAAGTCGGTCCGCCTCGCGGAGCAGCTCGAAGTGCCGGTGGTCGTCACCTTCTCCGGCTGTCCGGGAGACTCGGAAGGCGCCACGCGGCCGAATTGGGTGACCGCGCCGTGGCCGCCCGAGTTCCTCGACATCCTCGACTGGCAGTGGGAGAAGAAGGCGATCCCGTACTGGCAGGACGCCGCCCAGTTCGCCGGCGACCATGGCGTGAAGGTCGCGCTCGAGGCGCACCCGGGTTTCATCGTCTACAACGTCGACAGCGCCCTTCGGCTCCGCAAGGCCGTGGGCCCCAATCTGGGCGTCAACTTCGATCCCAGCCACTTGTTCTGGCAGGGCGTCGACGTGCCTGCCGCGATCCGCGCGCTCGGCGACGCCATCTTCCACTTCCACGCGAAGGACGTCGCGATCGATCCGCACAACGTCGCCGTCAACGGCGTCATCGACACCAAGACGTATCGCCGCATGGCGGAGCGCTCGTGGCTGTTCCGCAGCGTCGGATGGGGACACGACGAGCTCGAGTGGAAGCGGATCGTCAGCGCGCTGCGGCTCTCCGGCTACGACTACGTGATGAGCATCGAGCACGAGGACGCCCTCGCATCGGTGGACGAAGGCCTGCAGGCCGCCGTCGACATGCTCTCGCGCGTCATCCTGACCGAACCGCCAGTGCAGGCCTGGTGGACTTAGGAATTAAGAATTGGGAATTTGGAATTAAGAATTCGGAACCTGAAACGCGGAACGTCGAACCCAGAACAGAACGTTGAACCAGGCACCCTGAACCCTGAACCCGATGAGCTTTAGATGACCCCGACCGTACGAGTGAAGCTGTCGGCGATGATGTTCCTGCAGTACTTCGTCTGGGGCGCGTGGTACGTAACCATGGGGACGTGGCTCGGGCAGACGCTGCACTTCTCGGGTGAGCAGATCGGTCTGGCGGCCGGCACGACGGCGCTGGCGGCCATGATCTCGCCGTTCTTCGTCGGCATGATCGCCGACCGGTTCATGGCGACCGAGCGGATTCTGGCCGCGCTTCACGTGCTCGGCGGCATCGTGCTGTTCTTCGCGTCGATGCAGACGACGTTCGGCGGCTTCTACGGCGTCCTGCTGGTCTACACGCTCTGCTACATGCCGACGCTCGCCCTGAGCAACTCGCTCTCGTTCCGTCAGATGGCCGATCCCGGGCGGGAGTTTCCGCCGATCCGCGTGCTCGGCACGATCGGCTGGATCGTGGCGGGGCTCTGCATCGGCACGCTCGCGCTCGAGGCGACGGCGATGCCGCTGCAGATCGCCGGCGGCGCGTCGATTCTGCTCGGCCTGTTCTGCCTCGCGCTGCCGCACACGCCGCCGCTCGAGAAGGCGACCGGCAAGCGTGCCACCTGGAGCGACGTCCTCGGTCTCGACGCGCTGAAGCTGATGCGCGAGCGATCGTTCGCGGTTTTCATCCTCGGTTCGTTCCTGATCTGTATCCCGCTGCAGTTCTACTATGCCTTCGCGAACATGTTCCTCAACGAGATCCACGTCACCAACGCCGCGGGAAAGATGACGCTCGGCCAGATGTCCGAGCTCTTCTTCATGCTGGTGATGCCCTGGTTCTTCCGCCGCCTCGGCGTGAAGTGGATGCTGCTGGTTGGCATGCTCGCCTGGACGGCTCGCTACGCCTTCTTCGCGTACGGCAACAATGCCGACCTCGTGTGGATGCTGTACGCCGGCATCGTGCTGCACGGGATCTGCTACGACTTCTTCTTCGTGACCGGACAGATCTACGTCGACACGAAGGCGCCGGCCGACCTGCGGGCCGCGGCGCAGGGTTTCATCGCCTTCGTCACGCTCGGCGTCGGCATGTTCATCGGATCGTGGGCCTCGGGCCGCGTTGTCGACGCGTTCGTCGCCGGCAGCGGCCACGACTGGAATCGGATCTGGCTCGTGCCGGCCGCCGCGGCGGCCTTTGTGCTGGCGCTGTTCGCCTTGTTCTTCCGCTCGAGCGAGGTGCGTCAGGAACCTGCCGGCGTGAGCTGAGCGCTCAGGAAGCCGAGCGTCTGCTGGATGACCGCGCGCGATGCCGGGCTGTCCTGCATGATGTCGAACGCGTGCGGTCCGTCCGCGTGATTCACGAACGTGATCGGGCGATTGAGAGCCACGGCCTTCGCGAGAAATCTGTCAATCGATTCGTTGAGATTCGGAAACTGCTCCTGGCCCGCACGGACGATGAAGAGCGGCACGTCATCGGGAAGATCGTTCATCGTCTTTTCGGCGTTGGGGTTGGTGAACCGGTAGCTTTGCGCCGCATCCGCCACCCCCGTCGCGCCGTCCAGGTCGAGCATGTAGCCGTACAGGAGGACCGCGCACTTCAGCAGGTCGCGTCGCCGCATCAAGGCCGATATCGCCAGCGGCACGTTGCCTGAACAGGCCCACAGGCCGATTCGCTGGCTGTCGACGCCAAGCGCCGCCGCGTTCCCGCGCACGTGATCGAGGAGACCTTCGAGGTCCTGAGCCGGATCGCGGTTCGTATACGAAATGGCGGTCATCCCGCACGCGGCGACGAGCTGACACCACGAGACCGTCATCGCCATGTCCTTGAACTTGCGCCCGAGCATCTTCTCGTAGCCGACGTCGTTGTAGCCGGCCACGAATACCACGGCGGGCAGCATCGTCTCCGCGGTGGTGTCCGCCGGATGGTAAACGTCCATCGTCAACGGCCCAGATTCGGCTGTGCGATAGACGTGATCCCTTTTCACGACAGCGCTTTCCATGCCCGCGATTCTGTAGACGGCGCGCTTCATCGAGAGATGGTCGACGGGCTGATCGCTCATGACGTTCTCCTGTAAATAGAAAAGGCCCTCGAAGAAGGGCCTGAAATACGAAGACCCTTCGCGCGGGAAGGGTCCTGGTCGAATTGGCTTCTGCGGACGGGCGCTGCGCGCCGGCCGGGTGCGAAGCGATGCTATCCGAGCGATGGGGTGTCGAGCAAGTCAGGCCGCAGCGTCGATTTCCTGACCGAACTGCAGCAGGTAGCCGTTGTTGTCGAAGACGGCGAACTCCCGCATGCCGTAGTCGAAGTCCTCCACGGGGTAGCAGACGCGCGCGATGTCCCTGACGCGCGCCCACGCCTCGTCGACATCGTCGCAATGAATGTAGAGCGCGCCGGTCAGCGTCGGCGCCTCGAACGGCATGTGGGCGTTGGGCCACGCGAACATGATCGTCACATCGTCGCGCCGGACGAACGCGCTGCCCTCGCTGTCAGGGCCGTCGTGCTCGAAGCCCAGCACGTTCACGTAGAAATCCACTGAGCCGCGCACGTCGCGGGTGTAGAGCGTCGGTATCAGCCGGGTGAACTTCATCGAAGCTTCTGCTCCAGGAATGGCCGCGCCGTCGTCCAGTGCAGATCGCCGTAATACTGCGAGGAGCGATCGGGGCTCGGGTACTCGTAGCTGTGCTCGTCTTCCTTATTGTGCACGGCGCTGGTGTTCAGAATCTGATGAGCGAACTCATGCACGGCCACGTGGCCGATTCCGCGGCCGATGGCCTCGACGATGGCCTGACGGGAAGCACCGTCGGGTGCGTACTGGATGGCCTTGAGTGCGACGAGCTCAAAGGACACGGCGCCGGCGCCGCCCATCCATCCAAGCGGCATCGACTCGCCGGCGTTGGGCAGCGGGCCTCGCCGCGGAAGCGAGTCGACGACGCCGACGCGCCAGAAGGCCGAAGGGTCGTCATTCACGCGAATATTCAGCCCGGTGAACGCACGCTCGACTTCGCGTCGAGAAATCGCTTCGATCGATGCGAGCTCGCCGTCCGTCAGCGGTCCACCGAGCCTTGCGGCCGCGTGTGCTGGCAGCGCGAAGGTCTTGTCGCTGTACCAGAAGCCCGCGCTGGGAGTCCGGCGTGCGCAGCCGGCCGCGACGACCATGAGAGCCGCAGCCAGCGCCACGGACACGACGTCCACACGATCGCGCCGGGCTGTCGCGTTTGCGATCTTGCGCACGACACGACCGGGTGCGCCTTTAGAGTGACCAGCCGGCTCGCGGCGCGCGCTCGAGGTACTGATTGGCGGCGGACACGTTGGTGACCCGCATGTTCGCACCGTCGTACTCGATCTTCTTCCCGGCCTTGAGCGCGACGACGCCGAGGAGCATGACCTCGGTCAATCGCGACGCGTACTCGAACGGGCATGACGCGGTCGTCTTGCCCTTCGCCGCGTCCACCCAGTTCATCTCGTGGTTCTCGAACGGAATCCGCGCCAGCTTCTGCGCCGGCTTGCCGAACGACGTGTGCAGCGAGTCGGGGAGCAGTCGTGGATTCCTGCCGTATGTGTCGTGCAGCAGTTTGCCCTTGCTCCCGATGAGGAGCGCGCCGCCGGTCCCGCTCAGCTCCTGGCCCTCACCGAGCTCGACCGGCTTGGGCGGCTTCAGTCCGCCGTCGTACCAGGTCATCTTGACGGGCGGCTGGCCGCTGCGCGCCGGGAATTCGTAGACCGTCATCGTCGCGTTGGGGAAGCTCGCGCCGTTGAACGGCGTCGACAGCGTCTCGATCGTCGTCGGGTACCCGAGCTCGAGCGCCCACATCGAGTGATCCATCAGGTGCGCGCCCATATCGCCGATGGCGCCGCATCCCCAATCGACCCAGCCGCGCCAGTTGAACGGATGGTAGACCGGGTGATACTCGACGTACGGCGCGACGCCGAGGAACAGATCCCACTCGAGCCCTTCAGGTTTTGGGTAGGTGCCGGCCATCGCCGTCGCGAGTCGTGCGTCGAGACCAGGTCCGTTCCAGCGGAAACCGTTTGGCGGCACCGCGCGTGTTTCCGGACGCGGGATCCCCTGCGGCCAGTAGCCGAGCGGACGGTTCGTCCACACGTGGACCTCGCGCACTTCGCCGATCGCGCCCGCCCAGACGTATTCGACCGCCGTCCGCGCATCGTCCCAGGAGTGGCCCTGGTTGCCCATTTGCGTGGCGACGCGTGTGCTCTTCGCCTTGCGCGCCAGCTGGCGCGCTTCCGACACGGACCAGGTGAGCGGCTTCTGCACGTAGACGTGCTTGCCGAGGTCCATCGCAGCCAGCGCGATGGCCGCGTGCATGTGATCGGGCGTCGCGATCACCACGGCTTCGATGTCCTTCTGGCGATCGAGCATCTGCCGGTAGTCCTGATAACGCGCGGCGCGCGGCAGCTGTTCGTCTTTCAGGCGCTTCATGTGCGCGATGTTGATCGGGATCCGTTCGCGATCGACTGCGGTCAGCGGCGGCTCGGGCCGTCCTTGCGCGTCAAGTCGCGGCGTGGTCCTGTCGAGGCGCTCCTGCTGGCTTTGAATATCGGCGTCGAGCGACGCGAAGCCTTTGTTTGCGTAGTCCCAGTCGACGTCGCAGATCGCGACGACGTTCTCGCTGGCGAGATTGATCAGGTTTGCGCGTCCCTGTCCGCCGACGCCGACGGCGGCCACGTTGAGCAGGTCGCTCGGCGCCGTGAAACCGCGGCCGAGCACGTGGCGCGGGACGATCGTCAGCCCGGCGCCGGCGAGGGCGACGTCGGTTATGAAGCTGCGGCGAGACAGTTTTGTCATCTGTGTCTCCAATTGTCTTGACTGCGACTCCGCCCAATGATATCGGTTACACCCTGAAATTCAAGAGCTTCAACGGCTTAGACCATTTCGACCTGCGTTCGACTCGAGGATAGCACCTGGCGGCGTCGCCGGCGTGACGAGTTAAGAGCGTCTTGCAAGACCCTGAAAGACCGTTCAAGGAGGATGCGCACATGGACCGTCTCGCGACGCGTACGCTCGTTTCTTGTGTGGCGCCGACCGTCGTCATTCTGCTATGCGCCGGTGTCGCGAATGCGCAGGCTGTCAAAGGCGGTCTGCTCGGCAACATCGTCGATCAGTCGGGATTCGCCCTACCCGGCGTCACCGTAACGATTACCGAGGTGAACACCAACATCTCGTACTCGGCTGTGACGAACAACTCCGGCAACTACGTGTTTTCGAACCTCAAGGACGGCAAGTACCGGGTCGCCGCGGAGTTGAGCGGCTTCAAACGCGCCGTGCGCGAGGGAGTCGACGTGCCGGTGAATGCGACACCGCGCGTCGATCTCAAGATGGAGGTCGGCGCCGTGGAAGAATCGGTCAACGTCGTCGGCGAAAGCCCGCTGCTGCAGACCGACCGCGCCGACACCAGCCGCATCATCGAAAGCGTCCATCTGGCGGAAGTGCCGCTCGGCTTCAACCGCAACTTCCAGGGGATGATGATCACCGTGCCGGGCGCCTTGAGGATGCAACGGCCGCACTCTGACTTCTTCAATGCGCAGGACAGCCTGTCGGCCAACGTCAATGGGCAGTCGCGCCTGGCGAACAACGTCCAGATCGAAGGGATCGACGACAACCACCGCACCGGGCTGTTGACCACGCTGATTCCATCGGCCGAAGCGATCGAAACGGTGAACATCAGCACCAGCGCGTACGACGCGGAGTTCGGCCGCGCCGGCGGCGCGATCACGAACGTCACGCTGAAGTCGGGCACGAACGTGCTCAAGGGCAGCGCGTTCGTGTTCGGCAACAACGAAAAGACGAACGCGCCCGGTTATTTCACGCATACGGCGCCGCCGGGAGACTACCTGCAGAGCGGGTTCACGCTCGGCGGGCCGATCCGGCACGACAAGCTGTTCTTTTTCGGCGACTACCAGCACATTCGCGACAACGCGGGGCGGACGACGCGCGCGGTGATTCCGCCG
>Ga0157374_10005371_pt1 | contig 10762 bp, 13 predicted proteins | sample M25metaG_FD_115308 | JGI IMG/M metagenome (GOLD analysis project Ga0157374, IMG submission 115308) | Miscanthus rhizosphere microbial communities from Kellogg Biological Station, Michigan, USA - M2-5 metaG | ecosystem: Host-associated > Plants > Roots > Rhizosphere > Soil | place: USA: Michigan... | reverse complement strand
TGTGTTAGTAGTAAATGATTGAGTGGTTACATTAAGCCTACCCCACTGAAAACCCATGCCACATTGCGGACAGGAGATAAGTGGAGATCGTCCGATAGTTCTTTGGCACTCGATCGTAGGCCACTCGTCGAAGCCAGTACATGGTCGTCTTGTTCCAGTTGTCAAGAGTCTCTTTGAAGCTAGTGGCCATCTCCACGCCCCAAATGTCGACATTGCTGACTAGATCCCAATTCTCAGCCCCATTAGCAGAATATCCTCTGAAGCCAAATCCGCTGAAGTTGCAGACCGAGTCTAAATTTATCCCTTCATCTATTGTCTCTATGAAGCGTAAGCCTAAGAAGTGGGGTTCCCTACCGGCTAGGGTCCACACCGTGTAGTATTGTACGCGTACTAAGAATATGACCCAGTAGAATAGCGCCCACCACCTCCACCAGGACAGTTGTAAGGCCCATTCTTCGGCTATCACCTCCGGATTGTATCCACTTCCAAACGCGCATATCCCACCGAGACAGGTGAGTGACAGAAACAGCTTAGTGAATGCCGATGTCCACGGATTTAGTGGTTTTTTGGCCCCTTCATTCCCAATATCACCACGAATGAAGCGAGCGTAGTCAGCGTAGAAGAACAAAGGACCACTGAGAATAGTTTGGAAGGCGAACACATAGCTGAGGAACTCCAGTATATTCGGCACTTCTCTGAAATATCACACCAATGAGGTAGATGCGATGGGCCAATGTGGGAAGGGAGAGTTACGTTATGGCTTCTCGCTTCTGAATCTCGTTCAATTCCTCTTTCTTTCTGGCCCGACCATCGTGTAGAGAGAATCCGAGAGTAGTCATCTTCTGGACGATAACCCTAAAGTCTAGTCTGATTAATCCCAATCACACATCTCACACTCAAAACTCACATTATTGGTCCCGTTACGTCGATGTAATAGTGTGAGAGTATGAGCCAGCGATAGGCGTGAATGAAAGCGAGATAGCCCATCGAGAAGGCGAATACGAGCCTAGATAATTGAGTTCTTCAGTCTTCAAAACTAGGAAGTGTGCCGATTAGTCTTACCTATGCACGTGTTTTGGCGGAGCGTAGAGCATCAGCAAATAGCAGACCCCGATGTTGGCGAATATGTGTTTTATCGCGCTTAATAAAAATGGCTTTGGAGATTGCAACCGAGATGAATCGCCATTACCTCCCGTAGCAAAAGTAGCATAGCGATACGCCCACTACCAGCGGATAAATAAGGCGTCGTCTTGTAGAGGTAGAGGAAGGAGGCAAGAGGAGTTTATACGCTACAGCGAATCCGATCGACAGGAATTGGCAAAAAATCAGATTTAGCTGAATTTCAACGTAGTTGATCCGGTCGAACTTGAACAAGTCTTATATACCTTGTCTGTCTCAAATCCAGTAATATCTGCCAAGGGGTCTAGCAACTTTGACCCATCGTAAAAAGTGTGAGCACCTGGCATTTTCTCGATTATTAGGCAAGTAAAATGCTAGGCAGCTGGGTTTTGTGAATGAGAGATGGAGACGTGAGTGGTGGTATGATTTATTCGAAGGCTGTTGCAGACAGTGTTATTTTTAAAGTGGGAAAATGGCATTCTGCTCGTCGAAACACCCAAAATAACAATGATAGGGCCAAAAAATGTGGTAAACTAGTAAAGTCGATTAATCTTTTGTGCAAGGCGGAATCTGGTGCGCCTTTCTATCGCTCTTAATCTTTGATGCATTTACTCCAAGGCACAATCTCTGCCATATAGACATATATTGAAGATATATCGACTAGAAAGTTGGTACTGAACGGACTAGGCTTTGACTTGAGCAATCAGTGAGCATATTCAGTAGGATTGAAATAATAGTGAACCTTGTCGGTGCTAGCCTCATCCCCTAGATTGACGGCTGACATCGTCGTCTTCGATGAATGGAATCATGCCAGGGGCATCTGTGATGTCTCCCGTCTTCTCTTGGCAATTCTCCTCTGTACATGTCTTTCTGCCTCGACTCATTGAGCGCGATATGGAACGTCTAACTTTCTCGACAAGCTTCGTACCCATCCCCTTGAACGGGTTCCTTCCACCTCTGGGCGGAATTGACGCGCCGATAGCATCCTCCATCGCATTTATATGACGACTCCCCGTCACACCGGTCTCCGCCACATTGCTTTCCTGATCCACGGAACGGGACTTTCTCATTGAGAAGAGTGCACCCGCTCTGTTCCATACATTTGACTTGAACTCGGCCGACGGTTTCTCCTTCGCCATTGACTCAAATGCTTTGGCCATAGCTTTGACTGAAGGAGGCTGTCCTTTGGAGAGTTCCTCCCGTCTTATTCGGTACAGAATGTTGGTGCCGGCACTGTTCATACGTCGATACCCTCCCACACTTCTTTCCGACATCTGCTCAGTAGGCTCGTAGAAGCTGCGAGACCCCACATCGGTGAGAGTGCCTGCACCCCTCAGGCCGTTAGCAGAAAATACACCGCCGTCCCTTGCTCTGTCCGTGTTCCCATTCCCATGAAAATCTCCATATCGGTCATAGGATGCTGACCTAGCTAATGCCTTTGGACCGGGAAATTCGACTCCGTCGTAGTCAGCCAACGAGCAGCCGAACACAGGGTCACAACAGCCTTTGGGACGTTTAGTAGGTGAAACGGATCTTGCAGTGCAGTCGAGAAGGCGGCTATCCCACGTGGTAGAACTTTCCGTGCTGTAGGAACGATTGATCTGCGACAGTGGGGCGTAGCAAATAGGCAACCCTCCACGTGTGCACGGGACGGGATTGGAACGAAGAGATATTGAAGACCGCGACAGTGCATCCGTTGTTGTGGGATGCGGATTCATTGCACTGATAGAATGGGCTCTAAATCACATAATGCAATGCGCGGTGATGGGATAGTTATGAATTATACATTTAGTATTTCGAGATAATTTTAAATTTGCCATCGTAAACCGTAATGCGTATTGTGCGAAACAAAGTTCCTTGTCCCTCTAACTTAGCAACTACCCGCTTATGAGTCTACGCGTTATTATTTCCCTCCCTATTCAAATCACCTACTCTGCAACTCGCCCTTCGTCCTCGTCTCGAAGCGTGCATAACTGGCCAATTAATGCTCTAAGACTTGCTTCAAATTGGCATCGATCTCTTGCACTTTTACATTGGGTTTTCGTTTTGTCCAGTAGCATTGCTTTCACCTAAAAGATAAAGCCTGAATACGAGAAAGCATGTGATTTTGTGCGTTATACTTGATCTATGAGGACATTGACTTTGTATCGCCGTGTAAGCTTCTGCACTTCCAATTGTTGCGCAAGCCGCAGCATCCGCTCGTGTTCAGCCTGCATTACTTCCTTGGAGCTGATCTGCTTCTCTCGAGCTTGAACCTGAGATAGTGATGTTGCTGTTGCCGTGTGGGTTTGAATATAGAGTACTAACCAAGTTGCGTTGCTCTATTTCAAGTATTCTGATTCTCTCGGTTAGCTCTTTGGCTCTTTCCCGAAACCGCAGTTCCTTAGAACCCATCTCCTTCATGCGGCTATTCAGCCGTTGCACCTCTTTAGTGTAGAACTTCTGATATTCTGCATATTTTCGTTGAACATTTTCCGCTGCGCTGAGTGCATTCTCTGTTATTTTACGCTCCCGCTCATTCTCATTGTTCGGATCCACATTTGTACTGGCAGATGCTAGACATGTTCTTTCCACCGCCCATAGATCTTTGTCTGCCTGGTGAGTCTCACGTGTTAACGCAAGCTCAGAGGACAGATTCTGGTATGTGGACTGCAGGTTGGTGAGTTTTCCATCCAACTCTTTGAGTCCCGTGGCCAGCTGTGAGCATTTTGCGCGTTCCGCCTCCACTTCCTCCTTCGAAGCCAGCAATTTCTGCTCCAGGCACAAGATTGTCTCCTTATGGAAGTCCCGCTCTCGACGGACTTGCACCAGCTAATACATGGATCATATATATCCCATATCCATATATGCATATCTTCCACTCTATACCTGTGCATGCAGGGATTTGTTAGTGTTCTCCATCACCTTCATGCGGCTGTCAAGCTTTTGTTGCAGTGATTCAATCTCGGCATTTCGGACCTGTAATATGATCCTATTATGCTGGGGATATACTGCACTTTAATAAAAACCTTCTCCTCTTGGCGACTTTTATGCGTCAGGTTATCCTTGTCGTGCTGCCAGGCCTGCTGGCTTTTGGTGTATTCCGCCTCTCTATTGGTATTACACATTCTTAGCGCGAGCACTTCGTCCTCCAGTTGTGCGTTCTAAACACCTCCTTAGACTCGACCGCCTCTGCTATGCTCAGTAGTAGCTTAGGTACCCGCTTCTCGAGTCCGGCGATCTTTTGCTTTAACTCCGGTATACCGGATGGCTCATTGCTCATTCTCGTCACCCTGTAGTTTATCGTTCGTATAGGCAATGCTTGCGAGAGGGCTCCTGAAGCCGCCGCTGCATGTCCACCACCTCCATTGACCTGCTGGTCAGACTTCTTAAGGCTCGCAAGCTCCGTCTCAAGTTTAGCCCGCTCTTCGTTCCACATGATCTCTCTGCGCTGGTGTAAATTATCTGCAAGAAGGTATATTCATTCATTATGCGGTGTACTATGTCAGTCCTAGTAGTTTTTCATAGGCGCCTACTTAGTTCTGCTACGGCCTCTTCCGTCTTTTTCTTAAGGATGGTGGCCTCTGTCTTTGCTCTTGCCGAGTCAACGTTGTACTTCTCTTTCTCCTTGTCATAGAGACTTTCTAGCTTCCGATACTTTATTTCCCACTCCCGCATTGTCTTTTGTTCCGCTTCCATCTCGCGAATCATCTTTACCTTGCTGGCCAACTCGACGTTGAGAAGTTGCATGCGTTTCTCAACCTCCTCCAACCTATCATTCTTCCCTCCTATAATGAGGAGCCGTTCGTTGGCAGTGTCTGCTGTTGATTTCAACTCCTCCTTCGTTTTGGTCAGTTCGGACACAAGAGCGTCCCTTTGTCTTCGATTCTCGCCATTCTGTCTTTCTATCTCAGACGCCCATCGGTCCTCAGTCTCCAACACTTGGTTCGTCAGCTCCTTATTCTTTTTCCGGTAGAAGGCGTTCTCATCTCGTTGTGCTTCCAGCTTTGAGGTAAGCTCCTTGCACTCTGCGCACTCCGCCCCCGTGCCGTTTTGCTGTGGAGGGCATTTTGCTTCCGCACTAGGTGCCAGTGGGAAGCGATTCAGATCTGGACGACTGGACTCGAGCGAACTACGCAGTGTTTTAAGCTCGTTCATCACATTCGCCAAGTCTACTGCAATCAATGCGGTGAGGCTGTCTCTGCTAGAGAGGGAGCGACGTCGTTCGTCCTGGAAAATGATCCGAATTAGAAGACACGATTGTGATAGGTAGGTCTTATAAGTAACCTTCTGTCCAATTTCCAACTTATCTAATTGTTTACTTATGCGGGCTGTCTGAGTCTCGACCGACGCAAGAAGAAGGCAGAACTCTTCGACCTCAAACCATTAGTTTAATGTCGTATTGCCTCATGACAGGTGCTACAATCACCTCGTCGGAAGTTACGCCCGTGTCCTCCCTTTTCCCTATAGAACTCATTTCGCTGATTAGGCTTCCTTCTTTCGCATGACTCCTTTGGACTTCCAATTCTCTTTCTAAATCTTCGCATCGCTTCTCCAGAAAAGCTATCCTTTGTCGACTGTCTTGCGGTGTGTGGAAGCCATTCTGATTGGCGTGGTCATCCTGAAGGAAGATGTTTTCCCTTATGCAACGCTTCGTTTCCTTTTTATGTCCCATAACATACCTCCCTGGCTTCTCCAGTATCGCTGACGAGATCGCAATTTCTATAAGTGAAACGATTGTATACTGTCATTACTCTATGGTGTGGACCAGTTGGTTAGAATGGGGCAGCGGTCACGTACGCCTATGTTAACTCTTATACTAACTTTTCGATGAGTAGGGAACTCTTCCTTCCTGCCTCCCCTGACTTCAGCAGAGCCTGCGCGTGTGAGTTGCCCTCGCTGAAAAGGGTTGGTTAGTATGCTTCTCCTCTACCCATTAAACATAAATAATAGCGATAAAAGAAGAGCTGGGAGGGATAAACTGATTGGGTGGATAGGTTGGTGTTATCGGCCAAAATAGCTTAGGAATAACCTGTAGCTGCGGAGCATCGGAGGTTTCAGCCCCTTCAAGACATCTTTGGATATTCGCCACCTACTCGAGCTTATACCACCCAAGTTGTTATTGTTGACGTCGTTCAACTTCAGCATGAGCTCCTCATTTTCGTTCTCCACGTCCTTAAACAGAAAAACCTATCCATCTTCATATTAGTATGCGGTGTGTCGCTTACGCGCAATCTCGACTGTGTCCTCCGAAGGCTTTCCTCAGTGAAACGCAGCTGATCCTGAAGTCAGAGAGATAGGAAATTATGCCGATTGCCAATTTTGCCGATAGGCCCTATTCCTACCTTCAAGTCGTTTTCCCTCTCCACTACGTCCCTGAGTTCCTTCCCTAGCTCTTCAGTTGAGAGTGGTAGCAGAGGGGCAGGAGAATGCTTAGCTTCAGTGCTGGGTGTTTCTTCGCCTTGCCGCCTTTGCTCCGCTTTGCTCTTGGCTTCACGCCACTTATTCTGTGTTTGCAGCTCTCGAACCTTCTCCTAAATCCCCCCCTAATGTATTATGTGTTATACATCAAAGGAGCCATGATCAGTTTCCGACCTTAAAGTAGAATATCTCATCTTCCAATTTGTATCTCTTGTCCTCTGCTAGTTCTAGCTCGCTGTGAAGGCGAACGGACACTTCCTTGGCAATGCGCAGCTCTGCTTCCAGCTCCCCAACCCTCGAATCACTCGACAGGATCGAGGAGCCAGCTGTGTGATCACTTTTTAAGTCGTTGGGGAGAGCACGGCTTGCATTCTGCAGTTCTTTCAGTTTACAACCTATCAAATTCTTCTCAGTCTGCAGTTGATCGCGTTGTCGCTCAGATTTTCGCAGTTTGAACTAATAATAAACATCTTAGAATATTATGCAGACTTGTAAGCTGTAGAGAAACCTGCAAGATCCTGCAGTTCTTAGCATTCTGCTCGAGTTCCCGTTGAAGATCCCGAAACTCTTCTATTTCTTCCTCCCTGTAAGTGTCGTGCATCTCGTCCATCTCTTGTCGGAGATCGCTAATGTCATTTCTGAGTGCTTCATTTTCGGTCCGAAGCTTTGCATTCTCCCTCCAGCACCGCCTCTGCATATCTTTGTCCTATAAGTCCCATATATGTCCCGTGTGAGATAGTCATTCAACCAGGTTATATATATTGTCAACAACCAAAGTGCACTGACCACGAAGAATTCAGATGCCTCGGTCGGAGTCATAGCCCTGTCTTCGTCGTCCGTGGATTGCGAGTCGAGGCCACTCGCATTGAAATCCATAAATGAGCCGGACATGGCAGTGACCATGGAATGCGAGTCCATGTTGGAACTTATGCTCTCCTCCGATCTGGCTCCATGGATTTGGTCGGAAGGAGCACGGACAGACTTGGAGTTGGCCGTCTTATAGGAGGAGGCCAGTGAGATCGAATCCGTGCAATCGTCTCCGACTCCTAGCTTATCCACAGTCTTGCTGCTGCTTCTACTGCCACCCACAACTGTTTCATTTAGCGACCTGCGTCGTTGATCCTTAATATCCTTGATGGTGCTCGCTCCCATTATTGTTGTGCACACGGCTCTGTTCTCTGTCACACCAGAGGCACTACTCGCTATTGCGCCATTACTATTGGTAGCAAGATTTTTGGCAGGAGTGGCTACAACAACGCTAAGGGTGGTCTTTGGCGAATTGATGACTGTGGGTCGGAAGCTTTTGCTAGGATGCGGAATGGGTAGTTTGGATTCGAGAGATAAGCCGCCCTGAGCATCATGGGCGCTCGACACCCGAAAGCACTTTTTGCAGCGGTCACGTAGATAGCTCTGCGGCTCGAAGCCGTTACATGCTCCGTCGGCCATATGAAGTGGAGTGGACTTCTGGTGGAGGCGGCTAATCTTGAGCAGAATAATGGTGCATCTGATGGGCGCTAACTGAATCCTCTAGTTACTTGCTAGATCCAAGACTATAACAGTATAACAGAGTATAATATATAATAATATAATGTCAGTCTTCCCATCTACTATTAGAAGCGATCGAAGGATCGTACGGGTCTATCGCAGAAGAAAATGTAGGAAAGCAAAAGAAGCGCTCCGACCTATTATGAATGGCAAAAGGGCAAATGCCGTAGAGGGAAATCTGCCATGGAGAAAGATAGCTCTGGATGCAGTGTAAAAGGAAGGCTTGGGGAAGTTGGGAGCTTGAGGGATGCTGAAGAAAAGAGGGGCGAAGAGAGGATGGCGGCGACACATTCGCAACAGCCTTTTCGTGAAAATACGGGGTGATACAACTCCTGTTCGTAATAAGAAAGTGGTTCCTTCCTGCCATCCATATTGGGAAGGAATGGGGATTTTCACACCAGGCGTCCCCTTCCCCCCACATCTAGCTATCATGAATTTCCTAGGGGGTGAGATGGAAGCCACGAGAGCAGAGCTAAAAGATATAAAGGGATATGAGGACGATCTGACCCGCAGAGACTGCAGACGGCTGGTCCAGGATCTAATTCCGAAATTCGATCAGCCAGAGCCATAGAGTTTGTGCTAATCCCTCTAGATGTCTATGTAGAAAGACTAAGGAAGAATAAACAGTGCAAATAGTGTAATTCCAGGGTTTATCCTGCGGTGCGCATCAGAAACGCACATTAGTCCGGCTCGCTCTTAAGCGAGGAAAAAGGAGAGAACTTATAAAGGGGGACAAGCTTAAGCTAGCTAGGCGCTAAGATAATTGTGCTCTTTTCACTCACTTCGGGTCCGGATTGACGATGGGTTCAGGGAGCTAGGGAAAGCAGCATCTCCCTTTGAGGGAGCAAATCAATCGATCGCATAGGCCCACCTAGTTAGCTGCCATGCGGGAAAGGCGACAAAAGGATAAGAGGATAAGAGACATCCCCAATGTGGATTGATAGGCAATTTAGCCTGCTATGCTATGAGTAAGCTGGGTGAGTTTGGCCACAACAGCTTATATGCACTGCACTAAAAAGCTCCTGGAATGAGTGACGTTATTTACTCAGGACTGAACAACGCGTGTGAAATTATAGAAATCCAATTCCCCCAATTTCCCTATTGCAAGCCTCTTCGCGGGGACGATGCGATTGGGTCAAGACTGATTGTGGATTAGAATTGGTTTGCTACTTAAAGGTGCGGCCAGTCTGTAGGCTGGTCAACTTTATGGGATGGCCGCGGTTAGCACTTGAGTTCATGCCAACAGCTGTTGAGTTATTTGGTGATCGATGGTTAAGGATCTCGTCCAGGCCATCTTTCACGGCGAGGGGACTCTCTTCGTGCAAGTCGTTGCAAAGACACGACTGTACATTCTACTAGCTAACCCATATCTCAAATTCTCTATCTTATTTTGCTTGTCAGACTGAAGATGGTGTTTGATAAGACAACGCCAGCTTCAAGTTTAACCTGTTATGCCCATGAAAGGCAAGGCAATTCTTTACTTGATTAGCTCGTACCTATCGCGGGAAAACAGTGACACTATGCCAGGTATCTCATTGAATTTCTCGCTTCCCCATCCCATTGTGTGTCGAATTCCCATTATATTGCTAGATCAGAGGAGTGACATCAGTTCGAGTGAAATGGACAATGAGGTCGTTGTACTCAGGTAGTAAGTTTAGCATTAAAGCTGACTCTCACTTGCAATCTTTTACCTTAGTGATGGCGAAGAAAGCCAAGTTGCCCAGTCCTCCGCTAACACAAACTTGAAGGCGGCTAGTAATGGGAATGAGATAGAAGAAGGCAATGGATTCTTAATAGACATCGAGGGGTATTCGGGTGATGAGGAAGAGAATCCAGCTTTCTCTACACGGCAGGAAAGGTTCGTATGTGTAATCGATTTTCCGGAACCGGTAACCAACTGTAAAAAAAATCAATTTTAGTTATGGACCAGACTTCCCTCTCTCTAATGGTCAGCGGAGAGGAAACTCGGTAGGTCTTTTCAATGCAGATTTTGGATTTTGAAGAGCTCCAAAATTCCAGTGCTTTAACTGTGGCGGCGATCACATTCTGGCTGCTTGCACCGAGAAGAGGGACATGAGGAGGATAGCACGGAATAGGAACAGCTTCCGTAGCTACGACAAGTAAGGCTAGATTCAATTGATCACCTAGAAACAATTTTCATGCTGTAACTGTACAAATGCCTTTGCAGCAACATGACCCGTTTCCATGAGCAAGACAACTCTGGTGGTTTCGGTCCCGGTGCCATAAGTAGGGAGCTTCGTAAAGCCCTTGGAATTGGTGCACGCGACATGCCGGAATGGATATTTCGGATGCGGAGGAAGGGCTTTGTAGATGGCTATCCCCCTGCTTACCTCAAGCGGTAGTAATACGCAAGGTATTCGTGTTCGAAAGGCCTAAGACCGGAATTTCAGAGCTGTCGAGAAGCACACTATTCCATTCTTTGTGGACCCAGGAGATGAGGAAAAAACACAGAGTAATGATCCATCCGTCGATCAGCTTTTCACTGTTGTTTTTACTGTTATAATGTGCAACTATTCAGGAGACGAGGAAACAATAGATCCCGTGCAGATGGTTCGCTATCCTGGCTTCAACTACTACGACCGGACATTGGACGATGTAAGAGAACATACTACCCTTTTATACTCGTGAGATAATTTATTACTTCTTAAGCCCGAGAATTTTCGGATACCACCGTGGA
>Ga0157374_10005368_pt1 | contig 10768 bp, 7 predicted proteins | sample M25metaG_FD_115308 | JGI IMG/M metagenome (GOLD analysis project Ga0157374, IMG submission 115308) | Miscanthus rhizosphere microbial communities from Kellogg Biological Station, Michigan, USA - M2-5 metaG | ecosystem: Host-associated > Plants > Roots > Rhizosphere > Soil | place: USA: Michigan... | reverse complement strand
CGAAATACCGTCGAAGGCCGAGGCTTGCGCAAGTTCGAGCTTTTCCGTGCGAAATTCGGGGGAGCGCAGAAGTTCCACGAACACCTTGAATACATCGTCGAAATCCGCTTTCAGGCACGACCAGCCCGCTGTGGTCGAGTCGGCTCCTCCTGATGTCTCCACTTTCGCGGCGCGAATTTCTAGATAATCATCGAGTTGATCGCCTGTCTGTGATTTCGTACCGCCGGTGCGCCAGACCTCGCCATAGAGGTCGACCAAGCCGGATTTGGCGGCAGGTTCACTGGTGGATCCGCCGCGGATGCGCGCCACACCGTCAATCAATGGAAGCTCGTGGTCTTCCTGAAGAAAAATCACCATGCCGTTGGGAAGCACAATTCGTTTTGGTTGCTGCGGTTTGAATGCTGGCAATGGCGGAATCGGAATCTGCCCCCACTCCTTGTATTGAGCGAGAGCGGGCAGGGAGAGTGTCAGGGTGATGAGAGCAGAAAGAGCGAAAAGGAAGCGCTTCATTGTGCACCTCCTTTGGCCGGTGACGCAGGTTTGGGAGGCGTGGCCGTTTCGATAATGCCTACTGTACGGTTGGCTGTGATGAATGTTTCTCCGGCGACCCGCCGGATGTCGGCCTTCGTGACTTTGTCGATTCGATCCACGGACTTGAATAGCTCCCGCCAGTCTCCGTACATCGCCTGGTAGGTTGCCAACTGGGATGCAAGGCCTTCATTGCTGCCAAGGCCGCGGATCAGGTTCGCCTTGGCGCGGGTCTTGATCATTTGCAGTTCCTCGTCGCTGATGTCGCTCGTTTTCAATCGCTCAATCTCGACGTGGATCGCGTCCGACATTTCCTGCGGGCTGTGCCCGGGAAGCGGGAAGGCGTAAAAGGCAAACAGGTGCGGGTACTTTACTCCGGGCATGCCGGAGAAACCCGCCGAGTCCGCAGCGATCTTTTTATCGCGCACCAGCGTGCGATAGAGGCGCGAGGTGCGGCCATTCGACATCAGGTCGGCAATCGCGTCGTAAACCGCGTCGTCTTTATCCAGATATCCCGGTCGATGGTAGCCCTCGATGTAAAGCGGTTGCGCGCGATCTTTGAGGACAACACGGCGCTCGGAGTTTTGCGGCGGTTCGATGGTTGTACGCTCATCCGGGTCGGGTTTCGTGGGCAGCGGTCCGAAATATTTCTCGATCACTGACATGGTTGTGTCGGCTTTCACATCGCCGACAACTGCAAGCACCATATTGGAGGGGACGTAGTAGCGGTCATAGAAACTCAACGCGTCGGTGGCGGAAAAAGAATTCAGGTCGGACATCCATCCGATGCCGGGGCGGTGATATTGATGGGCTGAAAATGCAGCGGTCACGAATTGTTCGACCAAACGTCCGATCGGATTGCTGTCGACGCGCATGCGACGTTCTTCAATGACAACGTTGCGCTCTTTGTAGAACTCACGCATCACCGGTTGTTGGAATCGAGTAGCTTCCAGGTACGCCCATAACTCAAGCCGGTTCGAAGGAAAGGAATAGAAGTACACCGTCTTATCCGCATAGGTGGAGGCATTCATGCCCTCGCCACCTTCCTGCTCGACAATCTTGCCGAATTCATTCGGCTTTACGAATTTGTCGGCGTCCGCGATCGCATCCTTCCAGGATTTTTCAAGCTGCGCGAGCTTTTGAGAGTCTTGTCCAACCATCTTGTCGCGCTCGGCGAGATACGCGGTGTAGGCCGTTTCCACTTTCGCGAGAGCAACTTTCTCAGCGGAGTAGTCAGTCGTGCCGATCGTGTCAGTGCCCTTAAACGCCATGTGCTCGAACATGTGTGCGAGCCCTGTCTTGGCGTAGGGATCCTGGACCGAGCCGGCGTTCACGAATGTATAGAAGGAAAAAACCGGGGCTTCCGGCCGTTCGCAGACGATGACGGTCAGCCCGTTGGCCAATTTCTTGACGGTAGTGCGCTTCTCGAACGAGGCCACGTCCTGGGCGAATGCGATGGAATGCAGGACGAAGATAATCAGGGGGATATAGAGATGACGGCGTTTCATCGGACCTCCACAACTGTTGGACGCGTGAACATGAAGGAAGAAATCGACGTTACGTGGCGGTAGGGGCGATTGTCAAACTGAGTGACGCAGCTTGAGTGTGAATGTTGAGTGTGAAGACTCGCGGGACGCCGGCGCCCTTAGCTCTCCCACACCCATTTGCCACCGACCATGGTGCGCTCGGCCGGGATGTCGATCAGTTCCATAGGATCTACCTTGAAGGGATCGCGGCCAAGCACGACAAGGTCCGCCAGCTTTCCCGCTTCGATCGAGCCTTTGATGTTCTCTTCGTAGGACGCGTATGCGCCGTTGATCGTGCCCACTCGGATCGCTTCTTCGACAGAGATGCGCTGCCTGGGACCCCAGACGTTGCCTTTGCTGTCTGTTCGCGTCACCTCAGAGCGAAGCGCCATCATGGGCTCGAATGGACCGGGAGGATAGTCGGAGGCTTGTGTAGGGCGAATACCCGCATACAGGAAAGTACGCAATGCGAACATGTTGTTCACGCGGTCGGCTCCATACTCCTTCATCTTTTCACCGTGGTAGTACGCGTAGGTGGAGAAGGGAGTCGGAATTGCGCCGAGCGCTTTGATCCTTGCAACCAGCGAATCGTTGATTACGGTGCAATGCTCGAGGCGAAAACGCGGATCGCGGCGCGGCATTTCTTTTTGCAGGCGCTCGTACACGCGCAGAGTGGTGTCGATACCGACGTCACCGTTGGCGTGGGTACCGAGTTGCCAGCCGGCTTCGTGTGCTTTGCGCGACAAGGCGTAAAGGTGCTCTTCGTCCGTAACGAGAATACCGAAATCATTGGGCCGGCTGATGTAAGGCTGCGACAAGCGCGCGGTGCGTTCGGAGATCGAGCCATCGCAGACCGACTTCTGCGCTCCAACTTTTACCCAATCGTCTCCCAGCCCGGTGCGAACTCCGGCAGCCAGCATCTGATCGATGAACGCGTTGTAGATGTGACAATACACGCGTAACGAGAGGTCGCCGGCATCGCGTGCGTCTTGATAAGCGCGCAGGTCGTCGGGCGAACCGGAAGCGTCCGTCACCGAGGCGACGCCGGTGCGCGACATCATTTTCGAGATCAGCTTTACGCCTTCACGATGATCATCCCGGGTGAAGCCAGGAAACAGCTTCTCGAAGGTTTCCCGAGCGACTTCTCGGACGTGCCCATCGAGTTTTCCCGTCGACGGGTCGCGGTCGTATTTGCCGCCGGGAGGATCTGGAGTATTTTCGTCAACCTTCGCCGCTTTTAACGCGAGCGTGTTCACCCAGGCGGTATGTCCGCCGCGATGCTGGACGAAGGCGGGATGATCCGGAACCACGTCGTCGAGATCCTTGAGGGTCAGCGGACGACCCTCGGAAGTCTTCGTGTCGTCATACTTGAAGCCGAGTACCCACTGGCCCGAAGGTGTTTTCGCGGCGCGTTCGCGCAGGGCTCTCAGGATTTCAGAGATTGAGCGCAGATCGCAGTCGACCATGCGCAGATGAGACAGTCCGGCAACGGCTGGATGGGAATGTGCGTCGATGAATCCCGGCAGCACAGTTTTGCCGCCGAGGTCGATTTTCTTGGCGGCTCCCGAGGCGAGGGGCAATGCCTCGTCGTTCGATCCGATGGCCAGGAATCGCCCGCCTGAAATGGCCACGGCCTGCGCTCGTGGCTGCCGCGCGTTCACCGTCCAAATATTTCCGTTGAAAAGTATGACGTCGGGTTCAGTTCGATCGAGCGGAAGCCACGCGGCCGCTGCGGCGCAGCCGAGGCCGCCTAGAAATTGACGACGGGAAGTGGGCAAGTGGCGATCCCCCTGGGAAGCGTTTGCATCGAATGACGGTCGTCTGCTTCTGTAGGACGGCAACTATACTATCAGCGCAATTCTCATTATCCATGTCGAGATTTGGGAGGACTGCTTGAGCAAGGCTACGGTTGTAGACGTTGAAGGCAAAAGTCTCAGTCTTTCCAATCTTGACAAAGTGTTGTATCCCGCCACTGGGTTCACGAAAGGGCAGGTCATCGACTTTTACGCGCGCATTGCACCCGTTCTCCTGCCGCACCTGGCGGGAAGGCCGGTAACCATGAAGCGCTACCCGGACGGCGTCGATGGCGAGTACTTCTACGAGAAGAATGCGCCAAAGCACCGGCCTGACTGGGTGAAAACTGTTTCGATCTGGAGCCGCCACAATAAACGCAATATCAATTTCCTTCTGGTTGACGACCTGCCAACGCTTACCTGGCTAGCGAATCTGGCATCACTTGAGATTCATCCGTCACTCGCGCTGGGAAAAGAAATTTCGTGTCCGACCATGATGGTGTTTGATCTTGATCCCGGCCCGCCCGCCAATATTGTTCAGTGCTCACAGGTCGGCATCTGGCTGCGCGATATTTTTTCGCATTGGGGCCTTGAGAGTTTTGCGAAGACCTCTGGCTCCAAGGGGCTGCAAGTGTATGTCCCGCTGAATACTCCGACGACGTACGAAAAGACAAAAGAGTTCGCCCACGCGATCGCGCGTTTGCTGGAGGACGAACATCGCGATCTCATCGTTTCCGAGATGAAAAAGGAATTGCGTTCCGGAAAGGTATTCGTCGACTGGAGCCAGAATGACGAGCACAAGACGACAGTTTCGGTGTATTCACTGCGTGCGAGGGAACACCCCACCGTATCGACTCCGGTCACGTGGGACGAAGTCGAACGCGCGCTTAAGAAAAAAGACGCGAGCCTTCTGGTGTTCGAAGCGCCGCAGGTGCTGGAGCGCGTGGAAAAAATGGGAGATTTGCATAAACCCGTCGTGCAAATGAAACAGAAGCTTCCCGATTTGAGAAGCATGACGGAAGCGGCAGCCGAACCTGAGAGGATTGATCTTGCAGCGGCGGCGGAAGAAACGTCTTCGAAGTCCGGCACGAAGGGCAAGAAGAAAGCCGTGAAGTCGCGAGGCGCGCAGGGCGCAGTTTCGAAAAAAGGGCGGAAGCTATAATCCGAAAACTCTATGGCGCAACTCTTCGCAGGCACTTCCGGATGGGCCTACCCGACATGGAAGCCGGACTTTTATCCACAAAAGCTGGCCCAAAAGAAATTTCTCGGCCACTATGCTACCCAGTTGAACGCCGTAGAGGTCAACTTCACATTTCGACAGCTGGTCAAAGAAACAACGCTGCAGAACTGGCTTGCGGAAACGCCCGCGACATTTCGATTCACTATCAAAGCGCATCAGGTCATCACGCACATCAAGCGATTGAAGGGGACAGAGGATTTCTTGCCTCGCTTCCTCGCAACGATCGAACCGCTTGCAGCAGTGGGGAAACTTGGACCAGTTTTGTTCCAGCTACCTCCCAATCTGAAAGTCGACGGGGAAGTGTTGAAAACGTTTTTGCAGGCGTTGCCGAAGCGCCTGCAATCAGCGTTTGAATTTCGCCATCCCTCGTGGTTCACAGACTCAACCTACGATGCTCTGCGCAAGCACGAGGCGGCGCTGTGTGTTGCCGAGACTGAAGAGCTGACCACGCCTGAAGTTGCGACGGCAAACTTCGTCTACTACCGCTTCCGCAAACCTAACTACCCGCCAGATGAGCGACAGGCGATGGTAGATCGTATTCAGGGCCATCTCGGGGCCGGACGGGACGTGTTCGCTTATTTCAAGCATGAAGACACGCCAGAGGGCGCTATGTATGCACGGGAATTGTTGAGCACAGTGCGAGGTAACCAGTTGGGCGCATGAACTGCGGCGGACTGTTGGTCAAACTACGGGGCGATTCGACATGGGTCTCGACCTAGTTGTAGAGGGCTGCGCGAAGCCAGGGCTTGAACACGAGTGGCGACGGCTACTGGAGCGCTCTTTTGCCGATGAAGATTTGTCGGAGTCGGAAGTTGCGCGCTTTCAAGACATCAGCATTCCGGGCCATCAACGAATCGGTGCACCACGGGTGGGAGACGATAGCGCCGCAACACAATGGCTACTCGAAGCCCAAAAGGCCAAAACACCAGAGGAAGTGGCCGCTGCGTTGAAAGAATTTGACGGTTACTACGTCGTGCGTCTCGTGGAATGCGATGGCGTGCCCAAGTATTCGAATGGAGGCTTGTGCGAGGGAGTCGACGAGACTAGCTTCCGTGGAGCGTTTCTGAATGATTGTCTAGACGTACTTAGCAAAGACTTGTTGAACGACGCATGGGATCATAAGTTCCCGGAAGAAGCTGTTGCGTACGGAAGAGTGCTTCTTGCGGCAGCCAATGCTGCTGACGTCGCAGGCGGACAGCTTAAGAGACGACGTTCCCTTCTTTCACGGCTGGGGCTACGCAAAGAGCCGGAGCTGGTCGCAATTGCTGAGCAGCTTGATATCGTGCGAGCGGCTGGCCGCTGGTTCATTTTCTGGGGCGAGCGCGGGCACGCCATACGTGCTTACTTTTAAAGCACAGAGTAAAGCCAGAAAACTCCAAGGGCTAAGGCGTTGCGCCGGGAGCCGCATCCCGAGAACTACTATGAACGTCCGATAACGTTTTGTAGGATTATCGCGGCCACGGGAAGAACGCCCATTCGTCCATTGAACGATTCATGCCTTCTGAAGCCAATGCGCGTGTGATGAGTTCGTTTCTTGACTACCTCAAGGTCGAGAAGGGGCTGGCGCGTCTGACGATTTCTGCCTACACGACCGATATCGGCCAGTTCGCGACATTTCTGGAAAAGAACAAGCGTCAACTAATTAACGCCCGGCGCGAAGACGTACGCAACTTCATCCAGGAGTTGTTCGGAAACTCGGTTGATGGGCGGTCGGTGGGAAGGAAGCTTTCTGCGTTGAGGCATCTCTATAAGCATTTGTTGATCGACGACAAGATCAAGTATGACCCAACGCTGAATATTGATTCGCCGAAACAATGGAGAGTCCTTCCTAAATCGCTTGCGCATGACGAGATCGCAACTACGCTGGCCGCTCCCAGGGCAAGGAACGGTTCCAGATTGTCAGCAGCCATTGCCGCGCGCGACCGGGCGATGCTTGAAGTGTTTTACGCCGGTGCGTTGCGCGTCTCCGAAATTGTGGGCGCAAAGCTCGAAGACCTGAAACTTGAAATGGGATACATGCTGGTTCGCGGCAAAGGCGACAAAGAGCGCATGGTGCCGCTGGGGAAATCTGCGCAGGAAGCGCTCGGATATTACCTGCGAGATGGACGCGCTGTGCTCGCTGCAGAGAGGATTTCTTCGGCTCTGTTCATCGCGCGCGGTGCACGCAACCTTTCGCGCCAACGCGCTTGGCAAATGGTAAAAGCGGCGTCGGCTGATTCAGGACGTTCTGCGTCGCCACACATGCTGCGGCACTCTTGTGCGACGCACATGGTCGAAAACGGCGCCGATCTTCGCACGGTGCAGACGATCCTCGGACATTCAGACATCTCGACGACCCAGGTGTACACGCATCTCGCGCTCGACCGGTTAAAAACGGTTTACAAGAAGCATCATCCGCGGGCGAAGGCAAGGGCTTAGTCATGACACAACGTCTCTCGCACCTGTGGTTGGGATTGGTTTTATGACCGAAGAAGCAGTTACAGGACTCAGGCGCACCACGGTTGAAAAGGCCGTTGATCAGTTTCTGCGTGTCCTGCGGGAGCGCAATGCTTCCGCGCATACCATCAAAGCGTACGCGGGCGACCTTGATAGTTTTGCAGCTTACGTGGACTCGCGCGACTGGAAACGTATTGACCACGTCACTATTCGTGGCTTCTTGTCTCATCTCTATGAACGAGGCCTGAGCAAGACGTCCGTGGCGCGCTCGCTGGCGGCGGTGAGATCCCTTTATCGGTGGCTCGCCCAAGAGAATGTAGTTGAGCAGAATCCGGCGAAACTTGTGTCCACGCCGAAGATCCCAAAGAAATTGCCGCGTGTGCCTACGATTGAAGAGGTCAACTCTGTGCTCGATGGACAGTTGCCGGAAGCCGCGGCGTTCCCCGAGCGCGATCGACTTCTGCTCGAATTGTTGTACGGCTGCGGCATCCGAAATTCAGAGCTTGTCGGGATCAACTTGGAAGATGTGCGGCCGAGCGCAGAAGCGATTCTGATTCGCGGCAAGGGGAAGAAAGAACGGTATGTCCCTTTCGGCGGCACAGCGGCGCCCGCGCTCGCTTTGTATCTCCCCGAACGCCAGAAACTTCTCTCCACGACGCACAAACATACGCCCGCGTTGCTCATCAATCAGCGTGGGGGACGGCTTACGACGCGCAGTGTTGGTCGCATCGTCAAGAAGATTGCCGTGGCGAAGGGGCTTTCTCCGGACGTGCATCCTCATACTCTTCGCCATGCATTCGGGACACACATGCTGGAGGAAGGCGCGGACTTGCGTGCGATTCAGGAATTGCTAGGACACGAGCGGCTGTCTACCACGCAGCGCTATACCCAACTCTCCGTGAAGCACGTGCTGGAAGTCTACGATCAGACCCATCCGCGGGCGAGGTAGTCAGTCGGCTGCCGCAGAGTGCGGTTCGATGTCCGGTGCGGGCTCGGCCTTGTGATCGCGCAGTCCCTCCCACATCTCAAAAACACGGGCACGAAGCGCGGCAGTGAGTTGATCGTACGCGGCTTCTGACGCCGCAGACTCTGGCGGGGGTTGAATCGGATCGCCAAATTCGATCTTCAGGTGGCTGAATTTCTGGAGAAATTTCTTGCCGCGAGGCCATGCTTCGTAAAAGCCCTCGATCGCGATCGGCACGATCGGTGCCTGAAGATGGATCGAAAGAATGGCAGCTCCTTTTTTGAATACCTTCGGACGACCATCGACGCTGCGCTCGCCTTCCGGATAGAGAATTAAAATCCTGCCGTGGCGCAATCCATAAGCGCCGGCTCGCATGGCGGGAATTAGGTGCGCGTCGGGATCGACTACCAGCACTCGAATGTAGCGCGCGAGTCGGCGCATGAATCCCGATCCGAAGATGTCGCTTGTGCCAACGGCAAAGAGCTGACGAAAAATGTTTTCAGGCACGACCCCGGCAAGAACCAGAGGGTCGAGGTATCCCTGATGATTCGAAGAAAGAATGTAGGGACCGTTTGCTGGGAGTTTCTCGAGGCCAGTGACCTTTAAGTGGAACCGGTCGCGCGCGAAGACCTGAATGAGACGAGAAAAAGCGTAGAGGAACGTGTCCAGAAGCGGCCGTGGGGTAGCGATAGCGCGGACTTCCGGATCAGTCGGATCCTCTGCCAACACAGCCTTCCAGCCTGCGAACTGGTCGCGCGTTGTGGTGCGTATTTTTCCACTTGCCGCGCTCGCTAGGATAGCGTCGACCAGTTGTTTCACGGTGTAAATATCGGCGAGTTGCGACTCTTCTACTGCTCCTCCGAGCTGTTGTTCGAGCGCGACAAGGAGTTCCACCCGCTGCATCGAGTCGAGTCCAAGATCGAGTTCGAGGTTATCGTCTGGCAGAATCTGTTCCGGGGCCTTCGACGCAGATTCGCGAATCAAGGCGATTGCGCGCTGCACCTCTGACTTCGCAAGCCACGACTCGTCTTCGCTCGTGAGGGGCTTCTTGGTCGCGACTTCGGCATCATCCGTTTCTTTTCGCTTGCCCTGATTTGCACGAACCTGTTTTTCGATCTCAAAGCGCTTGAGTTTGCGGGTCGTGGTGCGGGGGAGGTCTTCCTGCCAGATTTCATAGCCACCGATTCGCTTGGTTGAGGCGATGGTCTGCGACAGGCCTTCGATCTCCCAGCGGATGACTTCTTTTGCATTCACTACTTTGCGTTCCTTCAGCGCGTCGAAATTCGGGACTACGACCGCATAGAGACGCTCCGATGTTGGGTCGCCAGGCATCGCTTCCAGACTCATCACGCACATTTCTTTGACTGAGGGGGCTTTCAGGTAGTGTGTTTCGATCTCCTCAGGATAGATATTCTTGCCGTTGGCCAGAACGATGAGCTCTTTCTTGCGTCCGGTAATGAAGAGATTGCCGCGCGAATCGAAATGGCCAAGATCCCCGGTGTGCAGCCAGCCGTCGTGCAATGCTTGGGCCGTTGCGTCCGGACGATTCCAATAACCCTTCATGACGATTGGGCCCCGGATCGCAATTTCGCCGCTGGGCGGACCGCCATCCTCGGGAGGCTGCGGATCGAGAATCTTTCCCTCAATGGTCGGTAATGGAGGCCCTACCGAACCGATCACCACTTTTCCCGGAGGGTTCAGGAAAGCGGCCGCACAGGTCTCGGTCAGGCCGTACGCGTTTAGCAGATCGATGCCAAAGGCGCGGAAATCCAAGGCAATCGCGGGGTCGAAGCGGGACCCACCGGTTACGAGATATCGCATCTTCTTGCCGAATGTCGAGTGGATCTTCCCGAAAAAAATCTTGCCGCCATTCAGTCCGACTTTCCGCAGAAACAGGTTCAACTTCATCAACGATCTGAGCAAAGAACCAGCTAGTGCTCCTCGTTTGCTCACCTCCTTAAAAATGCGTTCGTGAATCAAATAAAAAAATTGGGGCACGACCGCGAAGATGGTGATGCCCCGTTCTTGCAGAGCGCGTAGCAGTTCTGTGGTGTTCAAAGTTTCCAGATAAACCACGCGCGCGCCTTTCACCAGCGGCAGCATTAGGTTAGCCATCTGGGCGAGCACGTGGAACATCGGAAGGATGCCAAGTACGGCATCGGCCGGGCTAACACGAAGGAGCGTGAAAACGGCGTTCACTTCGCCCATCAAATTACCGTGAGTGAGCATGACGCCCTTCGGGTCCGCAGTCGTCCCGGATGTGTAGAGCAGAGCGGCGATT
>Ga0157374_10005366_pt1 | contig 10770 bp, 9 predicted proteins | sample M25metaG_FD_115308 | JGI IMG/M metagenome (GOLD analysis project Ga0157374, IMG submission 115308) | Miscanthus rhizosphere microbial communities from Kellogg Biological Station, Michigan, USA - M2-5 metaG | ecosystem: Host-associated > Plants > Roots > Rhizosphere > Soil | place: USA: Michigan... | reverse complement strand
TGGCCGCCAAGATGCAGTTCGGCGAGGGCTGGTGGACATCGGAAGTGGCCGTGGTGATCTGGATGATCGGCGTGTCGCTGCTGGTGGTCAGCACGCTGCCGATGCGCAAGATCCACACCTTTTCGGTGTCGCCGAACATGGTCGCCCCGTTACTCGCGGCGCTGGCGATCCTCGTGGCAGCGTCAATTCTTTACGGCTACATCACGATCCTGGTGATCATCCTCGCCTACGTCATCCACATCCCGTTCGCGATCCGCACCAGGCGTTTCCTGGCCGAGCATCCGGAGGTGTGGGACGACAAACCACGACAACAGCGCGCGGCGCGCAGGGCGCTCCGACGGGCGGCAGGCCCACAACGCCGCCGGTCGATGATGCGGCTCGGCCTACGCAGACCGGGTGCGTGAGATGACGCAGACGCAGGTCGAGGCGGATCCGCCGCTGAGCCACCTGCGGCTGACTGCACGCCTGAACACGTCGGCGCTCGACGCCCGGCGTGGAGTGGTGCGTCTGCATCCGGAAGCCATTGCGGCCCTTGGCATTCGGGAGTGGGACGCGGTGTCGCTGACCGGTTCGCGCACTACCGCCGCGGTGGCCGGGGTGGCACCTGCGGGCACGCCGACCGGCACCGCGCTGCTCGACGACGTGACGCTGTCCAACGCCGGGCTGCGCGAGGACACCACCGTGATCGTCTCGGCGGTCACCGTTTACGGCGCCCGATCGGTTACGGTGACCGGCTCGAACCTGGCCACCCAGTCGATCCCGTCGGCGACCCTGCGTCAGGCCCTGCTGGGCAAGGTGATGACCGTCGGCGATACCGTGTCGCTACTGCCGCGCGACCTGGGACCCGACATCCCGACCTCGGGGGCCGCCGCGGCGCTGGCGTCGTCCGTCGGCATCACGTGGACCTCCGAGCTGTTGACGGTCACCGGCGTCGACCCCGCGGGACCGGTTAGCGTGCAACCGAATTCGGTGGTGAGTTGGGGCGACGGGGTGACCCCGACCGCGCCCGCCACCGCGGGCCAGCACACGGTGTCAACGCCGACGCAGTCGGCGACGGTCAACATCGACGATCTCAAGGGCTCGCACGCCCAGGCCGGCCGGCTCACCGAATGGCTCAAGCTCGCACTCGACCAGCCCGAGCTGCTCGAAACACTCGGGGCCACAACCAATCTCGGCGTGGTGGTGTCCGGGCCCGCGGGCGTCGGCAAGGCCGCGCTGGTGCGTGCCGTGTGCGCCGATCGGCGGCTCGTGGAACTCGACGGCCCCGAGGTGGGCGCGCTGCGCGCGGAAGACCGGCTGAAGAGCGTCGCGTCGGCGGCCGCCACCGTGCGCGACGGCGGCGGTGTGCTGCTCATCACCGACATCGACGCGCTGTTGCCAGCCAGCCAGGACAGGCCCGCCGAGGCCGTATCAACCCTGATCCTCGCCGAACTGCGCAGCGCGGTCGGCACGCGCGGCGTCGCGTTCGTCGCCACCTCGCAGCAGCCCGACGGCGTCGACCCACGACTGCGGGCACCCGACCTGTGCGACCGCGAGCTCGGGCTGAGCCTGCCCGATGCAGCCGTCCGCAAGCAACTGCTCGAGGTGCTGCTGCGCGACGTGCCGTCCGATGAGCTCAATCTGGACGAAGTCGCCGCGCGCACACCGGGTTTCGTCGTCGCCGATCTGTCGGCATTGGTGCGGGAGGCCGCGTTGCGGGCGGCGGCGCGGGCCAGCACGGACGGCAAGCCGCCGGTGTTGATGCAGGACGACCTGATCGGAGCGACGACTGTCATCCGCCCACTGTCGCGTTCGGCCACCGAAGAGGTCTCGGTCGGATCGGTGACGCTCGACGACGTCGGCGACATGGCCGCCACCAAACAGGCACTCACCGAGGCGGTGCTGTGGCCGCTGCAGCATCCCGAGACCTTCCAGCGCCTGGGCGTCGCCCCGCCGCGCGGTGTTCTTCTCTACGGCCCCCCCGGATGCGGCAAGACCTTCGTGGTGCGCGCGCTGGCCAGTTCCGGGCGGCTGTCGGTGCACGCGGTCAAGGGCGCCGAGCTGATGGACAAATGGGTTGGCTCCTCGGAGAAGGCAGTGCGCGAACTGTTCCGGCGCGCCCGCGACTCGGCGCCGTCGCTGGTGTTCCTCGACGAGATCGATGCGCTGGCGCCACGGCGCGGGCAGAGCTTCGACTCCGGCGTCACCGACCGCGTGGTCGCCGCGATGTTGACCGAACTCGACGGCATCGAACCGCTGCGCGATGTCGTGGTGCTAGGCGCGACCAACCGGCCCGACCTCATCGACCCCGCGCTGCTGCGGCCTGGCCGGCTCGAGAAGCTGGTCTTCGTCGAGCCGCCCGACGCCGAGGCCCGCCGCGAAATCCTGCGCACCGCAGGCAAATCCATCCCGCTGTCCGATGACGTCGACCTGGACGCGCTGGCAGGCGACCTGGACGGCTACAGTGCGGCCGACTGTGTGGCACTGCTGCGCGAGGCCGCGCTGACCGCGATGCGCCGCTCGATCGATGCCGCCGACGTCACCGCCGACGACGTCGCGAAGGCCCGCGAAGCGGTGCGGCCGTCGCTGGACGCGGCACAGGTGGAGTCGCTGCGGGCGTTCTCAGCCGCACGCTGAGTCAGCTGCTCTCGGCGAGTTCGGCCAGCCTCTCCATCGACGCCTGCAGCTTGTCCGCGGTGATCGCACGCGCGATTGGCAGGCGGTTCTCGTCGGTCAGCTGCGTCCAGTCGTACGTATGGGTGACCAGCGTGCGTGCGTCGTCGTGGGATTCCAGCTGCCATCGCCACAAGTGACCCGGCTGCTCGTGCCCCGGCTCCGAGGGCCGCCACGCGATGAGCCGGCCCTCCTCGAACTCGACGACGTGGTTCTCCCGGACGCTGCCCATGGTGATCGTCATCGTGAACACATCACCCACCGCCCGCACCCGTTGGCCGGTTGGCGCTTCGGCCAGGTTGTCGTTGCCGTCCCATCGCGGCTGCAGCGATGGATCGGCGATGAGTTCGAAGATTTTGTCTGCGGGCGCCGCGATCTCACGGCTCGCGCTGACGACCTTGGGAGCCTCGGTGCGCACGATCCGATTCAACAACATCTTGACAGTGACAAGTTGGCGGGGCATAGTCAGCTCCACAACTTGCCACTGTCAAGATCGAGCATCGGAGGCATCATGACCGCCCCAACCACCACGTTTGTTCGAGCCGGCGATCGTGACCGGGAGCGGACCGCCCATCAGCTCGGCCAGGCGATGTCCCAGGGGTACCTCGCGATTGACGAGTACGAGAACCGGCTTCAGGCGACCTTTGCCGCTCACACCACCGCCGAACTGCGCCAGCTCATCGCCGACCTGCCGCTCGCGCAGCTTCGCCGCAACGATCCCCGGCGGCAAGCCGCACGACGGCGCGCCGCACGGCTTGGCGTGCGGATTCATCTCGGCGCCTACCTGGCGATGGTCGTCATCGTGCTCACGGTGTGGCTGGCCGTCGGGCTCACGGCAGGCGCCTGGTACTTCTGGCCGATCTGGCCGATCCTCGGTGCGGGCATCGGCGTCGTCGGCCACGCGCTACCGATCCGGTTCGCGGTACTTGCACCGAGCCATCTGCATCACGGCTCGATCAATCCGGCACGGATCGCATAGCGCGTCAACGCCAGCCGGTCCCGCAGGCCGAGTTTTGCCAGTGTGTTGGTCCGGTGCCGGTCCACCGTCTTCGCGCTGATGCCGAGGGTCGTGGCGATCTCGCGCGTCGAATAGCCCTCGGCGATCAGCTTGAGCACCTCCTCCTCGCGCGGCGTGAGGATGGTGTCCGGCAACGCGTCACCCTGGCGCGCCCGGTGCAGATAATCGCGGATCAGCGCCGTCACAGCGCCTGCGTACAGGAACGGCTCACCCCTCAGAGTCGCTCTGCACGCCTCGAGCAGGTCGCGATCGGCAACCGATTTGAGCACGTAGCCCGACGCACCCGCCTTCAACGCTTCGAAGAAGTACTGCTCGTTGTCGTACATCGACAGGATCAGGATCCGGACGTGGGGATGTGTCCGGTTGATCTCGCGCGCGGCCTGAAGTCCCGTCATCCGGGGCATCGCGATGTCCAGAATCGCGAGGTCGACAGGCGTCTGATCCAATGCCGAAAGCGCCGCGTTTCCGTCGGCGGCTTCCGCCACCACCTGCAAGTCGGGTTCGGCGTCGAGGATCATCCGCAGCCCACTGCGCACCAGCGCGTGGTCGTCGGCGAGGAGTATTCGCGCAGACATCAGCCGCTCCTCAGGGGTATGACCAACCGCACCTCGGTGCCCTCCCCTTGCGGCGATGAGATCGCCAGATCGGCGTTGACCAGCAGCGCACGTTCTCGCATGCCGTTGACGCCCGCACCCTCGCCAACGACCCCTCCGCACCCGTCGTCGGCGATGCGCAACGTGAGCTGATCGGCGGTGACGTGCAAGTCGAGCCAAACCTTCGACGCACGCGCGTGCCGCGCGACGTTCGTCAGGCTCTCCTGCGCTATCCGGTAGCAGACCAGTTCGACATCGGAGCCGACTCGATCTGACTGTGTCGCAATGTGTTTGACGACAACAATGCCGCTCGCCTGAGCGAACTCGCTACACAGTGCGTTGAGAGCGCTGTGCAATCCGAGGTCTTCCAATGCATCTGGCCGCAGCCTGCGCGCGATGCTACGCACTTCGTCGAGGCCGGCGCGGACCGCCTCCTGCGTGTCCGCGAGCTCACCGCGGATTTCCACTGGTGAACGGTCGACGGCACGTTTGAGCATCAATAGCGCGACGGTCAGGATCTGACCGATTTCGTCGTGCAGTTCCCTCGCGATCCGCTGGCGTTCGTTTTCCTGCGCCGCAAGCGCCGACGCACTCGCGGTGGTTCGCTCTGTTTCCAGCCGGTCCAGCATCGCGTTGAACGAGGCGATGAGATGGTGCAGATCTCCGGTGCCGCGATCCTCGACGCGATCGCTGCGCTTGGGCGGATCGACTCGCCGCATCGACGCGGCGAGCCGATCCAGGGGGGCAAGACTCGATCGCAGCAGTAGCGCGTTCGCGGTCAGCATGACCGCCAATCCGATGACCAGCACCGGAATTTCGGTGAGCTTGATACGCGCCGACACGGTCGCCGGCGATAGGGCAAGGATCAGCGTGCCCAGTACGAAGATCAGCCCGTTGATCAGAAAGACTCGACGGAACAATGCGCCCGCCGGGGTCGCGCGACGGCTCATGCCCCCAGCGTGGTCTGCCACGCAGGCGTTTGTCCATACAGGTCGTATCCCCCCGCGAATGGGTGTCAGACCCGATTGTCACCGACTGATCTGGCACCGAAACTGGCCGCACTTGCTGAGGAGTTGGGATGCATATCGATCGGCGGACGGTGCCCGGGAGCGCGGTATCGCACAGGGCCACGCGTCAGGAGGGGACGGGCCGCCTGCCAATCGTCTCCTCTCGCTGGAGCGACGGGTCGACGAACTGATCGGAGAACGAGGACCATGACAATCACCACTGGGACGCAACGGAACGCAGCCATGCAAGCACACGAGATCGCCGTCACCCCGCCGACGGTCCGGACGGACGATCCGGTGTCCAAGGCCGTGCAGTTGATGGTGGTCAATCGCCTGCCCGGGCTCGTCGTGGTCGACGACGCCGATCGGCCGATCGCGGTGCTGCCCGGAACTCAAGTGTTGCGCCTGACGATCCCGGAGTCCTATCGGGACGACCCGGCGCTCGTTCGTACCGTCGACGAGATCCACGCCGACCTTTTCTGGCACGGCCCAGGAAAGCTGACGGTCGGCGACTGCCTGCCGAGCCCGGTCGCCAAGCCAGCCACCGTGGCGCCGGAGGCCACGCTGCTCGAGGTCGCAACCGTGATGGCGAACAAGCGGAGCCCCCTGATCGCGGTCGTCGACCGCAACGGCCGACTCACCGGCGCCGTGACACTCGAGCGCTTGCTAACCAGTTTGGCGGTGGCCGGGCCCAACGACTAAGCGCGCGGGCCCGTGCTGGCTCCGGTGCTGGCGCTGGCGATATTCATCGTCGCGTTCTGGTTCATCGCCACCGAGCGGGCCAATAAGGTCAAGACGGTTCTCTTCGCCGCCGCGCTGATGACAGTGCTGGGACTGATCCCCGGCGCCGACATCTTCTACTCCGAACACGAGGGCATCGACTGGAACGTCATCTTCCTGCTGCTCGGCATGATGGTGATCGTCGGCGTGATCAAGCAGACCGGCGTGTTCGACTTTCTGGCGATCTGGGCCGCCAAGCGATCTCGCGGAAAACCGTTGCGGCTCATGGTGATGCTGATGATCATCACGGCAATCGCGTCGCCCTTGCTCGATAACGTCACGATCATCCTGCTGGTCGCCCCGGTCACACTCGTCATATGCGACCGGCTACGCATCCCCGCTCAGCCGTATCTGATCGCCGAGGTGCTGGCGTCCAACATCGGCGGCGCCGCAACACTGATCGGGGATCCGCCGAACATCATCATCGGCAGCCGGGCGGGGCTGACATTCAACGACTTCCTCGTCCACATGGCGCCCGCGGTTGCCGTGATCTTCGCGCTGTTCGTCGCCTTCACCGGTGCGCTTTTCCGTACCGACTTGCGAGGTAACGACATCGATCTGGGCGAAGTGCTGGCGTTGCAGGAGCGGCGCGCCATCACGGACACCGGTCTGCTGATCCGCGCCATGGCGGTGCTGGCGCTGGTCATCACGGGCTTCGCGTTGCATTCGGTGTTGCACGTCGCGCCCTCGATCGTCGCCCTCGTCGGGGCCGGGGCCATGCTGTTGGTCACCAATGTCGATGTGGCCGAGGTACTCCCAGAGGTCGAGTGGTCGACTCTGGTGTTCTTCATGGGTTTATTCGCCATGGTCGCCGGGCTTGTCCACACCGGGGTCATCGGCGCGCTCGGCTCAGTGGCCGAATCGGCGTTCGGCGACAACTGGTTCGCCGCCGCAACAGCGCTCCTGTTCGGGTCGTCGATCGTCGGCGCCTTCGTCGACAACATCCCCTACACCGCCACGATGACGCCCGTCGTCGAAAGCATGGCGGCACAGGCCCCCGACGCCGAGACCGGCCAAGCGCTGTGGTGGGCGTTCGCGCTGGGCGCGTGCTTTTCCGGGAACGGCACTGCGATCGCCGCCAGCGCCAACGTCGTCGCCATCGGCATTGCACAGCGGGCGGGTCACCCGATCAGCTTTTGGCGGTTCACCCGCTACGGCATCGTCGTCACGCTGCTCAGCACCGCCCTGGCCTGGGTCTACGTCTGGCTGCGCTACTTCTGAACCCAGCGATCGACGGCCGCCGCCAGTTCAGCAGCATCAGGTAGCCGCTCGCTTGCCCACCCGACATAGCTGTCGGGACGGACGAGCACGGCGTCGGGTAGCTCCGGATGGGCGTCGACGGCACACACGATGTCCTGCCGATCCAGCTGCAACGGCGCGGCCGTCACTAAGACGAACTTGCCTTCGCGGAGCAGTTCGTACACCCGCTTGCCGCCGCATACGATGTCGGGCATGCGGCGGCCGACCATCCAGTCATCGCCACGCTCGCGCGGATAGGCGATCCCGATGCCGCTGAGCCGTTCGGCAAGCAGCCGCCTGCCGCGGGGCACCCGGGTCACGGTTCCGAGCAGCGCGGCGCGCAGCAGGCGCCGCGGCTTGGAGCTGCTGAGCACGAGCTGATTGAAAGTGTCGGTCAGCCGCAGCACGCTGGCGCCGACAGGATGGCGTTCGGCCTCGTAAGTGTCCAGGAGCGACGGCGGCGCGGATCCGCGCACGGCGGCGGCCAGCTTCCAACCCAGGTTCATCGCGTCGCCGATGCCGGTGTTCATGCCCTGCCCGCCGAGCGGCGAGTGCACGTGGGCGGCGTCACCCGCGAGAAAGACGCGGTCCTTCCGGTAATGCCTTGCCTGCCGGCGCTCGCTGAGAAACCTGGAGCTCCAGCGCATCTCGGTCATGCCGTAGTCATGGCCCGCGATGCGCTGAAACGAGTCGCGGATTTCCCCGACCGTCACCGCTTCCCGCAGCGGTGCCTGTTCGCGCAGTCGGTCCCACGCGATCGCGCGGAACCAGCCGTCGCCGAACGGAATGACGAGCACCACGCCCTTCTCGTTGGTGACGCCCGTCAACGTCTCGCTCGGTGCCGTGGTCAGCTGCACGTCGGCCAACAGGATGTGTGTCTCGTATTGCTTGCCGACGAAGTCGATGCCGAGCAGGCTGCGCACGGTGCTGTGTGCGCCGTCGCATCCGATGACGTAACCGGCGCGCACGCCGTCGCCGCCGGCGCACTCGACCGTCACTCCGTCGCCGTCCTGCGACAGTCCGACCACTTCGGCGCCCCGGACGACCTCGACGCCGAGCTCGTCGGCGCGTGCCTGCAGCACCCGTTCCGTCCCGCTTTGCGGAACGATGAGCACCATCCCGAACCGGGTGGGCAGCTCGCGAAGATCCAGCGTCGTGCCGCCCGGCGGGGCGACCTCACGCACCGGCACCCCGCGAGGCAGCAGCTCCCCTGCCAGACCTCGCGCGTCAAGCAGCTCCAGAGTCCGGGCGTGTACCGCGAATGCCCTGGTGATGTTGGGCGTATCGATGCGCTCTTCGAGCAGCCGCGCCTTGGCGCCACCGAGCGCCAGCTCGCACGCAAGCATCAGCCCCGTCGGTCCGGAGCCGACCACGACAACGTCGGCGGTGGCCACGACCCGGATATTAGCCGCTCAGTCCGGTTCGCCGTACTCGTCGAACCAATAGGCGAGTTTGCCGCGCCGACTGACCGCACGAATTCGTCGTTCGGCGGACTCCCGGGTCCTCGTGGAGGTGACGATGAGCAACTCGTCGCCGGACTGGATACGGGTATCGGGCGCAGGAACGAACGAATGTCCGTCTCTGATGATCAAGGTGATGACGCTGGGGTCTGGCAGGCGCAGTTCAAGAACGGTGACGTTATGCAGGCGCGACTGAGGCAATACGGTGATCGTGAGCAGTTCGGCCCCCAGCACGTCGAGAGGCGCCGACTCGACCTGGATTTCACGGGTGTTGTCGCGGCGGACCAGTCCCAGTCGGGCCGCGACTACGAGCAAGCTGGGCGCCTGGACGAGCGTGAAGACCACCACGAGAATGAACACGATGCTGAGCAGGCGGTCGCTGCCGGGAACTCCGGACACGATCGGATAGGTTGCGAGCACGATCGGAACCGCGCCGCGCAGACCTGCCCACGACAGGAAGACCTGATCTCGCCACGGTACGCGAAAGCCGATGAGCGAGACGACGACCGACACAGGCCGCCCGAGGAGTAGCAGCACCAAGCCGACAACAATCGCGGGAATCACTTGGTCGCGCAGCTCGTTTGGTGACACCAACAGACCCAGAAGGACGAACAGACCGATCTGGGCCAACCAGCCGGCACCTTCGGCGAACGACCGGATCGCCGACCGATGGGGCAATCCGGAGTTCGCGAGCATCAGCCCGGCCAGATATGCCGCGATGAAGCCGCTGGCATGTGCCGCGCCGGCGGCGGCGAAGGCGACCATTCCCAATCCGACGGTCGCAATCGGGTATAGACCGGAGGCGGGCAGCGCTATCCGCCGTAACGCGAACGCTCCGAGGAACCCGAAACCGAGACCGATCGCGGCGCCGATCGTCAACTCATACAACAACGTTGCGACAATGATTCCTGGCTCGAGGTGAAACGGTGTGGCACTGAACAAGAGCACGAGGATGACGGCCGGGGCGTCGTTGAATCCCGACTCCGCTTCCAGGAGGCCGGCCAGCCGTCTCGGCAGCGGCACCACCCGAAGGACCGAAAAGACTGCGGCCGCATCGGTACTGGAGACGATCGCGCCCAACAGCAAGGACAGTTGCCAATCGACGCCGAGCAGCAGATGAGCGCCGGCAGCGGTCACCACCGTGCTGACCACGACCCCGACGATCGCGAGAATCGCCGCCGGGGTGAGAACGTTGCGGATGTCGCTGAACCGGGTGGTCAGGCCGCCCTCGACGAGGATGACACCCAGCGCGGCCGTGCCAAGGTCCTGCGCGAGTTGGGCGTTGTCAAAACGTATCCCCAACACGCTTTCGCCGAGCACGACTCCTACGGCGAGGAACAACAGCAGGCTGGGAAAGCCGACCCGGCTCGCGATCCGCGTGGCAATGATACTGGCGAGCAGCGTCACACCCCCGGCAAACAGCGCCACGTACAGCTGTTGCAGGGTCATGTCAACCTCGTTCGCCGCCACGGATTCTGGAGCCTGGAGTTGTACAGGTGTCAGTTAATCAGTACCGACTTCTATGAGCGCGACAGCTCAGAATGGAGCAAAGTAAGTCCATGCGCATCGCGATTGCCGGAGCAGGCGCGGTCGGGCGGTCGGTCGCGGACGAACTGGTAAGCAATCATCACAAAGTCTTGCTCATCGAGCGGGAATGGACGCGGTATGAGCCCTCTGCGGTACCGGATGCCGACTGGCTACTCGCCGACGCATGTGAGCTGACGTCACTTCAAGAAGCTGAGCTGCAGATCTGCGACGTCGTGATCGCCGCCACCGGTGACGACAAGTCGAACCTGACGGTCTCGTTGCTGGCCAAGACGGAGTTCGCGGTCGACCGGGTGGTCGCGCGCGTGAACGACTTCCGCAACGAATGGCTGTTCACCGACGCATGGGGCGTCGACGTCGCCGTCTCGACTCCGGTGGCCATGGTCGCTGCGGTGGAAGGCGCCATCGATGTCGGCCACCTGGTGCGCTTGATGAGGCTGCGGCAAGGAACCGCCAACCTCGCCCAACTGACGCTT
>Ga0157374_10005364_pt1 | contig 10771 bp, 12 predicted proteins | sample M25metaG_FD_115308 | JGI IMG/M metagenome (GOLD analysis project Ga0157374, IMG submission 115308) | Miscanthus rhizosphere microbial communities from Kellogg Biological Station, Michigan, USA - M2-5 metaG | ecosystem: Host-associated > Plants > Roots > Rhizosphere > Soil | place: USA: Michigan... | reverse complement strand
GTCGGCCGTCGCTGGCTCATCGTTCCTCGTCACCCTCTTCGGTCAGCGGCTCGACCGGCGCGCGGTCGCGGCGGCAGATCGGCGCGAAGTCGCAGAACTGGGGGCAGACGCCGTGATCGCGCAGGCCCGGCCGGGGCCCGGGGTCGCGGTCGATCCGCCCGTTTCGCATCCGCGTGACGATCGCGCCGGCCCGGCGCCGGGCGTCGGCAAGCAGCCCGTCGAACTCCTCCTCGCTGACCTTGTCGGTCTTGGAGAGCCGGTAGCCGTCGAGGTCCGCCGCGGCGTCCTCGAGCACCAGCCCCCTCGGCCGGCGCTCCGAGGTCGCGCGCAGCGGGTGGTAGACGCCACCGACGATCTCCGTCCCCCAGAGCTCGGCGACGGCGATCAGGTAGAGCTGCAGCTGCAGCTTCGCCTCCTCCTCGAGCTTTTCCCTCGCCGAGACCCTGCTCGAGAGCTTGTAGTCGATGACGAGGGCGCGACCGTCGGGCGCCCGGTCGACGCGGTCGATCGCCCCGTGCAGGCGCCAGCCGTCGAGCTCGAGCACCGGCTGCTCGACTTGCTCGGACTCCGAGAATGCCGCCTCCAGCAGCCACGGCTCGAAGCCCCCGGTCTCGCGGCGCGACTCCTCGGCGAGGAAGCGGGCGAGCAGCCCCTTGATCCGGGCGAGCATCGCCCGCTCGGCCGGGTGCTCGCCGAGTTCTCTCTCCGCCGCGATCGCGTCGACCAGCTCCTGGCCGCGGGCGATCCAGCTGCCCAGCGAGCCGGGCCGGGGGAGGGCGTCGCCCTCGGGCCGCTCCTTGTAGAGGTCGAAGAGCGCGGCGTGCACGATGCCACCCTGGACGAGCGGGTCGGGCGGTGGGTCGAGCGGCTGCGGCGAGAGCTCGTGCGAGACGAACCAGCGGTAGGAGCAGACGTCGAAGCCCTCGAGGGTGGTGCCGCCGTAGGCGTGGACGTCGCCGAGCGCCGCGATCACGGCCGGGTTCGAGATCGGTCCCGGCGCCCGCGTCGCGGCCTCCGTGTCAAGGGCGGTGCTCAGACGCGCCCTGATCCGGTCCGCGATTTCGCCTTCGGCCCCGGCGGCCCCGAGCAGCCGGTCCGGGTCGGCGCTCGGGCCGCGGGCGGCGATCGTCCGCGCCAGCTCGGTCTCCGACGGGGCGTCGCCGAGTCGGTGGACGACCTCGGCGAGGCCGCGACCGCGGATCTCGCCCTCGCTCGGCTCCAGCAGTTGCCTGACGTCGCCGAGGAAGGGGGAGGGCGCCTCGGCCGCCCCGTTCTCGTCGCTGTCGCGGTAGGAGAGGAAGAGGCGCCGTTTCGGCAGCGACAGGCAGGCGTGGAAGAGGTAGCGCTCCTCGGCCTCGTCGGCGTGGCGCGGCTGCAGGCCCAGCGACTCGCGCTGGCGCTCGGAGAGGAACGGGTCGGAGTGCCCGGCGCCGCGCGGGAACTCCCCATCCTGCAGGGAGGCGACGAAGACGTTGTCGAAGCGCGCCGCCCGCACCCGGCGCGGGTCGGTGATCCTGACCCGCTCCTCGACCGGCCCGCTCCATACCCGCACGGCGACGCCGGCCACTGCCTGCGCGATCGATTCGGGTAGCGGCGACAGACCATCGAGCTCGGCGCGCTCCCTCATCGCGGTCGCGATCGCCGCCGCCGCGCGCGCCTCCATCTCGGTGCCCACGCGCGCGCCCATTGCCGCTGCCAGATCGGCGACCGCCGCCGCCCAGACGGTGGGACGGCCCGCCGCCTCGCGGATGCAAGCGACATCGAGCGGCGGCTCTCCCTGCTCCTCCTCCCAGAGCCGCAGCGCTTCCGCCGCGGTTTGGACACGATCGCGGCGGAGCTTTCGTTCGAACCAGTCGACCCGCCCCGGCGAGATCCCCGAGGGTCCGCGTAGATAGCGCAACAGGTCCGTCGCCCGGCCGGTTCCCAGCATCGCTTCCAGCAGCGCCGTCAGCGCGCCTCCGACCGAGGTGGTGGCGACCGGGACCTCGGCCTCGAGCGCGGTCGCGATCCCGTAGGACTCGAGGATCGAGGCGATCAGCGGCCCGCGCCGCGCGGGGTCGCGGACGACGATCGCGATCTGCTCGGGATCGGTTCCGGCGACGAGCAGGCGCGCCACCTCGACCGCGATCGCCTCGGCCTCGCCGCGCTCGCCGGCCGAGCGCAGGAAGACGAGGCTCTCGTCGAGGGGCCTTTGCGCCAGCGGACCGGTCGCGCCGAAGCCGCGCTCGAGTCCGAAGAGGAGCGGCGAGTCGGTGTTGGCGGGGTCGGCCGCGGTCGCTTCGATCGAGTCGATCCCGATCTCCTCGAGCGAGGCGAGCAGGGGGGCGTTGCGGTTCTCGAGCGCCGAGTGGCCTCGCTCGAAGGGCAGCGCCATGGTTACCTCCGCGACCGTGGCGAGCGCGCGGATCAGGTCCAGCTGGTTGCGCGTCAGGTCGTCGAGGCCGTAGAGGAAGACCGGCCGTCGCCAGAACCCGGCCTCGGACTTCAGCAGGGCTATTGCCTCGCGCGCGACGCCGTGGGTGTCGACGGTCCCGAGTTTCTCGCGCACCCTCGCGTAGCCGGCAAACAGGGTCGCGATGTCGCCGAGGTAGGCGGAGCCCTCGAGCGTTCCGGCAGCGGCTTCGACGTCCGCCGGCTCGAGCCCCGCCCCCTGAAGCTCGTCGAACAGGCGCTCGAGCGCCAGCGGGAAGCCCGGATGGCGAATCGAGCCACGCAGCGGGCCCATCTGCGCTCGCGCCTCGACCGCCGCCGCCGTGACGGCGCCAAGGCGCTGCGCCGGGGTGAGGATGGCTCCGGGCGGCGCGCCTCCTGCCGTGGCCACCGTCTGGAAGAGGCCGCTGAAGGTCATCACGTCGGCGCCGAGGACCGCGCCCCCCGCGCAGAGCTCGCGCTCGAAGGCGTAGACGTCGTCGAGGGTGGGCACGACGAGCAGCGGATCGCGGTCGAGTACCGCAAGCAGGCCACGCCTGATCCGCCCCGCGCGGCCCGAGTTTGGAGGTCCGTGGATCAGCTTCAGCGGCACCCCCTCACCCTACGTTCAACCCCGGCGCGTCCCGCCCGCAAACTGCGGCATCACGCCCCGGTTTTGGCGTCTACCGCCCCCTCTAAATTGCACGGCAGATGGCTCTCTGCTTCGTAGACCCCGCCGACGCGATCCGCGCGATCTCGGACTCGATCGGCCGCGAGGCCCGTCGCCAGCTACTTGGCGAGGCGGTGCGCTCTTGGGTCGACGAGATCCCCGATCAGGAGCTCGAGACCCACTACGCCAAGGCGCTCTCCGAGCTCGACGAGCACGACCTCTCGATGCTCGCCGCCTGGCACGGTTCGCTAGAGGTCGGCCACCCGGTCCCCAATCGCGACTTCCTCATGGGCGCCTTCGGCTCGCTCGGCGAGAACCGCCGCGAGGCGATGAAGCTCGCCGCCGGCTTCCGCGGCGAGGAGGCGGTCGACGCCGGAGTCACCGAGGAGGACGCCCTGGAGCTGGTCTTGGGCCTCCTCTCGCCTGCGCGCCAGATGGAGCTGGCCCTAGAGGCCGTAGAGCTCTACATCTGGGACCGCGCGGGCTCCGACAACTGAGCACCTAAAGCAGCCTGTCATACGTGCTAGCCTATGCGTATGACAATGCTCAGCTTTCGGGTTGCAGATACTGAGGCCGCTGAGGTGCAGCGCTGGGCTGAGGCTCTCGGCCTCGATCGCTCGGAGCTCCTGCGGGACGCCCTCCATCGGCACCTAGTCCGACTCCGCAGCGAGGTTGATGCCACGACGTGGGAAAAGATCCCGCCAACGGATGCGGAGCAATCACTCATGCAGATTGCGGACTGGGGCCCATCTGAGGATTGGGCGGAGTGGGGCGATGCAGCGGGGTGAGATCTGGTTTGCCGCGACGCCTGGCGGCGATCGTCCGGTTTTGGTTCTTACCCGCGATCCTGTTGCCGATCGCATTCAGTCCGTAGTGGTAGCTGCACTGACGCGGACGCGGCGCGAATTGGTTTCGGAGTTGGTTCTGACCGCGACCGACGACGGTCTGCCCACTGACTGCGTTGTCAATTTCGACAACGTTCACACAGTTCCACGAGCCGCCTTCCGACGCCGCATTACATCGTTGTCAGACGCGCGAATGGGTGAGGCGTGCCGCACGCTCCGCGACGCAGTCGGATGCTGAGCTCGAAGTTCTCGCTCGGCACTGCTCTTTCATCTCACGCTCCTACGCTGGTCGTCGTTGAATAGGAATGGACCGTCGAGATGTCGAATTTCAGTCTGATCAAGACCCGTGCGTTGCGTGGCTCTATCCGGCGGTCGGCTCTGCCATCGAGACGCCGATCGTGGTCATGGCCCACGGCCTCTCTGGAACCCGGCGTGATCGTCTCGGAGCTTTTGCCGAGCGCTTTGCGGCCGCGGGCCTTGCCGCCCTCGTCTTCGATCACCGCGGCTTCGGCGACAGCGGCGGGGAGCCCGATCTCTTCGATCCCAAACGACAGCTCGAGGACTGGCGCGCGGCGATCTCATTCGCGCGCTCGCTGCCAGGGATCGATGCGAGCAGGGTGGCGACGTTCGGCTCCTCGATGGGAGGGGGTAACGCTCTTGCCGCCGCTGCTGAAGATCCAGCCGTGGCGGCAGCGATCAGCCAGGTTCCCTTCCTCGACATCGTGCGCCAGGCGCACCGCTCTTCCCCGCTTGTCAGCGCCCGGATGCTCGCTGCTGCCGCTCGTGGGGCGCACCTGCCCGCCGTGGGCCAGCCAAACGAGCCGGCGCTGATCAACGCGCCGGGTGGGGAGGAGGGCTGGCGCTGCGTGGTCTCGATCGGCGAGGACTCGCGTTGGCGTAACCGCGTCTCCTCGCGCTGGCTGCTCGGCGCTCCCTACCGTCCCGTCAAGCACGCGAGCAAACTCCACTGCCCGTGGCTCGTCTGCGTCGGCGAGGCGGATCGTGTCGCCAAGCCGGGCCCGGCCATTGCCGCAGCGAAGCGCGCGCCGAAGGGTGAGCTACGCACCTATCCCGGCGTTGATCACTTCGACATCTACGACGGTCCGGCGCACGAGGCTGTGGTCGCCGACGAGATCGACTTCCTCCGCCGGCACCTGCTCTAGGTCAGCGCGGCGCGGATCTCCGGAATCGCCTGCTCGTTGTCCTGGAAGTGGACCGCCTGCAGGCCGGCCTTGCGGGCGCCTTCGATGTTGACCAGGACATCGTCGATGAAGAGGCAGGTCTCGGCGGGCTGGTCGATCCGCTCCAGAGTCAACTCGTAGATCCGCGATTCGGGCTTGCGACAGCCGACGAAGCCGGAGTCGACCACGGTCTCGAAGATCTCGTCGACGGGCAGCATCGCCCGCCAGAGCGGCTCCCACTCGCGCACGTTGTTGGTCAGCATCGCCATCCGGTAGCCCTCGTCCTTGAGCGCCCGCATCAGCTCGATCATCGCCGGGTTCGGCTCGAGTGCGTCGAAGTAAATCTCTTTGAAGCGGTGCATCTCGGGCCGGTGGCCGAGCAGCGGCTCGAGGTGGTCGGTGAGCACTTCGAGAAAGGCGACCTCGGTGATCTCGCCGCGCTCCATTTCGTAGAGCGGGTTGTCGCCGTTCGCCTCGGTCGCCGCCTGCATTGCCTTGCCCAGCGTTTCGGTCGTGATCCCGGTCTTGTCCTGGAAGGCCATGAAGGATTCGACCAGTGGCGTGGTCAGCACGCCGCCGAAGTCGCAGACGATCGCCTCGACCTTGGCCTCAGCCATCGTCGCGCACGATCTCGTAGTGGCCGAGCCCCTCGCGACCCTCGAGCGACCAGCGGAAGAAGGCGATCTCAGCCTGCAGACCGGGGTGCTGCACAGGGCTGGAGCTGATCAGCGTCCCGGCGCCGCGCAGTGGTTGCCCCTCATCGCCGTCGAGCCAGAGCTCCAGTGTCGCCCGGCGCTGGACGCCATCGGGGCCGTACTCCGTTGAGAGCAGCGTCTCGGCGACCTCGGCCGGGGCGCCGTCGGGCCCGCAGAGCACCGCGGCAACGACCTCCTCGCCGTGACCGTGAGCCGCCGGGGGCCGAACGGCGCTCAGCGCCAGCAGCCCGCCGTCGGAGAAAGCGATCCCGATCGACCGCCGCACGATTTGACTTTGCTCGCCCATCGACCGTCAGCCTATTGGCGAGAAATGAAGTCGTGCGGCCCGGCGGTTTAGATTGACCGCGATGAAACCAGTCGCAATTCGGCCCGTGGATCCTGAGCGAGACGCCGCCGCCTGCGCGGCGATCTACGCGCCGTACGTTGAGGCGAGCGCCATCTCTTTCGAGGAGCGTGCGCCGAGCGCTGAGGAAGTTGCTGCTCGAATCGAGCGGGTTACGGCCACGCACCCCTGGCTCGTCGCTGAGCACGACCGAGAGGTGATCGCCTATGCGTATGCCTGTCCGCACAGGGAGCGGCCCGCATATCGCTGGGCGGCGGACGTCTCGGTCTACGTCGTGGACACCCAACACCGCCAGGGAGTCGGGCGGAATCTCTACGAGGCCCTCTTTGAGCGTCTCCGTCAGCAGCGTTATCGCGTCGCCTGTGCCGGCATCACCTTGCCGAACGAGGCCAGTGTCCAGCTTCATCAGCGGCTCGGATTCGTTCCGGTCGGTGTCTACCGCGGCATCGGCTGGAAGGCGGGTGCCTGGCGCGATGTCGGCTGGTGGCAGCTGGACCTGGCGCCGGGAACTGGAGAGCCTCCCTCCGAGCCGCTGACGCCCGACACGCCGTAGCGGCCGAGTACCATGGGCCGATGCCCGACGACACTGCGGTTCTCACAGAAGACGACGTAATCGAGGCTCTCGAGGAGGTAATCGATCCCGAGCTGGGGCTCGACTTCGTCTCCCTCGGCCTGGTCTACGACGTAGAGATCGAGAAGGAGGAGGTCTTCGTCACCTTCACCCTGACGACCCCAGCCTGCCCGATCGGCCCCCAGGTCTCTGAACAGATGAAGGAGTTCGTAGGCGACCTCCCCGGGGTCTCCGCCGTACACCCAAAGATGGTCTTCGACCCCCCTTGGTCACCAGAGATGATGACCGAGGACGCCAAGTTCGCACTGGGGTTTTAGAGCGATTTTGAGCGGGGAGGACTAGCTACTCGTCGATTGGATCTCGGCCGACTCATTGCTATGTCGTGGAATATCGTCTCGAAGCAAAGCGAGATAGGAGTCGTAGCTGAAGACGCGACCCCGTCGACCGCCAGTGATCTCGGTCAGCAGACCGATCTCCTCGAAGCTTTTGACCAGGCCGTTTGCCGTAGCGAAAGAAACCCCCAGTTTGTCTTTGACCAAGTTCACGTTGACCAGAGGGCGGTCAAAAAGTAGATCGTGGAGGCGCATTCCGTTGACTCCTGCCTTCTGACCAACAAGCTCGCGGTGACGTTCACGTAGGTCGAGGATTGACTGCGCGGTGGCCGTCGCTTCAGTCGCAGTTTCCGAGACCCCGACCAGGAAGAAGCGCAGCCAGCCCTCCCAGTCGCCTCGCAGGCGTACTGCCATAAGGCGGTCGTAGTACTCAGCGCGGTTGCGACGCAGGTAGTGGCTCAGGTAGAGCAGAGGACGATGCAGTGCCCCACGGTGCGCGAGCAGGAAGGTGATCAGCAGGCGACCGACGCGCCCGTTGCCGTCGGTGAAGGGGTGGATCGTCTCGAACTGGGCATGGGCGAGGCCGACGTGGATCAGCGCCGGCAGCTCGGTCTCCTTATGGAGGAAGCGCTCGAAGTCGCCGAGCGCTTTGTGCATATCTCCAACGGGAGGCGGGATGAAGGTGGCGCGCTCGATTGGAGCGCCATCTGGCCCGATCCAGTTCTGGTCGTTTCGGAACTCGCCTGGGGATCTGAGGGCTCCCCTTCCGGAGCGCAAGAGCTCGGCGTGGATCTCACGGATCAGGCGAGTCGAAAGCGGGAGGCTCGAGAGACGCTCAAGTCCATAGTTCATTGCCCGTACGTAGTTGAGCACCTCCTCCACATCGTCAGGAAGGCCCGGGGTGCTCGGCTCGAGGTCGGCGACTAGCAGGTCATCGAGGGTGCTTTGCGTACCCTCGATCTGCGAGCTGAGGACGGCCTCCCGACGCACGTACATCGCCACAAAGAGATCCGCATTGGGAATCGTCTGGATCACTCCATCGAGCCTGCCCAGCGCCTGGTCGGCGGCAGAGAGCATTGCAAGCAGTTCGGTGTTGAATTCGATCGGCGGCTGCGGAGGCAGTGGCTCGGGGATGAACGACTCGTGGCCCTGAGGCTGCTTTGCGAAGCGCCCGGCGCGATCTGGCTGCGGTTTCATCTGTTCTGAAGCCCCCTTCAATAACTTCGGCTCGGCGGCAATCCTATTTTAGTTTTCAGCCAGATTCTAAAATAACGGTCGGCGGGATCTTGCTATGCGGTGGCCTGCTCTAACAAGAGGGCGAACGCCCGTTTGTGGAAGTGATCCCTGACGCGGCCGGGGGCGTCCCGTTTAAGAGCCAAACGCTAACTGCCACGGGAGGTTCGGATGAAGAAGATCTTGATTCTCAGCGTGCTCGGCTTGCTGGCGCTGGCTGTTCCTGCCCAGGCGACGACGGAATACACGCCGGCGCCTTCGCCGCCGCCGCATAAACCGAAGCCGCCACACGGGCCGAAGACCCCGCATAAACCGAAAGGTCCGCACAAGTGCCAGCCGCACTCGGTCGGCTACAACGCGACCGGCACGCTGGTCAGCGCTGCGCTCACGCCGGCGGAGAAAAAAGGTCGCTACGACGGCACGATCAAGGTCAACGTGACCAAGGCAAATCATCACGCTCCGACCGGGGCCGAGACCTTCACGCTGACCGCTACCAGGGTCAGGTTCCATCACGGCGTCGATGCCACCGCACCCGCCACCGGTAGCCGGGTGAAGTTGCACGGCAAGATCACGCGGCTATCGAAGCATTGCCCGCAGGAGGGCTTCACGCCCGTGATCACCATCAAGAAGGTCGATATTCGCCAACCTCCCAAGCCCAAAAGCTGACTCTGGCAGTAGCGGCGCTCAGCCCTGCGATGGACGGTCGTCCGGCAGGGCTGGGGCGCCGTCCGGCGGGATCTCCTCAGCCGTGGCGTCGTAGTCGTAGCCGCGATTGGCGGGTCCGTGGTTGACGGGCCCGCCCATGCTGCCGACGCCGACGACCGCGAAGCGCTTGCCCATGTAGCCGCGCAGCAGGCGCCGCACCAGCGCCCGCGTCGGTGGGATCAGGAAGATCGCGCCGAGGATGTCGGTGACGAAGCCGGGCGTCAGCAGCAGGGTGCCGCCGATCGCGATCAGCAGGCCGTCGGCGACCTCGCGTCCAGGGAAGCGGCGTTCGGCCAGAGCGGCGTTGAAGCGGCGCCAGGCGCCGCGGCCCTGGGGGCGCAGCAGCAGCGAGCCGAGCACAGCGTCCGCCAGTAGCAGCGCGATCGTCGGCCAGACCCCGATCAGCGAGCCGATCTGGATGATCACGTAGAGCTCGACGATCGGGACGACGATGAAGAGGGCGACGAGGATTGCCATGGGTCAAGCCTAGTCAGGCTCGCCGCCCGGCCCCTAGATCAGGCGGGAGCGGCGGCTGCCGCGGCTTCCTCGAGCTCCTCCAGCGAGCGGTTGAGGCCGGCGGCGAAGTCTTCGACGTCCTCCATCGAGTCGTAGTCGGCGAGCAGGCCGAAGCCGAGGCGGCCGTTGTAGCTCATGATCGCCACCGCCATCGCGTGGTTCTGCGGCAGGAAGGCGACCGGGAAGACCTCCTGCAGTTCGCGGCCGAGCACGTAGAGGGGGAGCTGGGGGCCGGGCACGTTGGTGACAATCAAGTTGAAGAGCCGGGTCGAGAAGTTGACCCGCGAGGCTTGGGCGAGCAGGGTCGGCGGCGCGAAGTCGTTGAAGCGGGCGATCACTTCGGCGCCCAGCGCCTGCTTGGAGCGCTTCAGGCCCTCCATCTCCTCGCTCACCACCCGCAGCCGCCGCACCGGGTCCTCGACGTAGACGGGGAGCGGCCCGCGCATCGCCGCGATCCGGTTGCCGAGGTTGCCCCGCTCGTCCTCGGTTCGGATCGAGACCGGCACCAGCGCCCGCAGCTCGAGGCCCTCGGTGCGGATGCCACGGCCGTGCAGCCACTCGCGCAGTGCACCCGTCACGACGGCCAACACGACGTCGTTGACGGTGCCGCCCAGCGAGTCCTTGATCCGTTTGAAGGTCGCCAGCTCCGAGCGCGCCCAGGTGAAGCGCCGGTGCGGCCCGATCGGCTGGTTCAGCGGCACGTCGGGGGCCGGGTCGGCGAAGGCGCCGACCACCTCGCCCAGTCCCTCCAGCGCCTCGCCGATGCGCTTTGCCGCCGCCTCGGGATGGCGCACGACATCGACCGCGCGCTCGACCAGTTTCACCGGTGCGGCCGCGGCATCGACCGCGCCGCGCGCCACCAGCTGCGCGGTGCTCGGCTGCGGCGCCGGCACCCAGCCGTCCTCGCTCGCCGCCGGAGCGGGCACCGGCTCGAGGTCGAAGAGGACGGTGCCGATGTCGACCCCGGAGATGCCGTCGACCATCGCGTGGTGGGTCTTGGTCAGCAGGGCGAAGCGGTCCTGCTCCAGCCCCTGCACCAGCCACAGCTCCCAGAGCGGCTTGCTGCGGTCGAGCTGTTGCGAGAAGACGCGCGCGGCGAGGCGCTTCAACTGCTGCTCGCCGCCCGGCTCCGGCAGCGCGGTATGGCGGATGTGGTAGGTCAGGTTGAAGTTGACGTCGTCGGCCCAGAGCGGCCGCCCGGCCTCGAGTGGCGGCACGACCAGGCGCTGGCGGAAGCGCGGCACCTGGCT
>Ga0157374_10005362_pt1 | contig 10771 bp, 8 predicted proteins | sample M25metaG_FD_115308 | JGI IMG/M metagenome (GOLD analysis project Ga0157374, IMG submission 115308) | Miscanthus rhizosphere microbial communities from Kellogg Biological Station, Michigan, USA - M2-5 metaG | ecosystem: Host-associated > Plants > Roots > Rhizosphere > Soil | place: USA: Michigan... | reverse complement strand
GCGCCGTCGCTCCCGCGGGGGTCGTGCCGGCATGATGAAAGCGATGGGCACCGACATCGGCACCATCCATTTCGTCGGGATCGGCGGGATCGGCATGTCGGGCATTGCCGAGGTGATGCATCAGCTCGGCTACAAGGTGCAGGGTTCCGACCAGGCCGACTCCTATGTGGTCGAGAAGCTCCGCAAGACCGGCATTCCCGTCGCCATCGGCCATAGCGTCGAGAATCTCGGGGACGCCGCCGTCGTCGTCTGCTCGACCGCGATCAAGGAAAGCAACCCCGAGATCCAGGCCGCCGCCGAGCGCCGCCTGCCGCGCGTCCGCCGCGCCGAGATGCTCGCCGAGCTGATGCGGATGCAGAAGACGGTCGCGGTCGCCGGCACCCACGGCAAGACGACCACGACTTCGATGATCGCCGCGCTGCTCGACAGCGGAGGCGTCGATCCCACGGTCATCAACGGCGGGATCATCAACCGCTACGGTTCCAACGCCCGCCTCGGAAAGAGCGACTGGTGGGTGATCGAAGCCGACGAGAGCGACGGCAGCTTCCTTAGGCTCGACGGTACGATCGCCATCGTCACCAACATCGATCCCGAGCATCTCGAGCATTACGGCAGCTTCGACCGCGTGAAGGACGCGTTCGTCGAGTTTGTCGAGAATGTGCCCTTCTACGGGCTCGCTGTGCTGTGCGTCGATCATCCCGAGGTGCAGAACATCATCGGGCGGATCCGTGACCGCCGCATCGTCACCTACGGCTTCTCCGCACTTGCAGATGTTCGTGCCGACAATGTGACCCCGGTGCCCGGCGGCACGAAGTTCGACGCCGTGATCCTCGGCCGCGACGGCGAACGGAGGACGCTGGAGGTGATGGTTCCCATCCCCGGCCGCCACAATGTCCAGAATGCCCTCGCCGCCATCGCGGTCGCGCTGGAGCTTGGGATTTCGGACGATGCAATAGTTGCCGGCTTTGAACGATTCGATGGCGTCAAACGACGCTTCACCAAGGTCGGCGAAGTCGATGGCGTGATCGTCATCGATGACTATGCCCATCACCCAACCGAGATTCGGGCCGTGCTCTCCGCGGCGCGCGAAGGCGCCAAGGAGCGGGTGATCGCGGTCATGCAGCCGCACCGCTACACCCGGCTGCAGTCGTTGATGGACGAGTTCCAGAACGCTTTCAACGATGCCGACGTGGTCTTCGTAACGCCAGTTTATCCGGCTGGGGAGGATCCGATCGACGGCGTGGATTCCGCCGCCCTCGTCGAAGGCCTACGCGCGCATGGACACCGGATGGTTTCGGCGGTTTCCAACCAGAAGGACCTTTGCCGCGAGCTTCGCGACCTCGCCGCCGATGGCGACATGATCATCTGCATGGGCGCCGGCGACATCACCAAATGGGCCGGGTCGCTCGCCAAAGGCATAGCGGCCGCGAGGGATCGCAAGTGAGCGACCTGAAGACGATGCCCATTGTTCGCGGCAAGCTCACCCCGGATGCGCCGCTTGCGCCGCTCGTGTGGTTCAAGAGCGGTGGGAGGGCTGAATGGCTGTTTGAGCCCAAGGATGAGCAGGACCTCGTCGATCTACTCCGCGAGCTCGAGCCGGATATCCCGATCATGGCGCTGGGCCTCGGCTCTAACCTCATCGTTCGCGACGGTGGCGTTCCGGGCGTCGTCGTTCGCCTCGGCAAGCCATTCGCGAAGATCGATCGCGTCGACGAAACCACGCTCCGCTGCGGTGGTGGGGCGAGCGGGATCCTCGTTAGCTCGACCGCGCGCGACGCAGGGATTGCAGGCCTTGAGTTCCTTCGCGGCATCCCGGGTACCGTCGGCGGGTTCGTTCGGATGAACGGCGGCGCCTATGGCCGTGAGGTCAGCGACGTATTGGTCTCCGCGCGCCTCGTCTTGCGCTCCGGCGAGGTTGTCGAATGGCCACTCGACCAGCTCGGTTATACTTACCGGCACAGCGAGGTCCCGACCGGAGCGGTCGTCATCGAAGCGACTCTCCGGGGCATCCCGGGCGATCCCGAAGCGATCGGCGCCGAGATGGAGGCGATTGCTCGCGCTCGCGAGGAGTCGCAACCGCTGAGGAGCCGCACTGGCGGCTCGACCTTCAAAAATCCGCCCGGCCACAAGGCCTGGGCATTGATCGACGCTGCGGGCTGCCGAGGGTTTCGGATGGGCGATGTCCAAGTGTCGGAAAAGCATTGCAACTTCCTGCTCAACCTCGGTAGCGCGACAAGCGCCGAGATCGAGGCTTTGGGCGAGGAAGTCCGCCGCCGTGTCGAGGCGAAAACCCACATCAGCCTCGAATGGGAAATCCAGCGGGTCGGCACGCCATGAACAAGAATAGCCACCTGGTCGTCCTGATGGGGGGCTGGTCGTCCGAACGGGACGTGTCGCTTACGAGCGGCAGGGGCGTCGCGGCGGCACTGCGCGAGCGCGGCTGGTCGAAGGTCACCGAGCTAGACATGGGCCGCGATGTCGCAGCCCGCCTCGCCGAGCTAAAGCCCGACATCGTTTTCAATGCGCTCCACGGCACGCCGGGCGAGGACGGCACGGTTCAGGGCATGATGGACCTGATGGGCGTCACCTACACGCACAGTGGTCTCGAAACCTCGGTCATCGCGATCGACAAGGAGCTGACGAAGATGGTGCTCGTCCCGCATGGCATCCGGATGCCGGCGGGCAAGGTCGTCTCGAGCGAAAGCCTGCATCAGGAAGATCCGATCGCCCGCCCTTATGTCGTAAAGCCCGTCAATGAAGGCTCGTCGGTTGGAGTCGCGATAGTCACCGACGAGGGCAATTACGGGAATCCGATCGGCAAGGATGTCGAGGGGCCGTGGAATCATTTCGACACGCTTCTCGCCGAGCCCTTCATCAAGGGCCGCGAGCTGACCGTCGCAGTGATGGGCGGCGAGCCTCTGGCAGTCACCGAGCTCAAGCCAAAGGCTGGTTTCTACGACTATGATGCCAAATATACCGACGGACTAACGCAGCATGTGTGTCCGGCGGAGATTCCCTACGAAATCGCTTCCGCCATGATGGATATGGCTGCACGCGCTCACCAGCTCCTCGGCTGCAGAGGCGCGTCGCGCTCCGACTTCCGGTGGGACGACGAGCTCGGCGAAGCTGGAATCTATCTGCTCGAGGTCAACACCCAGCCCGGCATGACCCCTCTCAGCCTCGTTCCCGAGCAAGCGAAGCTGAAGGGCATCAGCTACGGCGAGCTGGTCGAACGCCTCATCGAGGAGGCCATCTCATGAGCGCGGCGCACGTTCGTCGCGGCGGCGGCGCCGGTCGCACCAAGGCAAAGAAGCCGTCGAAGGTCGCGGTTCCGAAGAAGATCGCCAAGCGCCTGCCCGTCGATCAGGCGCGTGCGAACAAGATCGCAGCGCTGGTCTTCGGCGCGTTCGTCCTTGCCATCGCGGTCGTTACGCTGATCGCCCTAGACATTCCGGCGAAGGCGGAGCGGGCTGCAGGGGCGGCTATCGGCGAAGCGGGCTTCAAGGTCAGTGGCTATCAGATCGTCGGGCTCAACCACATGAACCGCGCGCTAGTCGACGCGGTAGTTGCCGAGGAGCTTCGAAGGGCCGCTGCCAATGCCGGTTCGGACAAGGCGCCACAGGCGCTAGTGGACGTCGCCGAGATCCGCCGCCGCCTGCTCGCCTATGGGTGGGTCCAGGATGCGCGCGTATCCCGCCGGCTGCCTGACTCGCTTGTCATCGACATCGTCGAGCGCAAGCCTGCCGCGCTGTGGCAGAACCAAGGCCAACTCGCGTTGATCGACCAGGACGGCGTCGTCCTCGATCGGGTGCCAGTCGACAAGATGCCAGACTTGCCGTTGCTCATTGGCCCCGGTGCCAACGCCCAGGAGCAACAGTTGAGCCGGATGATGGCAAGCGTGCCTTCCCTGAAGCCTCAGCTTGCTTCTGCGACCTGGATCGGCTCGCGCCGCTGGGACCTCAGCTTCCAGTCGGGCGAGGTGGTGTCCCTGCCGGAGGGTGAGCGAGATGCCCAAGCTGCGCTCGCCAAGTTCGCCCAGAATGACCGGGCCAGCGGCTTGCTTGGCCGAGGCATCATTCGCTTCGACCTTCGCAACTGGCCGCGCACCCACAACATGACCGTCAAGCTGCCGCGGGCGCCGGGCGAGCCGCTCGCTCCGGCACCGACTCCGGAGGGCTGATGGCGCAGCCCACCGACCGCCCGCCGATCGCGGCACTCGACATCGGCTCTTCCAAGGTCAGCGCGATCATTGCCCGGCTGGACGACGATGGTAGGCTGACTGTGCTCGGCACCGGCCAGCGCGAAAGCCGGGGGGTCAAGCGCGGTTTCATCACTGACATGGCGGCGAGCGAGCACGCCGTGCGCGAGGCGGTCGAGCTGGCCGAGCGCATGGCGGGGCAAACGGTCGAGGAAGTCTGGGCCAGTTACGGCGCCGGAGGCCTCGTCAGCGACGTCGCCAATGTCGAGGTCGAGCTTGGTGGCCACGCTGTCGAGCAGGCCGACATCGACCAGCTGATGAGCGCCGGCAAGGATGCGATCGACCGTAACGGGCAGGTCGTGCTTCATGCGCACCCGGCGCTCTACACGATCGATCGCGCACAGGGTGTCCAGCAGCCGATCGGGCTCCATGCTAGCCGCCTGGGCGTAGACATCCACGTCATCGCGGCTGAGCCCTCGCCGCTGCGCAACGTCGACACCGTCATTCGCCAGGCGCATCTTGGCGTTCGAGCCATCGTCGCCTCGCCGGTTGCCGCCGCACTTGCGTGCCTCAGCGACGAGGAGCGCGAGCTTGGCGTCGCCCTCGTGGAGGTTGGCGCTGAGGTCACCAATGTCTCGCTTCACTATGGTGGGATGCTCGTGGGCTTGCGCTCGATCCCGCTCGGCGCGCGTGACATCACCAACGACATCGCCGCCGCCTTCGCAGTCCAGCGCCGCGACGCCGAGCGTCTCAAATGCTTCTACGGCTCAGCGATGACATCTCCGCGCGACAATCATGAGATCATCGAGGCGACGCAGATCGGCGCGGAGCAAGGCGCCGAGCCGATGAAATTGACTCGCGCCCAGCTGATGATGGTGATTCGCCAGCGGGTCGAGGAGCTGACCAACGAGATCGAGACGGCGCTCAAAGGACTCGGCTTCACCGGCCCAGTCGGCCGTCAGGTCGTCCTGACCGGCGGTGGCGCCGATCTCAAGAATATCGCCGACTATATGCAGGGCGTGCTCGGCCGCTCGGTGCGGGTCGGCCGGCCGAAGCAGCTGACCGGGCTGCCCGACGCCCATAGCGGGCCCGCGTTCTCCACCCTGGTCGGCTTGGCGCTGCTCGCGGCAAGCGGGCGCGGTGACATCCGGGATATTGCGGGGCCGGTGGTGCGCGGCCCCCAACCGAAGGGCATGTTCGGGCGCCTGATCCAGGCCATGAAGGGCGATTTCTAGCCGCGTCGTCCTCATGCTACGCGTTGGCTTAAGGGGAGGGTGACGATGGCGACGATCGCTCAACCGCGCAGCAACAGCACCGCGACGGCAATTGTATTGTTGCTCGGCCTGGCGATCCTCCTCAACTACATCGACCGCGGCGCAATCGCGATCGCCGCGCCTCGTCTCAAGCCGGAGCTGGGCCTCAGCGCCACGCAATTTGGACTGGCCGTCTCCGCCTTTTTCTGGATCTACGCGCCGATCCAATATCTAATCGGCTGGGCGTGCGATCGGTGGTGCGTGTATCGCCTGCTCGCCGCCGGAATCGCGTTGTGGGCGATCAGTACGATGCTAATGGGCCTGGCGGGTTCGCTCGTCGCCTTGGTTGTCCTGCGGCTGCTGCTCGGGCTCGGCGAGAGCATCACCTTTCCAGGTGCTTCAAAGGTTATCGCCCGTCACGTCGAGCCGAGAAATCGCGGCATGGCCAACAGTGTGGTGGCAATGGGCATAGCCTTGGGGCCCGTTGTTGGCACCTTGGCCGGAGGAATGATCGTCGCCTACCAAGGGTGGCGCCCGATGTTTGCGATCTTTGGCGGCTTAACCCTTCTCTGGGTCCTACCCTGGCTCTCGGTCGCACGACGATTTTCAAGTTTTTCGGATCGCTCTGGAGAGGGGAGTCTACCCGTCGGCAGACTGCTCCGGCGGTGGCCTTTATGGGCGATGGGCATCGCCCATTTTTGCCCGACCTACACGCTCTATTTCGTCGTGACCTGGCTGCCGCTGTATCTCGTGCAATCACGCGGTTTCACGATCCAGCAGATGACTTGGCTGGCGACACTCGGATTTCTCGCACAGGCCGTCGCGGCGTTTCTTACCGGCTGGATATCGGATTGGTGGACGCGGTCCGGACGTGACGAGGCTGTGTGCAGGCGCTCGATGATGGTTGCAGCAGGGTTGCTCGCCGCCGCGGGCGTCATCGGTCTCATGACCGCCAGCACAAGTGTTTCAATTGCTCTGTGGCTGATGATGCTCGGGGTTTCTAGCGCTATTCCGGGAGTGAATCTCTACGCGGTCGCTCAAATGTTCGCAGGACCGCGCGCTGCGGGCAGTTTCATCGGCATTCAGAACGCCACCGGCAATTTTTCCGGCATCATCATGCCGGTAGTGACCGGGGCAATCATTGATCTGACCGGCGTCTACGACAATGCCTTCATTCTTGCAGCAGCGGTGTCGCTGGCCGGTGCGCTGTGGTGGGTGTTGGGCGTGCCGAAGATCGAGCAAGTCACGCTCGACTAGCGGTCGGTGCCGTCGCCTTTCAGATAATCCGGTGCGACCACTTTTGAGGACTTCGTTGTAGGTGCTGGCGGTTGGAGCAGCTTGAGGTCGAAACGCTCCTTGAACTGACATCCGAACTGCGTGCCCTTGGTCCAGCGGACCTCGGCGTCGATCATGCCGCCGGCCGCGAAGTCGAGCTTGATCTGCGCTCCGACCGGCAGCTCCTCGCGGCATTCGACCAGGGCTCCTCCGGCCGAGATGTTGCGGAGCCGCGCGCCCTTCACCTGGCCTTGGTAGTGAAGCAGTGCCGCCCGGATGATGCGCATCCGGGCCTCCCGCGGCGGAAGCGCTGCGGGCAGGGTGGCGGCGCCCTTCTTGGCGAGCTCGCGCGCCTCCTCGGGCGGCATCGGGCGGCCGAAGATATAGCCCTGGACGAGCGAACAGCCGAGGTCGCGGACGAGCTGGAGCTCCTCGGGTGTCTCGACGCCCTCCGCGGTGGTCTGCATCTTGAGATCGGAAGCGAGGCCGACCATCGCCCGGATCAACGAGGCATTGCGGCCGGCAAGGTCCGAAGCTCCGGTGACGAACGAACGGTCGATCTTGATCTTGTCGAACGGAACGCGCTGCAAATAGCTCAGCGACGAATAGCCGGTGCCGAAGTCGTCGAGCGCGAGCTTGACCCCGATTTCCTTCAGCTTGGCGATCATCTCGTGGACATGGTCGTCGTTGCTGAGGAACACGCCCTCGGTGATTTCAAGCTCGAGCCGCTTGGCCGGAAGCTTGCTGTCGCTGAGCACCATCCGCACCAATGTCGGCAATGCGTGCGACTTGAACTGGACCGGCGACAGGTTGACCGCGACGCTGATCCCTTCCGGCCACTTGGCCGCTTCGGCGCAGGCCGTGCGAAGGACCCATTCGCCGATCTCGTTGATGAGTCCGATTTCCTCGGCCAGGGGAATGAACTCGACCGGGCTGATCGGGCCGCGCTCCGGATGCTCCCAGCGGATCAGGGCCTCGAAACCGGTCACCGCCTCGCTCGAAGCATCGACGCACGGCTGGTAGACGAGGTGCAACTGGCCATTTTCAAGCGCTACGCGAAGGTCCGATTCCATCAGCTGGCGCTCGCGCGCCGCGTCGTGCATCTCGGCCTCGAAGAAGCGGAAGCAGCCCTTGCCGGCGGCCTTTGCGGCATAAAGCGCAAGGTCGGCATCGCGCATCAGGTCGTCCGACGTGCGGTCGTCATAGTCCGACGTGACGATGCCGACGGACGCGCCGATCGACACTGCAGTGCCGTTGATGGTGTAGGGCCGCGACAGGCTGTCGATGATGCCCTGCGCGAGTTTGGACAACTCGGTCTTGTCGGAGGTCGAGGGAAGCACGACCTCGAACTCGTCGCCACCTAGGCGCCCGACTTGGCCGGCCTTGCCGATCACATCGCGCAGGCGGAGCGCGACCAAGCGGAGCAACGTGTCGCCGGCCGGGTGGCCGAGCGTATCGTTGACCGCCTTGAAGCGATCGAGGTCCATGAGGAACATCGAGCAGCGATGCTTGCGGCGTACGGCACTCACCAGCGCGTCGTCGAGCGCGCGGCGGAGCGCCTGGCGGTTGGCTAGGCCGGTCAGTGCGTCCTGCCGCGCAAGCCGGTCGAGCTCGACTTCCGACTGCCGCATCTGGGTGAGGTCCGACGCGAAACCGCGAAAGCCGAAGAAGCGGCCGATCTCATCATGGACCGGGCGGCCCGAGATCGACCACCAGGTCTCGTTCTTCGTCTTGGCGCGGACGATCAGGTCCTGGAACGCGACGTGGGAGGATAAATAGAAACCGAGGGTTCGCTCCGAAGGGGCGCCGCCTTCACTGCTTTCAGCGGAAATCAGGTCGGTGAATGGGCGGTCGAGGAGGTCGGCCGGTTCGCGTCCAAGCGCTCGCGCGACGCTGTCACTGATGTAGGACAGTTTGCCTTCGCGACCGGTTTCCCAGAACCAGCCCCGGCCGCTGCTTTCGAATTCGCCGATCAGCGCCTCGGCACGCGAAGATTCCGGACGCGTTTCCGACTGGGCGGAATTGCCCCCCGTCCGCAAAATTCGCCTGAGACCTTCCAAGTGTCCGCTCCCGTGATCCCTCTCTGGCCAAATGTGGTTTAAATTCCGTTAGGTTTGGGCACGGATTCATCAGCAGAACGGAAAATCTCGAGCCGGAGGACGGTTCGCGATCATTTCAAGGGGTTCAACCCGCCTGCAGATCTCGACATTTGGAACGCCAGCTTGCGGTTCTTCGTTTGATGAATTGCCGAAAACCGGCGGCGGGCCGGGGCGAACGTGAGGAGGACAGCAATGTCGGTCCCGAACTTTTCGCCAGCCATTCGCATGCTCGTTTTAGGCGCGACTGCACTGACCTTGGGCTCGACCGCGCTGGCGCAGACGGTGGTGGTGGCTCAGCCCGTGGTGCCACCGCCGGTGGTGGTGCAGACCGCTCCGGAGGAGATCGTCATCGTCGGGCACTATGGCAGGTTGCCGGACAACATCGAAAGCGCATCGCAAGCCGTAGGCTACGGCGATCTCGACCTTAGCATCCCCCGCGACCGCGATGTGCTTCGGCACCGCATTTCGCTGACCGCGCGCTATCTGTGCGACAAGCTTGGTGAAACCGACATCGGGCCGGGCTCCTGCCGCGAGGCCGCGACGCGTGACGCGATGCAACGCGTCGGAACGATCTGGGAGCATTTCGCGCCGCGCGGCACGGCCTGGGTACGCCCGAGCGCCTGGGTCGCGCCCTATCCGCAGGCATGGGTAACCCAATATCCCTAGAGCGGTCGGGGATCCCGCGGCGATAGCCGGGTGAGAACGTCCGCCAGCGCCTGGCGGACGGAGCTCAACGTATAGGGGTCGTCAGGATTCGGTGCAGATCCGTCCCGATCGAAATAGGGCCGTTCATCCATCCGCCGTCCCCACTCGACATCCGCTTGGCGCACCAGCTCCCTTAGCCGAATGTCGGATCCAAGAACCCGCTGACAATAGCCTGCGAGGGCGGCAAGCGGCCGCTCAAGATTGGCGAGAAGAAGCTCACTTCCCACCAGGTTGCGCTGCAGCAGCATGTGCAGCGCACCTTCCTCGTCTGGGACATTGGTTCTGAGCCATGTTCCGATTTCCGTTTCGGCCTGTTGCACGCGGGAAACCGGAGATGCGCCTTTCGTCGCACCGGGACCTGCCAACCGCGCCATGGCTTCCTTTGGCGTGAACTTACGACCCTGCCGGATCTCGCGTTCGAGTTCCGCGTCCGCTGTCGAACGCTGGCTTTCGTGATCGTCGGTCATGATCGGAGCCTGGCAAGACCTTGCGAAATTGGCCGTAGTCGCGTGGGTTCGATGAACGTGCGAGCGACTTCAATCCGTGGAAATCGCAATGCCATGCTGGAACTGCCTGTGGATAAGTGAGCCTTTAGGGCGACACTTGCCCCCAGTTTTTTGGTCCGCGTTAACTTTTCCGCTTGGCTTGCGACTCGCAATGATTCAAAGATTCTTCTCGAAGGCTCAAAGCGTTGCAGTGCTTGGGAGGGTTTAGGGACATGAGCATCGATTTCATTCGGCCTGAGGTCGACGAGCTTCGCCCGCGGATCAGCGTGATCGGCGTCGGCGGCGCTGGCGGCAATGCCATTGCCAACATGATGCGTGCCGACGTGCAGGGCGTCGATTTCGTGGTCGCCAACACCGATGCCCAAGCGCTCAACAATTCGGCCGCCGACCGCCGGATCCAGCTCGGTCTCAAGATCACCCAGGGCCTCGGCGCGGGCTCGCGGCCCGAGATCGGCCGCGCTGCAGCCGAGGAGACGCTGGACGAGATCATGGCTGCGCTCGAGGGCGCGCACATGTGCTTCATCGCGGCCGGTATGGGCGGCGGCACCGGCACCGGTGCTGCCCCGGTCATCGCCAAGGCGGCGCGCGACAAGGGCATCCTGACCGTCGGCGTGGTCACCAAGCCCTTCGCTTTCGAAGGTGCTCGCCGAGGCCGTTCGGCCGACTCGGGCATCTCCGAGCTCCAGCAGCACGTCGACACTTTGATCGTCATCCCGAACCAGAACCTGTTCCGGC
>Ga0157374_10005360_pt1 | contig 10773 bp, 5 predicted proteins | sample M25metaG_FD_115308 | JGI IMG/M metagenome (GOLD analysis project Ga0157374, IMG submission 115308) | Miscanthus rhizosphere microbial communities from Kellogg Biological Station, Michigan, USA - M2-5 metaG | ecosystem: Host-associated > Plants > Roots > Rhizosphere > Soil | place: USA: Michigan... | reverse complement strand
TGACAACTACCTCGTCGGCCGCCCGACCTACGTCTCGACGACGAGCATGACGAACATCACGTTCAACGGCTCGACCCAGAGCACGCACGACACCGCGTACACCTACGACGCGCTCGGCCAGCTCATCATGACGATCGACAATCCGGGCGCGGCGAACGGAAGCTCCTACGACCCGCTGCCGCCGCAGAGCGACGGCGTGCAGACGCTCTACACGCACATCACGCGAGACGCCTACGGCCTTCCGCACATCGTCGAGAAGCAAGACAACCCGAGCTCGCCGACGCTGTACCGGAGGACCCAGTACGATCACGACACGAGCGAGTTCATGTTCGTCGTCCAGACGACCGACCCGGCGAACCTCGTGACGCAGACGGCGTACGACGCGGGTCTCGGAGTGGTCGCCGTGCAGAGCGACGCGGCGGGCCTGCTCACCACGTTCCAGTACGACACGTTCGGCCGCATCCGCGCCGACCACCCGCCAGCGGGCGGCGGTCGCATCGTCGCGTACAAGGCGGCGACGTCCGGCAACTCCGGCATCATCGACGATCACCGCTCCGGTCAGTACGACACGAAGGCGCACCTCGACTCGCTGCGCCGCACCAAGCAGACCGTGACGACGGGACGCCTCGACAGCAAGTCCGTCTACGTCGACACCACCTACGACAAGTTCGGCAACATCAAGACGGTCTCGCGTCCGCACTTCAGCGGCGTGACGCCGGCAAAGACGATCACGACCTACGACAACCTCGGCCGCGTCACGCTGATCCAGGGAGCCGACGGCTCGACGGTCTCGACCACGTATGTCGGCCGCACGGTCACGACGACGAACGCGGACGGCAACATGTCGGCGGTCACGAACGATGCGCTCGGCCGCCCGCTCACGAGCACGCAAGCCAAGACCACCGGACCGTCCGGGCTCTCCGGGCCGGTCACGACGACCACGCTCGCGTACGGCCCGTTCAACACGCTGGTGTCGTCAACCGACACGCTCGGCAACGTCGTCACGTACGCCTACGATCGCACCGGACGCCTGCGCTGGAAGAAGTCGCCCGACAGCGCTGCCACGGCATTCCGCTACGACGCATTTGGCCAGGTCACCGACGAGTTCCGCGGCACCACGGTCATGCCGGTCGTCTTCAACGGTCACCTCAACTGGGTGTTCAACGGCGGCACCGATATCACGAACGGCTACGACGCCGACGGCCGCGTCACCACCCAGACCTCCGACGACGGCGAGCAGATCGTGCACACCTACGACACCGTGATGCCTGGCAAGCTGTCGACCGAGACGAGCACCAACGGCCCGACGATCGCGTACACGTACTACCCCACGACCGGCAACGTGAACACGAAGACGTGGGCCGGCCCGCGCGGCGCCATCGGCTACACCTATTCGTACGACGGGTACGGCCGGCTCTCGACGATGAGCTATCCCGCGCTGCCCGGCAACAAGCGCTCGATGCTCCTGCGCTACACGTATAGCGGCAGCGACACCGGCGGCCAGCTGACGAAGGTCGACGACATCTCGACCGCGACGACGGTCAACCTGTGGACGCTGGTCTCGACCGATGCGAGCGAGGCGTTCCCGATCGAGCAGCTGTTCTACGGCCTGAAGACCACGCGCACCGAGGATCCATCCCGTCCCGGCTGGCTCTACACGATCGGCGCCATGTCCGGCACCACCACCGTGCAGAGCCTCCGCTACACGCGCGAAGGCGGCGGACGCGTGAAGCAGCGCGAGGACCTCGTGCCCACCACGCCGACCGTCGAGACGTTCGGCTACGACAGCCTCGAGCGCCTGACCTCGTGGACCTGGAGCGGCGCGGCCGGTGCGCGCGGAGCGAACTACGTCTACGACGACATCGGCAACCTCCTGCAGCGCACCATCACGGCGGGCCCGGGCACGAGCGTGACGTACACGCCGGGCACGTCAGCGTCAGCTTTCGGGCCGCACCAGAACGCGAGTGACAGCGCCGGGACGACGTACGCGTACGACACGCTCGGCGAGCAGCTCTCGGCTCCGGGGCGCACCGTCACCTGGAACGAATTCGGCCGCCCGGCGAGCGTGACCACGTCGGCAGGCACGTACCAGCTCACCTATGACCCCGAGCTCGCGCGGTTCTCGCGGACCGATCCTGCCGGCCACACGCGCTACTCGTACGGTGGTCTGTTTGACGAATTCACCGATTCCTCGGGCAAACACGACGTCCTCGCGGTCATGGCGGCGGGCAAGCCGGTTGGCGAGCTCGAGATCACGAACAACATCACGCTCGATGCGCCGCGCAGTGCGTTGCTCACCGATGCACTCGGCTCGATCGATACGATCTACTTCGGCGGCGCAGCGCAGCCGGTGAAGTACGACCCGTTCGGCACGCGCGTCACGGCCACCGATCCGACGGTCCGGGTCACCGCGCCGCCGCAGGATCTCCGCGCCGGCTTCACGGGCCACGATCACGACGACGACGTCAACCTGATCGACATGATCGGCCGCGTCTACGATCCGCAGCAGCAGCGGTTCCTCAGCGTCGACCCGCCGGCGCCCGATCCGGTCGACGGCCAGGCCTACAACCCGTACGCCTACGTCCGGAACAACCCGCTCAACGCGACGGATCCGACGGGCTACTACGAGGTGACGCTCGGGGGCGTGTACATGGGTAACGACGGCCAGGACGCCTACGGCGTGTGGTCGAGCCCGACGCCGAAGATGGGCCATCAGGCCGTGGTGTCGGTGTTCGGGATCAGGATCCTGGTCATCTGGGCCACGCAGTGGACCGGCAACACGCAAGGCGCGGACGCCGCCGCCGGGCCCAAGGCAACGTCAACGGCACCGGCGACGGCGGCGATGGAGCCGGAGCCACTCGGAATCAATGTCGCCGGTCTGGGGTTGCGGGAGCTGATTGGCAACCCGCGCGACCAGGAGGCGGGCGGTTTCACCGGGCATCAACCTTCCATCGGGGACATGCATCTCCAGCTCGATACCGAGATCTTTGCCGATTCCGAGGACCCGGAGAATCCGACGCGGGAATGGCTCGAGACGCTAGGCACGTCGACGACCTTCATCGACCTGGGCCTCGAGCACGCAATGAAAGTCACGGAGGAAGCGATCAAGCAAGGGAAGAATTGGGAATCGATGGCCAGCAAGCTCAAGTGGACGTCGCGCGCAGTCGGTGTCGCGGGCAAGTTTGCGAGCTTCCTTTCCGCCGGGAGCGAGGAGTACGAGAACAGCGGCAGCGTTGGCTGGTCCCTGACGATCGGAGGCGCCGCCGTTGGTGCCGACGCCGCGGTCGACGTCTTCGGGTGGCCGCTCGCGATCCCCAATGCGGTCATGTCGCTGATCCCGAAGAGCTGGACGGTCGGGGGCTATCCGATCAGGAACGCCGCTCCATCGAACATCCTCATGTGGGAGTTCCGAATGCTCATCGACCCAATTCGCAACCCGAACCCGAGCCCCCAACCGGCCTTCCCGTTCCTGCCGGCAGTACCGATCCAAGGGATCGGATTCTGAAGTCGCGGCTGCTAGCGCGGCGCTACTGACCCATCGCGCACGCGAACAGGTTGCCGCCGGCCGGGTACTTGTACATGCCGGTGAAGCACATCTCCTTGTCGGAGCCGTCGCCGAACATCATCGTGCTGCCCGTGTTGTTGACGTACGTGCAGTACGTGTCGATCGTGTCGCCCGACTTGATCAGGGTGTCGGCGATCGGGTAGTTCTTCTGCTCGGAGAACAGGTAGTCGTCATCGAGCAACGCGACCGGCGCGTTCGTGCCCTCGGTGTACGTCCACTTCTGGTGCGTCGCCGTCTGATGCATGTGCGGCCATAGCGTGAAGACGTGCCAGTCGGTCGGCGCGTGGCACTGACCGTGGACGACGTGCGGGGTGTTGTCGCTGGGGACGTTGATCAGGAACGAGCCCGAAAACATCATGTCGGCTTCGTGCACGACGTCGGCCTGCTGCACGATCTTGACGAGCACGCCGGAGGTTCCCGAGATCGCGTTGTCGGATGCGTTGAACAGGTGCAGGTTCAGGTTGATGTACGTGCCCGCGGGGATGTGCATCGCGACGCCGGCCGGGAAGTTGAGATCATCGGTGCCGACGCCAGCGGCGTACAGCATCTCGTTGTCGAGCGAGCCGGCGCTGCAGTCGTAGTCGCCGGTCTGCGTGCTCGAGGTGGAGATGGTCAGCACCGAGTGATGGGTTCCCTGCGGCGACTGCGCGCGAAAGCCCTCGACCCACATATCGTTGGCGACCTGGATGCGCGTGCACTTGTACGTGTTGGTCGCGCCGGCCGCGAGGTTCCAGCCGCGCGAGATCAGCGGCGTCCAGCCTTCCGCGTTCGGGCCGTCGAACGGCGCCGGCGCATCGGCGTTCGAACCCGGCGCATCCGCAGCGCCGTGCGACATGGGGTCCTTTCCGCATGCACCGAGACCCAGGACGACGATCGCGACGATGGCACCCTTCATCATGGGCGTGACTATACGGAAGGCCGTCACGAACGGACACGAAGTTCCTACGGACCCGGCCCTGTCGGCTGCTCGCAGTGACGCTAGCCACGGGCCTCGGTCTCCAGACGCCAGTTGCACAGTCGCCTAGCCCCGTGAAATCGCGGCAATCGGGGCCATCCACTGACGCGTCGTCGGATCCTCATTCCACGCGCCATCGCGTTGCCCTCCCGGACCGGTCGCCCAGAGTCTCGCCATGATGGAAGAATATTTCGAGGGGAGCAGGGGGCTGAAGTTGTTCATGCGCAGCTGGCGGCCACAGTCGACGCCGCGCGGTGTCGTCATGATCGTTCACGGTCTGATGTCGCACAGCGGCCTCTACGAATGGGCCGCGGACAACCTCGTCAGCCACGGCTTCGCGGTCTACGCGCTCGACCTCCGCGGTCACGGCAAGTCCGAGGGCGAGTTCTATTTCGCCGAGACGGTCGACCAGTACGTGGACGACGTCGCGAATGCCGTCGCGATCGCGAAGTCCCGCGAGCCGGGCTTGCCGATTTTCGTGCTCGGGCACAGCGCGGGCGGCGTCATCTCGTGCGAATACGCGCTCGGTCACCAGGCAGACATCGCCGGCCTCGTGTGCGAGAGCGCCGCGCACGAGGTACCCGCCTCGGAGTTCACGCTCGCAGCGCTGAAGGGCCTGAGCCGCATCGCGCCGCACCTCCACGTCTTCCGTCTCAAGGACGAGGACTTCTCGCGCGATCCGAAGTTCGTCGAGAAGATGAAAGCCGATCCGCTCGTCCACCACATCGCGTACCCGTCGAGCACGGTCGCGGCGCTCGTGCGCACCGACGAACGCCTGAAGAACGAGTTCCCGAAGATCACCCTGCCGGTGCTGATCGTTCACGGCACGGCCGACAAGGTCACCAGCCCGAGCGGCAGCAAGCACTTCTACGAGAGGGCCGGCTCGACCGACAAGACGCTCAAGCTCTACGAGGGCCACTACCACGACCTGTTGAACGACGTGGACCGGGACCTGGTGATGGCCGACATGACCGAATGGATCACGAGTCACAGCGGCGCGCCGGCGGCGACGGCTCGCTGACCTCGGCGTGCGATGGGCGCGCCTGATGCGCCGCCCACACGCAGATCCTCCTCGTCGATTTCGCTGCCGATCATGTAGTGCGCGCTGCCGGCGACGTAGCCACGCAGCACCAGTCCAGCACCAAGCCTCGGAAATCGAGCGGGTCGAGCCCGTACCGAGTGGAACCGCATGCTCGCGCGCACCAGGCGCGTCGTCCGCGTGCCCAGCGGAGACGGACAACCGACCGCAGCTGTAGGATCGCCGAGTGACCACTGATCGACGTACCTTCCTCGGCAGCCTCGGTGTGCTCGGCGTCGCGTGCGCGAGGCCGATCGTCGCGAAGCCGGCCGTCGCGCAGCCGGTCGTGCCGCGCGGACAGCTCGTCGCAGCCGACGACTTCGCGTTCGCGCCCGAGCTTGCCTATTTGCAGACCGGATCGCTCGGGCCGTCGCCGCGGCTGGTGGTCGACCGCGCGTTGGCGGTGTGGAAGCAGCTCGAGGCGGATCCGTCGGTGAACGGGTACGGCGAGCTGCAGAAGGGCATGGAGGTCGTGCGCGGCAAGGCGGCTGCGCTGCTCGGCTGCAAGCTCGACGAGCTCGTGCTCACGAACTGTACGACCGAAGGCATGAACTGGGTCGCGCAGGGGCTGTCACTCGCGGCCGGCGATCGGATCCTCACGACCGATCAGGAGCACCCGGGCGGGCGCGTCGGCTGGGACTTCGTCGCGAAGCGCTACGGCGCGGCGATCGATGTGGTCCCCATCCCGCCGGGCGAGAACGATGCGGGCGCGATCGTCGAGCGGTTCGCCAAGGCCATCACGCCTCGCACGGTCGCGCTGTCGTTCTCGCACGTGCTGAGCAGCACCGGCCTTGTGATGCCGGTGGCCGAGCTGTCGGCGCTCGCGCGCAAGGCCAATGCGATCGCGATCGTCGATGGAGCGCAGGCGGCCGGGGCGATTCCAGTCGACGTGAAGGCACTTGGCTGCCACGTGTATGCGACCAGCGGGCACAAGTGGCTGCTCGGGCCGCCCGGCACCGGGATGCTGTATCTATCGAGCGAGCTCGGCGATCGCGTCGAGGTGATCGCGCTGCAGGACGGGCGCGCCGCGTACACGCATTCGTCGGGCGTGTGCAGCATTCCGAGCGTGCACGGGCTCGGTGCCGCGATCGACTACATGACGGCGATCGGGATCGACCGCGTGCTTGCTTATGACCTCGAGCTCCACCGCCACCTGCACGAGCGGCTGTCGGCGCTGCCGAAGCTACGCATCGTGAGTGCCAACGATGGTCCGCTCGCGTCGCCGCTGCTGACGTACGTGCTGCCGCCGGCGATCGATTCCGGCGAGCTCGCCGGGCGGCTGTTCAACAACCATCACGTCGAGATCAAGACGGTGCCGGCGAACTGGCTCAATGGCCACCGCGTCTCGACGCACATCTTCAACAGCACCGAGGATGTCGACCGGCTGACGAGCGCGCTAGAGGTCGAGCTGCGGCGCAGCTAGGCACGCTCGTCGCAAGGATCGCGCGCGATGGCGCGGTTGCGCGACGTTCTCGATAGTTGCGCCGCGGCGCGGTGCGGACGGGCGTGGGCAGTGGGAGCGGCAGTCGTCATCGCGGCCTGCAATCATGCAGGTCCAGCGCGCAGCGGCGATGCGGCGGTCGACGGCGACGGCGAGGCCGCGAGTGATTCAGCGCCGAGGCCCTTGCCCGTGCTCGCGACGACCAGCGAGGTCTGCAAGCTGCTGAACGAGCGCAACGTGAGCGATCCGACCGCGAACGACGTCCAGCACCGCGCCAATGTGCTCGGCGCGGATCTCGGGATTCCCGTCGAGGCCGGCGGCCGGCTGTATCTGATGTTCGGCGACACGATCGGGTACGCCGGGATCTGGGGCGGCGGCGAGTCGCATCCCGATGCCGTCGGCTTCGCGATCGATCCGGCGGCGAATCTCGGCGCGCACCCGGAGCTGCTGTGTGGCGGGCTCGGGATCCTCACGTTGCCGCCCGGCTCGAGCATCGGACCGACCGTCGATCCGAGCGTCGTGGCCGACTTCGCAGCCGGGGCGATGACCGCACCGGCAGGTCACGCGCTGGCCGAGTACATCCACAATCCCGCCGGTTCGGGCACGTCGCACTTCGCGAACCTGCCGGGGGACTTCGAGGTGCCGTCGGGCGCGTTCGCCGCGGGCGGCGCGATCTACGTGCTCTACACGACGGTGGTATCGGCGAGCGACGTGCGCATGGCCGGCTCGTATCTCGCGCGGTGGGGCGTGCCGGCGACCAGCGGCGTACCGTCGTACGAGATCCAGTATGCGATCGACGAGCGGTTCGACAGCCGAGGGCCACTGCTCGGGGACTTCATCAACGTCGCCGCGGAGCCGGCTGGTGAGTATGTCTATCTGTTTGGCACCGGCGAGTACCGCGCGAGTGCCGTGCACCTCGCCCGCAAGCGGCTCGATGCCCTCGAGGCCCCCGGTGGTTTCGAGCGATTCGACGCGGCGAGCGGCGCGTGGATCACCGCGGGCGCCGCGGCACCGATCGTCGATGCAGCGGGCTACGGCGAGACGTCCGTGCGTTACTTTGCCGCAATCGATCGGTGGGTGTTCCTCGCCGAGGAGCAGGTCGCGGGCGCGAACCACATCGTTGCGCGGTTCGCCGACCGGCCGGAGGGGCCGTGGAGCGAGGCGATCGTCGTGCACGACATGGCGGACGCCGACTTTCGCTCGCACTACTGCTGCGCGCCCGACGACGCGTGTGCCGGCGCCGAGTTCATGAATTGCGATCGCACGGGATTCTACGGCTCGTATCTGTTGCCCGAGCTCGAGGTCGACGCCGACGGTTTCACGCTGACCTATACGCTCTCGAGCTTCGACCCGTACGACGTCGCGCTGTTCCGCGCGCACTTCACCCAGGGCACGTAACCGCGGCACTCCCGCTTGGTTCTCGGGCTCGGCGGCGGCAAGGTCTGCCGATGGGAGCCGTGATCTGGGACCGGTTTCAGTTCGGCTTCACGCTCACGTATCACTATCTGTTCCCGCAGCTGACGATGGGGCTCGCGCTGCTGATCCTCGTCGCGAAGCTGCTGCGCTGGGATGACGTGGCGCGGTTCTGGGCTCGCGTGTTCGCGATCAACTTCGGTGTCGGGGTCGTCACCGGGATTCCGATGGAATTCCAGTTCGGCACGAACTGGTCGCGGTTCTCGGACTATGCGGGCGGCGTGGTGGGCATGACGCTCGCCATGGAGGGCATGTTCGCCTTCTTCGCCGAGTCGGCGTTTCTCGGGTTGTTCCTGTTCGGCGAGAAGAAGCTGTCGCGCCGCGGGCATCTCGTCGCCGCCACGATGCTGTTCGCCGGCTCGTGGCTCTCTGGCTACTTCATCATCACCGCCAACGCGTTCATGCAGCACCCGGTCGGGTATGGCGTCGGCGCCGACGGCAAGCTCCACCTCGAGAGCGTCTGCGACTTCATGTTCAACCGCTGGGTGTTCTGGGAGTACGCGAACACGATGTGCGCTGCGGTGGTCACCGGGGCGTTCGTGATGGCCGCGGTCGGCGCGTTCTGGACGTTGCTCGGCACGCACGAGGTCGCGGCGCGACGGTGTCTGAAGCTCGGCGTGATCGCGGGGCTCGTCGCGTGCATGGTGCAGCTGTTCCCGACGGGCGACCGCAGCGGCAAGCTGGTTGCCGAGCATCAGCCGGCTGCGCTCGCGGCGATGGAGGGCAAGTTCGAGACGAGCACCGAGGCGGAGCTCGCGATCATCGGCCAGCCGAATGTCGAGGAGCGCCGGCTCGAGAACCCGATCGTCGTGCCCCGCGTGCTCAGCTTTCTTGCGTACGGCTCGTTCGGCGCCGAGGTCCGGGGGCTCAACGATATCCCGCGCGATCAGTGGCCCGACAACGTCGAGCTCCTGTACTTCGCGTATCACATCATGGTCGGGCTCGGCACGATCCTCATCGTCGTGATGCTGATCGCCGCGTTCGCGCTGTGGCGCGGCACGCTGTATCGGTCGCGACGCGTGCTGTGGATGTTGATGCTCGCGTTTCCGTTTCCGTACATCGCGACGACGTTCGGCTGGATGTCCACCGAGCTCGGCCGCCAGCCGTGGGTCGTGTACGGCCTGTTGCGGACGTCGGAGGCGACCTCGCCACGCGTGCCTGCGGGTGACGTCGCGTTCTCGACGCTCGGCTTTCTCGGCCTCTACCTCGTCGTCGGGATCGTGTTCTTGTACCTCGTCGCCCGCGAGATCAAGCGCGGTCCGAAGGAGGCGTGATGGCGACGGCGTGGTTCTGCCTGCTCGCGTTCATGCTCACCGTCTACGTGGTGCTGGATGGCTTCGACCTCGGCGCGGGCATCCTCCACATGTTCGTCGCGCGCGACAACGACCAGCGCCGCACCGTGCTCGCGGCGATCGGCCCCGTGTGGGACGGCAACGAGGTCTGGCTGATCGCGTCGGGCGGGCTGCTCGTGTTCGCGTTCCCGCACGTGTATGCGGTTGCGTTCAGCGGCATCTACCTGCCGCTGATGATGGTGCTGTGGCTGCTCGTGCTGCGAGGTCTGTCGATCGAGCTGCGCTCGCATCACGGCAACGTGCTGTGGCACCAGTTCTTCGACGTCGTGTTCGCGTTCTCATCGACCGTGCTCGCGCTCGTGCTCGGCGTCGCGCTCGGTAACGTGGTGCGTGGCGTCCCGATCGACCAGAGCGGCACGTTCGAGATCTCGCTGTTCGCGGGTCAGCCCGGGGAGGTCGGCGCGATCGACTGGTACACCGCGTCGGTCGGCGTGTTCGCGGTCTGCATACTGGCCGCGCACGCAGCGATGTTCTTGCGCTGGAAGACCGCGCTGGCCCTCGAGCGCGTCGCTCGCCGCTTGTGGATCGCGACCGCCGTGCTCGGCGTCGCCGTCACGGTCGAGACCGCGTTCGTGCGGCCGGCGCTGTTCGCGCACCTCGCCTCGCGCCCGGGGCTATGGATCGTGCCGCTCCTGGTGCTCGCCGGAGGCGCAGGCGTATTCGTGGCGCTCGCACGCGGACGCGAGCTCGTGGGCTTCGTCTGCTCCGCGGTGGTCGTCGCCGGCCTGCTCGCGCTCACGGCCGGTACGCTGTATCCGCTGATCCTCCCGTCGACGATGGACGCGTCGTACTCGCTCGACGTTGGCGCATCGAACGATCACGGCGCCCTCGCGATCGGCCTGGCGTGGTGGATCCCGGCAATCGTGCTCGCCGTCGGCTACTTCACCTACCTGTTCCGCTCGTTTCGCG
>Ga0157374_10005359_pt1 | contig 10773 bp, 9 predicted proteins | sample M25metaG_FD_115308 | JGI IMG/M metagenome (GOLD analysis project Ga0157374, IMG submission 115308) | Miscanthus rhizosphere microbial communities from Kellogg Biological Station, Michigan, USA - M2-5 metaG | ecosystem: Host-associated > Plants > Roots > Rhizosphere > Soil | place: USA: Michigan... | reverse complement strand
CTCGCCGACCGTGTGCATGATGAGGAGCCCCGCGCCGGTCTCCGCGCAAATGGCGGCATTCTCGGCGGTGGGCAGTCCGCCCATGTCGTTGAGCAGGTCTCCGCCGATTGCGAGCGCCGCGCGGGCCACGCCGGGCCGCCACGTGTTCACGGAAAGCAGTGGCGGAAAAAGTTGCGCGGCATCGCCCATCGCGGCATCAGCGACCGTCGCGGCGAAGTGCTCCAGATACGGCACGAGGCGGCGGGTTTCCTCGGCCTCGGAGATTGCGGCGCGATTCGTCCGCGCGCTCTCCGCGCCCACGTCGATGACGTCCGCGCCCTCGGCCACGAGCTCGCGCGTGCGGGCCAGCGCCCAATCGAGGTCGAGCGAACCGTCGCCGGAGAACGAGTCGTCGTTCAAATTCAGGATGCCCATCACGAGCGGGCGGCGGGGGAAGGCGACGTTGCGCCCGCGGGTGCGGAGGATCATGCGGGTTCCTGCTTGTTCTGGCTGGGATTCTCTTTCAGGCTCGAACGAAGTTCAATCGCCATGAAGTTCATCGAGTCTGTTTACGAGAAACTCAAGCGGCACCCCAAACGCATTGTCTTCCCGGAAGGGGACGACCCGCGCGTGCTGCGGGCGGCGCAGGTCTTTTACGAGCAGCAGCTCGGCGTGCCCGTCCTCATCGGCAAGCGCGAGGTGATCGAGCGCGTGGCCCTCGCCGAGAAGGTGAGCCTCGACCACGTCGCCATCATCAATCCCGAGACCTCGTCCGACCTCCCGATCTTTTGCGAGCGTCTCGAGCGTCTCGATCGCTACAAAAATTTCGGCATTCGCGATTCGCACGCGATCATGGTGAATCCCAATTATTTCGCCGCGATGATGCTCCAATACGGCCTCGTCGATGGCCTCGTGGGCGGCGTGAGTTCCTACGGCGGCTCGCTCCTGCGTCCGTTGCTCCAGCTCGTGAAGCGCTTCCCGCACGCGGACGTCGTCACCAGCGCGATGATCGTCGCGCTGCCGAACTCCGCCTACGGCGACGACGGCGTGCTCTTCTTCAGCGATTGCGGCGTCGTGCCCGATCCCACCATGCAGCAGCTCGGCTCCATCGCCGTGCAGACCGGTATGCTCGCCCGCCAGGTCTTTGGCCAGAAGCCCCGCGTCGCCCTCCTCAGCTTCTCCACCAAAGGCAGCGCCCGCACCGCGTCCACGGAAAAAGTCGCCGGCGCCGCCGTCATCGCCCGCGAGCTCGCGACGAAGCTCGACTTCGACATGGCCGTCGATGGCGAGCTCCAGGCCGACACCGCGCTCGTGCCCGAACTCGCCGGCATCAAGCAGGTCGGCGGCCTCGTCGCCGGCCGCGCGAACGTCCTCATCTTCCCCGATCTGAATTCCGGCAACATCGCCGTGAAGCTCATCCAGCACCTCGGCGGCGCCCACGTCTATGGCCAGATCCTTCTCGGCCTCACGCGCCCCGCGGCGGAGCTTTCCCGCGGCACGCATCCCGACGAAATCGCCACCGTCGCCGCGCTCGTCGGCCTCCAGGCCATCGAATATCGCAAGCTCTACCCCGCCGAGGCGGACGAGGCCGCTGCGTGAGTTCATAGACATCAGTTCATAGTTGAGAGTCAAAGTCCCGCCCTCGGGCGGCTGACAAACTCTCAACGAAAAACTCTCAACGAAAAACCTGCTGCGGGAAGTTCATAGACATTAGTTCATAGTTGAGAGCCCAAATCCCGCCCCGGCGGCTGACAAACTCTCAACTAAAAACTCTCAACTAAAAACTCGTCGTGAACACGACCACCCCCCGCGTTTTCATCGCCGCGACCGAGCAGAACGTCGGCAAGACCACCACCTCCCTCGGCCTCTACGCCACCCTCCGCGAGCGCTTCAAGGCGATCGGTTTCATCAAGCCCGTCGGCCAGCGCTTCATCGACATCGAGGGCAAGCGCATCGACGAGGATAGCGTCCTCATCCGCGACACCTTCGACACGCAGATCCCCATCGAGGACATGAGTCCCATCGCCGTCGAGCCGGACTTCACTCGCCGCTACATCGAGGCCTCGAACCGCGACCACCTCGAGCGCCGCATCCGGCATTCGTTCGACCGCGCCTGTTGGGAAAAGCAATTCGCCATCATCGAGGGCACCGGCCACGCCGGCGTCGGTTCCGTCTTCGACCTCTCGAACGCCCGCGTCGCCAAGCTCCTCCAGAGCAAAGTCATCCTCGTCACCACCGGCGGCATCGGCCGCCCCATCGACGAAGGCGCCCTCAACAACGCCCTCTTCGAAGCCCAGGGCGTCGAAGTCATCGGCGTCATCATGAACAAAGTCCTGCCCAGCAAGCTCGACTACATCTCCGACTTCGCCCGCCGCGGCTTCGCCCGGCTCGGCCTCGAACTCCTCGGCGTCATGCCCCAGGAGCGCATGCTCTCCGAGCCCACCCTCCAGGACGTCTGCGGCGTCATCCGCGGCGAAGTCATCGCCGGCGGCGACCTCCTCCGCCTCCGCGCCGGCACCGTCATGATCGGCGCCATGCAGGCCTCCAACGTCCTTGCCCGCCTCGAGGAACGCACCCTCCTCGTCGTCCCCGGCGACCGCGAGGACGTCCTCCTTGCCGCCATCGCCGACGCCCGCAGCCGCGGCCCCGCCGATGCGGAACACGCCCTCGTCGCCATGGTCCTCTCGGAATCCCTCCTCCCCCAGGGCGCCGTGGCCGAGATCGTCCGCACCGCGCCCTTCCCGGTGATCGCCTCCCCGATGGACAGTTACACCATCGCCAGCCGCATCCACTCCATGACGGTCAAGACCCTCCCCGGCGACTCCGAGAAGATCGACCGCATCCAGCACCTCGTCAGCGAGCACGTGAACGTGGACCGCATCCTGGAAAAAATCGGCGTCCCCAAGCAGGCGGCGACGTAAGGAGTAAACGGTGCCAGGTAGGCGACGACGCAAGGAGTCGTCCCCCTTGCTGTAGCGGCGGTCTCCGACCGTCGCATTTTTCAAGCGAGCGACGGCCAGAGGCCGCCGCTACAAGCGAGATCGGCGCCCGCCGCGCCCCGCGCAACGCCGCAGCTGCGTTCCGCTCGCGAAATGGGCAATGACGGAGCATTGCCCTCCAATTGGAGGGAAACGCTCCGTCGTTTCCCACTCCCTTGATCTCCCTCCGCTGCCCCCCGCGCAAGCCGAGGCATTACCCATGCAAGCCCGGGGGCACTTCCGATGCGCGCCAAGGCACCGCCGTAGCAAGCTAGGGCTAAACCGTAGCAAGCCGGGGCATCGCCGAAGCAAGCTGGGGCATCGCCGAAGCAAGCTGGGGCATCGCCGAAGCAAGCTGGGGGGATATTTTCCGGAGAAAATGGGATGCCGGCCGACTTTCCGCTCTGTGTTCCAAAAGTTCCCATAAATCGACGTGAAAAACTTGCGGAATTTCTCGCCACCTGCATTTCTATCGGTCGCCTCACCATAGCTCCGCGCGCGTCAGGCCGTATTCGGCGTCACTCGGAACGAGGCCTCACCAAACCTCCACCGACTCAACCCATGCCTGACGCCCCGATTCTGCCGGCCTTCGTCCGCGCGAACTTCCCCGACCAAAGCGCCCGCGTCGCCCTCGGCCTTGGCGGCGACATCGCGGAAGGCCTCAACAGCTTCATCACCCAGGCCACCGCCAGCTACACCATCGGCAAAAACGCCCCCTACACCGAAAAGCTCAGCAAACGCAGCTACACTCCCGCCGCCCTCGACACGCTGCTGGCCGACCTGGAAGACCTCACCGCCGCCGAAACCGACCAAACAGAAGCCGAAGGCGAAGCCCTCGGCGACACCCAGGACCGTGACGAAGCCTACAACGCCCTCAAAGCCTACATGAAAGAAATCAAAGGCACCCTCCGAGGCGCCCTAAAAGGCCAACCCGACCTACTCGCTAAGCTGGGGCTGTAAGGCGGTATCACATCATCTCATCTCCACGAATAAGGAAGCATATATATGTCGCATGTAATTTCAACGCCGAAATACTTCAAGCAACTGGAAAAGGAAATTAGCTTGCACGATGCGTCTGGACGAACTTCAAGCGCGGCATTTTTAATATGGTTTTTGCAGACTATCTATCGGCTTGATGAAATCGAAGCTCAAGATGCTGTTTGCGACAAAAGCGGGGATCTTGGTTTTGACGCGCTAACGGTGAGCGATTCGGCCGGCGAAATCGTCGTCTTCCAAGCAAAACGTAAAGAAAAGATTCCTGGAACCCTAGGTGACTCGGACCTAAAGAAATTTGTTGGGGCCCTAAAGCACTTTGAGACCAAGGAAGCTGTTGAGGATGCTGTTAGGACAACCAAGAATTCGCAACTTAGAAATTTATTGGTGCAACACAAAGTTGCTGAAAAAATCGCTAATGGATACAAGACGCGCCCTATTTTCATCTCAAATGTCGCGGCGGACACATCGGCGAACGACTATATGCGGGTCACCGCCCTGACGGGAATAGATATTGATTTATGGGACCTTAATCGTCTCGCGCCTGTCCTTAAGCAGCTTGAGAAAGAATGGTTTATATCAACTCCTGTAAAATTATCCCTATCAACCGATAAGTTCTTCTTTGAAGGCGCCAAAAGTAGTCCCAATCTTGTAATTGCTTCAGTTCCCGCGAGGGAACTCGTGCGCATACCGGGAATAGATGACACTAGGGTATTTGCTCAAAATGTTAGGCTTGGGTTAGGGAATACCCGCGTCAATAAAGAGATTTTAGAGTCGGTAAAGTCCAAGGGCGAGCATTCGCAATTCTTAACGTTTCACAATGGACTTACTATTGTTTCCCAGCAGATGGCATTAAGGGGAAATACTCTAACGTTGACCACTTTCTCAGTATGCAATGGCTGTCAGTCGCTTTTAACTTTCTACGAAAACAGAAAGTCGCTTACTGATGAGTTACTCATATTAGTGAGATTTGTCCGAGTGGGCGAGGAGCGGCGTAGGTCTGAAAAAATTGCATATCGAACAAATAACCAAAATGCGATTTCATTGCGTGATTTGAATGCAAACGATTCTACGCAGGTTCAATTAAAGTCTGAATTTGACCAGCTGTTTGGAAGTCGAATTAAATACGAAATAAAGCGCGGAGAGGAAGACGGTGGTGCCGTATTGAGTAATGAATACGCAGGACAGCTTCTTTTGGCATTCTCGGTCGGTTCTCCTTGGAGTTCCCACCAAAAATATCGGGTCTTCGGCGATCTTCAGTCGGAAATATTTCGATACGGAGTGACTGCATCTCACATACGCCTTGCTGAATTGGTGGCGGATGTAGTCGAAAACGCGCTTGATCGGATTTCTAATGAACGAATTCGAAAATACAGGTTAACGAGATTCATAATCGTCTATCTTATTAATCAAATACTGCGTCACGAAGCGGGCGGTAAACGCCTATTGGAGAACCCAAGGCCTTACTTGGAAATTGATGGGGATGACGGAAGTGGCGCTCGTGAGTCTAAGCTTATTGAACAATTGGAGGAAATTGCTGCTTTTGTAGTTACTGAAATGAATTATTTTTTGGAAGAGCGGTCCGATGATGATTATGATTACAAGACTGACTTTAAATCACCCAGGCATATCAAAGAACTCCGTTCTGAAGTTATGAAGGGATACGAAAAAGATAAGTTCAAGAAGCGAATCAAAGTCTTTGCTCTTCCAGAATAGTGGTTAGGCAGCGCCCGAGGGGCCGATCCTATAAAATACAGGTAAAGCCAAACATTCCCACGCGAAGCACAGAAGGGGGCGATCCTATAATTTACATGCGGCAGGAAGAGGGATCAGGAGAAGATTTGTCATAAGGAAGCCTTGGGGGGGGCAATAACTTCAGATGCCTCACAGGGACATTCTTGTGACGCATTACCGGATCTGGCGGGCGGTGGGATTTGGCGGTTCTTGCGTTCTCCTCGAGGGGGCGACATGATCGTGGCCTTATGTTCCCCCGAACCTTTCTCCTCCTCCTTGCTCTCGTTGCCGCGCCTCTGGCGCTTCAGGCCGGCACTTGCTCGCCAACTGGCGTTTGCACGGCCTGTAAGAATTGCTCCGCGTGTGGAAATTGCGCCAAACACGGGGGCACTGGCAGCGTTTGCCGCGGGCATTGATTCCCGTTCGGATACTGCATTTTCTGGCAAAACCCAGAGGCTGACCTCGACCTAAAGTCCTTGCGCCGCCGGTCGCGCTGGAGGGTTGTTTTGCAATTCCCTTCGGGCTGGACGAAGAGGGGGAGGGATGTCTGAACGGCACTCGCTTGTTCGTCGTGTTTCTGAAATCCACGAATCCATCCCTATGAATACCACCCCTTCCTTCTCCGGCGGATGCGCTTGCGGCGCGGTTCGCTATGAATCCACCGCGGCGCCCGTGATGATGCTGCAATGCCACTGCCGGGATTGCCAGCGGGCCACGGGTGGGGCGCATTCGGCGCTCGTCATTGTGCCGATGGAGGCGTTTCACCTGCGGCAGGGCGAGCCGCGGTTCCATGCTTCGCCGAGCGAGGCGGCCGGGATGACGCGCCGCGCGTTCTGCCCCGAATGCGGTGCGCCGGTCTTTGGGAATCCCGACGCGGCGCCGCACATTGTCGCTCTTCACGCGGCGAGCCTGGACGACCCGAGCTGGTTCCACTCGCAGATGGATGTGTGGACGTCGGACGCGCAGCCGTGGGACGCGATGGACCCCGCGACGCCGAAGTTCGAGAAATACCCCGCGAGGGGCGGCTGAGCTTTGCAATTCCTTCCCGGGCGGGGGTGATTTTTTAACAGGAGGGAGCAGAGGAAACAGAGGGGGGGTAAACTCCGTTTACTCTGTTTCCTTCTGTAAGCGAAGTTTCGTGCCGGGGCTGTTCCTGTTGGTCCAAGCAAGGCAAACGTTGAGGGGGCTGTAGAAGGGGGCGATCCGATAATTTACAGGTTTTGACGGTGCTTCGAGCTTCCGGGAACGGCTTTTTTGAACAGAAGGGAACGAAGAGGATTCAAGGGGCGTTTTACGCTCTTCTCCGTTTCCTTCTGTAAAAATCCGAAGTTAAAGAGTCAGGACTTCAGCTGGCCTTGGAGGATGGCGCGGCTGAGCTTTGCAATTCCTTCGGGGCTGGGCGAAGACGGGGGGATGTTCGGTCGTGCTTTTTGGGCGGTTGTGGCCGTGGCGGTTTTTCCCGTTCGCGCGGAGGTGGGGGCGGATTTTGCGGCGCTGGAGGCGAAGCATGGCGGGCGGGTCGGGGTGGCGGCGGTTGATACGGGGAGCGGTCGGCGGGTCGGGCATCGGGCCGAGGAGCAGTTTGCCCTCTGCAGCACGTTCAAACTGCTGCTGGGCGCGGCGGTGCTGGCGCGCGTGGACGCGGGCGAACTCTCGCTCGACCGCCGGGTGGCCTACGGCAAGGGCGACCTGCTGAGCTACGCGCCGGTCACCACCAAACACGTGGCCGAGGGCGGGATGACGGTGGGTGACCTCTGCGCGGCGACGATCCAGACCAGCGACAATACCGCGGCCAATCTGTTGCTGCCGCTCGTGGGCGGGCCGGAGGGGCTCACGAAATTCCTGCGCGCGCAGGGCGACATGATTACGCGGCTCGACCGCATCGAGCCCGATCTCAACTCGAACCTGCCCGGCGACCCGCGCGACACCACCACGCCGGCCGCGATGGCGGCGACGATGGAGAAATTGCTGGCGGGTGACGTGCTCTCCGCCGGGTCGCGGGAGCAATTGAACCGCTGGCTGGTGGGCACGACGACGGGCGACGCGCGGTTGCGGGCGGGATTCCCCCGGGCGTGGCGGGTGGGGGACAAGACGGGCACGGGCGCGCTCGGCGCGGCGAACGACGTGGCGATCGTCTGGCCGCGCAAGGGCGCGAAGCCGTGGCTGGTGGCGGTGTTCTCTTCCGTCCCCGACGCAAAGCCGGAGGAACGCGAGGCGGTGATCGCCGAGGCTGCGCGTCTCGTGGATCGGGCTTTTGCCCCGTAGCGGTTTTATACCGCTTCAGAAAAGAATCGGAGGAAGGACTCCCGACGTCGTCCCCTGCGCGGCGCAGGTCAATCCCGGGGAATCCTCGCAGGCGACGACGTCAGGAGTCGGCAGTATGCGTTCGGTTTGGAATTGGGGCGCGTGCTAGGGGATAATTTTTTAACAGGAGAAAACAGAGGGAACAGAGGGGTTGTGGGGTTGACGGGAATACGGACAATCCGTAAATATGGTCACGTGAAGACGACCCTGATCCTGCGTGACGATCTTGTGCGACGGGCCAAGTCCCGCGCGGCGTTGGCTGGCATCCCGCTCAGCCGTTTTGTCGAGGAATCCTTGGCGGCCAGTCTTGCGGTGGCGGAGGGCGACGGCCGGTCGGTGGCCGCCTGGGCCCGGGATCTTCCGGATGTGTCTTCCGAGGCGCTGGGGGAACTTAACGCGACCCTCGCGTCCCCGGACTTTCGGTCGCTGGATCGGGAGATGTGGGAGTGATCTTCGACACGAACACGCTTTCCGCCCTGGCCGCGCGAAATCCGGACCTTCTCGCGCGGATCAAGGACACGTCTCGCGCCGCGATTACTCTGATCAGCTTGGGTGAATTCACTTTCGGAGTGGAGGGGTCAACGAGGCGGGACGAGCTGCAACGCTGGCTCGCGGCTTTTCTCGCTCGCGCGGAGGTGCTTGCGCCCGATCTCGCGACGGTGCCGTTTTATGCCGCCATCCGCCGCGAACTCAAGCAGGCGGGAACGCCCATTCCGGCGAACGATGTCTGGATCGCCGCGCTCGCCCGCCAGCACCAAAGGGAAATTCTCAGCCAGGACCGTCATTTCGATCTTGTGGCGGGAGTCGTCCGGGTCGGTTGGTAAGGCGGGGACCTTCCGAATCGCGCGCGGGGTGAAATGCCTGTCGATGGCGGCTTGCGTCGGGGCGGGGCGGGCTTACACTACGCGGGTTTGAACATGGGCTGGAAAACTTTCTCCGGGGCGCTTGCGGCCCTCTTTGTCGCTCCGGCTGCTTTCGGGCAGGCTGCGGTCGAACCGGCATCGCCGCTCGGCGGGCATGGCGATTTGCTACAGTTCGTGATGGCCGGCGGGTGGGCGATGATTCCGCTCGCGCTGCTGTCGGTGATCGCGCTGATGCTCATCATCATCTACTTTTTCACCCTGCGGCGCGGGGCGGTCGTGACCAGTCGCTACATGACAACGGCCGACGCCCTCCTGCGGAAGGGCGATTACTACGGGCTGCTCGCCGTCTCGAATCGTCACGGGGAAGCCGTGGCGCGCGTGATGCGGCGCACGCTGGATTTCCTGACGAAGAACCCGAAGGCCACGATCGCCGATGCGCGAGCGATCGCGGAGACCGAGGGCACGCGGCAGGCGACCTCGATCAACCAGCAAATCGTCTATCTCGCCGACATCGGCACGATCGCCCCGATGGTGGGCCTCTTCGGCACGGTGGTGGGCATGATCAAGTCCTTCAGCGTCGTGGCGGCGGATGTGTCGGCCACGAAGCCGACGCTGCTCGCGGCGGGCGTCTCGGAGGCGCTGGTGGCCACGGCGGGCGGGTTGCTGGTCGGCATTCCGGCGATGGCGGCCTACGCGTATTACCGCGGCCGGGCGCAGCGGATGATCGCGGAACTCGAGGCCGCGACCACCCAGCTCATCGCGCAACTGGGCGTTCACTACCGTCCGGGTGGCATTCAGCCGCCTGAGTAGGGCGCGCGTGGATCCGGCCCCCGCTACATTTCGACGAATGAGGTGTTCTTTTCTTCCCGCGCTTCTGCTGGCGGCCTGGGTCGTGTCCGGGCGAGGCCAGGAAGCCGAGGTGCGCCGTGCCATTCCGGTCGATCCGAACGCGACGCCGGTGCCGGTGCGCCGGGCGCAGCCGGTGAATCCCGACGCCTACCAGAATCCCGCGTGGATGGACCGCGTGCCTCCCGCGCAGGCCGTGCCCACGCCGCGAACGCCGGCCCCGCCGGTCGGGACGCCCATTCCGGTGGCCACGCCCATTCCCATTGCGACGCCGATCCCGATGGCGACGCCGATTCCGCTCGAACCGGACCCCACTCCCGCGCCCTCGGCGACGCCGGGGAAGGAAGCGCCGCCCGCGACCGCCGAAGGCACGCCGTCCGACACCGGCCTGTCGCCGGCGCCCGCGGAGAGCGTGCCAGGCATGGACCGCTCGCTCGTCGCGGCGAACGGCTTCTTCCGCCGCAAGATGTATGACATGGCGGTTTACGAGTATGAGAAATTCCTCATCGCGGAGCCGAACGCGCAGGGGCGCGACGGGGCGCTCTTCCGGCTGGGCGAGAGCCACCGCTTCCTCGGCAACGGCGGCGCGGCGCGCGACGCGTATCAGCGCCTGCTTGCGGAGACGCACGAGGGCGAGTTCGCCGGTTCCGCCGCCTATCGCCTGGGCGAAATCTATTACGCCGAGGGGAATTTCGCCGCGGCGCAGGACATGTTTGGCAAGGCCGAGGCAAATGCCGCGAGCCCCGAGGTGAAGCTCACGGCGACGTTCTACGAGGCGAACGCGCTCGATAAACTCAACCGCCGCCCCGAGGCCGCGGAGCAGTTTGCGAAGATCGCGAAGATCGAAGGCGAGAATCCCTACCGCGACACGGCGCTGTTTTATCTCGCCGAGCAATCCGCCGGCTCCGGCCACAAGCAGGAGGCGTTCGACGCCTACGCGAAGCTCGCGAAGGACGCGGAAAAGCCGGACATGAAGGCCGAGTCGATGGTGAAGGCCGCCGCGCTCGCCGCGGAGCTGGGTCGTGAGGACGAGGCGAAAAAGCTGTTCGACGAAGCGCTCGCAATGCCTGCGATTG
>Ga0157374_10005358_pt1 | contig 10774 bp, 4 predicted proteins | sample M25metaG_FD_115308 | JGI IMG/M metagenome (GOLD analysis project Ga0157374, IMG submission 115308) | Miscanthus rhizosphere microbial communities from Kellogg Biological Station, Michigan, USA - M2-5 metaG | ecosystem: Host-associated > Plants > Roots > Rhizosphere > Soil | place: USA: Michigan... | reverse complement strand
TGGGCGCACACACCGACACTCATCTCCTACTACATTTTTCGACCAGAACTATTGCTCTTGGGCCAGGCAGACTGTTGGCGTTTGACCTTACGGCGGAAACTGTGTCAGTACAACTGCGTGGTGAGAGTGATGTTCGGCTATTCGCGTTCTCAGAGATACATCTCAACGTTGCTGCTTATTCGGATCCAAAAACCGTCAACGACTTTCTTCTTGCCACCTTCTGGGAGGCCAAAGCCTCGCGCAAATGCTTGGAAATGGTTGTCGGCCATGCATACGCCTGCCTCGCCCCTGAGGACATCGACGCGTTTTCTAAGGTTGTGAACGTAAGTGAGCGGGACGTGGCGTCGCTTATGCCTTTGAGTCTTTCGGAGGCTGAGGTTAAACGGCACATTTGTTCCATTGTCGGGAACCCATTCGTCCGTAAGGACTGGGGAGGCGAGAGCTGCGATATAGCGTGCGAGTTGGAATTTCGCCGCCGGCGCGTACTTGCGGCATTTGCGCTCAAGGGCAAGGCGTACGCCAATAAGACGCTTAGAATTGCCGACCTAGGCAAAAACGGCGACCAGATCGTCCGAATTTTCGCCCTTAAGGCCCAAATATTCGTAGTGCAGAGCAATGGTGCGATTGACGAAAGCATCTACAGTCATGTTCAAGCGCAAGTCGCTGAGAAAATCCTCACTGGACAGCCGGTGTATTACATGGTGCTCGACGGCATGCAGACAGCACGGATACTGCGGGCTTACGACAAGATATAGCTCACTGCGGACGGTTAGGGCCTTTGTACGTGTACTCACACGATTGCCACTTCCGTAAAATTGATCATGCTGAGACCGCGAAGTCTCAAGTCGTGTCGAACTGCTGGACTCTAAAACTAGCCAGTTCGCAAGTAGCTCTTGGCATCTCGGTTGCAGATTATGGCTAAGCCAGCCAAATCCTATAGTGCCGATTTGTAAGCGCAGATATGTAATGTAACCTGTACGCGAATTCAAGGGTCTTGAAGGACGATTTGTTCTGGCCAACCTATCATGCAATAGAATAAGGACTCAGGAATGTATCCTGTACTGTCGATCCAAGAGTTAAATCTCGTAAGATCTCCCGTTTCTTCGGCTATTTCGCGCAGAATGGTTACTGTGTCCTCATAGACGTGATTTTTGCGCAATCTGCCAACTGAGCGTTCCAAGGTAAACAATTCGGTGACGAGTTGTCCTTTGTGAAAGCTCGCCGCCCACTCTGAAATGCCAGGGTTGCTGAATACTATGTCGTTTAATGCATTCGTAGTTGCAGTGTGGTGCCAGATGTCCGCTATTGTTCGATGACCAACGGTGTTGTCTTGCGCCGCTTCCAAATATGTTAGGAACCGATTTACAAGTATGCCGTTATGCCGGACGTCTACTGGAACGAGTGTCCCCAGGACAGCGGTGGCTCCCTCACGCAACAGCTGGTCAGCTATGTTGACCGCTCCAGTTCCGCGTGGGGAGACATGACACGCACTTAGCAGCACTAGCGGTGGCATATTTCCTAGATCGTCACCAATAGTGAATTCGGTGCCGACAATAATGCCTGCTATATTTCGTTCTGTATCATAATGCCCGTGTGCGCTCAAAATCAATGCGTCGGGTTTATGTTGAGCCAATAAAGTCGGAATGTCGGATGGCGAGTTGGCACTAACGAAATAAACATTTATTGACGGGTTCGTCTTGTACGTCTGTTCTATGAACGACCAAGTTGCACGTGAATACGCTCCAATTCGATCTCCTTTGCCAATACATTCAATAATAAGAACTGATATACTTTGCCCCCAGAAGACCATTGGCCGACTCGAAAGTTCGGTTTGGAGAGCACGTGTTAGTGGCAAAATTGACCGATATGCGATAGGTGCCAAGCAGCACAATGGTGCCGTATCGCCTGGTAAAATCGCTAGGCCCAAAGGAAAGCTTGAAAATACGTTAATAATCGACGCGTGTTTGAGAACGGCGAGTGAGCTCCAGTCAAATAAGGATGCGGCTGCTCTACCTATTTCTTTTAGCCATCGCCAGACATGCTTTCTTTTTGTGGGCTTCGCCTCGACGTAGCGACGTTCCAGATTCTTTAGAAGGTTGAACAGATATGGAGTTACTTCCGAGGTGACAATTGCAATTCCTCCTCTGGCTATAGCGCGGTGTGTGCCGATGAAGTTCAATGCAGTCATTTCTATTAGGTTATCGTCTTCGAAATTGACGATGTCCTCCCAAAGAACAGCGTTGTCGAAGGTACCTATATCTTGTCCTCGCCTAGGTTTGTCAATTGCATATAGCTGCTTAGTGTAGCCAGGGGCGACACCAGCGGCTATCACGCTCACCGGCACCGTTACCTCGAGTAATTCTTCCCTAATAAACTGATCGAGGACCTTTTCAGCTTCAGTCGGATTCATGCCTGCTTTCTCGCACCGTGCAAGCGCCGCGACAACCGCGTGGTAGCGTAGAATGGATAGTGTCATCAGTTCCAATTCCTCAGGATTAGTCGGCGGAGGCAGCTCATCGTTATTATCGAATTGCCTGCGCAGAAAGGCAGCCGGAAGCAGATACGGCGCCACATCTATCCTGTGTGCGAATTGTAGCTCTCTGTCTAGATAAGGATGGTCTGGTAATAACTTGCGATGAATAGATTGCCATAATTCCGGAATCGCCGCTGGTGAGATGACCGAAAAGCTGGCTACTCTAATTGATGAGCCCAGGCGACTTGCGAATCGGTTGGCGCTTTCGATAAGCGAATCGGGCGATAAAACAAGGACCGGAATAATTGTGTCATTTTTGCAATTTCGTGAAGCTCTGACAAACTCGTCGACGTACGTCACAGGTAGTAATACTATCTCGTGCGCTAAATTATATCTTTTTCCAATTTCAAGGTGACTGACGGCTATGTCAACTAGGTCAAATGCGGTAGCTGGCAAATGAAGGCAGAACCATAGCGGCTGTAGGCAGGGGACCAACTCTCTGGACAGACCATGGGGTTCGGTAACTAGATGACGTGTTGATTGTGCCTGCTCCAGCGAAAGATAGGATAAATATGGAGCGTTCGCCTCCTGTTCAGTTTCGAACAGAATAACATAGCTGGGTTTTCTTGTTAGATTTGATGCGAATCGTTCTCGGTTATCTTTCGGACGATTCGGCGACGAGCTGAGATTTTCGTTGTTATTTAGAGTAGAACCTTCTACTTTGCTGGCCGACGACACACTTGAGCCTGAGAAATCTGCGTTTTCACTTAGCATCTCGGTAATGCGTTGTGCTCGCGCCTTTGATGGCTTCCGCTTCATATTCATTTCCATATTGTACCAGTAGTATGCGTATGGTACAGTAAGCTATGGCTGTTGACTAACCAATTGAGACGGTAACAGAAGCAGACTTGAAGGCTTTGACCCAAAACCGACAGGTAGAAAAGAAGACGATTGGCTATATAAGGAGACCCACGTTTGACCCGAAGGGGAGCTTGCTCAAGTGTCGCAAAAATAGCTTGTCGTCACTTTGACTGCGAACCGTGCGATGCCACAGAAATTGCGTTTGTAGAATCAGCCTGGTCAATCAAGAGATGTCGATTCCACCTACTTTAACACTTCTACCCATCTAAATTGTTTGTACAAGCTATTTTGTTCAAATAGCTGTTCCCTTTCTTCCCTGTTCTTGGTAATAATTGACCGCTCCCCTGAAATATGCCAAATTAGATTGGCGTTTACTTGATTTAGGTAGAGTTTCAACAAATCGTGCCGGATATACGTCAGCCGTTGCCAAGAGCCCCCTATCCCGTGATGCGTCACGCTAATTGAAGCTCGCTCGCCACTTAATTCGTAAAGGTCAAATGTCTGTGGCTGACTTACCAAGCGCAAGGCATCAGTAAGCTCCCTCGCAGGTACAGCAACATGCTGCCCTGGGTTCACCGCACTATGGTAACTCTCCCAGCTATAAAAGCGCACTGGGCTCAAGATACTGCATTTCTCAGTTCGCGGTACTTCGGCCGTTTCTTCGACGTAGCGACGGTCAAACGTTAAGCCTGCCGAAAGAATATATGACTCAACTTCCTTATCTGTTTTACCTCCGTCATCGAAGAGTGGCTTCAGGCTTTGTACAAACGTGGTCGCTTCGTCGTCTGTAAGAACTATCCCGTCCCTATAGAAAAATAGCCTTTCCTGAGTTGCTGATGTCCGGTCAAATCCGACCGGTACATCCTCGTCTTCCCAGCCATTCTCCAGAAATGTCTTGCACCACGGTATTTCGCCAGCAAATGCATATTGTGTAGAAGGAGCTTCTAAATAGAACGGAACGGATCCGACTGACATCGACTGCAGATTCGTCGTCAGGTCGCCAGAATGGGGTTGATCTACTAGTATTGTATGCACAGTAGCCCTGCACTTTCGTGACAAGATTGCATCTTCTTGTTCGATGATGCCGTCAAGAAGCACCCATCGTCCCGGATCATTACACAGATCTTCAACCAACATAAATGGGTGAAAATCTGGAGGTGATTTCTCATTGAGCCACTCTGATGAAGTTTGGTTGCTGGTTCCAACAAAGTCCATATTGATACCTGCGAATTCCGCTTCTTCCTCTGGAAAGCTAGGATCAACGTCCAAATCGGAAACGCGAGTTGATCCACAATTCCAGCTAGCTTCTAACCCGGCCTCGTCAAGCATGAAGCCATAAAGCTCGAAGAACGCGATCCAAGAATATTTTTTACCATAACGATCCGTCTTTGATCCGTCCTCTTGTATATTTCGAAACGTTGCTGCAATACGACTGTCCGTGTCGCCGAACATCTCTAGCGTATATCCAAGGTCATAAATTCTCCAGAACAGGTTTGCGAGCGCCTGCTTATACGCGGGATTGGCGTAATCGTAGTTTTGCCTGTGGCGTATTAGGCGTCCGACCGTGTAGTTACCAAAATCCATTTGGACAGGCGCGTTGCTGTTCCGATATGAACCTGAATCTCTATCATTGCTTTCGCCCCACGCCCGTATTCCTCCGGTTGTAAATGGTGGACATATTCTAGATCTCTGAATGTCAGAAAGCAAATCGGGATGATGCTTGAGCGCTATTTCGATTGTGAGGCGGGCGTAATCTCGCATCAATATGTGCGTTGTAGCATGTGGTGCTTCCTCTTTAAACATTGCTTCGTAGAGTGAAAGGCCATACTTGGGTAATTCCTCGTTCTTAAATATATTGCTGCTAAAATCGAATTGCTTTGCCATTGCAACGCCGTAGACGGCTGCAAGTGTTCTTTCAGCTACGTAGGGGTCATTGACAGTAAGAGAAAAGCTTGTCAATTCTAGCAGTCTTCGTGGGAAACGTCGGCCGTACCAATAGAGCGCTTCTGTAACTTTGTCGCGTAGTATTCTAACGTTTGATGTCAACATCCAGACGAGGTATTTAGCAACGACGTGAAGGCGATTCTCTGCTGGAGCCGATAGGCTATTATTACTCTTTGTAACTTGTTGAACAGTTTGACTTAACTTCTCCAGTTGACTAAAGTGGACGCGGATGTGCTGACTCCAGCTTATGTCACGTTCCGCCATGCTTAGGTCAAACAACAGGCCAGAGAGAAATTCTGCGTTTAGCGGATGATTAGGCTGCGCGGCAGTATAAGCTAAATGCTCCAATAAAAGTCTTCGATTGTCCGGAATTAAGAAAAGACGCTTCAGCAAAAGGACATGATCAGGAGTCACCGAATCAGGAGGGATCTCGAATAACGCATCCACGTAGAGTGATAGAGTTGTCTCGTTTTGCAAGAGGCTGTACACCGAAATACCTTGCTGTACGAGAAGCAATGCAGTAAACGACCGTTCAATGTCGTCGGCAAGCGGATGACGCGATGTACGATCTGATCCGAAAAGTCTGCCGTCTCGAACTTGCGCTGTAGCGAACGATAGAACGTTATCACCCGCATCCTCTAACAGGAAATGTGCTATGACGTAGCCTGCCAACAAATCGTAAGTGACGGTCACCATCTCAAGACCTGGTTCATACCAGTCCCGATAAACCAGCAAGCCCTCGTCCAGAACTGCCTTTGTAATCGACGTCTCAAAATGTAGGTCTGCCAGGTAGGAGCCATCCATAGACATTGCAAGGTCATCAAGGGTAATTCGCCGTTCGCGATTATCCCAAAGCAAACGTGCGGCCTTAGACAAGCCGAGTGTAACTATACTAGCGCTGGGATGTCGACCAAGCCGTTCGCTAACGTCTTTGTTGCATCTATTTAGGAATCGGTCAAATATGCCAAACAAAGATACGTCGCCAATGTGGGTCTCTACCTCAGCTTGTCTTGTTGGGTTCACAACCTCGCAAAAAAGCCTAAGGTAAATCGGGTGTTTAAATTGGTCAAGAGGGGCTGCAGTAATTGTTGCGCTGATCCTGTACCATGCGAAGTAGTTCTCTACTGCACGTTCCGTCATTTCGTCGTCAAAGCCAGTCAAGCTGGTCATGCTTGTAGCAAGACGATGTGCATGTTCGTCCCCCCAGATTGCTTTGACATAAGTAGAACGGCACGTAGTAATAAGAACAATATTCTTTACTCTGATTAAGTCTGAAATTAGGCTTGGCAATCCGAGTTTCCATATGGTGGTGAATGCGCCGTTAGCCGTCGCCTCATTCAATCCGTCGAGAACTATTGGAATTCGTGTCCCATAGGCCAGTGCCGCGGACGACAATGCACTAATAAAGTCGCCCCAGCTGTAGCTAGACGGAATGTCTAGCAAGAGCTTCAATTGATGTTCAGGAGACTCAGCAGTGCGGAATAACGCGGCCGGCAGGAATATGGCTGGCAAACTTGCTTCTAACCGTTCAGTACAAATATTGCAAGCTACGTGCGTCTTGCCGTACCCAGCGTCACCGATTATGTGGCGTACGTGTCTTGCTGCCGCGGTGAACATGTCCCGTACACCGTCTAGCTTGTAAAGAATCTGTGCGGCGTGGTGTCTCGGTAGCCAAACTTTGCGAAGTAGGTCTGCAATATCAAAGTCGTATTCTTCATCGGGCCCGTTGTAAATAGGCGGCGACTTCTCGAATTGCTTCATTTCAAGTTCGTATAGGTTGATTGCCTTTTCAACTCCAATTGAATATGTGAACCAATCCGTCTGGTCGAGTTTGGCGAATTGCCCGGATTCTAACAGTGGAAGTCCTGCCTCCAGCTGGCAAATATATGGTTCGAAGCTGGCCTGCATGAGCGCTCCAGTTGTTTGTAGGCCATCTAGCTCACCGCTAAAATTGAAACGCCTATCATAGTCGAAGCCACGCAACAGGCCGTCTAGGCCTTCTAATGACAAGCCGAAACTGTCCTTCGCTGATCCAAGTGCAGCCTTAATAGCTGCTGCCGCCGCAGCGTCACCTAGGGTCAAATGTAGGTCTAAGTCAGATTCAGTGCCAATATGGAGACGAGGATTGTATTTGTCCTGGCAGGTCGAAACCTGTTTCTCAACCTGGTGGCGAAACCAGTCAATTCCTAACTCTAATTCGCCGAAGAAATAGTTAAGCTTGCCAACAAACCGTGGCTCGCTCATCCAGCTATTGAAGTTAGAGTCGCCCCAATGTTCCAGTTCAGGCGTCGGCCGCTCTGACGTGCTTAGGGCTTTAAACCAGCGGTCTTCTGCCGTGGTAAAGTCGGTGGGCGTGCACAAGAACCATTTCGTCAAGCAAGGATGCACTTCCCGAGCTCTGTTGAGAGATTGAGTTATCTGTCTATTTCTGCCGCTGACGCTCAATCGTGGTGACGGATGAAAGAATTTCGCTTGCCAACCCCACTCCGTGCCGTCATGGAGGGTGAGAAAGAATTCCACTCCGTCTCCGCCGCCCGTATCGTCAATTGGCGTAAAGGCGCCAAGATCGAAATAGAGAGCTGTCGCAACCTGATAGCAAAATTGCTCGAAGCTTTGAGTGTGCGTGGAGTGATATGGCTTGAGTTTAGACCAGTCGATCATCAGGTGATACTTTCTGGGTAATGAACTGAAATATTATGGCATGCACGGCTATTCCTTTCGGAAGGGTCCGACTCACAAGTGATCAATTACAAAATCGGTGACATGGTTCGTCTAGCGCAGGTTTCTCCGTACCTGTACTCCGACAACCCCATAGCTAACGAAACTGCAGCGTTCTTTGAGAAAATGCCTGGGAAATGTTTTCCGTGTCGAAGGCTTTGACAACGATCAGCTTGAGTTGTGGGCGAGGGACGACGGTGAGCAATCAGAGACGTATAGCAATGGGATGCATTATATCTGGATTGAGCCGGATTATGTAGAATTAGTTTCGGTCGGGCCTGTCTGACTTATCGGACGAATCCGACAGGTCCGACATGCGGGCACGCCGTAGTGCTGGCGCTGTGATCTGACTGAGTGTCGGAAGCCTCACTTATCTTCCTCAAAATCGAACTGAGATGCGTCTACAAGGCCCAACAAGAAGGTCTCAAAATCAGGAGCCAGGACCAGTACTTCCGGTTCGTCGCTCGTCTCTGTTTCGACGTGGATTACGCGTGGTTCGCCCTGTGGACCGCATTCGCGATAGTCTAGCATAATCACGTCGTGCCCAGCTGATGGGCACTCGCCTACCACAATGCCGACATCCGGGTATCCCCATCCTTCGATCATTACCCTGTTGCCCAGAGTCTCACTGGTTAGGCCCCAGGTCCCGCCAATTCCACGAATTCCGGAAAGCGCAACATGGTCGTTTGCCCAGGAAGTTGGTACGGAGGTCGGAAAGCAGCTTCTCTTTAAAGTTCCACCGTTTTTGATCTTTATCAAACGGATGTAGGAAGCCGGTAAGCGGTAGCCCAGTTCCTTGGAGTCCGTCGCGATCATCTCATCTGTGAGAGCGGGTCCCGTGAAATAATCTGATTCGGTAAATGGGTCGGTCCAGAAACTGGAATTGTAGGTCATGTGTTCTCCCGGGCATGACTCATATAGTTGCTCGCGCAGTGGTCGGCATGAGTGTGCTGTCGACTGTGAATTAACTCGATTATACCGCCCCACTAATTCGCCGGACATGATTGCTATTGTGAGTATTCCGTGGCTTTCCGGTGTCCGAACCATGCCCACCCAGAGCTGAGGGCATGGCATCCGGCGACTCAAGACACTATCTCGCAGTATTATCTCGATCGGTCGAAAGCAGGAAGGAATCAAGGAGCCGACGTCCAAATCGACGGTAAAGGTAACGCATATATCATCTGGCAGGATAACGTAACCAATGACATTAAGAGTCAATCTGCCGTGTTCGTTTTAGTATTCGGTCATAACAAAAAATTAAAAGCTGTTCTGCCCTGGACAGAGACTAACGAACCCTTTTGCTTAACCGTTGTTCCGCTCCCTGACGGCTCCGTCTTTTTACTTGGACCAAGTCAAGGCGCACAGTGTTGACGTTTATCGGTATGGTTTCACACACTGAAGATACTGTGTTGTCAAGCTATTAGTTCGGCTCTAGAATCTGAATGACACGGGTTCCAGGACGAACCCATGCCGCCCGGATCAGTCCGGATTGAGAGGATACCCGTTCGTTGTTACCTCAGCCATTGTAGCGGCATCAGAGTGTTAGTAGGGTATACGTCCAGGGTAAATAGTGACATCCGCGGTGTCGCCCTTATCAAACAGGAAGAGTATGACCATTCAAAACGAGATCGAGACATTTTTCGTCAGCTATGTCGACGCATTCGCCCGCAACGATGCTGACGCTTTGAGCGAGTTGTGGGACTCTGTGGGACTGTTTCCCTCGCCAACCGGGAACTTCGCGATGGAGAGGCACGCGTTTCGCGACCATTGCGTGACGCTGATGGACTTCTATCGAAAGCAGGGTGTCGTGCAGCCAGTGGGCAATTTGCTTTCCGTGGCCGAGCTCTTTCCGAATGTCGCTGAGGCTCGCATGGCTTATCGCATGCTGGGCGAGGGCGACGAACTCATCGCCGCATGGGAGCATGTTTATATCCTCCGCCGTACCGACCGTTGGCGGGTATCGTTGACGATCGCCGATGGCGAGATGGCGGCGTGGGCCGCGCGTGGTGCGGAGCTTTAGGAACTGCACGCCGCCGAGTAGGCCTTGTTTGGCGAGTTCAGACCTATGAGGGTGCTATTGAAAATCTACGGCATCTCGTCCCATTAATGGAGAGCGTTGCAGCAGTTTCTTGATGGTCCAGCCGTCGTCGAGTGTTCCATGGCGCATATTGTTGCAGGCGCACTGAATTAGCTCTGCCCACCATAGCGGTGTGATCAACTCGCATTCCTCCGGTTCCAGGGCTGACACCTCGGCGTGAAGTCGCCGTGAATTATCATGCCGGGGCGGCTGTGGAGACGCAGTGAGAGGCTTTCATCGGGTGCAGCCAATTTGCGTACACACCAACTAGCTCAGTATGGCACAGCTAGCCAATGTGGGAACACCGGACGCTCAGGATCACAACTGCGACCAGCCTCCATCCACGGGAAGCTCTGCTCCCGTCGTGAAGGTTGCGTCAATCGCCAGGAAGGCCACCGCCCTGGCAACTTCCTCCGGCCGGCCGAGACGCTTCATCGGAGCGCTTTCCGCCATCTGAAGGTAGACCTGCTCTGTCGCTTCCTTCGGCATGCTCACCTTCTGAAGAATGTCCGTCGATCCAATTGGACCGGGTGTCACCGCATTCACACGTATTCCTCGGGGCAACAACTCGGCAGCAATGCTCCGTGTCATTGCACGAAGCGCTGCTTTGGCGGCTCCATAGGCGCTCAAGGTTGGCACAGCCTTCACGTTTGCAATCGAAGTGGTGAAAACTACCGAACTGCCTTCCGGCATGAGCGGCG
>Ga0157374_10005357_pt1 | contig 10774 bp, 11 predicted proteins | sample M25metaG_FD_115308 | JGI IMG/M metagenome (GOLD analysis project Ga0157374, IMG submission 115308) | Miscanthus rhizosphere microbial communities from Kellogg Biological Station, Michigan, USA - M2-5 metaG | ecosystem: Host-associated > Plants > Roots > Rhizosphere > Soil | place: USA: Michigan... | reverse complement strand
CGTCTTCTTATGTCGACTAAAAAGTAAGAATCAAGAGGTGATACAAGATCAGTTGATCACTTTTAAGGGAATGGTTGCCCAGTTATCTTGAGTCTCATCTCAATGTCCATGTATCTTCATGTGTCCTTTAAAATCAATCAATTTCTATGAATCCAGTTCAAGTAAGGAATTTTCTATCATCTCTTTGTTTACTGTTGTCTTGGAAGCAAAATATTGAGACAACAAAGAGAACGAGTGTCAAGGGACTAGTCTTTTAAAGAATTTGTTGATATATTTTTCACGAGAAATCGATGGCATCGAGAGATTTGAACTCAAGGATCGTTCAAAAGGATTAAGTCTTGAGCAGGTCTTGTAAAGACTTGTCTTTTTAAGGAAACTCTAAGAACAAGATACTCTTGCTTTCTTTTCTTTCCAACTTTTATGACACTTGAAGTGCAGTCATAAAACAATGAAGATGAGGTACTCTTTTTTTCTTTCACTGAGAATGTTAGGGTGGAGTACATGTGGAGGAGGAAGTGGATTCTAAAGAATACCTCGTTCTAGACCAGTCTTTTTTGTTTGTTTGGACAGTATTTTTATGAATCATCATGTTTGTTCTTGTTTCTTGTCTCGTGTCATCGAATGTAAAAGTTAGATGTTGCCTGTGGTTATGTTTGAATGTCAGGTTAGAAGGGAAAAACAAGAGAAACAGGAATCATGTAAGAAAGGAGTATCCTTAGGGATGACAGTCACACTTTTCTAGAAAAAGAACATCCTGTCCTGTTCATGACATGAGTTACTCAAGTAGTCTGTTGTTGAAGTTCCATGTCTTTTTTTGTTCTTCTTTATCGATGCTGCTCTTGTTGCCCTGTATCCTCCCCGAGAATTAAATTCCTGACAAAATGTTCTTTTTCTTGAAAACTCTTTTTCCCTCCATTATTGTCCTCATCCTCGTAAAGAAGGGTGTCTCTTGATTCAATCAGTTTAATGGATCAGAACAAGTGGCAAGTCTTGAGAGAAAAACTAACGCCAAGTCAAGCTGTATCATCCCTTACACCTCAAGTCATTACAGACAATTGTTGTTGGAACTGAGACAAAGGGAACTCGAAAAAAGATGACAAGGTAAAGGAGTGAGAAGAGAGAACAATTTCTTTGAGAGAAACAGGCGGAGGTCGTAGTCGCGGTCTATTTCTTTTATCGCATCCTTTTCTGATGAAGTCGAGGAGGAAATTGAATTGAATAGACTTCTTCATGACAAGAAGGAAAGAATGTCGTTTGTTTTCTTGAGGGTCCACAGGTGCACTTGAGAGCCTTGTGATGATTCAGACACAGAATAATAAGTTACTTTTTAAGGAACAAGTTTGCATGACAAATGGGTGTAGGAACTCTGATCTCTAGACAGAGTTCTTTTTCTTCTCTTCTTCCGGGGATGCATTTGTCAACTTTTTGTTGTTTCTCTAACATAAGACACTTTTCTTTTCTTTTCATCGATCCAGTCCTAGTGGTTGGATCCTCATTAGGTTAACCTCGAGGTAGATTTCACACAAAACTTGGGACAAAAAAGTAGCGAAGGCAATTAGCGATGCCTTGCATGTGAGTGACACTGGAGACTGTGCGTTGTCGAAGATCAAAATAAAAAGCCCAGGGGTTCAAGGCATGCAGTGTCAGCATTTTATTCCTTCCAGTGAGTCATGACAGAATCTCTCGGGATATTCATACCTTGACAGTTTGGAATGAAAGGAGTGATGACGAGTTGCACTCAAAGAGGTGTGATAGGTTACCTTTAATATTGAAAAATTCCATTGAGTTATTGTATTTGATAATGCATTCCCTTTATCATCTGCAAACGAATAACTTGCAAGCTATCTATCACTCATTTGATACTCTCTCTCAATCTATTGGTTTTTATCAAAAAGAGAGTATAAAAGTGCTTTACAAAGTGATTCCTAACTTTTATTCCACTTTTTCTTTACTCTCTACCTACGACTGTCAATGCGTGAAGCGCAGTCTTTCTATGTAGTCTGTCATGCTCTGTGAACCATCCAAGTAATAGAACAGGATGAAAAGGAAAGAACAGGACGAATTTTGTTCTCTTTACTCACCAGTTCAAGTTGTGTTTGCACAGTTTGTGGGTCCTCTCTTTCTCGATTCAACTCATTTGCTACTTCTTTATAACTTTTGTCTTAAAAGACGACAATTGTTTGATCATCTGTTTGAGTTACAACTTGGAATGAATCTAAACTTTGCTTTTCTTGCAATCTTTACCACTTTCAAGCCAATGATTATCTTTGAGTTGGGATAAAAGTTTCCGACTCAAGTTTACTCCTCGTATTCGTCTCAAGTCTACATCGAAATTTACATAAAAATACTCTTCTGGACTAATTTTATGAAAATGTTTCGGAATCCATTACTCATTCTGCTGACACTGGTCGTTCTATTTATCTTTGAAGGTGAGCTATGCATTTATAATGATTTTCATGGTTTTATGGGTCTGTTTTTGCTTAACTTGCCTTGGATTTGAATTCCGTTTTATTTTGAGTCTCAATAAACTCTGGAAGCAGTTGCACCTACACCTCATGTCTCTCCTTAACTAACAAGGATTTTCTTGTAAAAAGAAACTGATTCTTCTTCATTGTTTTATGACTGACACTCGAAGTGCCATAATAGTTGCAAAGGAATCAAGTTTCGATCCTCTGTTTTCTCTCAGAACACATTCCATCACTACATTATTTGAAAAACGTTGTCTTAATCCTTTGAAGAACAAGAGGCCACGAATCTTTTCTTATGCCATCGATTTCTCTTTCTTTTTTTCCAAGATTCTCTCGATTCAGTGGATGTTTTTCTTTGTTTTCATCCAGACTTGGAGTTGTTCTTTCTGTTCAAAAAAGAAGTACAAAACGAGATGAAGATGGATTCTTCCATCCCTTCTTCCCTGCTTCTCTTACTGTGATTGAAAAGGTTTGCTCCAGGTATTGAATTGAAAGCATTGCATCGAGAGATGAATGCAGGGAAGAATAAACAAGACTCCTTTCTTTGATTGTCGATGTGGGAACAGAGAACAAGATACAGACACGAGTCAGTGACGGGGAAAACAAGTAAAAGACTGTCTCGAATGAAAGGCAAATGATGCGTGTCCTGTGTGTTCTGTGTGTTCTGTTTGTCGTAAAGAATTTCTCTCGTTTTTCTTTTCCTTCGTCAGTCAGTGGTTGAGACAAACTGACATAGAGGTTGCTTTTAATGCAAAGAGAACACAGATGGAGGAGGATGTTTGAAGACGTGAGTCACTTTCTTGATGACACGGCACGTGGTCACTCAACTCGACTTGAGTTAAAGGAAGAGAAGAACAGTTATTCATTCAAATGATTCCTCCCTCTTTGTTTTGCGTGTATTTTATCGCCAGATTTCATTGACTTTTTCGATCCTGTTTTGTATAAACTTACTTTGTTTTGGTTTTTTCAGGAAAAGGTATTAAAAGGTCGTCAGCAAAAACTCCCAAATGATGTTCTTCCGATGCAGCCTCCTTGTATTCTGACAGCCTTCTCTTCCTCCTCTGAAACTGTAACAAAAAAAGTGCCATAAGACAGTGTTCAAAGAAGTGGAAGTAAAGAAGAATCCCGTAAAAGACTGTAAACATGATCTCTGTACACGAGAGACAGGAGGAAGACATGCAGCGAATTTTGATGGAAGAAGCCCTACACCAAGAACAAGGAAACAGGAAGAAAAGCAAATACAAAATAACACGGAAAAGATCGCAAGGAAAACAAGGACTCTTTTAATCAAAAGGAAGAGACAGGACACACTAAACAAGAAAACAGGAAAGAAATACACGACTTGTATGCATTCGCTCATCATGTTTTGTCTTGTATTCTCAATCCAAACCTCTGTTCTTTCTCTGAAAAGAGAGCATCTTCATCCATTCTTTATTCTCAGCAGGAATTGAAGGAAAGGAATAGTTAGAGCACAACAAGTAAATCAAAGGAGGCTTCATTCCCTGGGTTTGATCATTCCTTCCCTTCATTCATCCTCTCATGTCGACTATCTTCCTTGGGATGAAATGAGTGAGGACAATGAGAATGAGAATGAAGCCGGAAGATAGAGATGCTCATCTCCTTCGTTGTCTCCTGCATGAGAAGCACTTTCCCATCCTTTGATGCCTCTGAGGCTGAACCTCCCATTCCTCCTCCTTCTCATTTGATTAGAATCTCTCCTGCGGCCGATGCAGCTCAAGAACCACAGAAAAAGAATCGACTTTTCTTACAACAGAAGTATAACAGAAGAAGCAAATCAGGCAGTGATCACAGGAAAGAAAGAAGAAGGCAATGAAGGATTGAAAACTTGGAGCCTGAAGGCTCGCCTTTTTGCTCCACTTGTTCTTTATCATTTCTTTCTTACTCTTGTTCTTGTGCTTCTTGTTCTGCTGAAAATTAAAGAATAGAATATGGAAAATGACACACCGTAGACTAGACTTACTTATTACTATACACTTGTTCTTGCTTCCTCTCGTTTAACAAAGTTCTCTACCTAAGAGTTCTTTGTTTGATGAAGGAAAGAGAGAATCGACCACATGAGTCGAGTAAAAAGCATTTTAATTTGCAAGAAAGGCTTCTCTCTGATCAAATTCTTTTAACCTCTTCATTGATTTGATCCGACCATAGACAAGACAAGAGGGAGGAATACGCCCAGTCTGTTATCATCCCGAGAAGAAGAGAATCAGTCGTGCATGATCATGACCGATAAGCTTTCGAGGAACTAATCTTATCTATCTTTCCCTTTCTTTGTCCTTTGCATTCCATTTATATTTATACTACAGTCCATGGCCTGCGAATCAAGCAACTCAGAGTTCCCATGTCGATCGCTAATGGATCCGCTCCTCTCGTTCTTGGATGTGACTTCGATCTCGAGGGCGAAGTCCTCTACTCCGTCAAGTGGTATAAGAACTATGTCGAGTTTTACCGATTTCTCCCCTCCAACTTACCCACTCCAGCAGAGGACATTGAAGTCAAAGGAGCAGCAGTTGATGTGAGTTTTTTGTCACAGAATCTTAATAATTCTCACCTGTGTCTGTGGTAGCATACGGTCATCGCCATCAAAAAAGTATGAAATCGTTTGATGAACACAATGAACGTTCTCTCGAGGTAGTCTGTGTGGTCGTTTCAACTGCACTAACACTTGGTTTTTTACTTTACTGTGTAGTTGAACTCGAGTGATGGCAATAACCCTAACACATGCCATGAAAAAGAACAAAGTCTTAAAAGAGGGCGAGGTTCTCGACATATTATTATTAAGGTACTCGACAGTCTTGGAGGCGAGAAAATCCATCATATTTTTATATAACTTAACATCCCTTGAGGAAGATAAAGAGTCAGGGGCGTAACCGGTGGACACAGACCATATCATCCTACGAAATCCAATGACCCCGAGGTGTTGATGAAATGATGGAATACAACACTACAAGTATCTGGACACGACTCAGTAGATCTGCTTTTTCAAACCCTTGAGACAGGCATGTCAAGTTGTTGAGTGAAATGTCGAGGAAAGATAACCTGGAATTGAGTTGTCTATTCATGCAAAGAATGTGACATCACTTTATCCTTCAATTCAATTGAATGTTGCCATACATACTCTCTTTTATCCGCTTCCCTTGCCTTCCGTCACAGGTATCTCGATCTAACTCAACCCATGTCCACTTGAAGTATGTCGACCTGGATTCAGAAGGTGAGTCAGTCAGAGAATAAATCCAATTGTCAGTCACTCGAGTTTGAGATTTCAAGGAATCTCAAGGAATTTCATTTCAATTTTTGTTGAATCTCTTGAGCGGTATCTTGCCTTCATCTTATTCTCTGTCCATCCTATTGCTTTAGGCATCTTCTCTTGCGAAGTCTCCACTGAAAGCCCTTCGTATCAAAGTCTTCGAGCAGAGGAAATCATGCAGGTCTTCGGTGAGTATTTCTCTCTTCTTTTGTTGCTTTTTCTCAAAGGATTCTGTAACAAGAGTATCAGAATCATGATTAAGTCATGCTGATGCACTACTTTCTCTTGTTTTCCCCTGAGAAGTGAGAAACACGAACGAAAAGAACAAGAAGTCAAGTGAACGAAGCACTCGATTCATTCCCTTAAAAGTGATCAACTGATCTTGTATCACCTCTTGATTCTTACTTTTTAGTCGACATAAGAAGACGGAACAGACCTCTTACTTTAAAAGAAAACAAGAGAAAAAGCTGTTGTTGTTTCATGAGTTTCGGTCAATTTTTCTCGGAAGACATTAGAGTCCATTTCCGTGGAAGGAAAACACGAGACTGCACTCTACTCTGGTTCTTTATTGTCTACCAAGACAATGATTCTCTTGTTCTCAGTCCTTCTGAGATGTCTTCCTTCCGTTTATACAATGCCTTCAATCCTGCGGTCTTTCCTTTATCTCATGCCGTGATTGAATCCACGCAAATAAATGCCTGTCTCGTCAACGAAGACTCATCTCATCAGACGTGTCTGATGATGACCACTTGACTGACCTCAGATGCCTTAGTTGATCCTGAATGAGATCCCAGGGAGAAAGGGATCAAGATCTCAAGGGAAGAAGACATTTCCAAGAGGAAGTACTCAGAATACGCTGATATAATGATGATACAATGCAGGCAAAAAGATATGGAATCCTATTGTTTAATTACGACAGTAATTATTTTAATCGAAACGAGACTCCCTTGTCATCACATCCTTGTTATCAGAAGTCACACAATTTTTCTTCCTTCCCTTCTCTTTTATCTCTTGATCTCAACTTTCCATTCTCTTTTTAAACAAACAGTACTTTCACAAGAAGCCCCTCGAATCGAAGGGAATGCCGTTAGAACTCGACTGGATGTTGGCGACCACATCAACCTGACCTGTCTCTCTCGTCCTTCAAAACCTACTGCTTCTCTCCAATGGTTTGTCAACGGAAAGCCTGTAAGTTATCCTGTTTTATATCTTCTCTGCCATCTTTTTTCTCTTAATCTCTCGTCACGGACTGATCCTTCTGCTGATGAAATGTCTGTATAAAGAGAATGCATAAGAATTAACGAGTTAAATGAAGTGTCTTGCTTCTCATGTACCTACTCAAGCATGTATGAATGCATGGAAACCACTTTTAGAATACAAGGATGACATGAAAAAGAATTGATCAGAGAGAAGTGCTCCTCTTATCCCTTCTCCTATCCCTCCCCTGCAGAGATGGATGCACTTTTTTAGTACTTTTCACTCAATTCTTTATTCAATTTTCATTCTTTATTCCACTAACTTGTTCATCCAATTTACTTTTTTATCCTTCGTTTCGTTGCTCATCCTTCTTCCTGTCCTTTGCATCTTCTTCCTTTCCTATCTACTTATCCATTTACGCATAAAATACAGGCAAACAGAAGTCAGATGCAAGTATACCACCCACAGTCACTCCCATCTGGACTTCAGTTCAGTAGAAGTGGTCTGGTTCTCAAGGCATCCTCATCCCTGTTTGAGAGAAGTCGTCTTCAACTCGAATGTGTCTCTAGACTCACACTGTCATATCACTTTGATTCGAGTAAAGTGCTCTCCTGGTCTCTCGCAGATGATGCATTCCTTCTCACGGACGGTAACGACAACTCCTTTCATTAATTATGGCATGAAGAGAGGATTTCACTATTAAGTCTGTTATCCCTTGATTTAATCACTGGATGACAACGAGCTTCTGTCTTTCTCTTCTCTGTTGTCTAATTAGGAAGAAGAAGAAGTGTAGCAGAGATTTAACCAGAGAACGATAGAGAGATTGAATGAGGAAGGAAGCGAATGAGTGAATACTAGTCTATGGAGATGGAATGAATAAAGGACTGAGACAATGAAGAGCTTTAGTAATGGAAGCATGAAAAGCAGTAGTCTAGTCTAGAACAGCCTACAACAACAGCAGGAGAAGAACATGAAGGAAAATACGGCATGGCATGTCGTGTTCACAGGAAATTATCTTTCTTTTCGCTTCTCATCCTCTGCAACGGTTTGTATTAAAGAGTAGGTGGGAGAAGTTTTCGTGAAGACAGTCAGTCAGGGAAAGCAAAGTGTTTTCCGCCCAAAAATCCCTATCAAGAGGGTGATGATGTGCCTGCACATGTTTGATTCTCATAAGTTAGACAAGTGTGTACATTGTCTATCTAATGATCTTTGCTTTACACGAACAATGATGATGGTTATTTTTCTCACTTTTCCTTGTATTTATTCCTTCACAGGTCCTACTGTCCAGAGAACTCGTGCTTCTCCTTTCCTTGCAATTCATAGAACACACTACAAGGCAAATGATTGGGTTCGAATCAATTGCTCGTCGAATGAAGACAAGACCCGATTGAGATGGTTCATCAACGACATAGAGGCTGCACCAGAGAATGTGAAGCACTATCGAGGGCAACCCAAGAGCCTGGGTCTACAATTACAACTCAAACCGAACCATAATTCTTTGGTTCTTCGATGTCGCTCAGTTTCCTCTGAAGTTTTAGCCGAATCTGCCTCTAAATTAGTTCTTGAATCCTCTGAGTCATCTGATGATGAAGGAAGAGAAGCCCAGTCCGTGTCATCTTCCTCAACTGCCTCCTGCCTTGATCTCTTTCTCTTAACCTTGTCATTATCATTCTGTACATCTTGCATCCTTTTCGATAAGATTTTGTTGTTTAGGCACCAAACAAGGACATCATTGGACGGAATCTTTCGTTAACATTGACTCTTGATACTCCTTCGTTATCCTCTCCTCTTTGACTAAAATGTACTCTTGAATTTTGAGAATAAAAGGCAGTTGTAAGTATATCTTTTCCTTAGTATATTTCTTAACTTGGCATAACTTGAGAGAAACATGTCTCAAGGCTAAGTGATAGTAGGCCATGGATGGAGAGAAAGAGTTCTCACCTGAACCTGCTGTTCTTGTTCTATCCATCCATCCCTCTCTCTATCATTCTCGCTGCACGAATAGAGTTGTTGTGTAGAAATACAGGAGTACTTTAATGCCTTCCTCGTTAATGAGTAACGGAAGTAGGAGTCCATCCAAACGTCATTAGCATTAATGGATGAGGGAGAGCGAACAGGAGAAGTATAACAGACTGAGATGGAATCAGAGGCAGCGGAAGCAGGTCTGAAGAGAAGGGTTTTATCGAAACAGATAAACTTTCAACTTCACAAGAGAATGAATGGAAACTACTCTTTAGTTTACGCTTTTTCTCTTTGAGTTAAGGGATGTTTGAGATGATAACGGTTGAGAAACTCAAGAAGAGGGAAATTCTAGAGCAAGAGATGAGGAACATGATGTCACTTCGATTTAAACAGACTGTCATTAATGGGTGTGAACGTTAATCATGATGAAGTCCCATCAACGAGGTCATCATGGTTTCATTCAAAGTATTTTGAGAAGCAGTCAGTGAGAAGATGCTTGACAGGAAGAATGTACATTCAATTCATGCTTGAAATTTTGTGGTAATTCTTCTTATATTTATGACACAAATTCTATGGTTTCTGTCTAAAAAGAATGAGAGAAGGTTGTCAGACTAAAGCAAAGGATAGTGTTGTTGAACCTTCATATCTTCATACATGGTTCATGCATGGAAAAGTCTCATGAGGACTAAAACAATGCTGTCAAGTCTGAAATGTTCACGAAACACGAGACATTTTAATACATGTTTCAAAGACGAGTGACATGACAAAGACAATAAATAAAGTGAATAAAATAGGTTCCAAATGATTGTGTATAAGCCTACAATTACATTATATTTAAATATTTTTATGGCAATGATCATGGGTTACCAACAAACAAATAAGTTTGCATCTCATTCTATTACTTGATGTGTGTAGTCATCTAGGATTTCCGTGTTCAATTTCATGCCGATATTTAGTGACACATTTTGACACAATCCCTTCCATTTGTTTGGATAGTATGAGGAGGGTGAGGAGGAAATCTAGCAATATCTGCTCCTGGTACTTGGTATGGCATGAATACGTTGTTTGATGTCGGTTGCATTGGAAGGGGTGGGAGACCAAGACCAACACCTAGACCTGTTTGCATGATATTGAGTCCAGGAATTGGAATCTGTTCACGACCGATAACAGTTGTTTTCTCTCGATGATCAAAGTACTCATGAGTTGGTCGCATATCTCCCTCCTCCATCTCTTCTTCGAATCCAATTTCATGTCGAGGGTCATCGTAGTGCTCATACTTCTTTTTTCCTCTTTTTTTAACGAAAGGCCTGGGAGGGAAGAGGATATGAGGTGGTCCTGATTTAGGCACATAGTTGTGAATAATGGTTGGAGGAGGTTGGAGAGGCAGGGGTGGAGTTGGTTTTTCATCCTTTTCCTTCTGTTGTTGGACTGGATATGGGAAGGGGAATGGGATTCTCACTGGAAAGGGTTCTTTAACTTTAACAGGAATCGGGACCTTTACTTCGACTTTTTCAGTTACTTTGTAGGGGACTTTGACATGAACTGGAACCTTGATAGGCCAGGGTACAGGGACCCTTTGAATGCATACTCGAGGAGGGATAAGAACTGGTGGTCCTGTTAATGATACCAATGAATTGAATCATGAAACATGCAACTAAACTTACTTTGGGGCTGTTGCTGTTGTTGTTGTCCAAAGAATCCTCCGGAAGAAAGAAGTCTGGCGATGAGAAGGCTCTGAAGCAGAGTAGACTGACTCCAAACCAGGCATGGTCTCGATGCCAAGAGAAAGAGTATCGAGTATGGAATGTTTGTCCCACTCATGACATGTTCCTCTCGTTTTCACTTAAACTTACTTCCTTATTCGCTCTCTTTTTATATGCAAAAT